>JAAUYE010227435.1_pt1 | contig 17308 bp, 19 predicted proteins | sample 7278081 | NCBI WGS metagenome assembly JAAUYE01 (sample SAMN14350131, study PRJNA611818) | marine sediment metagenome | isolation source: surface marine sediment (0.6m) | place: French Polynesia: Moorea | collected 2018-08
CGACGGCTCCGGGACGCGCAGGACGACATGTCGCATTGGGACGAGTTCGATTACGTGATCATCAACGACAAGCTGGAGCAGGCCGTTACTGATCTCGAGCGCGTACTGGCCGGGTCGGGTGAGGCGTGTGCACGATCGAACGTTGCGCTGCGGCGGGTCGTTTCAGGGATCATTGGCTAACCGCGCCCGGCGCGCATATAGCGTTTGGTTATATGGCGTGGCCAATGGCCGGACGCCCGGACTAAACTTCGTGCCCTCTGATTATTTGGCCAGCAATGGCCGCGTCGCATCGGGAAAGGGACACATGGCTAGAATTACGGTTGAAGACTGCCTGGAAAACATCGATAACATTTTCGAGATGGTGCTGGTCGCTGCCAAGCGGGCACGCCGCCTGGCCCATGGTGCCGACGCGATGGTCGAGCTCGAGAACGACAAGCCTACGGTTATTGCGCTGCGGGAGATCGCCGACGGCCTCATAACGCCTGCGATCCTCGAAGAGATCGACGAGCCTGCAGTGGATGAGCTGATGAATCCCACGGAGCCTGCCGAGGACATCTTGCCGGTCCGCGGTATCTCGATCGGCGACTAGCCGGACCGTTCTCCCGTCCGGCCCGCTCTCCTGCGGGAGCGGCATCTCGCCACCCGGGGACAGCGCCCGCCGCGATTAATTCCGTTATCCCGCCCGGAGCCTGCTCGCAAGGAGGCCCGGATCCGCATCGACGGGCTCCCCGCTGCGTGGCTATTACCGCTATTATCGGTACATGGATTATGCGGCGACTTTACTCTCCAAGCTCCCCGGGGCCTCGAAGCGAGACCTGGGAATGGGGCAGCTCGTCGAGACCCTCAAGACGTATCTTCCCGACGACCAGATCGAGGAGATCCTGAAGGCCTACGAGTTTGGCGCCAACGCTCACGAGGGGCAGACTCGGAAGACCGGGGAACCGTACATCACGCACCCCGTCGCCGTGGCAAAGGAACTGTCCGATATGCGGCTTGACGCGCAGGCGATCAGCGCCGCCATATTGCACGACGTCGTAGAAGACACCCCCGCGTCGCTGGAGGACATCGAAGAGAATTTCGGCGTCGAAGTTGCACAGCTCGTCGATGCCGTCAGCAAGCTCGACCAGATCCAGTTCCGCAGTCGCGCCGAGGCTCAGGCCGAGAGCTTCCGCAAGATGATGCTGGCAATGATCGAAGATATCCGCGTGATCCTCATCAAGCTCTCCGACAGGCTGCACAACATGCAGACGCTTGGCGCCATGCCCTCGGCAAAGAAGAAGCGTATCGCTCGGGAGACACTGGATATCTACGCGCCGATTGCGAACCGGCTCGGCATCAATCGCATGAAGATCCGGCTCGAGGATCTCGGGTTCCTGCACCTTCACCCGTTTCGCTATCGCGTCCTCGAAAAGGCGCTCCGGAAGAGCAAGGGCACTCAGCGCCAGATCGTCAAGCGAATATCGGAAGAGTTCAGCCGGGCAATGGCCGAGGAGGGGATCGACGGCGAGGTCATCGGCCGCGAAAAACATCTTTACAGCATTTACAGGAAAATGGCCGAGAAGAAGCGGCCGCTGTCGGAGATCGTCGATGTCTATGGATTTCGCATCATCACTGACAACGTAAACTCCTGTTACCAGACGCTGGGCCTCATCCACGGCCTCTACAAGCCGATGCCCGGCCGGTTCAAGGATTACATCGCGATACCGCGCATCAATGGCTACCAGTCCCTGCACACGACGCTGTTCGGACCGAAGGGCCTGCCGATGGAAGTGCAGATCCGAACGCGGGAAATGGATCGCGTAGCGGAGGCCGGTGTTGCGTCGCACTGGATTTACAAGGCCGGGGAAAAGACCGACGCGTCGCCGCAGCGCCGCGCCAGGGAGTGGTTGGCAAACCTGGCGGAGATCCAGCAGTCCGGCACGTCCGAAGAGTTCCTCGAAAGCGTCAAAGTCGATCTGTTCCCGGACAAGATTTACGTGTTCACGCCCAAGGGCGACATCATGCCGCTGCCGAAAGGCGCGACGACGGTAGACTTTGCATACGCCGTGCACACCGACATTGGCGATCGCTGCGTCGCCGCCAAAGTTGACCGACGCCTGGTGCCCCTCCGGACGCCGCTGCAGAACGGACAGACCGTCGAGGTCATTACCGCGCGCGGCGCCAAGCCCAACCCCAACTGGCTCACCTTCGTGCGTTCCGCGAAGGCGAGAACCGCTATTCGCAACCACATGAAGAACCTGCGCTCCGTCGAGTCTGTCGACCTCGGCAAACGACTGCTTGACAAGGCCCTGAAGGACCTGGGCTCGTCATTACGCAAGGTTGGCAAGGTGCGCATGGCAGAAGCGCTCGACGAACTCGGACTGAACAACACGGCCGAGCTGTTCGAGCAGCTCGGCCTGGGTGAACGCCTGGCGCCTTTGACGGCACGAATGCTCGTCGGCGCCAATGAGGAAGGCGCAACGAGCGAGACCGCGACGAGCCTTGTGATTTCAGGCACCGAAGGCATGGTGGTCAGCTACGGAAAGTGTTGCTATCCGATTCCCGGTGATCCGGTCATGGGGTACCTGACGGCGGGTCGCGGCGTCGTCATTCACCGCAACAACTGTGGCAACCTCCGGATCTTCCGCAAGCAGCCGGAGAAGTGGATCACCGTCGGATGGGAAAGAAACCTGGATCGGGACTTCCATTCGCTGGTTCACGCCGAAACCCGCAACCGTACCGGCGTGCTGGCGGAGGTTGCCGCGACGATCGCCGACTGCGGTTCGAACATCGAGCAGGTCGAGGTTCTCGGGCGTCATGAGGACTGCTCCGTGCTGGCGTTTCTCCTGACCGTGAAAGACCGCAGCCACCTCGCAAAAATCATGCGCAGCGTACGCAAAATGCCGAACGTAATGAAGGTAACGCGCGAATGCGCGTAGGGAGCAGGTAATCCAGGACACAGCCATGACCAAGCAAGCAGTACACACCGACAGCGCGCCGGCCGCGATCGGCACTTACTCACAGGCAATACAGGCCGGCAAGCTCGTGTTTCTTTCCGGGCAGATTCCGCTGCTTGCCGATACGATGGAGCTCGTAACGGGAGACTTCGACGCGCGGGCGCGCCAGGTGTTCAGGAACCTCGACGCCGTTGCCCGGGCGGCCGGCGGCGATCTCAACAACGTCGTCAAGCTCACCATCTTCCTGACCGACCTCGACAACTTCGCAAGCGTTAACGCGATCATGGAAGAGTTCTTCGACAAGCCCTTCCCCGCGCGAGCCGCGGTTGGGGTGGCCTCGTTGCCCAAGGGCGCGGATGTGGAAGCCGACGCCATCCTTGCGCTGTAAGAAGTCGGACGACGGAGCTTTCCTCATCGCGGAGCTTCCCGCCGGTCACTCGCCACCCTGTCGCCATCGCGCGCCCGTCGCTCGGCATGCCAGTCATTAAGTAGCGCTTATCGTGGATCCACAATCACCCCTGACCTCACTACACGGCGTCGGACCGGCGCTCGCTAAAAAGCTGGAGAAGCTGGGGCTGTTTCGCGTCGAAGATCTGCTTTTCCTGCTGCCGCTGCGATACGAGGATCGGACCCAGCTTGTGAAGATTGGCTCGCTGGTCGCGGGCAAGCGCTGTCTCGTCAGCGGCGAAGTGCTGTTATCGGAAACGGCGTACCGCGGCCGCCGTAATCTGCTCGTACGCATCGGCGATGGCAGCGGCCAGCTGATGCTGCGTTTTTTCCATTTCTCGCGCCAGCAGCAGGCGCAGTTCCAGCCCGGCGTCAGGCTCACCTGCTTCGGTGACGTTCGGCGCGGCAGCGCAATGCTGGAGATGATTCACCCGGAGTATCGGATCCTTCGCGGGGACCAGTCGGCGGCAACAAACGACGCCCTTACTCCCATCTACCCGGCGACCGAGGGGGTGCAGCAGGGGCGGTTGCGCAACCTCACGGACCAGGCCTTGCGATCGATGCGAGAGGATCCGCCCGATGAACTGCTGCCCGGGAAGATCACGCGGAAACTCGGCATGCCTTCGCTCGCAGAGGCCATCCATTTCCTCCACAGGCCGCCGCCGGACGCCGACGTTCGGCAGCTGCTGGAGGGCCGGCATGCCTGTCAGCAACGCCTCGCTTTCGAAGAGCTGCTCGCGCACTACCTGAGCCTGAGGCGCCTGCGAGCGCTCGCCCAGACCGAGTCGGCACTTTCGTTGACCGAAGGTGACACCGAAGTAAGCCAGTTTGTTCGCTCCCTGCCATTCGAACTCACCGGCGCACAGCGACGGGTCATCGGGGAAATCCTCGCCGACCTCGCCGAACCTCATCCGATGATGCGCCTTATCCAGGGCGATGTTGGCTCCGGCAAGACCGTCGTCGCCGCGATTGCCTGTCTTAAGGCCATCGCCTGCGGTGTGCAGGCGGCGATCATGGCGCCGACGGAGATCCTGGCCGAGCAGCACTGGCGTAATTTTTCCGACTGGCTGCGACCGCTTGGCATCGAACCCGCCTGGCTCAGCGGCAGCCAGCGTGTGGCTGCACGTCGCGAATCTCTGGAAGCGATCGCCGATGGTCGGGCAAAGCTCGCGGTTGGCACTCACGCCTTGTTCCAGGAGGGCGTCGAGTTCAGGCGGCTCGCCCTGGTGGTGATTGACGAACAGCATCGCTTCGGCGTTCATCAGCGCATGGCGCTGCGCGACAAAGGCAAGTCATCCGCGGGCCATCCGCATCAACTCGTCATGACGGCGACCCCCATCCCGCGGACACTCGCAATGGCGGCCTACGCCGACCTCGACACGTCGGTTATCGATGAACTGCCCCCGGGCCGCCGGCCGGTGTCGACGATCGCGGTTCCGGATACGCGACGCGGCGAAATCATTGAGCGCGTGCGTTCGGCCTGCTCGGCCGGCCAGCAGGCCTACTGGGTCTGCCCGCTCATCGAGGAATCCGATGTCCTCGACTACCAGGCGGCAGAGGCCAGCTTCCACATGCTGACCGAGGCGCTTCCCGACCTGGCTGTCGGCCTGGTGCACGGCCGCATGCGGCCGACAGAAAAAGACCGCGGGATGCAGGCGTTCAAAGAGGGGACGATCCAGCTGCTGGTTGCCACAACCGTGATCGAGGTGGGCGTGGACGTGCCAAATGCGAGCCTGATGATCATAGAGAACGCGGAGCGAATGGGCCTGTCGCAGCTCCACCAGCTGCGTGGCCGGGTTGGACGCGGCGCCGAGCAGAGCCACTGCGTGTTGCTGTATAAGCCGCCGCTCGGACGCGTGGCAAAGGAGCGGCTGGCGGTATTGCGAAACACCAATGACGGCTTTGTCGTCGCGCAGCGCGACCTCGAGTTGCGCGGCCCCGGTGAGCTGCTCGGCACGCGCCAGACCGGCCTGCCGGATTACCGCATCGCCAACCTCGTGCGCGATGCAGAGCTGATGCCGGAGGTCCAGATGACGGCGGAGGCCCTGCGCAAACACTCCGCCTCGACGGCTGACGCGATCGTCCGTCGCTGGCTTGGTAACGCGGGACACTACGGCAAGGTGTAGTAGCGCGATTCTGTTCCCTGGTGTCGGTCGCGCGCTGAAGCGCGCTCCTACTGACTGCGCTTGTAAAGTACACTACGCGCCATGAAAACCCTGTCCACCGGCGTCCTGAGCCCGCAGCTGGTTCGGCAGCTGCGTAACTACGCCAAACTGATGCGCCTCGACAAGCCGATTGGAATCTGGCTCCTCCTCTGGCCGACGCTCTGGGCTCTCTGGCTCGCCGGTGAAGGCACGCCGGACCAGGGCCTTTTCGTGATCTTCGTTATCGGCGTCGTAGTAATGCGCTCCGCCGGCTGCGTCCTGAACGACTACGCCGACCGCAACATAGACCCTTACGTCGAACGAACGAGAACGCGACCGATTGCCTCGGGTGCGGTCGCTCCGATGGAGGCGCTGACCCTTTTCGCGGCGCTCGCACTCATCGCAATCGGCCTGGCAACGATGCTCAACACGCCCGCGCGGCTGCTGGCCGTCATCGGGGCAATACTGACGGTCGCCTATCCGTTCGTAAAACGATACCTGTCCATCCCGCAGTTCGTGCTTGGTGCAGCCTTCGGCTGGAGCGTGCCGATGGCGTTCGCCGCACAGACCGGCAATACGCCGGAACTCGCCTGGCTTGTCTTCGGAACAACCATGATCTGGGCCGTTATCTACGACACGTTTTACGCGATGGTTGACCGCGAGGATGACAAGAAGGTCGGCGTCAAGTCGACCGCTATATTGTTCGGCGAGGTCGATCTGTTCGTCATCGCCGGCTTGCAGGCATTGATGCTCGTCGCGCTCGTACTGATCGGCCTGCGTGCGTCACTCGGGGCCTGGTACTACCTGTCCGTTGTTGTTGCGGCGGGCTTCATGGCCTGGCACCAGTGGCTTGCCCGTGATCGCCAGCCGGCCGGTTGTTTTGCCGCGTTTTTGCACAATCACCTGATCGGTATGGTCGTGTTCATCGGCATCGTGTTGCACTACACGTTCAGCCGGCCGGTTGCCTGACTCAGGCGGCTCTCGCAACAGCGAGGACGCTGACACGTTCCGCACCGCCCTCGATCAGCGCAGCCGCGAGCTGTCGCGTAGTCTCTCCCGTGGTGACAACGTCATCAACGACCAGCACGTGGCGGTACCTGCACGGCGTCTTCACAACGAATGCGCTGCGAAGATTTCTGCGCCGCTCCGATGCGCTGAGCCCGGACTGGAACGCGGTCGCGCGGACGCGACTGACGCCGGTCATGATCTCCAGGCCCAGGCATCTCGATAGCGGCATGCACAGCTCCATCGCCTGGTTGAACCCCCGATAAGCCTGGCGGCGCCAGTGCAGTGGAACGGGCAGCAGCGCGTCGACACCCGGCAGAATTCTTGCAAACGGGGAAACAAGCAGTTCGGCGAAAGCCGGTGCGTAGTGCAGCCGGCGGCCGAACTTAAGCGCCTTCAGGCCGGCGTCGACCGGAAACTCGTATCGCAGCGGGGCAACCGTCATATGCAGCAGCGACCGGCGCGCCTGGCACGCGGCGCAGTGCACGCCGGCCGGCAGCTCGAACTCGACCGGCGCCGCACACTGCTCGCAGGCGAACTGAACCCAGGGCAGGTCGCCGAGACAGCCGCGGCAGATTCGGTGATCGCCGGGGTAAAGCCGCACGCCACAAAAGACACACCGCAACGGCATGATGGCTTCATCGATCCGGCGCAGTGCATCTGCACCACGCTTGCGCCAGGCCAACAGTTTCGATAATCGCCGCATGACCTGTTACTAGGCGATCGAGTCATTCCGTGCCAGCGTCCAATTCGGGCAATTCGTGACAAAAAGCGTGGTAGCTTTGTCGCCTTCGGCCCATTGGCAACAGCGTTAAGTGAACGACAGACAGACGTGGAGACTGCGAGACCTGCGGCGCCGCTTCGACCGTGCGGCGACCAGCTTTGACTCGGCCGATTTCGTCCATGCCGTGACGCGCGAGGGCTTGTTCGAGCGCCTGTTGCCGCTCATCGTTGATGCGCAACGCATTCTCGACCTCGGCGCGGCCACCGGCCGCGCAACCCCGCAGCTTCGCAAGCGCTATCGCGGTGCCCGGATTATATCGCTGGACATTTCGCACTCGATGCTCCTCGAGGCCGGGCGCAAACGCAGCCGATTTTCCTTTGCCCGGCCCTGGTGCGTGCAGGCAAATGCGACGGGCCTGCCGTTGCGCGATGGCAGCATGGACCTGGTTTTCTGCAACCTGATGCTGCCGTTCGCGGGTCGGCCGGAACCTGTGTTCGCGGAGGTCGCGCGCGTGCTGCGCGAGGGCGGCGTGTTTGCGTTCGCGACGCTTGGTCCGGACAGCCTGACGGAAATCGGCCGCGCATGGGGCGGCATCGATGATCATGCGCACGTGGGCCGTTTCCTCGACATGCACGATATCGGCGACGCGCTGATTCGATCGGGATTGCGGGACCCGGTGCTCGACGTCGATCGCCTCACCGTGCGGTACGACAACCCCCGCAAGCTATTCACCGACCTGACCGATACCGGTGCAAGAAACGCGCTGGCGCAACGAAGCCCGTCGCTCACCGGCAAAGGTCGTTTCGAGAAAATGCTGGTCGCCCTGACCGGCGGGAGCAGCGCCGGGAAAGTCGAGCTCGAACTCGAACTCGTCTACGGCCATTGCTGGGGCCGCGGCGCCCGATCGGAGGCGGGGACTTTCTCGTTCGATGCATCCGATATTCCGCGACGTCGCCGCTCAGGACGATAAGCTGTTGTTAAATAAGAATTAATCTCAGAAACTATCGAAGCCTTCCGATTGCATGGCGTTTTCGATTTAAGTACACTGCGGAGGCTTTTTTGGCCGGCATCTCCGGCCAAGGCGGCCGACAGACGATGTGCCCGGGTCACCGGGACAATGCGGACTTAGCCGTTCGACGACTCGTCACATCCGCGAATTAACTGTAATGCGATCGCCATCGCGATCTGCAAGGTGAATGATAGATGATACGAAAGTCACTTTTGAGCCTGCTGGCCCTCGGTTTTGCCGGTACCGCAAACGCCGACTGGGCGCTCAACATGCCCAAGGGCATCACGAAGCTCAGCCTCGAAACCTACAACATTCACATGATGATTTTCTGGTGGTGCGTCGCGATCGGTGTCGTCGTCTTCGGCGTGATGATCGTATCGCTGTTCAAACACCGCAAATCGAAGGGCGCGAAAGCCGCCCAGTTCTCTCACAGCACGACAGCCGAGGTGATCTGGACGGCTATCCCGGTCGTCATCCTGATGATTATCGCCATACCCGTCGCGGAGACCATGGTAAAGCTCGAGGACACCAGGAACCCGGATATCTCGATCGTTGTAACGGCCTACCAGTGGAAGTGGCACTACAAGTACCAGGATGAGGATATCGCCTTCTATTCGAGCCTGTCGCAACCGAGCCTCGAGGCGCGTCGCCTGCAGTCGGGCGTGGATCCCTTTTCGGTCGAGAACTATCTCCTCGACGTCGACCGCCCGCTCGTGGTCCCGCGGAACGCGAAGGTTCGCCTGTTGATAACGTCGAATGACGTCATTCACTCCTGGTACGTCCCTGACCTGGCAATCAAGAAAGACGCCATTCCCGGCATCGTCAACGAAACCTGGTTCACGGCCACCGAGGCCGGGACCTACCGCGGCCAGTGCACCGAGCTTTGCGGAAAGGACCACGGCTACATGCCCATCGTCGTCGAGGTCGTCGAGCCGGCGGCTTACCAGGCATGGATCGATACCCGGCAAGCAGGCGCTCCGAGCGTCGCCAGCACACAACAGTAACGACGGATATTATGCGTGTCGCACCTGGCGGCGCACAAAATGGAGTAACGCAGTATGAGTTCAACAGTAGCTGATGCACTTGATCATCATGAGGACCACGGCCCCGCCAAAGGCATAGGGCGCTGGCTGTTTGCCACGAACCACAAGGACATCGGCACGATGTACCTCATCTTCAGCCTCGCGATGTTTTTCATCGGCGGGGCCATGGCCATGGTGATTCGCTCCGAGCTCGCAATTCCCGGTCTTCAGTTCGTCCACCCGGAGTTCTTCAACTCCATGACGACGATGCACGCCCTGATCATGGTGTTCGGCGCGGTGATGCCGGCATTCGTCGGTCTTGCCAACTGGATGATCCCGCTGATGATCGGCGCGCCCGACATGGCGCTTCCGCGCATGAACAACTGGTCATTCTGGATACTCCCCGTGGCGTTCGGCATCCTGCTGTCGACGCTGTTTATGCCGGGCGGCGCGCCGGCGGCCGGCTGGACCATGTATCCGCCGCTGGTCCTGCAGACCGGCGATGCGTTCCCGTTCCTGATCTTCTCCGTCCATCTCATGGGTATCTCGTCGATCATGGGCGCGATGAACGTCATCGTGACCATTATCAACATGCGCGCCCCGGACATGACGCTCCTGAAAATGCCGATGTTTGTCTGGACCTGGCTGATCACCGCCTACCTGCTGATCGCGGTGATGCCGGTGCTTGCCGGCGCGGTGACGATGTTGCTCACCGACCAGTTCTTCGGCACGAGCTTCTTTCTCGCCGCGGGCGGCGGTGACCCCGTGATGTTCCAGCACATCTTCTGGTTCTTCGGTCACCCCGAGGTGTACATCATGATCCTCCCGGCGTTCGGCGTGGTTTCCGAAATCATTCCGACGTTTGCGCGGAAACCCCTGTTCGGCCACGACTCGATGGTCTATGCGGCATCCTGTATCGCATTCCTCTCCTTCATCGTCTGGGCGCACCACATGTTTACGGTAGGTATGCCGCTCACGGGCCAGCTGTTCTTCATGTTCGCAACCATGCTGATCGCAGTGCCCACCGGCGTGAAGGTATTCAACTGGGTAGCGACCATGTGGCGCGGTTCGATGACGTTCGAGACGCCGATGCTGTTCTCGCTGGCGTTCGTATTCCTGTTCACGATCGGCGGTTTTTCCGGCCTGATGCTGGCGGCCGCCCCCGCCGACATCCAGTATCACGACACCTATTTCGTGGTCGCGCATTTCCACTATGTGCTCGTGCCGGGCTCGGTGTTCGCCATAATGGCCGGCGCCTATTACTGGCTGCCGAAGTGGACGGGGCATATGTACAGTGAGCGGCTCGGCAAGCTGCATTTCTGGACATCGACGATCTTCGTGAACCTGACCTTTTTCCCGATGCACTTCCTCGGCCTCGCCGGCATGCCCCGCCGAATCCCGGACTACTCGACGCAGTTCACCGACTTCAACACCATCGCGAGTATCGGAGCGATCGGATTCGGCCTGTCTCAGCTCATCTTCGTTGCCGTTCTGCTCACCGCCTTCAAGGGCAGCAAAGCAACGGATCGTGTCTGGGAAGGTACGCGTGGCCTCGAGTGGACCGTGCCGTCGCCGGCGCCCTATCACACCTTCGAGACTCCGCCGAAGGCGCGCCTGGCAAACGAAACGTTCGAGTAAGAATGAACGACGCGGAACGCAAGAAGGGAATACGGCGCACGGCTTTTATCGTCGCTGCGATTGCCATCGCTTTTTATGTCGGCTTCATCATGGTCGGCGTGCTGCGCGCCTGAAGCATATGGATCAGCACCAGAAAAACCTGAGTGCCGAGCACCGTTCGCTGACGCGGCGCCTGCTGCTGCTGGCGGCCGCCATGTTCGGTTTCGGTTTCATGCTGGTGCCGCTGTACGACGTGTTTTGCGAAATCACCGGCTTCGGCGGGAGGACCAACACCTCGGCAGTCAGCGTCGAAGAAGCGCCCGACCTGTCGCGCGAAATTCGCGTCGAGTTTGTCACGACCGTCAATTCCTATGCGCCCTTCGAGTTCGTCGCCGACGTCGACAGCATGACCGTTAACCCGGGAAGAATGTATTTCGCCACGTTCACCGCGAAGAACCTGACCCGGGCAGACAAGGTGGCGCAGGCGATTCCGAGCGTTGCGCCGGTTTCTGCTGCCGAGCATTTCACCAAGATCGAGTGCTTCTGCTTTACCAGCCAGGAGTTTGCGGCGAACGAGGCGCGGGCCATGCCCCTGCAGTTCATCGTCGACCCCGAGCTGCCGGAGTACGTAGACACTATTACACTGCAGTACACTTTCTTTGATACTGCCCGTGCCGCCGCGAACGGCGTACTTTAACCGCGTAACAAGGCCCAAACATGGCAACACACACAGACGATCGTTACTACGTCCCTCACGGCAGCTACTGGCCGATAGTGGGCTCCGTCGGCCTGCTTTTCCTGATGACCGGCGTATCAAGCTGGCTGAACGGGGCCGGTGCCGGCTTCTACATCATGCTGGTGGGATTTGCGGTCCTGATCTTCATGATCACGGGGTGGTTCGCCACCGTCATCGGAGAAAACCAGCGCGGCCTCTATAACGAGCAGGTCGACAGGTCCTTCAGGCAGGGCATGTTCTGGTTCATCTTCTCGGAAGTCATGTTCTTTGCCGCGTTCTTCGGTGCCCTGTTCTACGCGCGCAACATGGTCATACCCTGGCTGGGCGGATCGAGCAATAATTTCTTCACCAACCTGCTCCTGTGGGAGGGCTATGAGAGCACCTGGCCCACGAACGGTCCCGGCGGTATCGGCGGCGAATACGACGCGATGCCGCCTCTCGGCCTGCCGCTGATCAACACCGTGTTGCTACTCAGCAGCAGTATCACCGTCACGATCGCACATCACGCGCTGCTCGCACGCAAGCGGACCACGCTCGCAGTTTTCCTTGCCGCAACGTTCATTCTGGGTTTCATCTTCGTGTACCTGCAGGGTGTCGAGTACGTGCATGCCTACCAGGACATGAACCTCAAGCTGACGTCAGGCATTTACGGCTCCACGTTCTTCATGCTGACCGGTTTCCACGGCCTGCACGTTACCATCGGCGCGATCATGCTCACGATTATTTTCTTCAGGGTATTGAAGGGTCACTTCTCGCCTGAACACCATTTCGCGTTCGAGGCGGTCGCCTGGTACTGGCACTTCGTGGACGTGGTCTGGGTGGGCCTGTACGTTTTTGTCTACTGGATGTAGTCAACCGGCAAAACGGGCTTCATCAAAACGGGCGCCCTGGCGCCCGTTTTTTACTGTTCCGGGGACAACGGGCCTTACTCCGTCACAGGTACAATCCAGCCCATGAAGTAAGAAGCGATGAGGAACAGGATCAATACCAGCGACAGGCCCACACGTATCTCCAGGGCCCGGAGCATTTTCGGGGAATCCGCATCCTCGCGACGCAGGTAGAAAAGACCGGTTCCGAGGCTGAAGACAATCGCGGCCAGCAGAATGAATACGACGAATTTCATAACAGCTCCCTCTCGAGAATTCATTATACCGTGAACGCCAGTACGAAAAAGCCGCTACCAGCCTGGCTGCCGCTGCTCGTCGGGGCGCTGCTGGTCGTACTGTTCGCGGGGCTCGGCGCGTGGCAGATCAGTCGCGGCCTGGAGAAGCAAGCGGACCGTGCGGCGTTCAGCGGCGAGACCGGCTTCGCTGCGTGGCAGGACGGGATGGACGTGCAGCCATTCCAGAGGCTCAAAGCCACCGGCCGCTATGACGACGACCACCAGTTCCTGCTGGAAAATATCATCGTCAACAGTCGCCATGGCTATTACGTCCTGACGCCCCTGATCGGCGAGGAAGATGAGCCCGTATTGCTGGTCAACCGAGGCTGGATCGAGAAAACCGGCGACGGCGTAGACGCCGGCCTGCTGGAAGTAACAACGACGCGGACCACCGTCCGCGGACGCGCGGGGTCGCTGCCGCGTGCTGGCTACAAAATGGGCGACGCGATAGATCCGGCTTCTGACTGGCCAAAGCGGGCGGTTTACCCGGACAGCGACGAGATTGCCGCAGCGCTCGGTGTTCCGGTTCAGCCGTTCGTGCTGCTTATGGACCATGAAGAGAACAACGGTTTCCTGCGACAGTGGGCGCCGACGGAATTCGGGCCGGGTAAACACTTTGGATACGCGTTCCAGTGGTTTGCCATGGCCGTGGTGCTGGCAGCCCTGCTCACCTGGAACTATCGGAAAAAGCGATTTCAGTCATGACAAAACAAAAAGACCCGGCTGGCCGGGTTCAGTTATTCCTGATCTCACTGGTGTTTTTCGGGCCGCTGATACTGGCGACCTGGCTGTACTTCAGCGGTGAGGGTTTCAGGCCCCAGGGCAAAGCGAACCACGGGCAACTGCTGGAGCCCATGATCAATATCGGCGAGACGCTGCCGGACGCTTCGATCAATAAGTACAACCAGGGCCACTGGCTGCTCGTTTACTCGAACCCCGGCGCCTGCGACGAGGCGTGCGAGTACTCGCTGATCACCCTTCGCCAGTCGCGCCTCATGCTCGGCAAGGAGATGGATCGCGTCCTTCGGGTCTTCTTGCACGGCGAATCCCCGCCCGATACAGTGTCGCTCGATGACGAGCACGCGGGGCTGATTAGCCAGAGCGATACCGGCCTCAGCGGCCTGCTCGAAGAACAACGGCCTGCCGAGCTCCCGGCCGGTGGTTATTTCCTGATCGATCCGCTCGGCAACCTGGTGATGTACTTCAGGCCGGACCTCGATCCGAAGGACATGGTCGAAGACATCGAGCGACTGCTGAAGCTGTCCCGCATCGGCTGAATGGAACATAGAGTTTGGACGCGAAAGTAGAATCCTACACCGACTGGCGCGACTACTACGAGCTAACCAAACCTCGTGTCGTCGTGCTGATTGTCTTTACGGCGATAGTCGGCATGTTTGTTTCCGTCCCCGGCTGGCCGGGCGCCACCGCGCTGGTGCTCGGCACGCTCGGCATCGGCCTTGCTGCATCGTCGGCCGCCGTTTTCAACCATGTCCTGGACGCGCGCGTCGATATCCGGATGATGCGCACGCGCGGCCGGCCGTTGCCCCAGGGCAAGCTGACCGAACAGGCCGCGCTGACTTTTGCATCCGCGCTATGCGTTACTTCCATGGTCATCCTGTGGTTCCTCGTGAACCCGCTGACCGCGGTGCTGACTTTTTGCTCGCTGATCGGCTACGCCGTCATCTACACGGTCTTTCTCAAGCGAGCGACGCCGCAGAACATCGTCATCGGAGGCGCGGCCGGCGCCGCCCCGCCGGTGCTGGGTTGGACCGCGGTCACGAACGAAGTGCACGCCGGTGCGTTATTGATGTTCCTCATCATCTTCGTCTGGACGCCGCCACACTTCTGGGCGCTGGCGATTGCGAGAAAGGAAGAGTACGCAAAAGTCGACATCCCGATGCTTCCGGTCACACACGGTGAGGCATACACCCGCCTTCACATTCTGCTGTACACCATACTGCTCGTCGTCGTAACGATCTTGCCGTACCTGATTGGTATGAGCGGCCTGATCTACCTGCTGTCCGTCCTCGTCCTCGATGCGTTCTTCCTTTACTACGCGATCCGGATGTATCGGTTTCCCGATGAGGTCGAGCTACCGATGAAGGCCTTCAAGTATTCGATCACTTACCTCGGGTTCCTGTTTGCGGCGATTCTCGTCGATCATTACCTCCTTTATCGCATAAGCCTCTGACACGATGGCATGCCCTTAAGCTTCTACGAGAAACTGCACATGGTGCACCGCTGTTGGCGGCTGCGCTTCAAGTCCGAGGTCCCCGATATCCGCTATGTCCGGCAAGCCGGACTGGCGGGCAGCACCGTGATCGATGTTGGCGCGAACAAGGGTGTTTTCTCTATTTACATGTCTCGCGCCGCCGGGCCGAACGGCCACTTACTCGCTTTCGAGGCTCAGCCCGAGCTCGGTGACCACCTGCGAGACGTAAAGCAGGGTTTTGCGCTCGATAACATGACTATCGTTAACAAAGGACTGTCATCGACGCCCGGCACCCTGACGATGCGCAGAACCGAGGCGGGCTCGGGCATGGCAAGCTTTCACAGCGACGCTACAGCCAGCCTCGACGAAATCGAAATCCCCGTCATCACCCTCGATGACTACGTCGATGAGCACCAGGTCGGCCCCGTGTCGTTCATCAAGTGCGACGTCGAAGGTCACGAACTCGAGGTCTTCCGGGGCGCGAAGAAGCTGCTGCAACGCGACATGCCAACCTTGCTGTTCGAATGTCACGACGACGAGGCGGCGCGCGGGGAGTTGTTTTCGTTTCTGACTCGCCTCGGTTACGACGGCTACTTCTTTTTCGTCACGCGCAGGGACCACAGGAGCTTTTTCAACAAGGGGCGGGGACAGTACATCCCGTTCGACCAGCAGGCCGCATATCCGCACGTTCGCCCGTCGATAAGACATCGCAATTACCTGTTCGTGAAGGCAGGCCGCGTACCTTAGGTCCTTCGCTAACTCCCTAAAATGCCAAATGAGTCGGGGTCTCGAACGAGATGCCGTAATAGACTTGCAGCGCATATGAAGAGCGGACATCGACAACACGGCCGACAGCTGGCATTCGAGCGCATGGTGCGCCCGCACCTCGACAGGCTCTATCGCCTGGCGTGGCGCCTGACCGGCCGCAAGGCGGAAGCGGAGGATCTTTTCCAGGAGCTGCTCATCAAGGCGTATGGAAAGCTCGACGATCTCGCCCGGATCGACGAGCCGGGCTCGTGGCTGTCGCGCGTGATGTATAACCTGTTCATTGACGAGCGGCGCCGTTTCACGCGGCGGCGGCTGCGCACCGTCCACGAGGGAGACCTGGCCGGCGACGGGATCGAGGGTATGCCGGGCGTCGATAACCCGGTCCGCGACAACGAGAGGCTGGACTCGATAAGGGCCCTCGAGGCCGCGCTCGCCGAGCTCAGCGACGAGCACCGAACTGTCGTCCTTTTACACGACTCGGAAGGCTATAAACTCACCGAAATACATGCGCTTACCGGGCTCCCGGTGGGTACCATCAAGTCCCGGCTGCATCGCGCGCGCGCGCGATTACGCGATATCCTGACGCAGAGCGGAACCTTTCATCGGGGCGATTCGTGTTAGGTAAGAGATGAGACGAAAGCATGCAGACTGACGACACAGGCAAAGAAGACCAGGCGCTTAAGGCCCTGTTGAAGGACTACACGGTGCCGGAGGCATCGGAGGGTTTTTACGACCAGGCGCTTGCCCGCGCAACCCACGAGGGTTCTCGCCGACAGCGAAACCGCTGGATCATGACCGGCTTCGGGTCCGCTGTTGCCGCCGGCATCGCGCTCTGGTTCATCGGCGGGTTCTTCCTGAACATGCCGGACATGCCGGCGGCAGGCCCCAGCATACCCGGCGTCACGATGACACTCGAGGAACCGCGCACGGTCAACCTCGTGTTTGCGTCGGCCGCAGCTCTGGATTCGGCCATCCTTACCGTCACGCTGCCGGATGGAATCGAGCTTGCAGGCTTTCCGGGGCAGCGTGAAATCAGCTGGCAAACCAGCCTGAACGAAGGCAAGAACTTGCTGCCGCTGGAACTTATTGCGGTATCGCCCGTCGGCGGCGAAGTGCTTGCGCGACTCGAACACAATGATCGCAACCGGACATTTCGGTTGCGCATAGATGTGACCTAAGGGAGCAGGTTATGAAGCAGATCAATATTTTCCTGGCAATTCTGGCGCTGACGATCGTGGCGTTTTACCCGGCCGCCGCGCGCGCCGACGACCTGGACGACCTCGATGTGACGATGGAGGTCCTCGATGACCTGAGCGATCTCGACGAGGCGATTTCCGAAATGCGCGGTCCCGATGACGATGATGTCGACGATGAGGACTGGGAAGACGAGGAAGAGCGCGAGCGGGAACGGGAAGTCGAACACGAATCCGACGACGAAGAGCGTGCTGAATCCAGCGAGGATGAGTCTGAAGAGGAGTTCGAATACGAATCCGATGACGAAGAGAGCGACGAGTCCGACGAAGACG
>JAAUYE010000151.1_pt1 | contig 17272 bp, 14 predicted proteins | sample 7278081 | NCBI WGS metagenome assembly JAAUYE01 (sample SAMN14350131, study PRJNA611818) | marine sediment metagenome | isolation source: surface marine sediment (0.6m) | place: French Polynesia: Moorea | collected 2018-08
ACAGCAAGGGGCTGATCGCGTCGACCCCGTCAGTCGAGCAGGGCAACATCGATACCGAGCTGTTCCAGATTTCGGGCGCAATGCCGCGGCTCGACGCGTTGCCCGGCGGTTGTGCCTTTCATCCACGCTGCGAGCACGTCACTGACCGCTGCACCGGTCAACGCCCCGATTTGCTGCGGGACCGCGTCGCCTGCTGGTTGTATGCCGATGGATGAGTTCATTCGCGTCGAGCACCTGTGCAAGCGCTACGACCTGTCGGAGCCGTGGCTGGCGCGCCTGATCTACCGGCGGCCGAAACGCTTTCTCGACGCGGTCGACGACGTGTCGTTCAGCGTCGAGCGCGGCAAGACTTACGCGCTGGTTGGCGAGAGCGGCTCGGGCAAGTCGACGATTGCGCGCATGGCCGTAGGTCTGCTGACTCCGACCAGCGGCCGGGTGCAAATCGACGGCGACGACCTGCACGACCCGGACCTGTCCGCGGCCGATAACCGGCGCATCCGTCAGCGCCTGCAAATGGTTTTTCAATCGCCTTACGCGTCGCTGAACCCGCGCTGGCGCGTCGGCAGTATCCTGGCCGAACCGCTGCGGGTTTTTCGCCTGGTCGAAGACCGGGCCGCGGAGCAGGCGCGGGTGCGTGAACTGCTCGACCAGGTCGGCCTGTCGGCGTCGGACGCGCGGCGTTTTCCGCACGAGTTTTCCGGCGGCCAGCGGCAGCGCATCTCGATCGCGCGCGCGCTGGCGTCGAAACCCGATTTCATCGTTTGCGACGAACCGACCTCGGCGCTCGACGTATCGGTGCAGGCGCAGGTGCTGAACCTGCTCAAGGAGTTGCAGCGCGAGCTCGGCCTGACCTATTTGTTCATCACCCACGATCTGGCCGTGGTGCGCGTGATGGCGCACTGGATCGGCGTGCTCAAGTCGGGCAAGCTGGTCGAGGAACAGGCCACCGAAAAACTGATCGAGTCGCCGCAATCCGACTACACCCAGATGCTGATCCGCTCGGCGCCGCGCATCCACCGTACCGCCTCCTGACCCCTCGAACCCTAATTTTGGGTCAGAGTAAAAATTCGAAAAACGATAAATTTTTACTCTGACCCAAAATTATGGATGAAAGCGAATTAGTTGGCGGGGTCGACTAAACTTAAGTTCGAGGAGGGATCCGTGATGCGCTATCTAGTTTGTTCAATACTTTTTTTCCTGGCTTTTGCGGCGCCGGCCGCGGCGAGTGAAGGGCTTAAGGTCACCGAGTGGGAAGTGCCCTACGCGGATACGCGGCCGCGGGATCCTTATGTCGATTCGTCCGGCCGGGTCTGGTTTTGCGGGCAGGCCGGCGCCTATATCGCCTATCTCGATCCGAATACCGGGCAATTCAGCGCCTTCGGGCTTGGCGACGGCGCCGGGCCGCATAATCTGATCATCGACGATCGCGATCGGATCTGGTTCGCCGCCAACACGCTGCCGTATATCGGCCGGCTCGATCCCTCGGACAGTACGCTGCGAAAATACGACATGCCGGGCGGGCAGGCGCGCGATCCGCACACGCTGGTGTTCGACCAGTCCGGTAACCTCTGGTTTACCGCGCAGTGGGGCAATCAAATCGGGCGTCTCGATACGAAGACCGGCAAAATCGACCTGGTGACGCTGCCGGAGAGCGGGCTGCGGCCCTACGGCATCAAGATCGATCCGCGCGGCCGCCCGTGGGTTGCGCTGTTCGGCACTAACCGGCTGGCCAGCATCGATCCCGACAGCCTGCGCCTGTGGCAGATCGAGCTGCCGGATCCCAAGAGCCGGCCGCGTCGTCTCGAAATCGATTTCAGCGGTAACGTCTGGTACGGCGATTACGCCCGCGGCAGGCTCGGCCGGGTCGATGCGCGCAGCGGCGAGATCAGGGAATGGCCGATGCCGGGCGGTGAAAACGCGCTGCCCTACGGTATGGCGCTCGATGCCGACGGCAATATCTGGCTTGCCGAGGGCACCACGCCGAACCGCCTGGTCGCGTTCGATCCGCGCCGCGAGGCTTTCATCCACGTCAAAAGCATACCTAATGCGCGCGGTTCGATCCGGCACATGTATTTCGATGCGCGCAGCAATTCGATCTGGTTCGGCGAGGATTCTAACTATATCGGGCGCCTGCAGCTGCCGCGGTAACCGCGCAATCGGCGCCGGAAAGTTTTTGCTCTGATTGAAAGGTGCTGGTATTCGAAACTAGCGGTTATCCAGCCAGGATTTCACGAAATTCCGGCCCTGCTTGCGATCCGGAATTTCCCGACCGAGAAATTTCACCAGCTGGTCGGTATCGTCGGTTATCGATGTGTAGTGACGCATCAGCGTTTTCGCGATGGGTCCGACGTAGTGGGTAAAGTCTTCGCCGATTTTATCCAGCAGTTCGGCCAGCAGCGGCTGCGGTTGCTTCCTTGCCGCCAGGCTGTTAGCCCTGTTCCTGTTGATCGAGGCCTGCCGCGAGCGGCTCATCGTTTCCCAGCGCTTGAGAAATTCGATCTGCTTGTCCTGCTCGGGGATTTCCCTGGCGATCTCGATCGCCAGGTTGTGCGCCGATGCGCTCTTGGTTTCGTGCTCTTCCATGATGAGTTTCGCGATTGGACCCATGAAATCGGCGAGCAGTGCCGTCATCGAATCCAGTTCGTCGTCGCTGGGCGGGAATGAATCGGCCGTATTCGCGGCCGCCTGGTGCACGACCGGCTGGATCGGCTGCGCGCGGGTCGCGGTCTTCCATTGCAAATCGGGCAGCGCCTGCTTGATCGCCAGCATGAATTCCAGCGCGCTTTGAAAGCGTTCGCCGCGGTCGGACGCGAGTCCACGAGCTAAAACGGGGATCAGCGCGGTGGGATAAGTCGCCGAGTAATCGATGCGATTGCCGGGCGGCAGCTTGAGCGTTTCGGGCAGCCTGGAACGCGGGATCCTGGTGCTCTGCGGCAGCATTCGCAGCAATTCGAGCAACAGTCTCGCCGCGGAAAACACGTCGGCCCGCGGATCGGCATCGAGGCCGAGCCGGAGTTCGGGTGCCATGTACCTCGGCGTACCGATCATGCTGCCGATCATCGTCAGGTCCGAGTTTTCGGCAATCCGCGCCATGCCGAAATCGGCCAGCTTGATGCGGCCGCCGTGTTTCAGGATCAGCACGTTGGACGCCTTGACGTCGCGGTGGACGATATGCAGCTGATGGGCGACATGCAGCGCCTTCAGCAGCTGCGAGATGATCGACAGGCTGCGCCTCAGGCTGATACCGCGCCCGCGCTGCAGCCGGTGCTTGATCAGCCGGTGCACCGAGATGCCGTCGACGTATTCCATCACGATGAAAGGCCTGTTGTCCTGCTGGCCGTACTCGAGGATGGCGACGATGTTGGGGTGCAGGCATCTCGCCGCCGAAATCGCCTCGCGCCGGAAGCGCGCCAGCAGCTCTTCGCCGACCACGCCTCTGATCAGGTTTTCGCGCAAAATCTTGATCGCGACGCGCCGTTTGATTAGCGCATCGTATCCCTCGTAGACGATGCTGGTCGCGCCTTCGCCGAGCAGGGACTTGATTTCGTATTTGCCGATTTTTTGCGGTAGTGCTTCCACGATACCTGGCCCGAAAAATACACAAGCGATCGGACATCGCATCCGATCCGCTGCCTATTGCCCGGTTGTGTCGTGTTGTCACGAAGCGCTTCCAGGTGCGTCGTGAACGTCCGCACAACCTGTGAGACCGGTGTATGCGCATTACAGGCAGCGCGAACTGCGAAAACCGGGTGCCGGAATAAACCCTTTGCCGCGGCTTTCACCGTTGATTCGTTGTCAACGGCTATTGGTTGTTCCAACGGAAGTATACGGATTTGCCAATTCCGGCTCAACCGGACAAATCCAGGCCAGGCCTGGCGCCGGCTATCGGCTACCGGAGCGGGCCAGCGCCAGCGACGCGCAGCGGAACGAGCCGCCGGTGGCCGGCACCCCGTCGAAACCGATAGCCTCGACGGTGTAACCCGAATCCACGAGCCGGCGGTTCACGCGCGCGCAGGATTCGTGGTCGCGCGCGATCACGGTGGTCGGATCGATCGACAGCAGGTTGGTTGCGAGGTGTTCTCTCTCGATCGCATCGACCTCGATCCACGCATAATTTTGCAGCACTTTCCAGGTTTGTTCGTCATTGCCTTCGAGGCTTTGCGGATGAATCAGCAGGTGACCCAGGCCGAGCGGATTGAGACAGCAATCGAGATGCAGCTGGCCGTGCCGGACAGGAATGACGGTAATGCCGCGCGGCGCGAGATAGTCCCGCAGAAATTCGCAACCGCCGCGATTCGAGCGCTGGTTGAAGCCGGCCAGCACCGTGCGGCGATCGAGCATGACGACGTCACCGCCCTCGAGCAAACAACCGTCGGGCGGGCGCACGATTTTTGCCGAATCGACGTCGTCCAGGTGATGCCGGATGGTTTCGATTTCGTCGACGCGGCTGGCCACCGCCATGTTGGCGATAAAAAAGGTATCGCCGACGACGAATCCGATATCGCGCGGGCAGGTATAGTCGAACGAGTAAGCGGCCGCGGGATCGGCGAGCAGTACGTCGACAGCGTATTTCTCGAGCGTGGCGACATAGCCGGCGTACTCACGCTGCAAAATTTCTTCGGTCGGATAGGTCAGCGCCAGTACCTCGTCCTTGCGCGCGGTATCGGGAACCAGCGGAAACTCCAGCATTTCCGCGGCGACCCGGGCCTTGTCGCGCTGATACGGTGAACCGAGGCCGATGATGACCTGCCGCAACTTCGAATATTCGTCCTCGATGGCCAGCATGCACGATCCCGCGAATTAATTTCGCTGACAGTTTACTAAATCTGGCGTCAAGTTAACTCTCTGCATGATTTTCGGAACCGGCGTCGACGGCCCGATTGGCCGGCATTTCCAGGTATAAGGCGGATTCGATTCGGCCTGTTATCATGGATGCCAAAAGCGGAGTCGCAACAATGCAAAAAACCATTCTCATCACCGGTGCAACCGACGGTATCGGCCTGGCCACGGCCGAAATACTGCTGTCGCGGGGCCATCGCGTCCTGCTGCACGGTCGAAACCCGGCAAAGCTCGAGGACACCGAAAACAGGCTCGCCGGGCTGTCGGCAAACGACGGAGTCGAAACATTTGTTGCCGATCTGTCGCGTATGGACGAGGTCGAGGCCATGGCGCGGGCGGTCGCGGAGCGACACGCAAGTCTCGACGTGCTGATTAATAATGCCGGCATTTTTCGAACGGCGGATTCCGTCACCCGGGACGGGCTGGATGTGCGCTTTGCGGTGAATACGATTGCGCCCTGGCTGCTGACCCGGCGGTTGCTGCCGCTAATCGGTGCAAGCGGACGGGTGGTCAACCTTTCGTCGGCGGCGCAGTCTTCGGTCGACCCCGATGCCCTGGCCAGACATACCGGGCTTGCCGACTTCGAAGCTTACGCGCAAAGCAAGCTCGCGCTAACCATGTGGTCGCGCGCGCTGGGGCTCGAACTCGGCGATAGCGGCCCGGCCATCGTCGCGGTCAACCCCGGTTCGATGCTCGGCAGCAAGATGGTCAGGGAGGCCTTCGGCGTGGCCGGGGGCGATATCCGTATCGGCGCGGATATTTTGACCCGCGCAGCCCTCGCCGATGATTTCGCGAATGCTTCGGGTAAGTATTTTGACAACGATGCCGGACGCTTTGCCGATCCCCACGCCGATGCGCTCGACCCGGGGAAGTCGGCGGAAGTCCTGCGTGCGATCGACGCCGTGCTGGCGCGGCTAAAGGTAGCCGACCACTAAACTCGAAACCGGATTGCCCGGCACCGGAACCGGGCCCGTGCCCTGGTCCGGTCAGGGGGTGATTTCCTTTAGCATTCTGCTTTTGAAAAGCAGGTAGTAGGCGCCGAACATCGCGCCGATCGCGGCGCCGCTGACGTGCGCGACGTAGTTGATATACGAGGTTTGATCGTTGCGGTTCATTTCGTAAATGTCCCAGCCCACGTACCAGAGCGCGAGCAGCAGCGCGGGCACGCGAAAAATACGGAAGATCACGAAAAACCAGAATATGCAGCGAATCCGAATCGACGGCAGCATGATGCCTAGCGCCGCCACCGCGGCCATGACTACCCCGGACAGGCCGACGGTCGGTAACGCGCCATCGACGCCGGCCATCGCGAGGCTGTAGGCAATGCTGGTGCCGAGCGTGGTCAGGGCGATAAACAGCAGGAACACGAGGCCGCCGAACACGATCTCGATCGACGCGGCGAAGATGTAAAAGAACAGCAGGTTGCCGACGAGGTGCATCGTGCTGCCGTGGGAAAAGGTCGAGGTCACCATTTTGACGATATCCCATTCCTTCGGATCGTAGGCCAGGTCGCTGGTCAGGTGACGCGGCACGTCGCGCTCGAATTTCCGGTAAATACTGCCGAGCTCGCGCTCGACATGGCGCAGGTTTTCCTGCTTCGATTCATAGAGTTTGATCGGTTTGGCGATCGATGAAAGGCGCTCGATTTCGGCGCTCGCATCCTCGCTGTCGCGGATGGTTTCGAGCACCGCGGCGCAGCGGTTGCCCGCCTGTTCCGAGGGCACCCGGTTCAGCCACGCGATCTCGCGCTGGCTCAGATCGTGGAGGCAGAAGCGTTCTATCGACTCGAAGTATTGCCGGTCCGCGGAGTACTGCTGCCAGTAAACGAAGATGCAAACCAGGCAAATCAGCAGGGTCAGGAACGGAATGCCGTTGCGCCTGGCATCGAGCCGATATGGCAGAAAAAACATAATTACAGAGCTGTTTCGAATAGATAAAAATTACAGACCAAATTAATGGTTGACTGCCAATTTAGTTCCGCTTGTCAGAAATGTCGAGCTTACTGTTGAAATCCATCGCGGTGACACCTCGAATGCCCCAGGTTTGTCGCCTGGAATAACCGTCGCGCGATTTTATGTTAGAGTGACGCGAATCTCGTCCGATACTGGTAACTGACGAAAAGCACAGGGTGCAGCAAAAGCGGGCTGTCCACGGAAACGAGACCATGCGTTAGCCTGATGTCGGCCACGGGGTAATCTCGATAGGAGGAGAACGCAATGTTAAAAAAGATACTGCTCCCCACGATTCTGCTCATCCTAGCCTACGGTTTCTGGGTTAGCCCGGATTTCAAGGAAATTGCCGCCGGCGTTGCGATTTTCCTGTTCGGCATGCTGTTTCTCGAGGAAGGATTCAAGGCATTCACCGGCGGCATGCTGGAAAAACTGCTGCAGAAAACGACCGACAAAACCTGGAAAAGTCTTTGTTTTGGTATCGTGTCGACGACAATCATGCAGTCCAGTTCTCTGGTTTCGGTCATCACGATATCGTTCATCAGCGCCGGGCTGGTAACGCTGGTTGCCGGAATCGGAATCATTTTCGGCGCCAATATCGGCACCACGACCGGGGCCTGGCTGGTGGCCGCGTTCGGGCTCAAGGTCAAGATTTCGGCCTACGCGATGCCGATGCTGGTATTCGGCGTCGTGCTGTCGTTTCAAAAATCGAAATATCTTAAAGGTATCGGCTCGGTTCTTGCCGGCCTCGGATTCCTGTTCCTCGGTATTCATTATATGAAAGAGGGGTTCGAGGCGTTCAAGGACAGCTTCGACCTGGCTGCGTTTGCGATCGAAGGTTACCCGGGGCTGTTCCTGTTCGCCGCTATCGGAGCCGCGGCGACCGTGGTCATGCAATCGAGTCACGCGACGTTGGTGCTGATTTTAACCGCGCTCGCTGCAGGCCAGATTACCTACGAAAATGCGCTCGCGCTTGCGATCGGCGCCAACGTCGGCACGACGATTACCGCGATCATCGGGGCACTGAGCGCAAACGTGCAGGGCAAACGCCTGGCCGGTGCGCATTTGATTTTCAATGTCGTTACCGGCGTTATCGCGATTGTCTTTATCAGCCAGTTCGTCTGGGCGGTCGACACCGTTAGCGCCAGGGTCGGTATTGCCGGCGATAATTACACGATGAAACTGGCGGTATTCCACACATTGTTCAACACCGTCGGCGTGCTGGTCATGGTGCCGCTGATTTACCGCTTGTCGGATTTTCTGCACCGGTTTTTCCCGGAAAAGGCGCCCGGCGTCGCCGAGCCGATTTATCTCAACGAGGCCGCCTTCGAGTTTCCTGAAACCGTGTTGAAAGCGGTAAAAAAGGAAGTCTGGCATTTATTCGATTCGGCATTCGAACTGATTGCTCACGGCATGAATTTGCATCGCACGCAGATACTGGAGTCGGAAGATCTGAGGAAAACCATCGATGCGGATCGCGAGGTCCACGAATTCGATATGGACGAGCAATACGAAACCAGGGTCAAAGTGCTATACAGCGCCATCGTCGAATATATTTCGCGTTCGCAGACCCAAATCCCGAGTGTTTTTGCCGAGGAAATGTTCCGCCTGCGCAAGGCGGCAACCGAGATTGTCGAAAGCGTCAAGCACATTAAACATTTGCGCAAGAACGCGACCCGCTACCTGCTTTCCGACAATGAACATATTCGCGACGAATACAACCGCCTGCGCTACCAGATCGCCGTGTTATTGCGGGAAATCTACCGTATCAGGGAGCAAGAAAATTACGATCACAAACTCGCGGTGCAGGGCCTGAAGGCGATGCGTAAAGAGGTCAGGTTATCGCACAATCAGCTGAACGAACATATTTCAGAGGTTTTACGTGACCAGCGCATTACCCCGGAAATGGCAACATCGCTGTTGAACGATTTCAATTATGTCGATGGCACGCTCAAGGACCTCGTCGATTGCGCCAAGGCGTTGTTATCCTCGCACAGCGAGCTGCTGGTGGAGGCAGCCGAGGAAATCAGTCTGGATGAAGAAGCGGATCGATTATCGCCGGCTTGATGAATCCTCGGGGCGCTGCGATCGACTGCTCAGCGTTGAATGAACAACGATACAACGCTAGTCCCGGGTTAATCCGAGGAGGATATAGCCTATTGCTGGATACCTCATATGATGCAATCGGAAGATGACAGCTGAAACGCAGATCACAGGGCATATATCCAGGCGTTTCGACCAGGAACTCGAAGATATTCGTAACCAGATGCTCAGCATGGGCGGGCTGGTGGAAGCCCAGGTCGACAACGGCCTCAAATGCCTGATCGAATCCGACTCGAGTCTCGCCCGTAAGGTGGTAAAACGGGATCGCAAGGTCAATCGTCTCGAAAGCGAAATCGACGATAGCTGCGTGCAGATACTGGCCAGGCGTCAGCCCGCCGCCGGTGATTTGCGCCTGGTCGTCGCGGTTATCAAAACCATTACCGATCTCGAGCGCATGGGTGACCAGGCCGCCAAGCTCGGCAAGATGCAGTTGCAGCTGGAAGAGCGCGGATTGTCGGGTTCCGTTTATCAAAAACTGGAATACCTGGGCAGCAGTGTGATGAATATACTGCATCAGTCGCTCGACGCTTTCGCACGTATGGACGTCGATGACGCAATGAAAACGGTTGCACTCGAGGGCAAGGTGAATGCGGAATTCGATAGCCTGATGCGCGAATTGATAACCCACATGATGGAAGATCCCCGGGCGATTCAAAGCTCGTTGCGTATTTCCTGGAGTGCAAGAGCCCTGAAGCGCATCGGCGATCACGCCATTAACGTCTGCGAGAATGTTGTTTATCTGGTACTGGGCAAGGATGTTCGTCACCTGGACGATACTGAACAAAGCGATTTGTAACCAGTCTGCACCAGGCTTACTGCGGTGAAACGGAAAAATAATTCATCGGTGCGTCCCGGTATGACGTCATTTGATATTTGGCTTACCTCTTGCGCATCGGGGTTCGTTCGAAGTGCAGGCTCCTGATCCGCTCGATGGTCAATCCCGGAGCTTCGATAACGAGCGCCGCCTTTCTTTCAGGGATGCATCCAATCTGTCAATGCCTGCGCCTGGTAGCGGAATCGGTTGCCCTGATCCATGGTGCCTGGCCTCGTTCCGGTTATCGCGGCAGAACCTCCGCTTCGATCGGTTTTTAGGGTAAGCCCGGATTATCCGCACCAGGCTACACGGTGTACACACAATGCGTATAACTTCGCTAACACAGCGATATGACAAGGAATCATATAGCGTCCGGAATCGCCGGAAAATATGACGCAGATCAATTGATTCATGTCCGATGCGGAATTTAATAAATTAAAAACTCTAAAGAACAATTTTGTTTTGGCCGGCACTCTTTCGGCTTTAATGACCTGAGGACAAAAAAATGATTTTTACGGCAAGACTGACTACCGTGCTGTTGCTGGTGGTCGCGGCTTTCGCGGTTTCTGCAGCTTCGCGAATACTTATCCAGAACAAGGGTTCCGATACCCTGGTAAACGTCGCCCAGGCCTGGGCGGAGGAGTACAAGGCGGTTAATACCGATGTTGCCGTTGCCGTGTCCGGCGGCGGCTCGGGTACCGGTATCGCGGCGATGATCAACGGTACCGTGGATATCGCCAACGCCAGCCGGCAGATGAAGAAAAAGGAGCTGAAAAAAGCCAAGGAAATGGGGCAAAACCCGGTCGAGCATGTCGTCGGTTACGACGCGCTGGCGGTTTTCCTGCATAAGGATAATCCGCTGGATTCCCTCAGCTTCAACCAGCTGGGCAAAATTTTCGGCCGCGGCGGCGGTGCCACCAAGTGGTCTGATCTGGGCGTTAGCGTGCCGGGTTGCAGCAGCGACGAAATCGTCGTCGTCAGCCGGCAGAACAATTCAGGCACCTATGCCTATTTCAAAAAAGCGGTACTGAAAAGCGCGGCCAAGGCCGGCGTGATTTCCAAGGGCAGCTTCCGCCAGGGTACGCTCGACATGCACGGCTCCAAGGACGTCGTCGACCTGGTCGAAAAAACCCCCTGCTCGATCGGCTACAGTGGCCTGGCCTATGCTACCGATCATCTGAAACTGGCCTGCGTCGCGAAAGACGAGGGCGAAAGCTGCGTCAGACCGAGCGTCAAGACCGCCAGCGATCGCAGTTACCCGATCGCCCGACCGCTGTTCATGTACACCAACGGCGAACCCGAGGGTGATATCAAGGCATACATGGACTGGATCAAGTCCGATGCGGGCCAGTGCATCCTGAAAGACAAGGGCTACGCTCCGATGCGCGACGTTAGTTGCTGACGGGGCTTAGTTAGTATCGGGAGCGGGCGGACTCGCTCCCGTATTTACCAACCAGCGGGGGAAAAATGTCTCATCTCGAAGAACGCCTGGAACATGATTTAAACGAAATCCGCGACCATATCGCGAAAATGGGTGCCAGTGTCGAGCAGTCCCTCGGTAGCGCGTTCCAGGCGCTGGAAAAAAATAACGACAAGCTGGCCTTCAAAACCATTCTGTCCGACCTGCCGATCAATCGGCACATGCGCCAGATAGACCGCCTGTGTCATGCCTTTATCGCCGTGCATTTACCGAGCGCCGGGCATTTGCGCCTGATCTCGTCGGTGATTCGCGCCAATATAATTCTCGAACGCATCGGTGATTACGCGGTCACGATAGCGCGCGAGGCGGTACAACTCGGCGAGGTGCCCGAAGGTCACATGTCGGCGGAACTGAAAAAAATAAGCGCCGAGGCGATGGAGGTTTTGGGCGAGGCGATCAGTTCGTTCAACTCTTCCAATGCCGAGCGCGCGCGCCACGCCATAACCATGGCGAACCAGGTCGAACACGAGATGGATGCGATTTATGCCGAGCTCCTCGATTGCGGCAATGCCGAGGGTGGCTGTGGGCGCAACACCATGATTTACCTGATAATTTTCAGCCAGCTCAAGCGCGTTGCCGACCAGGCCAAGAACCTCGCCGAGGAAGCCATATTCATCGAAACCGGCGAAACCAAGAAACCGAAGGTTTACCGGATATTGTTCCTCGATGACGACAACAGTGTCCTGGGACCCATGGCCGCGGCGATCGCGGACAAGGCCTTCCACGACCAGGGTCAGTTCAGCACCGCGGGGATCAAACCGGCAAGCAGCCTGGATTCCGCTATGGTCGCGTTTATGCAGGGTCGAGGATTCAGCCTGACCGATACGACGCCGCGCGAGGCCGATACCGGCCGCGAATCGCTGTCCGATTACCACGTTATCGTCGGGCTGAATCAGAAAGTCATGAAAGCGGTCGGTAAAATTCCGTTCCGCACCTCGGCGCTGAACTGGATGAAACTCGAAGTGCCGACCGACGAAAATCAGGAAGCCTGGGAGGCGCTTTACAAAAACATGGCGCTGCAGATCAGGGAATTGATGGAATTGCTGCGCGGCGACGAGGCGGTTTGAGATGACCGGGCCGGTCCCGCAGCAGTCAGGCAAAATGCCCGACATCAACCAGCGCAACCTGGACTGGTATATCGATAAATTTATCCAGTACTTCGTTTTTCTGAGCGGTATCTCCGCGATTATTCTGATCATCGGGATTTTCGTTTTCGTCACCATCGAGGGTTTCGGTTTTCTGCTGGATGATTTCAGCTTCAGCGAATTTTTCCTGTCGCAATGGTGGGAGCCGACCGACGAGGACGAGCCCACCTACGGTATCCTCGCGCTGATGGCCGGCACCGCCAGCGTCACCGGGCTGGCAATGTTGATCGCGATCCCGTTTTCCCTCGGCTCCGCGATCTACGTCGCCGAGTTCGCCACCGGCAAGACCCGCGAGGCGCTCAAGGTTTTGATCGAGCTGCTCGCCGCGATCCCGTCGGTGGTCTGGGGTTTCATCGGCCTGTCGATCATGAACCCGCTGATCATCGACCTGTTCGACGTGCCGGTCGGACTCAATATCCTGAACGCCGGCGTTATTCTCGGCCTGATGGCGGCGCCGATCATGACCTCGATCTGCGAGGACGCGCTCAAGGCCGTGCCGGACCGCTACCGCGAGGCGGCCGAAGCGATGGGCGCAACCCGCTGGCAGGTCATCTACAAGACCGTGCTGCCGGCGGCCAAGAACGGACTGCTCGGCGGCGTGCTGCTGGGCGTAGGTCGCGGCTTCGGCGAAACCATGGCGGTGCTGATGGCCACCGGCCACGCGATCAATATCCCGGACAGCATATTCGACTCGGTGCGCGCGCTGACCGCCACCATCGCCGCCGAACTTGGTGAAACCGCGGTCGGTTCGCCGCACTACCAGGCGCTGTTCACGATCGGTATTTTCCTGTTCACGATCACGTTCATTATCAACCTGACCGCCGACCTGATCGTGCGCGGCATCCGTAAGAGCTAGGAGAAGATCATGAGTACTCCAGAAGCCGTCGCCAACCAGTTCCTCGAGACGGATCTCAACGCGCGCGCCAAGCGCACCGAGAAACTGTTTCAAATCCTGTTCATGCTGATGGCCGGGCTATTGATTCTGCCAGTGTTGATCATTCTGACCACGCTGGTAGTCAAGGGCAGCCCGGTGGTATCGCTCGATTTCCTGCTGCAGGATCCGACCAACGGCATGACCGAGGGCGGTATTTTCCCCGCGCTGATCGGCACCGTGTGGCTGGTCGGCGTCGCGCTGCTGATCTCGGTCCCGGTCGGCGTCGCCGCGGCGGTATATCTCAGCGAATACGCGCCCGACAACTGGTTCACGCGCGCGATCAACCTCGCGATCATCAACCTCGCCGGCGTGCCGTCGATCGTGCACGCGCTGTTCGGCGTCGGCGCATTCGTTATATTTTTCGGTTTCGGCACCAGTATCCTCGCCGCCAGCGCAACGCTTGCCGTCATGACCATGCCGGTGGTCATTGTTGCCACACGCGAATCGCTGCAGGCGGTGCCGCCGGCCTTTCGCGAAGCCTGCTGGAACATGGGCGCGACGCGCTGGCAAACGATCCGCCGGGTGGTGCTGCCGAACTCGATTAGCGGCATCCTGACCGGCGTCATCCTCGAAGTCTCGCGCACCTCTGGCGAAACCGCCCCGGTCATGTTTACCGGCGCCGCGTTTTTCATCCCGGTGCTGCCCGAGAGCGTATTCGACCAGACCATGGCGCTGTCGTTGCACCTGTTCGTGGTCTCGACCCAGGTGCCGAATGTGCCCGAGGCGCTGCCCTACGGGGTTGCGCTGGTGCTGATCAGCATGGTGTTGCTGATGAACAGTGTTTCGATCGCGTTGCGGATGTACCTCAGGGGTAAAAAGAAATGGTAAGCGCGGCCGAAAAGATGAGCGAAACCGAGGCCGGCACGGAATCCCGGATCAAGCTCGCGGTGCGCGATCTCGCGATTCATTACGGCGCCGACACCGCGATCTCGGGGGTTAACCTCGAAGTCCGGGAAAACGAGATTTTCGGCATTATCGGTCCGGCTAACGCGGGCAAGACATCGTTCCTGAAGACGCTGAACCGGATGAACGATTTCAATACCGCTATGCGAGTCGACGGGGAAATTACCTTCAACGGTGTAAATATCCGTGACGTGCGCAACGTTTATGCGCTGCGCAACCGCATCGGCGTCGTGTTTCCCCTGCCGGTGGGCCTGCCGCTGACGGTTTACGAAAATGTCGCTTTCGTACCGCGCCTGCGCGGTATCCGCGACAAGGCCGAACTCGACGTCATCGTCGAGCGCTGCCTGACGCGGGCGGCGCTGTGGGAAGAAGTTAAGGATCGGCTCGATTCTCTCGGCAGCCTGCTGTCCGGCGGCCAGCAGCAGCGCCTGACGATCGCGCGTGCGCTGTCGCAGGATCCGGAACTGCTGATGCTCGACGAGTTCTCGATCGCGGTCGACCCGGTCACGACCATGCGCATCGAGGACGTGCTCAAAGAATTAAAACATGAGATGACGATTATCCTCGTTACCAACCTGGTGCAGCAAGCCCGCCGGCTGGCCGACCGCACCGCGTTTTTCCTCGAGGGTCAGTGTGTCGAAATCGGCGATACCGAGGAATTGTTCGCCGGTAAGGTGCAGGATGCCCGCACCACCGACTATATCGAGGGACGTTTCGGCTAGGGGATACAGATGATGGAAATGAGCACAATGCCAAACCTGACCACGAGCGAAGTCGAATCGGGTACAGATATGGCAATCAGCACCAGCGGCCTGGACCTGTGGTATGGCGATTTCCAGGCGCTGTACGATGTCAACCTGCAAATCAAGAAAGGTATCGTAACCTCGCTGATCGGGCCCTCGGGTTGCGGCAAATCAACCTTCCTGCGCAGCGTCAACCGGATCAACGAGCGCCTCGGTTACGTCAAGATTAACGGTTCGATCAATGTTTTCGGCAACAATATTTACGCCCCCGAAGTCGAACTGGTGCAGGTCAGGAAGCAGGTCGGCATGGTATTCCAGCGCCCCAACCCGTTGCCGACGTCAATTCGTGAAAATATTCTTTACGGGCACAAGCTGCATAACCGCGACAAAAAGTATACCCGCGACGACGAGGACCAGATCGTCGAGGAATCACTGCAGCAGGTTTTACTCTGGGACAAGGTCAAGGATCACCTGAAGCGCCGGGCCACGGAACTGTCGCTCGAAGAACAGCAAAAACTCTGCATCGCGCGTTTGCTGCCGGTAAAGCCCAGTGTCCTGCTGATGGATGAGCCCTGTTCGGCGCTCGATCCCAAGGGTACCGCGGCGGTCGAGGAATTGATCTGGGAATTACGCGGTAAGTATTCGATTCTAATCGTTACCCACAACATGGCGCAGGCGCGGCGCGCCAGCGAGGAATGTATTTTCATGTTGTTGGGCAAGGTGATCGAGCATAGCGCTACCGCCGAGCTTTTCGTGACGCCGGCCAACCAGGAAACCGCGGATTACATCGAGGGACGTTACGGTTAGGAAGCTGCCGGTCCGACTACCGACAGCTTGCCTCATATTCCGAATCGAGGAGCCCGGATACCTCGCCCCGGCAATCTTTGCCTAGCCCTGGTTTTCAGACAGGTTTTTCGCGGCGTTCTTAGTCACAGCCTGCAGGTATTGAGCACCCAGTGCGGCAGGGTATCGGAGCATATCCGTGTTTTTATCGCCTGCCGCGCAAAGAAGAGCCCGAGTAGTATCGTTTTAACCAATGCGCTCTTCCTTGATTGGTGTCAGAAAATCGAGTCAGCGATGGAATAAACTCGAAAGATTAATTCGCGGCGCAAACAACTAACAATGCTGTAACACATGCCGTGGAGGAGCGATTTATGGAATGGGTGTTGATCGGCAAGCTGTTTTTGATTCTTTTCCTGGTGGTGGGTAATGCATTTTTTGTCGGCTCGGAGATCGCGCTAACTTCGGCGCGGCGAAGTCGTATCAATCAGCTGGCCGGTACCGGCAGCAGGTCTGCCAGGATAGTCCAGGTATTGCACGACCAGCCGGAGCGCTTTTATTCGGTTACACAGATCGGAATTACGATCGTTTCGCTTGGACTGGGTGCTATCGGAATTGTCACGCTGAATCAAATTTTGTTCCCGGGTTTCGAGCTGGCCTTTGGCCTGCTGGGTGAAAGCGAAAAATTATTACAGTTCACCCAGAGCCTCTCCTACTTTTTTGCTTTCCTGATCATTTCCTTTTTGCACATTGTCGTAGGTGAACTGGCGCCAAAGGTACTGGCTTTCCACAAGGCGGTCGCAATCAGCCTGTCGGTCGCCAGAATCATCAACTGGCTGCACACCATACTGCGACCGATCATCTGGTTCATGAATCATTCGTCCAATGGCCTGCTGTGGTTGTTTGGGCAGCGTGAGCTAATCGAGAATGGTGAGCCGCATTTCTCGATAACCGGCGAGGAAATTCGCACCATACTAAGCGCCAGTGAGCAGGAGGGGGTCCTCGATCCTCAGTTGACCAAGATGCTTCGCGGGGTATTCGACCTCGATGAACATACCGCTCGGGATGCGATGATTCCGCGCACGGAAGTTGAAGCGATACCGCATACCGCAATCGTCGCGGATGTGCTCGCCCTGTTCAAGGAAGAATTGCGCGAGCGTTATCCGGTCTACGAATCGACCATGGACAACATTATCGGCATCGTATCAATGAAGCAATTGCTCAACAGCATGGCGGCCGCGGAAAAACCCGAACTGATTCTCGAAACCCTGGCGCAACCGGTCGCCGACGTGATGATGTCGGCTTATTACATCCCCGATACCATGCCGCTGAAAACATTGCTCAAGGACTTCATCAGTAACCGCCAGCAAATCGCCATCGTTCTGGATGAGTACGGCGGCACCGAGGGCTTGATCACGCTCGAAGATATTCTCGAAGAGATTGTCGGCGACTACGAGGACGAATTTACGCCGAGACACCGTCACATCAAAAAAGAAGATTCTTATCGCTACAAGATCAGCGCCGGCGTTCGCGTTACGGAACTGGAGCACAAACTAAATTACCCTTTTCCAACCGGCGATTA
>JAAUYE010024617.1_pt1 | contig 17155 bp, 15 predicted proteins | sample 7278081 | NCBI WGS metagenome assembly JAAUYE01 (sample SAMN14350131, study PRJNA611818) | marine sediment metagenome | isolation source: surface marine sediment (0.6m) | place: French Polynesia: Moorea | collected 2018-08
GCCGAGCATCATGCAGGCCACCAGGGTGACGAACTTCCAGCTGGCCATGGCCGAGTCGCCGGCGGCGACGAACGGCACCGACAGTGCACGCAGACCGCCCTTGGCGCCTTCGACCGCCGGCAGGGTGCCGAGGCCGTGCAGCGTTTCGAGCTCCGTAATGCGCTGTACCGCGTCGCCGTAGACGAACTGCGGAATCAGGCCGAAGCCCTGCTTGTTGGACATCCAGAATACCGGCACCAGGTAAGCGATGATCAGTACGATGTACTGCGCGACCTGGGTCCAGGTAACGGCGCGCATGCCGCCGAGCATGGAGCACAGCAGGATACCCATCAGGCCGAACCAGACGCCGACTTCGAACGGAATCTGCAGCGCGCGCGCGGCGATCGTACCCGTTGCGTTGATTTGCGCGGTTACATAAGTAAACGACGCAACCGCGAGTACGACAACACCGAGGAAGCGCGGCAGGTTACCGCCGTAGCGGGTACCGATAAAATCCGGCACCGTGTAGCAGCCGAACTTACGCAGGTACGGCGCCATCAGCGAGGCGACGAGGATATAACCCCCGGTCCAGCCGACCACGAACGCGAGATAGCCATGGCCACCGAAGTAGATACCACCGGCCATCGCCACGAACGATGCACCCGACATCCAGTCCGCGGCAGTTGCCATCCCGTTGAATACCGCGGGCACCTGGCGACCGGCGACGTAATACGCGTCTACCGCCATGGTCCGCGACAGGATGCCGATACCGGCATAAATCGCGATGGTGAAGGCTACGAACAGGATACCGATGGTATCGGCACCAACGCCCATTTGTTCGAGGATTGCCATTAAAAGCACGAATACCAGGAAGCCCCCGGTGTACATGCCGTAGATCTTGGGCAGGTTTTCGATAAACGCCCCGCCCGCATATTTTTTAAACATGGCTTATTCCTCCTCAGCGAATCCGCATTCGCTGTCAATCTTATGCTGCGCTCGCGCAAACCAGAACAAGGTCACGACGAATATGATTTCGGAGCCCTGCGCGGCCATGTAAAAGCCGAGCGGCCAACCGAAAAACGTAAATTCGTTGAGGCCATTTGCGAACCAGTGCACGACGAAGGAGAAGATAAACCAAATAGTGAGTGTTACGAACATCAGCGACTTGGTACGGCGCCAATGCTCCACTCGTTTGGAATCATCAGTCATAGGTCCCCCTATTTCGAGTTACAACGTTAACGTTATGGTTGTGCGTATATAAATTTTTATTTATCGCGCAGCCAATATGCACAGAATGCTTGGCATTTACTAGCCAAAAACCCTAGTATTAGCGGCCTCGAAATCCAATTTGGTGCAGTTTTTTCGATCATGCCGAAAGCGCTGTTACGTTTGGTAACAAAATAGCCCGTTTTACCGTGACCCCATCCGAAATCCTTGACACCTATATCAAGCCCCTGTTTACGCGGGACTACTGGCGCATGCTCGCCGATTACACCGGTCTGGGTAAAAACAAAAGGGTCGAAACCATCGTCGACCAGGATTCGCTGGCGAATTTCATCGCCACGCGTGCGAGCCATGTCGCGCAGACTTCTTTATACGGTTATCTGCGCACGCGCGCCGGTACGCGCTACCCGGAATTGTTCGAAAACCCCGATATCATCACGTCGATCAACATCGCCAAGTGGCATATCTGGCTGTCCTGCGTGTCGGACCTGAGCGTATTCGCCGGTCAATGCATGCGCCAGTCCGGCCGTATCGATATCGATAGCATCAACGACCTGCTTCCAGCCGCGGTGCGCCAGGTGCTCGACGAAACCGGCGAACCCGAAGAGGCCGGCCCGGATTTTGTCGCCGGACGCGAAAAAATCCTGCAACGCATCGAAACCTGCGACTGGAGCATCGAGCGCGACGACGACACCGTGTTCAGCGCGAGCCCCGAAGCCCTGTTTTACTGGTCGCCGATCGCCGACGAGTTGAAGGATCTCGACGAAAAAATCGTCAGGAACTCGATCCGCTACCGCTGGATCGAGGTGCGCCGTAGCCTGCGTAAACTGCTCGACTGCGACGCGCTCGCGCAAACCCTGCGCGCCGCCGAACTCTAGATCCTGTCGTCCCCGCATTTATCCCGTCATCCCCGCATTTATCCCGTCATCCCCGCGTAAGCGGGGACCTTGAACCGACACCGCGATATTAACCACAAGATCCCCGCCTGCGCGGGGATGACGGAAAGTTGATCACCTCATGAGGCTAACGCAGCGATACGAGCGCTTCGGCCATTTTGACGGACAGGCTGGTTTTCTGGATGCCGTCGGCATCGAAGTTAGCCGGTTCGAGCCAGGCCTCGAACACGGCTTTGGCGGTCGGCCATTCGCGATCCAGGATCGAGTACCAGGCGGTGTCGCGGTTGCGGCCCTTGTACATCGTCGCCTGGCGGAATATGCCTTCGAACATGAAACCGAGGCGTTCCGCCGCGCGGCAGGACGGTGCGTTGAGCGCATCGCATTTCCATTCGTAACGGCGGTAGCCGAGATTCTCGAACACTTCGCGCATCATCAGGTACATGGCTTCGGTCGCGATCGGCCGGCCCTGCATCAGCGGCGAAAAATGGATATGCCCGACCTCGATCACGCCGACCGCGGGCGTAATGCGCAGGTAACTGGCAACGCCGACCGCGCGCGCGCTGGCGCAATCGATAACGCTGAAAAAACACGGGTCGTCGCCGCGACAATCGGAGTCGATCCAGTCGCGCAGCGCCGCCTCGCCGTCGAAAGGCCCGTAAGGCAGATAGGTCCAGTTGCGGGCGTCGGTATCGCGGCTGAAAGCCGCGTACAGATCCTCCGCATGCAGCCGCGCATCGATCGGCTCGAGCCGGCACAGCCGTCCCTGCATGCGCCTGCCGCGCGGATGCGTGGACGCTCGCCAGTCAGGGACCGGATAACCGACTGGCTGGCCGAGTTCGTTGTACTGTTCAGACACGCTATCCCCGCAAATTTGCATTGTTAAAGCCGGCGCGATTTCAGTAAACTGCCCCTCGCCCGGCGACCGTCAGAGTCTAACCTCAGTTTCGCCCGCGAGGAAACCGTTTCATGTTAATGCTCGATGCCGACAAAATTTTGCATAGCCTGTCGTTCGCGGCCATGGTCGACGAACTCGCGGCGATGCACCGCGAGCCTATCGGCCTGGTCGATGAAATGCTGATGGAGTCGAGCGACGATGCCGGCAACGTCAGCCATTTTTTTATCCGCAGCGGCTGGCAGCCCGAAAAAGCGGTCGGCGCCAAGGTCATCACCGTGTTCCCGCGCAACAACCAGACCCTCGAATGGCCCTCGATCCAGGCGGTTTACGTGTTATTCGAAGGTAAAAACGGCGCCCCGATCGCCTGCCTCGACGGCACCGCCTTAACCTACGTAAAAACCGCGGCCGACTCGGCGCTCGGCAGCAGACTGCTGTCGCGCGCAGACACCGAATCGATGCTGATGATCGGCGCCGGCAAGATGGCGCCGCACCTGGTCAGCGCCCACTGTGAAATCCGCCCGTCGATCAAACGAGTAAAGATATGGAACCGTACCGCGGACAAGGCCGAGGCGCTCTGCGCGGAACTCGGCAGGCGTTTTAACCGGATCGAATTCAGCGCGATCGAAGAGGTCGAAGCGGGCGTCCGCGAGGCCGACCTGATCTGTTCGGCAATCGGACGCAAGGACCCGATTATCAAAGGCGAATGGCTCAAACCGGGCGCCCATGTCGATCTGATCGGCGCCTACACGCCGGACATGCGTGAAGCCGATGACGAGGTATTGCGGCGCGGGCGGCTTTTCGTCGACGCGCGCGCAACCACGATCGAGCACATCGGCGAACTGATGATCCCGCTCGCCAGCGGCGCAATTAGCGAGAGCGACGTGCTCGCCGAATTGTCCGAGCTGTGCCAGGAGCAGCACCCCGGGCGCGGTGGCGACGACGAAATCACGGTGTTCAAAAACGGCGGCGGCGGTCACCTCGACCTGATGTGCGCGCGTATTCTGCACGATCATTGCCAGGCCGATGGCTGACGCGATAACCCTGGACGATATCCGCGCCGCGCGCGAACGCATCGCGCCGTATATCGTGCCGCTGCGGATTAGCCAGTCTATTTCGCTGTCGCAAAAATTCGAGCGCGAGATCCTGCTGGCGCACGAGTACCAGCAAACCACCGGCGCGTTCAAACTGCGCGGCGCGATGAACGCGGTGCTGCAATTACCCGCCGACACCAGCGGCGTGACCGCGGTTTCGACCGGCAATCACGGCCGCGCCCTCGCCTGGTCGGCGCGCCAGGCCGGCGTGCCCTGCATTATTTGCATGTCCGAGCTGGTGCCGCAAAACAAGCTCGACGGCATTCGCGCGCTCGGCGCCGAGGCGCGAATTATCGGCCGCTCGCAGGACGAGGCCGAGATCGAGGCCCGGCGGCTGGTCGCCGAGGAAGGTTACACGATGATCCCGCCCTTCGATCATGCCCATGTCATCGCCGGCCAGGGCACGCTCGGACTCGAAATGCTGGAACAGGTTCCCGAGGTCGATACGGTGCTGGTGCAGCTTTCCGGCGGCGGCCTGATCTCGGGCATCGCGCTCGCGATCAAGTCGCAAAAGCCGGGGGTCAGAATCGTCGGCATCTCGATGCGGCGCGGCGCGGCGATGGCCGCTTCGCTGGATGCGGGTCAACCGATCGAGGTCGAGGAGCTGCCGACGCTGGCCGATTCGCTCGGCGGCGGCATCGGCCTCGACAATGCCTGGACCTTCGATCTCGTGCGCGAACTCGTCGACGACATCGTGCTGCTCGACGAGGCCGAAATCGCCGACGGCATCCGCCACGCCTACTTCGATGAGCAGGTCATCGTCGAAGGCGGCGGCGCGGTCGGCCTCGGCGCGCTGCTGGCCGGCAAGGTGGACCCCGGCGAGCGCAGCATCGTGCTGCTCAGCGGGCGCAATATCGACATGCACAAACACCTCGAAATCATCAGCAGCGAAGGCTGGCAGAACTGATGGCCGATATCCGCATCCTCACCGAAGCCGAATTACGCAGCCAGGTCCAGCTCGACCCGGACGCGGTCGATTGCATCGAGCAGGCCTTTCGCGCGCTCGCCACCCGGGCCGTGGTCATGCCGCCGATCATGCGCCTCGATATCGTCGAACACAATGGCGAAATCGACGTCAAGACCGCCTACATTCCGGGCGTCGACAGCCTCGCGATCAAGATCAGCCCCGGATTTTTCGATAACCCGAAACTCGGCCTGCCGAGCGTCAACGGGCTGATGGTTCTGTTCAGCACGCGTACCGGGCTGGTCGAAAGCCTGCTGCTGGACAATGGTTATCTCACCGACGTGCGCACCGCCGCGGCCGGCGCGGTCGCGGCCAGGTATTTTTCGCGCGACGACAGCCGCCGCGCGGCGATTCTCGGCGCCGGGGTGCAGGCCGGCCTGCAGCTCGAGGCGCTGACCCTGGTGCGCGATATCGAAGCGGCGACCCTGTGGGCGCGCGATGTCAACAAGGCCTCCGCGCGCGCGGCGGAGCTGAGCCAGCGCCTCGGCATCGAGGTCGTCGCCTGCGCGGATATCGCCAGCGCGACGCGCGAGGCCGATATCATCGTCACCACCACGCCGTCGCAGCAGCCGCTGTTGCGGCGCGAACATATCGGTGCGGGGCAGCACATCACCGCGATGGGTTCCGATGCCGAGCACAAGAATGAAATCGATCCGGCCATTCTCGCCGGGGACCTGTCCTATTTCTGCGACCGCCTGTCGCAGGTGCGCCTGCTCGGCGAACTGCACCATGCGATCGAAAAAGGATTGCTGCAGGCCGAGACCGAATTTACCGAACTGGGCCAGGTCATCGCGCAGCAAAAGCCGGGACGCGCTGACCGCGACGAAATCACGCTGTGCGATTTGACCGGCACCGGTATCCAGGACACCGCGATCGCGACCTTCGCCTATCAACGCTGCCTGCAACAGGGCGCCGGCACCGACTTTTCGACCTGAGAGCCAGACATGCCAAAAGACATCAAGCTCAATTTTTCGCTCGCCGAATATGCCGCGCGCCTGGACAAGACCCGCGCCGCGATGACGCAAAAAAATATCGATTGCCTGATCGTGGTCGATCCGTCGAATATCGCCTGGCTCAGCGGTTACGACGGCTGGTCGTTTTATACCCACCAGTGCCTGATCGTGCAGCATGCTGCCGAGCCCATCTGGTGGGGACGCGGCATCGACGCCGCCGGTGCGCAGCGCACGGTTTATCTCGACAGCGACAACATCATCGGCTACCCCGATCACTACGTGCAGTCCGACGAGCGCCACCCGATGGATCACCTGTCCCGGCTGCTTCGCGAAATGAAACTCGACCAGGGCTCGATCGGCCTCGAAATGGAAAACTACTACTTTACCGCGGCCGCGTTTCGCGCGCTGCAAACCCGGCTGCCCGCGGCCAAGCTGGTCGACGCCACCGCGCTGGTCAACTGGCAGCGCATCGTCAAGTCCGAACAGGAGCTAGAGTACATGCGCAGCGCCGCGCGTATCGTCGAGGCCATGCACGCGCACATTTATGACATCATCGAACCGGGAATGGTCAAGAGCGATCTCGCTGCCGAAATATTCCGCACCGGCATAGCCGGCAAGGACGAGCACTGGGGCGACTACCCGGCAATCATGCCGATGCTGCCGACCGGCATGGACGCCACCGCGCCGCACCTGACCTGGGACAATTCGGTACTGCAGGCGGGCGATATCACGTTTTTCGAAATCGCCGGCTGCCACAAGCGTTACCACTGCCCGCTGTCGCGCACGATTTCGCTCGGCCCGCCGCCGCAAAAATACCTCGACGCGGAAAAAGCCGTGCTCGACGCGATGCATGCCGGCCTCGACAACGCGAAGCCGGGCAAGACCTGCGAGGACGTCGCCATCGCGTTTTTCGAATGCCTCGAAAAACACGGCTTCAAGAAAGACAACCGCACCGGTTACTCGATCGGCCTGTCCTACCCGCCCGACTGGGGCGAGCGCACCATCAGCCTGCGCCGCGGCGACAAAACCGAGCTCAGGCCGAACATGACGTTTCATTTCATGCCCGCCCTGTGGCTCGACGACGGCGGTCTCGAAATTACCGAATCGGTCGTGGTTACCGAAAACGGTTACGAGCGGCTGGCCAGTGTCGAGCAGCGCCTGCTGGTGAAAAACTGATGACTAACCCGATCGGCACCGCAATCGATTTCGAACGCGACGGGCTGCAGCACGGCTTTTTGCAGATTCCGCATTCGCGCAACGATTCGGCCTGGGGCTCGATCATGCTGCCGATCGCCTACGCCAAAAATGGCGACGGCCCCGGCGCGATCCTGACCGGGGCTAACCACGGCGATGAATACGAGGGCCCGATTGCGCTACAGCATCTCGCCAACACGATCGATGTCGATAAAATCCGCGGCCGCGTGATCATCGTACCGATGATGAATTACCCGGCGTTTCTGGCCGCGACCCGGGTATCGCCGATCGACAGCCTCAACATGAACCGTATCTTTCCCGGCAGCGAAAGCGGCAGTATTACGCAGCTGATCGCGGATTACATCACTCGCCAGCTGTTGCCGATGTGCCAGTTCGTGCTCGATATCCACTCTGGCGGCAAAACGCTCGAATTTCTGCCGTTTGCCGCCTACCACGAGCTGGAGGACGAATCGCAGCAGGCGGCCTGCGAGGCGGCAACCCTCGCCTTCGGCGCGCCGTATTATCTCAGCCTGATCGAAATCGACGCCGGCGGCATGTACGACACCCAGGCCGAGGCCATGGGCAAGGTTTTCGTCTCCACCGAGCTCGGCGGCGGCGGCACCAGCACCGCTTACACCGCCGAAATCGGCAAACGCGGCGTACACAATTTCCTCGTCCACGCCGGTATTCTCGATGCGCCGCCGATTGCCCCGCCCGAGGCCAGCGTCAAACTCGACATGCAGCAGGAGAACGCCTACGTGTTTTCCGAGCACAATGGCTTACTCGAACCCTGCGTCGGCCTCGGCGATGCGGTACAATCCGGGGATTTACTGGCTCGTGTTTACAGTAATGAACGAACCGGCGCGGCGCCGGTCGAATACCGCGCGGAGAGCGACGGCATCATCATGGGCCGTCATTTTCCATCCCTGATCAAGATCGGCGATTTCATGAACGTGATCGCGTCGGTGGTTCAGGAATAACTCAACCTTCAGGAAACTTTAATGAAATTCAAATTACTGGTGCTGCCCGCACTGTTACTGGCGCTGATTGGCTGTGAGAAAAAAGAGCAGGCCATGGCCGGCTCCGAGACCAGTCTCGAAACCGATCAGCAACGCCTCAGTTACGCCCTCGGCATGCTCGTCGGCGAGCGCGTGCTGAAACAATACGTGGAAGTCGACTACGACATCGTCATGGCCGGAATGAGGGCGCAGCACAAAAACGAAGCCACGCTGATCAGCCTCCAGGAAGCCGGCAATGTACTCAATGCTTTCATGGAAAAGCAGTTCGAGGAGCAAACCGCGGCCAACCGCAAGCGTGGCGAGGAATACCTGGCCGATAACGCCAAAAAAGAAGGCGTGCAGGTCACCGAATCCGGGCTGCAATACTCGGTTATCACCGACGCCGAAGGCCCCAAGCCCAGGCCCGAGGACACGGTTACGGTACATTACCGCGGCACCCTGATCGACGGCACCGAGTTCGACAGTTCCTACTCACGCGGCTCGCCGACCAGCTTTCAGCTCAACCAGGTGATCGAGGGCTGGACCGAGGGCGTTCAGCTGATGAGCGTCGGCGCCAAGTACCGTTTCGTAATTCCGTACGATCTCGGCTACGGCGAACGCGGGGCCGGCGGCCAGATCGGACCCTTCGAAACCCTGATCTTCGAAGTCGAGTTAATCGAAATCCAGTCCTGACGGGCGCGCCCCGGCGCTGACGACGATGCCGGGCCAGGCCTCGCTGCTGCGCTTCGCGCCGCTGGTGTTCGTAACCCTGTGGAGCACCGGCTTCATCGCGGCCAAGTACAGCATGCAGAACGCGGACCCGTTCGTGTTTCTGTGCCTGCGCTTTAGCCTCACCGCGATTGCGCTGATCCCGATCTTGCTGCTGCTCGGAGCCGCCCTGCCGCGGCGGCTGCTGGCATTTCGCCACGACATGGTTACCGGCGTGCTGCTGCACTGCGGTTATCTCGGCTACCTGTTCTGGGCAATCCAGAACGGCGTGCCGAGCGGTATCGTTGCGATCATCATCGGCGTGCAGCCGATCGTAACCATGACCCTGGCGTCGCTTTTCATCGGCGAGCATCTGGACTGGCGCAAGAGTCTCGGTCTGTTGATCGGCTTTTTCGGTATCGGCGTCGTCATCGTCGGCAAGTACGGCATCGATCTCGGCCTCGCCGGCGGCCTCGACCCGCTCGATCTCGGCCGCTGCATCGTCAGCCTGCTGTGTATCGCAACCGGGGTGTTCTACCAGAAAAAATTCTGCGATCAGTCGCAGCTGTTACCCGGCACGCTGATGCAGTATGTCGCCGGCGCGCTCGCCACCGCGGGGCTGGCGCTGCTCTATGGCGAAACCTGGGCGATCGACTGGACCCCGGGCTTCGGCATCGCGCTGATCTGGCAGGTAGTCGGGCTGTCGATCGGAGCGGTGCTGCTGTTGATGTATATCATCAACCATGGTGAAGCAGGACGCGTCTCGAGCATGTTTTACCTGGTGCCGCCGCTGGTCGTCATCGAGGCCCATTTCCTGTTCGGCGAAACCCTGGGAGCGCTGTCGATTCTAGGTATGTTGATCTGCGTCGCCGGGGTCTTGCTGGTGAACCGCTCAGCCAGAACGCAGGGTTAGCCCGCTCGCAAACCGGTCGCGGCAAGAATTATTTTTGAAGATCGGCCGCGCATGAGATATAGTCTTCGCCCTCTGGTAATCGGCATCCCGGATTTTCGGTGTTACGCTGCCGCGACGCATTGCCGCGACCCTGGCGAGATCGAATTATTCCACGGTTACCAATGAAACATTCGGGGTGTAGCTCAGCCTGGTAGAGCGCTGCCTTCGGGAGGCAGAGGTCGTTGGTTCGAATCCAGTCACCCCGACCAATTTTTCACTCTATGGCAACCATTCGTTTCAGCAAATCGCACCTGCTCGACCGGGAATCGGTCCGGCTGGAAGTGCAAAAACTCGCGGATAAACTCGGCCGGGAACTGGCGGCCGAACACCGTTGGCACGGAGACCGCCTTGTCTTCACCCGCAGCGGTGCCGAGGGTTACGTCGAGATCGGCGACGGCGACCTCAAAATCGAGATAAGACTGGGCATGCTGTTGACACCGCTGAAAGGCAGTATCGAAGCGTCGATCCGCGAGTACCTGGACCGACACCTGATTTCGCCTTCTTCATGACGGTAAAAGTAGCGGTACGACTTCGGCTTCATTCCGCAGTTCACTGCGGGATCGAGACAGAACGATTCGCGCTCGATTCTTTGATCCATCGTTTCGAGTCGATAATCGCGCCGCTTTCGCGATATTTGTCATTGCGGCGATACTGTTTTGTAATGGGCTAGACCCTTATTCCCGATACGAATAACGACCGTATTTGATCACCGGCATGACGCAGATCGAGACGCCGCACACGCAAAGCATTGAAGACCTGGCCGCAAGCCTCGGCGTCGATCCCGCGCACGGTCTCGATTCGCGGGAAGCCGAAACGCGCCTGCAGAGATTCGGCAAGAACATAATCGAGGGCAGCGCGCGGACCTCGTTACTGAAAAAGTTCATCAACCAGTTTCGCGACCTGATGATCATCATCCTGCTGGCCGCGGCGCTGCTGGCCGGATTCATGGGGGAATTAACCGACACCATCGTTATCCTGGTCATTGTCTTACTCAACGCCGTGATCGGCTCGGTGCAGGAGTACCGCGCCGAACGCGCGCTCGACGCGCTGCGCAGGATGGCGACCCCGGATATCGACGTGCGCCGCGCCGGGCACTCGAAGCGCATCAATACCGTCGATCTCGTACCCGGGGACATCGTTTATCTCGAAGCCGGCAACGTCGTTCCCGGCGACATGCGTTTATTCGAAACCGTCGATTTCGAGATCGACGAAGCCCCGCTGACGGGCGAATCGCTATCGGAAATCAAGTCGGCCGACGCCGTTGCCGATGCCGATACCGCGCTGGGAGACCGCCGCAACATGGCATTCAAGGGTACCAGCGTCACCCGCGGCCACGCGCTCGGTATCACCGTGTCAACCGGGCTCGACACCGAGATTGGTCGCATCGCGCAGCTGCTCGAGCAATCGCAGGACGCGTTGACCCCGCTGCAAATTCGACTGGCGCGCTTCGGCCGGCGCCTGGCCGTGGCGGTCACGCTGATCGCCCTGATCGTGTTCGTCAGCGGCCTGCTGCGCGGCGAGGCGCTAATCCTGATGCTGCTCACCGCCATCAGCCTGGCGGTCGCGGCGATTCCGGAAGCCCTGCCCGCGGTAATCTCGATCTCGCTCGCCATCGGCGCCAACAAGATGAGCCGGCGCAGCGCGGTCATGCGCCGGCTGTCGGCGGTCGAAACCCTCGGCTCGGTGACCTATATCTGCTCCGACAAGACCGGGACCCTGACCCTCAACGAAATGCGCCTCGCCGCGGTGTACGCGGACGGACGCGACTTCGAGGACCTGGCCTCGGGCGCCGGTTCCGGCGAACTGTGGCAGCTACTCGGCCAGGGTATGGCCCTGTGCAACAATGTGACCGTTGACGCGGAGCAGCAGCCGCAGGGCGATCCGACCGAGGTTGCGCTTTACCTCGGTGCAATCGAAGCCGGTTTCGACAAGACCGTGCTGGAGACGAATTGCCCGCGCCTGGCCGAACTGCCGTTCCATGCCGAGCGGCGCATCATGTCGACACTGAACCAGGTCGATACCGAGGTCATCGCCTTCTGCAAGGGCGCACCCGAGAGTATCCTCCCGCGCTGCCGTAACCAGTTGACCTCTGGCGGCATCCAGGCGCTCGACGGCGACGAGCTGCTGCGGCAATCCGAGCGGCTCGCAAACCAGGGTTACCGCATGCTCGCGCTGGCCTGCCGCAGCTTCGATGCGATGCCCGCGGATTTATCGCCCGAGACAATCGAGTCGGACCTGACGCTGCTGGCGCTGGTCGGCCTGATCGATCCGCCGCGCGACGAGGTGCACCAGTCGATCCGCGATTGCCACAGCGCCGGAATCACCCCGGTCATGATCACCGGCGATCATCCCGGCACCGCGCTCGCGATTGCAAAGGAGCTCGGTTTCAGTACGCAAAACGGCGTTTTGACCGGCGCCGAGCTGGAGCAGCTCGAAGTCGACGAATTCCAGCAGCGCGTGCGCGATATCCATGTTTACGCGCGGGTGTCGCCGGAGCAGAAAATCAGGATCGTGCAAGCGCTGCAGCAGCAGGGTGAATTCACCGCGATGACCGGAGACGGCGTCAACGACGCGCCGGCTCTAAAACAGGCCAATATCGGCATCGCGATGGGACTCAAGGGCACCGACGTGGCGCGCGAGGCGAGCGACATGGTGCTGAAGGACGACAATTTCGCGACCATAGTTAGCGCAATCCGCGAAGGCAGGCGAATCTTCGATAATATTCGCAAGTTCATCAAGTACACGATGACCAGCAACGCCGGCGAAATCTGGGTTATTTTTCTCGCGCCCTTCATCGGCCTGCCGCTGCCGCTGCTGCCGATCCAGATACTGTGGATCAACCTCGTAACCGACGGCCTGCCCGGGCTTGCGCTGTCGGCCGAAGCGCAGGAGCGCGGCATCATGCGGCGCCCGCCGCGCGACCCGGAGCAAAGCATTTTCGCGCAGGGAATGTGGCAGCACATCGTCTGGGTTGGTTTACTGATCGGCGGTGTTTCGCTCGGGGCGCAGGCCTGGGCCTATCATGGCGGCTCCGAGAACTGGCAAACGATCGTGTTTTCGACGCTGACATTTTGCCAGCTCGCGCACGTGCTCGGAATTCGCTCGGATCGCGAGCCGCTGCCGCGCCTCGGCCTGGCCAGTAACCTGCCGCTGCTCGGCACGCTGCTGCTAACCGTCGCCCTGCAGCTGGCGGTGATTTATACGCCCTTTTTCAACCGGATATTTCACACTTCTCCGCTGACCGCGATGGAGCTCGCGGTCTGCCTGTCGCTTTCGCTCATCGTGCTGATCGCGGTAGAAGTCGAAAAATGGCTGGTCCGCAGCGGTCGCATTTACCGCGACGTACCCACGGCCAGCAGGCAGTCGACACCAGAATCGAGCGGCGCTCCTTGATCGCGAGATCTCGAATCGGATTACTGCCAGAAACCAGTACCTGGCGTTACCGGCACGGGCATCGCCCTGACAGCTAAGGCTAAATGCCGCGTTGCTTGCGGCCGGCAACTGCATCGGCAGCAAAGCGGCGGGCATCCCGACAGGTCGAGACCGGCGAAATCTATCTTCCGCTAGATTTCCGGCGCGCCGGCTAGGCTTTCTTCTTCGGCGCGGCCTTCTTCCTGGCCGCGGTTTTTTTCTTGACCGGGGACTTTTTCTTCACCGCGGTCTTTTTCTTGACCGGGGCCTTCTTTTTCACCGCGGCTTTTTTCTTGACCGCAGCCTTCTTTTTCACCGCGGCTTTTTTCTTGACCGCAGCCTTCTTTTTAACCGCGGCCTTTTTCTTGACCGCCGCCTTCTTTTTCACCGCGGCCTTTTTCTTGACTGCCGCCTTCTTTTTAACCGCAGTCTTCTTCACCGCGGCTTTCTTTTTGGTTGCTGCCTTCTTCTTCACCGCGGCCTTTTTCTTCACCGCGGCCTTTTTCTTGGCCGCTGCCTTCTTTTTCACCGAGGCCTTTTTGGCCGCCGGCGCCTTGTTCAGCGCCGCCTCGCGCAACTGGTTGAAGCGCTCGCTGATACCTTCCATGATATCGTCGGCGACCTCTTCAACCTCGTCTACGAGTTTGTGAAACATATCGGCAATATGCGCATCGGCCACCGACTTTTTGATCGACTCGCCGGCATCGGAAGCGGTTTCGGCAATCGTACTGGACACGTCCGAGGCGGTCTCGGCTGCGGTCTTGCCTGCGTTTTTAGCCTTGCTGCTGACGGCTTCGAAGCTTTCCCTGATTTCGCGCAGGATCGACTCCCTGGCCTTGTCGATATCATCGCTCAGGGTCGAGGCGGTCGAACTGACCTGCTTTTTGATTTGGTTAAGACCGGATGACTTGCTGCTGGATTTTTTACTTTTGCTTGGCATGTTTCGTGTCCCGCACGGCTGGATTAGGTTCGATGAAAAATAAAGTGCGACACTGACGAAGTCAACCTGGGCAAATTGAGTTACATCAACTTTTTACAGTTTTCATCCAACTTTCAATCGATTCGTAATAATTCGCGACGAAATCCAGATTTAAAAAATTCGCAGCCGATGCTGTCAACCGTCAAGCCGGCATTCGAAGTTGGTCCACCGGAACCGAAGCCGCCGGGGTAATCGTACAACGACCTGGTTCTATCGGAGTTGTCGGAATGCTTCCGCTTTCGATTGATTCCAGCCGGGAAGCCGGGAGACAATCCACCCTGGTAATCCAGTCTGGACCCGTATCATGTCGAGACCTTTTGCGTTAATTATTTCAGTGTTTACTGCAGGCCTGCTGGCAGGCGGCTGCGCCCGTAATATCCCGCCTTACGAACCGCCGATCGACAGCGGCTACGGGCTGCAGATCAAGCGCGGCTATGACAACCTGCCGAACTATACCCGACTTTATTTCCAGCAAGGCGCACGCATCGATGAACAAAAGCTCGAGCGCTGGACGACATATTGCCGCCTGCATGTGTTCAACCGGGACAAGAATGCCGATCACTCGATATCGATCGCGCCGGGCAGATTCGATATTACCGGGGTCAAACTGCGCTACCAGTCGTCGGAGTATCCCTATTACGGCATCCAGGCCGGCGACACGCTGGTCGGCTTCGGCCTGATCGGGGATCGCGCCAGCCCGGAATACGGCTGGAGGCGCGACGGTCCGCCGAGCTATTATCTGTATCGGATCGAAATGCGCCTCGATTCGGCGACCCAGCCGGAGGTACAGTCGCTGACCTGTTCGCGTAAATGGAGTACCCGCGGCAGCTATTACCCATCCCTCGACGACATGCGCGAAGCGCTGGGCGACGTTATCGAAATCATCCCGCCGGCCTGACCCCCGCGCGCGGATCAGGCGCGCTCGGACAACAGCTTGAGCTGAAACAGGTTGTTGCGTTCCTCTTCCTCGAGGCTGGCCTCGACGTACGCGATCGTGCGCCGGTAGCGCGGTATGACGTTGTACCTGAGCGCATTGACCCGCTTCTGCGTCTTGCGCTGCTCCTCGAGCAGCCGCCATAGCGCGGTTTCGACCTCGGCCAGCTGCGCGGCCTTGACCGCCATTTCGGCGAAGCTCGCGCGCGTCTCGTCGAGGCTCGCATCGGTACCGAGAATCCCGACCGGCAGCAGCGGCAGCTGGGAGATTTCGACCGCGGGATACTGCACGCTCATGTTGCGCCGCGGCAGCACCTTCGCCTCGACCGCCAGCGGCATACCGAGGGCAAGCTGTTCGATCCGAATGCTGCCCATGCGCATCTGCGTAATCCCGAGCCAGCGGTAGGCGCGCGCCATGACCTCGCGCGTGGAACGATTCAGCTTGCTGTATTCGCCGAGCTTTTCGTACACCAGCCGCGTCAGCAGCTCGCGTTTGCGTTCGAGCAGGCGGTAACCTTCGTTGAGGAAATCAAGCTTGCGCTTCAGCTCGAGCAACGAACTCTTGGTCGGCGGAATGTTGAGCCGGTCCTGCATCAGGCGCCCTCTTCCCAGCTGTGATACTTGCGCAGGTCTTCCTCGGTTACGCGGCCGAGTTCACCCGGCGGCAGCAGCGACAGCAACTCCCAGGCTAGGTCGAGGGTTTCGATGATATTGCGCTCCTCGTTTTCACCCTGGCGCACGAAACCGGCCTCGAAACGGTCGGCGAACTCGATGTAACGCCGGTCGCGGCTGGACAGCTCCTCGGCGCCGATGATCGATGCCAGGTTGCGCGCCTCGAGCGCGCGGGTGTAGGCGGCGTATAGCTGGCTGGCGACGCGCGGGTGGTCTTCGCGGGTATCTTCCTTACCGATACCGTCCTTCATCAGGCGCGACAGCGACGGCGGTACGTTGACCGGCGGGTAAACCGATTTACCGTGCAGTTCGCGACTCAGCACGATCTGGCCCTCGGTGATGTAACCGGTTAAATCCGGTATCGGATGGGTGATGTCATCGCTCGGCATCGACAGGATCGGAATCATCGTGATCGAGCCGTGGCGGTCGCGCAGGCGCCCCGCGCGTTCGTATATTTCCGCCAGGTCCGAGTACAGATAACCGGGGTAACCCTTTCTCGACGGCACGTCGCCCTTCTCGGTGGCAACCTCGCGCAGGGCCTCGGCATAGTTGGTCATGTCGGTAATCACGACCAGCACGTGATGATCGAGGTCATAGGCCAGGTACTCGGCCGCGGTCAGCGCGGTGCGCGGCAGGATCAGCCGCTCCATCGGCGGGTCGTTGGCGAGGTTGATGAACATCACAACGTTGCGCAAAACGCCGCTGGATTCGAATTCGTGCTCGAAGAAGCGCGCATCCGAGTAAGACACCCCCATCGCGGCGAACACGATGACGAAATTCGAACTGTCGCCGGGCAGTCGCGCCTGGCGCACGATCTGCGCCGCGAGGCGGTTATGCGGCAGACCCGATCCTGAAAAAACCGGCAGCTTTTGCCCGCGCACGAGCGAGTTGAGGCCGTCTATCGTCGACACCCCGGTCTGGATGAATTCACGCGGATAGGCGCGCGCGGCCGGGTTTACCGGCATACCGTTAACGTCGCGCCGGACGCTGGAAACGATCGGCGGGCGGTTGTCGCGCGGCTCGCCGATACCGTTGTAATTACGTCCGAGCATATCCGGCGACAGCGCCAGCTCGAACGGCTGATCCAGGAACCGGACCCAGGTATTTTCCAGGTCCAGGTTTTCGGTGCCCTCGAAGACCTGGACCATGACCAGTTCGCCCGAGGTGCGGATGACCTGCCCGTTACGGCGGCGGCCGTCGCGGTCGCGGATCAGGACCCTGTCGCCGAGCGCGACGCCGCCGACCCGCCGCAGAAACATCAGGGCGCCGTGGATCGAATCGACCCGGCGATACTCGATATCGCTCA
>JAAUYE010032847.1_pt1 | contig 17130 bp, 16 predicted proteins | sample 7278081 | NCBI WGS metagenome assembly JAAUYE01 (sample SAMN14350131, study PRJNA611818) | marine sediment metagenome | isolation source: surface marine sediment (0.6m) | place: French Polynesia: Moorea | collected 2018-08
GTCACATTTCTTAAGGTTGCGCGTTCGAATTTTCCCTGTGACCATCTTCGGAGACTTGGCTTGAAACCGGTAAAACTGGGCCTGCTCGGCGTCGGCACCGTGGGTGCCAGCACCGCCCTGGTGCTGAAAAACAATGCGGCCGAAATCGCGCGTCGCGCCGGGCGCAAGATCGAAATTATCCAGGCCTCGCGCCGCGATATCAGCGCCGGGCTGCCGTCCGGCAGCGGCGAGATCGAACTCACCGCGGACCCGTTCGACGTCGTCAACAATCCGGAAGTCGACATCGTCATCGAGCTCATCGGCGGCTACGAGCCGGCGCTGCAGCTGGTCATGACCGCGATCGAAAACGGCAAGCACGTGGTAACCGCCAACAAGGCGCTGATCGCGCTGCACGGCAACGAAATTTTCGCTGCCGCGCAAAACCGCGGCGTCAACGTCGTGTTCGAGGCCGCGGTCGCCGGCGGTATCCCGATCATCAAGTCGATACGCGAGGGTTTGAGCGCCAACCACATCGAATCGGTGGCCGGCATTATCAACGGCACCGGTAACTTCATCCTGACCGAGATGCGCGACAAGGGGCGCGATTTCGACGACGTATTGAAGGAGGCGCAGGAACTCGGCTACGCCGAGGCCGATCCGACCTTCGACGTCGAGGGTATCGACGCCGCGCACAAGTTGTGCATCCTGTCGTCGATCGCTTTCGGTATTCCGCTGCAGTTCGACGCGGTCTATACCGAGGGCATTAGCACGATTTCGACCGAGGACGTGGTTTACGCCGGCCAGCTCGGTTACCGCATCAAGCACCTCGGCGTCGCGCGCCGCAGCGACGGCGGTATCGAAATGCGCGTGCACCCGACGCTGATCCCGGAAAAACGCCTCATCGCCAACGTCGACGGCGTCATGAACGCGGTCCTGGTGCAGGCCGACAAGCTCGGCCCGTCGCTTTACTACGGCGCCGGCGCCGGCGCCGACCCGACCGCATCGGCGGTCATCGCCGACATCATCGACGTCGCGCGTACGATCACGACCGACGCGCAGAACCGGGTGCCGCACCTGGCGTTTCAGCCGGACCAGATCGTCGATATCCCGATCCTGCCGATTACCGAGATCCAGACCGCGTATTACCTGCGCATGCGCGTCGACGATCGCCCGGGCGTGATGGCGGAGATAACCCGCATCATGGGGGACAACGATATTTCGATCGAAGCGATACTGCAAAAGGAGCCCGAGGCCGGCGTCACCCGGGCGACCATTATCATGCTCACGCAAAAAATCCGCGAGCGGCAAATGGTCGCGGCGATCGACGCGATAACCGGGCTCGATGTCGTGCACGGCGACGTGCATCGTATTCGCGTCGAGACGCTGGATGGAGACTGAGCCCGGGCGCGCGTTACCTGCCAGAATCGTCGAGCTGAAGGCCTGCGATTTACCTGCCCTCGAAAAACTGCTGACCGACAATGGTCTGCCCGCCGATGATTGCGCCGCGGCGGGGAATACCTTTTTCGGAATCTTCGAAAATCGGCGTCTGGTTGCCGCCGGCGGCCTCGAGGCGGCGGGTTCCGACTGCCTGTTGCGTTCGCTGGTGGTGACGCCGGATTTTCGCGGCCGCGGGCTGGCCCGGGCGATTACCGGGCATTTACTGGCCGAGGCCCGAGGCCGGCAGCATGCCGCGGTTTACCTGCTGACCGAGACCGCCGCCGCTTACTTCGAAAATTCCGGGTTTCGCAAACTCCCGCGCGCCGCGGTGCCGGCGGCGATCGCCGCCACGCGCCAGTTTGCCGAGCTGTGCCCCGATAGCGCGGAATGCCTGATGCTGCCGCTGGCGGAATCGTGAACCCGACCGGCGATTTCGTTTCGTGACCGCTTCCGCCAGCAGCAGGGCGCCCGGTTTTTTCGAGTTCGTCGTGCTGATGGCGTTAATCGTATCGCTGGTGGCGCTGTCGATCGACGCGATGCTGCCGGCGCTGCCCGACATCGCTCGCGATCTCGGGGTTACGCGCCTCAACGACAGCCAGTACGTCATCACCGTATTCTTTGCCGGCATGGCTTGCGGCCAGATTTTTTTCGGGCCGCTGTCGGACTCGACCGGGCGCAAGCCCGCGATTATCGCGGGCATGCTGCTGTTTGCCATCGGCTGCGGCCTTTCGATCCTGGGCAGCAGTTTCGAGCAGATGCTGCTGGGCCGTTTTCTGCAGGGGCTCGGCGCCGCCGGTCCGCGCATCGTGTCGATCGCCGTCGTGCGCGACCGCTACACCGGACGTGAAATGGCGCGCGTGATGTCGTTTATCATGACCGTTTTCATCCTGGTGCCGGTGTTCGCGCCTGCGCTGGGGCAGGGCATCCTGCTGCTGGCCGACTGGCGCTATATTTTTGTCATGTTCCTCGCGCTCGCGCTGGCCGTCGGCTGCTGGTTCTGGTGGCGGCAGCCGGAGACGCTGGCGCCGGAAGCGCGTCAGCGGTTTTCGCCGGCGCGGCTGTTGCTCGATATTCGCGGCATCGTCAGGAATCGGGCGGCGCTCGGAAACTCGCTGACGATGGGCCTGGTATTCGGCGCATTCATGGGGTATCTGAGCAGTTCGCAGCAGATTTTCCAGGTCCAGTACGAACTCTACGAATGGTTCCCGCTGTACTTCGGCATACTCGCCTGCGCGATCGGTTTCGCCTCGCTGGTCAACGCGCGCCTGGTCATGCGCTTCGGCATGCGCCGCCTGTCCAGCATTGCGCTGCTGGCTATTTGCGGCCTGTCGTTTCCCTTTTTGCTCATCGCCTGGATCGGCAACGGCCACCCGCCGTTTTACCTGTTAATGGCTTATTTGCTGGTGGTGTTTTTTTTCTTCGGCATTTTGTTCGGTAATCTGAACGCGCTGGCGATGGAGCCCCTGGGGCATATCGCGGGACTGGGATCTTCGGTGGTCGGCTTTATCTCGACGCTGATTTCGGTGGTGTTCGGCGTTCTCGTCAGCGACGCCTATGACGGTACGGTGCTGCCGCTGGTCGCCGGCTTTGCGCTGCTGACGCTGTTTGCGCTGCCGGTATTCCGCTGGAGCGAAAAACGCGAGGGCTGATCCACGCGCCCCTCAGGCGGACAGAAAGTCGAGGATTTCGCTTTCGATATCCTGTTTTTCGACCACGACGGGGTGCGCCACCGGCTTGTCGAACAGTTCCGCGATCACCGCGGGTACTTCGATTCCCGCGGTCGCCGCGATCGATGCCAGTGCGCTGCGGTCGGTCTGCGCCTGCCTGCCGTTGATCGCAGCGTCGATCACCGGCGCGAACTTGGTCCATTCTGCGGTCGAGTAAATCACGTTGATCTCTTCGCGGAACTCGGGCAGCGCGCAACTCTTGAAACAGGTCGCGGTATGCGGATCCACCAGGTATCCCTGGTCGAAAACCTGTTTGATCAGCGCCAGGCTTTCGTCGTCGCTGCAAAAATCGGCGGCGAAGATTTCGCTGATGCGCGCGTGTTCGCCCGGGTCGAGCTGGTAACGGCCGTCGCGGTCGAGTTCGGACATCAGTTCGCGCGTGCGTTCGGCGCCGAACAGGTCGAACAGAACCCGCTCGACGTTGGACGACTTGAGGATGTCCATCGCCGGCGACGTGGTCGCGATCAGTTCGCGTTTGCTCATGTCGTAACAGCCGGTCTGGATCCACTCGGTGAGCACGTTGTTGGCATTGGACGCGATGACGATTTTCCTGATCGGCAGGCCGAGGCGGCGCGCGTAAAACGCGCCGAGCGCGTTGCCGAAGTTGCCGCTCGGAATATGCAGCACGATCTCGTCGCCGAGTTCGATCTCGTTTTGCCGCGCCAGCGCGAGGTAGCAGTAAAACTGGTACAGCATCTGGAACAGGATGCGCCCGAAATTGACCGAGTTGGCCGCCGACAGGGAAATGTTCAGTTCACGCAGGCGCTGGTTGAAGGTTTCGGAGGCGAGCAGCGATTTCAGCGCCGACTGGGCGTCGTCGAAATTGCCGTGAATGCCGATAACCTTGAGGTTGTCCGCATCCTCGGTAACCATTTGCAGGCGCTGCACGTCCGAGGTGCCGCCGGCCGGGTAGAGGCAGGCGACGCGAATATTGTCGCGCGCGCGGAAGGTGTCCAGTGCGGCCGGCCCGGTGTCGCCGCTGGTTGCGGTCAGGATCAGGTATTGCTCGCCACGCTGTTGCGCCAGGGTCGACAGGATCAGGCCGAAGGGCTGCAGGGCCATGTCCTTGAAGGCGCGCGTGGGCCCGTGGTAAAGCTCGGCCACGAACAGCCTGTCGTCGACCTTGTGCACCGGCACCGGATCGTCGGCGTCGTCGAAGTCGCGGTATAACGCCAGCGCCTGGCGCAGGATCTCGCGGTCGATATCGATGTCGAGGTGCTCGAGCAGGGCCAGCGCGAGCTGCTGGTAGGAGCTGTGTAAATGCTGCGCCAGGAAGCCGCTCGCCACCGGCTGCATTTCGACCGGGCTGTAGATTCCGCCGAATGACGCCACCGGGGACAGCAGCGCGCTGGCGAAACCGACCCGCGGTGCGCGCGTGCCGTCGTTACCTCGCGTTTCGCTGAAAATCATTCGGCAGCCCGAATCCCGTGGCATGAAAACGACGAATTATATCCGCCGCTCGAGGCCTAACAAGCCGTTTAGTGCCAAAAAGTTCGCAAATGCCGCTAATTCGCCTCCCGGAGGCTGCATTTGACTTCTACTGCGACGAATTTATGCGTAAAATTCGGCGATTGGCCGGGCTGCCAGTCGATGCCGGGCCGTCAGTCATGGCCGGGCCAGAGTACCCGTATTTATTCCGATGCCGACAAGCGAAAAAATCAACTTACTCGATTTCAATCGGGCTGCGCTAGAGACGTTTTTCGTCTCCAATGGAGAAAAACCGTTTCGCGCAAGGCAGCTGCTGCAGTGGGTGCACCAGCGCGGCGTGACCGATTTCGCCCGGATGACCGACATGTCGAAAAGCCTGCGTGCGTTTCTGGCCGAGCATTGCCGCGTCGAACGCCCGCGTATTCTCGAGCAGCAGCGCTCGGCCGACGGCACGCGCAAATGGCTGCTCGGCGTCGACGACAGCGACAACGCGGTGGAATGCGTGTTGATCCCGGAAAAGTCGCGCATGACGCTGTGCGTCTCGTCCCAGGTCGGCTGTACCCTGAACTGCAGCTTTTGCTCCACCGCCAAGCAGGGTTTCAATCGCAACCTGACCACCGCCGAAATCATTGCGCAGCTGCATTTCGCGCACCACAGCCTGCTCGCCGAGGGTTACGCCAGTGGCGTCACCAACGTCGTGTTGATGGGTATGGGCGAGCCGTTGCTCAACTTCGATGCGGTGATCGCGGCTACCGACCTGATGTGCGACGACTATGCCTACGCGCTCAGCAAGCGTCGGGTAACGATTAGCACCGCGGGCGTGGTGCCGGCGATGGAAAAGCTGGAGCAGGTCACCGATGTCGCGCTCGCGGTATCGCTGCACGCGCCGAACGATCGCCTGCGCAACCAGCTGGTGCCGCTCAATCGCAAGTATCCGATCGAGGCCCTGATGCGCGCCTGCCGCAGCTATATCGACGGCTACAACCGCAGGATTACCTTCGAATACGTCATGCTGGACGGCGTCAACGACAGTCTCGAACATGCGCGCGAGCTGGTCAAGTTGATCGGCACGATACCGTGCAAGCTGAACCTGATTCCGTTCAATCCCTATCCGCACGCGATTTACCGCTGTTCCGACCAGGCCAGTATCGATCGTTTTCGCGATTACACCATGTCGAAGGGTATCGTCACCGTAACCCGGCGCGCGCGCGGCGACGATATCGATGCTGCCTGCGGGCAGCTGGTCGGCGATTTTCACGACCGCAGCCGCCGCAGCGCGAAGTACCAGCTCGGCCTCGATCAGATAAAGGGGAATTCTCTTGCCCATTAAACGAATAGTTTCGCTGGTTACGCTGTGCTGGCTGCTGCAGGCCTGCGTCTCGGTGGGTCCGGAGCAGACCCAGAACGAAAAAGCCAGCGCGGTCAACGTGCAGCTCGGCATTGGCTACCTGCAGCAAAACAAGCTGGAACTGGCCAACGAAAAGCTGAGCAAGGCGCTGCGCCAGGACCCTGACTCGGCGGCCGCGCACAACGCCTACGCGATCCTGCAGGAGCGCCTGCTGCAGCCGGAAAAGGCCGAGTATCACTATGCCCGCGCCACCGAGCTCGATCCCAAGGATTCGCAGGCGGCGAATAATTACGGTGCTTACCTGTGCCGTAACGGGCGCGAATACGAAGCTGAAAAATATTTCAGGCGCGCGGTCGATAACCCGCTTTACAAGACCCCGGAGTTTGCCTACACCAACGCCGCGATTTGCCTGCTCAAGGTTAACGAGCGCGGCGATGCGGAAAATTACCTGCGCAAGGCGCTGGCGGCGAAGAGCGATTTCGCACCGGCGCTGCTGGCCATGGGCGATATGGCGTTCGAGGACGGCAAGTTCGAAAACGCCAAGCTTTATGTCGACCGCTATCACCTGACGAGCCGGCCGACCTCGAGGAGCCTGTGGCTCGCGATCCGGGCGACGCTGGAAATCGATCCGGACGGCGACGTCGGTGAACTGGGCGAACGCCTGGAAACCGAATTTCCGAACTCCAGCGAAGCCAGGGCCTGGGCCGGGATCAAGTAAATGAACGCGCTCGACGAAAACCCTGACAACGAATCAAGGCCGGCCGGCGTCGGCCCCGGCGATCGCCTGCAGGCTGCCCGCATCCAGCGGGGCCTGTCGCTGGAGGACGTGGCCGAGCGCATGCATTTGAGCGCGAACATACTGGAGGCGCTCGAGGAAAACAATTTCGAGGAAATTACCGCGCCGATATTCGTCAAGGGTTACCTGCGCGCTTACGCCCGCATCGTTTCGCTGGATGAAGACGAAATGATCCAGCAGTACATGGATTATTACTCGGAAGAGGACCCGCCGATTTCGTCGACGAGCAACATGGCGCCGGAACTGTCGGTGGCCGACGCGCGCATCAAGTGGACCACCTACCTGGTTATCGTGGTTCTGGTTGCACTGCTGGGCGCCTGGTGGTGGAACAAGGAAAAATCCGAGGAAGGGGCTATCTCGCTGGATACGCAACCCGCCGATGCGCCCGCGGTCGAATCGGCCGCTGCCGAAGTTGCCACCAGCAATATCGAGGCGGTTTCGGAAAATGGCGTTACCGAAGCGGCCGCCGCACCGGTAATCGAGCCGGTATCCGAGCCGGTGTCCGAGCCCGGGGCACTCGAAACGGCGGCGGCAGAGCCGGCTACCGCGCCGGAGCCGGCTGCCGCGGCGGAACCGATCGCGGCCCCCGAAACTGCCGCTGTGGAGGAGCCGGTTGCCGAGCAGGCGGAAGGGCTGGACGAAGCCGCCGTCATGGCCGCGGCAACCGGGGAGGATACCCCGGCAGCAGTGGTGTCGGTCGGCGGTCCAATCGCTCCGAGCGGCTCGGATAAATTGTTTATCGTTGTAAACGCGGATACCTGGGCCGATATCAAGGATGCCAGCGATTACCAAATGGTTTACGACCTGTTACGCGCCGATCAGACTCTCGAACTGGTCGGCTCGGCGCCGTTCTCGGTATTTCTCGGCAACGGTCACGGTGTCGAGCTTCGCCTCAACGACGAAGAAATCAATTTCTCCAATCGCATTCGCGACGACAATACCGCAAGGCTCAAGATCGGCGGTTGAGCAGGGAACGACGGTGGCGGATCAAATTCAGGTCATTCGCGGAATGCACGATATTCTGCCGGCGGACATGCCCGTGTGGAACCAGCTCGAGGACGCCTACCGCGAACTCGTCGAGTCTTACGGATACCGCCAGATACGCACGCCTATCGTCGAAAAAACCGCGCTGTTCGCGCGCTCCATCGGCGAGGTAACCGACATCGTCGAAAAGGAAATGTACAGTTTCGCCGATCGCAACGGCGACTCGCTCAGCCTGCGTCCGGAAAATACCGCCAGCGTCGTGCGCGCGGCGCTGCAGGCGGGATTGCTGCAGGACCAGCAGCAGCGCCTGTGGTACTACGGCCCGATGTTTCGCCACGAGCGCCCGCAAAAGGGGCGCTATCGCCAGTTCCACCAGTTCGGCGCGGAAACCTTCGGGATCGCCGGCGCCGACATCGAGGCCGAATTAATCCTGCTCGCGGCGCGTTTCTGGAAACGCCTCGGGCTCGAGGAAATCGAGCTGCATATCAACAGTCTCGGCAGCAGCGAATGCCGGCAGCGCTTTCGCCGCGTGCTGGTGGAGTATTTTCGCGACCACCACGATGCGCTCGACGAAGACAGCCAGCGGCGTCTGGACAAGAACCCGCTGCGCATCCTCGACAGTAAAAACCCGGAGATGCAACCGCTGATCGAGGCCGCGCCGGCACTGCACGACAGCCTCGACGAAGAATCACGCGAGCATTTTGCCGAGCTCAGGTCGATCCTGGACAAAACCGGCATCGACTATGTCGTCAACCAGCGCCTGGTGCGCGGGCTCGATTATTACTGCCACACCGTGTTCGAATGGATAACCGATACCCTCGGCGCACAGGGCACGGTTTGCGGCGGCGGCCGCTATGACGGCCTGATCCAGCAGCTTGGCGGCAAGCCGGGTTTCGCCGCGGGATTTTCGATGGGCTGCGAACGCCTGGTTGCGATGCTGATCGACCAGGGCAGGGCGAACTCCGAGCGTGGTTGCGATGTCTATTTGTCGATGCGCGGCGAGGGCGGCGTTGCGGCTGCGCAGCAGCTGGCCGAGCGCCTGCGCGATGCGGCGCCGCGTATCGGCCTCACGGTTCACGCCGGCGGCGGCAGTTTCAAGAGCCAGATGCGCAAGGCGGACAAGTCCGGCGCGCGCATCGCGCTGATTCTCGGCGAAGCGGAGCTCGAAGCCGGTACCGTGGCGGTCAAGTTTTTACGCCAGCAGCGGCCGCAGCAGGAAATTCCACAACAGCAGCTGGTAACGCAATTCGACGCGTTACTGCAAGAAGCAGAGAGAGGTTAAATGGATACCGACGAAGAACAGGTCGAAAAACTCAAGGCCTGGTTGAAGGAAAACGGTCTTTCAATCGTGTTGGGTGTCGTCATCGGTGTCGGCGGCATTGCCGGATTCAACTACTGGAATTATATGCAGGATTCCAACGCGGCGCAGGCGTCGAGTCATTTCACCCGCATGATGGACGCACTGGAGAGCGGTAATGCCGACGAGCTCGAGCGTGAAGCCGAAACCCTGGTGCGCGATTTCGGCGCGACCGATTATGCCCTGATGGCGCATCTGGCGCTGGCCAGGCACCAGGTCGAGAATGGCGCTTTCGAACAGGCCGAGCAGTCGCTGCAGCAGGTCGTCGGCAGCGGCGCGCAGAAGCCGCTGGCTTATGTTGCGCGCATCCGTCTCGCCGCGGTGCAGCTGGAGCAGCAGCGTCACGACCAGGCCCTGGCCACGCTGTCCGCCGATTTTCCGCAGGAATTTCTCGCCCGCGTCGACGAACTGCGCGGCGATGCCTATGCCCGGCAGGGCAAGACCAGCGAGGCGATAGCCGCATACCGCAAGGCGCAAGCGGCTGTGCCGGGACCGGCCAACGCCGAGTTTTTACAGCAAAAACTGGATGACCTGGGGGCGCGCGGTTGAACCGCCTTGCCCGCGTTATCGTCGCTTTCAGCGTCCTGCTGCTCGGTGCTTGCGGGGGCGACAAGGACAATAGCGAGCCGCCTTCGCCGCTAACCGATATTACCAACCCGCTGCTGCTGGACCGGAACTGGAAACGGGATACGCGCGCTTCGAGCAATAACGCCTCCTACCGCTTACGTCCGCTGCTGATCGGCGACCTGGTTTACAGTATCGATACCACCGGCGTGGTAGTCTGCGTCGATGCGGCGAGCGGCAGACGGCAATGGGAGTTCGAGACCGGTATGGCGGCCATTACCGGCCCGGGCGGAAACGAGGAAAATCTGATCGTATCCTCCAAGGATGGCGAGCTTGCAAGCTATCGCGTGATCGAGGATGGTCTGGAGCTGCGCTGGAAAATCAAGGTCAACAGTGAAATTCGCGCGACCCCGGTTTACGACGACGGCCAGATATTCGTACGCAGCGTCGACGGCAGATTGCGCAGCCTGGCGGCCGCGGACGGCGCGCAGCAGTGGCAGGTCTCGAGGCGGGTGCCGGCGCTGTCGCTAACCGGCAACAGCCAGCCGCTGGTCGACGCGCGCTCGGTTTACGCCGGTTTCGACGATGGCCGCCTGATTGCCTTCGACCGCAGCGACGGGCAGATCCGCTGGGAGACCCCGATTAGCCAGCCCAGCGGGCGTACCGAGGTCGAGCGGCTGGTCGATCTCGACGGCAACTTCATGCTGCGCGACGGGGTTATCTACGTCGCCTCGTTCCAGGGTCGCCTGGCCGCGGTGCAGGCGGTTAGCGGCGACCTGCTGTGGTCGCGACAGTTTTCGAGCTTTCAAACCATCGAAGTCGACGACGATGCGCTTTACCTCAGCGACGAGGGCAGCGATATCTGGTCCATCGACCGGCGCACCGGGTCGGCGTTCTGGAAGCAGGATGTGCTGCACGCGCGCAAGATCACCGCGCCGCTGCTGGTCGGCGACAAGATCGTCGTCGCCGATCTCGATGGTTACCTGCACTGGCTGGAAAAGCAGGACGGCAAGCTCGTCGGCCGCATCCAGACCAGCGATGCGAGAAACTACGTGCAGCCGATGGCCTGGCAGCAGTCGGTTCTGACCTTCGATAAATATGGCCTGCTGACGTCGGTATCGCAGGTACAATGATTCCCGTGATTGCGTTGATCGGGCGCCCCAACGTCGGCAAGTCAACGCTGTTCAACGTCTTCACCCGCAGCCGTGATGCGATTGTCGCCAACGAGCCCGGACTCACTCGCGATCGTCAGTACGGTGTCGGCGAGCGCGGCGGTAAATCCTTCATCGTGATCGATACCGGCGGGCTCAGCGGCGAGAAGCAGGCGCTCGACGACCTGATGGCGCGGCAGACGCGGCTGGCAATCGATGAAGCGGACGAAGTGTTATTCATCGTCGATGCAAAGGCCGGTCTTACCGGCGCCGACCGCCTGATTGCCGAACTGGTGCGCAAATCGGGCAAGTCCTGTCATGTAGTACTCAACAAGACCGACGGCCTCGACGCGCTGCAGGCCGAAGCGGAATTCTATGCGCTCGGTTTCGAACGGCTGCACTCGATCGCGGCCGCGCATCGCAAGGGCACCAGCGTGCTGCTGGACAACATATTGAAAGACTATCCGGCGGAAGCCGACGACGATACGGCCGAAAGTGGACCCGTGGTTGCGGTTATCGGGCGGCCCAACGTGGGCAAATCGACGCTGATCAACCGCCTCGTCGGCGCGGAGCGCGTGGTCGCGTTCGATCAACCCGGCACTACCCGCGATACGATAGCGGTGCCTTTCGAGCGCCACGGCAAACCCTATACGCTGATCGATACCGCCGGCGTGCGCCGCCGCGGCAAGGTGCGCGAGGCGGTCGAAAAGTTCAGCGCGATCAAGGCGCTCGAGGCGATCGAGCGCTCACAGGTCGTGATACTCGTGGTCGATGCGCAGGAGGGGCTGACCGATCAGGATATTACGCTGCTCGGATACGTTATCGACAGCGGCCGCGCGCTGGTCATCGCGGTCAATAAATGGGACGGTCTCGACGACGAGCAGCGCGCCAGCAATCGGGAAGCGCTTGCGCGCAGGCTCGATTTCGCTGCTTACGCGGCGCGCCATTTCATTTCCGCGCGGCACGGAACCGGGGTTGGTGAACTAATGGCCTCGGTAGACCAGGCCCACGCTTCGGCATACCGGGATTTCAACACGCGCTACCTGACCGATTTACTCGAGGAAGCCGTATTCAGGCACAACCCGCCGCTGCATCACGGGCGGCGCATCAAGCTGCGCTACGCGCACCAGGGCGGCCGCAACCCGCCGGTAATCGTCATCCACGGTAACCAGACCAGCCACCTGCCGGCCTCTTATCTGCGTTACCTGACCAACTTTTTCATCGACCGGCTCAAGCTCAGGGGCACGCCGCTGCGCATCGAACTGAAATCCGGTAAAAACCCGTTTTCGCCCAAAAAAAGCGCGAAAAAGCGCAAAAAATGAGACTAAATTAAAAAATATTGCCAAATTCGGCAAAAATCCTGAAAAACTCGCGGTTTTCGACATAGACTTTGCAGCATGGGTTTGCAGCGAATTCTAGTAGCCAACGCCAAGGGCGGTTGTGGTAAGACCACGATTACCACCAATATCGCCTCGCATTACGCGCGCCTCGGAAAAAACGTGCGCCTGTTCGACCACGATTCCCAGGGATCGTCGCTGGCGTGGATCAGACGGCGTTCCGAGGACCTGGCGCCGATTGCCGGCGTCGACGCGTCGAAAAACTCGGACCATCGCCTGACCCGCTCCTGGCAGCTGCGCGTACCGCCGGAAACCGACGTCGCGATCATCGATTCCCCGGCCGGTACCGATATCACCGAACTGGCCACGCTGTTTCAGCAAAACGATTCGATCCTGATCCCGGTATTGCCGTCGCCGATCGATATCCATGCCACCGCGCATTTCATCAAGGCCCTGCTGACTACCGGCGGGGCGCGCAAGAAAATGATCCGGCTCGCGGTGGTCGCCAACCGGGTGCGTAAAAATACGCTGATGTACCATTCGCTGGAGCGGTTTTTGTTCAGCCTCAATATTCCGTTCATCACCAGCCTGCGCGACACCCAGCTTTACGCGCGAGCGATCGAAATGGGTATCGGCGTGCAGGAAGTCGCGACCTCGCGCAACAAGATCGACAAGGAACAGTGGGCGCCGGTGTTTCGCTGGCTCGATACCCCGGCGATCAGCGAAAGCGCGCCGATTACGCCGTTGTTCAGTCGTTTCGAGCGCTGACGCGAAACCCTTTCGCGGTTGCTCGCGCGGCCGCCGCGGGCGGTGCACAACAACCTCGCGGGATCCCGAGTTAACTAATTCGAATAATGGTTTTTTGCTGCGCAACCGCGCGGGGCCCTGTGCTATGATTGCGCCTGATTTTTTGCCACGGGACCATCATGAAATTCATTCGCCTGATTTGTTCGAGCTTTATTTGTCTGACCCTGTTCGGCCACGCTGCCGCCAGCGATTTCGAAGCCATGCTGAGTAAAGAAACCGCGCAGTTCACGTTTCGTTCCGATTCGAGCATCATCGGCTGGGGCGGCTCCGATCTCGGCCTCGGCCTGTTTTACAACGACGACAGTGACTTCATTTTTCAGGCGAGCCTGTTGCAAATGCGTCAGCCGTCCGAGGAGAATCCGCTGACTTTCGGGGTCGGTGTTAAAGCGTATCTGGGCTCGCTCGACGATCCCAACGAGGATGTCGGCGCGGCCGCGATCGGCGGCCGGATTAGCTATACCATCCCCGGCACCATGCCGATGGCGGCTTACTTCGAAGGATTTTACGCCCCGGAAATTACGAGTTTCCTCGATGCCGAGGAGGTTACCGACTACATGTTCGGCTTCCAGATCGAGGCACTGCCGCAAACCATTGCCTTTATCGGCTACCGCAAACTGGAAATCGAAGCCAAGGACGAGGGCGATTACGATGCCGATGACGGCAATATTCACCTCGGGGTGCGCCTGACGTTCTAGACCGCGCCGCCGGTCTCGCTTCAGCTGCCGGCCTCGGGCAAAAACAGCGCGGGATCGATCCAGGTTCCGTTTAGACCCAGGCTCCAGTGCAAATGCGGGCCGGTAACGCGTCCGGTGGCGCCGACCTTGCCGACGACCTGACCCTTGCCAACGGATTGACCGAGTTCGACGTCGATTTCGCTCAGGTGCGCGAACATCGAGATCAGGCCCTGACCGTGATCGATGTAAACCAGGTTGCCGCTGAAGAAAAAGTCGCCCAGCTCGATCACGCGGCCTGCGCTCGGGCTCAACACCGGGGTGCCGGTGCTGGCGGCGATATCCATGCCGCTATGCGGACGGCGCGGCTGGCCGTTGAAAACGCGACGCCGGCCGAAACTGCCGGTATTGACTCCAGACACGGGCAGCAGGAACTCCACGTCTACCGCGTTTTTCGAGTAGTGGTTACGCGCCTTTTGCTTGCGCGCTTTTTCGGCGAGGATGCGCTCCATATCGCTGGCGTAGGGATTGACCTTGCGATCGTCGGTAATCGTGATGTGCTGCGTCGTGTATTTTTTGTTTTTGATCGTAAAAAATTTTTTACGTACCTGACCGGAATCGCGCTGCTCGATGTAGTGTTCTCCGGGCTTCAGGTTCAGCGGCAGACCGACCAGCGCGCTGATGGCGCCGGCAATCCGGGTGACCAGCACCGGTTTGCCGCGAAAACGGTAGTCGAGCGGCTCGTCGGCATCGAGCGGGATGATGGCCACGCCCCCGGGTACGAGCGATTGACGCGGTTCGGCCTGCGCCGGCAGAGACAACGCGAGCAACACAGCGAAAAAAATTAAACGCACGGACAATTCCAGGGTCGAATATATGGCCTGCAGTATGCGAACTTTTCGATCCCGGTCAAGCCGTTGTGGCCGGTCGGGCGAATTAAAATAATCAGGAGGAGTCGATGCAATTCAAACAACTCGGCAGCTTGCCGCAGCGGGTGCTGATTTTCGGCGGACCCTACAGCAATCTTGCCGCCACCGAGGCTATGCGCCGCCGCGCCGGGGAGCTGGGATTCGAACCGGAACAGGTTATCTGCACCGGTGATCTGGTTGCCTACTGTGCCGAACCCGAAGCCACGCTGGACCTGGTGCGGGACTGGGGTATCCACGTGGTCATGGGCAACTGCGAGGAAGCGCTGGCCTTCGGCGAGGCGGACTGCGGCTGCGGTTTCGACGAGGGCAGCAGCTGTTCTACGCTTGCGGTTACCTGGTACCAGTATGCAGATAGCCGGGTTTCCCCGCCCCAGCGGCGCTGGATGCAGACCCTGCCGCGGCAGATCGGTTTCGAGCTCGGCGGCAAATCGTTTGCGGCCGTGCACGGCAGCCTCGCGCAAATCAACGAGTTCGTATTCGCCTCCGGCGACGCCGCGTACAAAAGCGCGCAAATCGCCGAGGCCGGCGTCGACGCAATCGTCGGCGGGCACAGCGGCATCCCGTTCGGTCAGCGGCTGGATAACGGTGTCTGGCTCAACGCCGGCGTAATCGGCATGCCGGCCAACGATGGCGGCGCCTACGGCTGGTACATGACGATCGAGCCCGATGCGGACGGTATCGAGATTGGCTGGCACCGGCTCGATTACGATTTTCGCCGCAGTCATGAAACGACGCTGGCCGCGGGTATGACCGAGTATGGTAACGCCCTGCTTGACGGCCTGTGGCCGAGCATGGACATTCTGCCCGCGGCCGAGCGCGCGCAGCGCGGCAAGGCTTTGGACCTTCCCCCGATGCGGTTTTGATCGGGGCAGGTTGGGGTCAGAGCAAAAATTTTGGTTGAAACCTCGGATTTAACTCAAGCGATGGCGAAATTTTTGGTCTGACCCCTTGACCCCGCGCTGACGGGTGTTACGGCTACTCGGTGGGGGCTTCCTGCCCAAACCGCTCCACCCACAGCAGCGTGGCGCCGGCGACCGCCACCGGCATCGCGAAGAAATTGATCACCGGAATACTGGTCATGATCATTACCCCGCCGCCGAACCCGAGGGCGATACCGCGGCGCTGTTTGAGCTGGCGTTTCTGTTCGGCGAACACGAGGTCGTGATTACCCATCGGGTAATCGAAATATTCCAGCGACAGCAGCCACGAGCCGAAGATAATCCACAGCAGCGGCGCGGCCAGGTTGACCAGCGGAATCAGGCTGACCAGGAACAGGCCCAGCGCCCAGAGCGCGATGTAAAGCAGCTTGCGCAACTGCGAACCGATGGCGTCGATCGCCATTTGCGCGAAGCTGATCTCGGAGGAGGGGGCTTTACCGGTCAGCTGCATCTCGATTTTTTCCGACATCAGCGCGTTGAACGGCGCGGCGACGATATTGGCCACCGGGGTGAAGGCGAAGAACACCGTAATCGCGGCCAGCAGTCCGAAAAACAGCCAGATCAGCCACTCGATAAAGTCGAGGAAAGAGGGCACGAACGACATCAGCCATTCGACCAGGGGCGTGAACAGGCTGTAGCCGTACCAGATCAGCGCGCCGAACAGCAGCAGGTTGATCAGTAACGGCACGATCACGTAACGGCGGATGCCGGGGCTTTTCAACAGGCGCAGCGCTCGCGCCAGCGCCTGCACGCCGACGCTGATCTCGGCCAGCAGGCCGAGTCTCGGGCTAGGGCAGCTCAACGGGGTCCGCCGCCTGCCAGCCGTCGGCGCGATGTTCGGCAACGACCCGGGTGTAAACGCCGCCGCGGACGTTGTACTCGGCATTGATGCGCATGAAACGCGGCGCCGTCGCCGCCACCAGGTCGTTCAGGATCTTGTTCGTGACCGCCTCGTGAAAGGCGCCTTCCTCGCGGTAGGACCAGAAATAAAGCTTCAGGGCCTTCAATTCCAGGCACAGCCGGTCGGGTACGTACTCGATTTCGATATTGCCGAAATCCGGCTGCCCGGTCATGGGACACAGGCAGGTAAACTCGGGCGTGCTGATGCGAATCGTGTAGTCGCGCTCCGGGTTCGGATTATCGAAGGTTTCCAGCTGTTTCGAAGGTTTGGTGCTCATAAAAATTCCTGCGGTTTCAGGTCTTGCTGTCTCCGCGGCGCATTATATAGCGCGTCGTGCAATAGGCAATTAATTGCGGCGATATACTGCTGTGCACGGTTCCAGATGATATAATCGCGCGTCGAAATTTTACCCTGGAAGTCCACGCCTGCATGCGTCTCAGTCAAATCAAGATATCCGGCTTCAAGTCGTTTGTCGATCCGACCAAAATCGCCTTTCCGGCCAATATCACCGGTATCGTGGGACCCAACGGCTGCGGCAAATCGAACGTGATCGACGCCGTGCGCTGGGTCATGGGCGAGTCGTCAGCCAAAAATCTGCGCGGTGAAGCTATGACAGACGTTATTTTTAACGGGTCTGGCAGTCGCAAACCTATTGGACAAGCATCGATCGAATTAGTTTTCGACAACAGCAATGGCACTATCACCGGCGAGTATGCTGGCTACAGTGAAGTGTCCGTTAAGCGAAAAGTCACGCGTGAAGGCCAAAACTTTTATTA
>JAAUYE010043838.1_pt1 | contig 17103 bp, 16 predicted proteins | sample 7278081 | NCBI WGS metagenome assembly JAAUYE01 (sample SAMN14350131, study PRJNA611818) | marine sediment metagenome | isolation source: surface marine sediment (0.6m) | place: French Polynesia: Moorea | collected 2018-08
ATCAGAAGACCGGGAGAGCCTTCACACTGCCCCTCATTGGTAAAGGTGGTCGAATCGGTCCGAGAGCCATCAGAACTTCCCGGCTTTTTGAGAATCTCAAATTAGAAATTTTGCTCATAATTTACGATGTATGCTGTGCCATACTCTATATCGCAATCACGCAAACGGAGCTTGTTATGAAAAATCTACTTAAGGTTGTACTCTTAATCATTCCGTTTTTGTTCTCTGGAATTAATGTAGCGGTCGCATGTTCTGATCCGCCTTGTCGAAACGACGATCGTTCCGGTAACGATTTCAAATAAGATTTAGCCCTTCAGCTTTATCGATCTGACCCCACCTTGTGGGGTCAGATCGTTTTCCATTGCCCGAAAACGAATCCACAGGTCAGGCTCGTGGCTGGATCATCGAAAACACCAAAGACCGCGGCAGTGGTCCGCCTGCACTGAAAGCTGGCATCCGTTTTTCATATCTGCGCGCACAGGAACGGCCTTTTCGAGGGGCCGATTCAATTGCGGCACCCCGGTAAAACTGTCGCGATTTCACCCATATGGGTGATGACGCCCCGCATCCGAGATGATATAAGAGCCGAATAATAATAATCATAAGGATGATACCCACCTGCATTGTTATCCATCCATGTGATCCAGCATCAGAGCCTGGTTTTGTTACCTGAAGCCAGCGCGGGCCGAATGCTCTTCGAAATGTCGGTCGACTGTAGTTACACGAACAGATTTGGAGACAACCACATGATTGGAACAAGAATAAAAAGTTACTCGTTCATGGCCGTGCTGTTAATCGCGGGTATATCGGTACCTTTATCTCCCGCGCTCTCCGCCATGGTGCCGATACTCGATCCCAGTTTCGAGGATGAACCGACTATTACCGTGCTCCCTTCCGCATGGGATAGTTACAATCCCGGTGGTATTTCCGTTTTCTACGGAACCTACCCCCCAACCGATACGAGTGATTTTTATAGCGCCAGCAGCCCCGTAAGCGTACCCCCGGACGGCACGCAGGTGGGCTACGTTTACCTCTCCCGGGATTTCGGTGCGGGAGCTGTCGGATTCGAACAAACGCTCTCATCGACTCTGATGGCGAATTCCAGGTATGACCTTTCTGTCGCAGTCGGTAATCTCCAGACCGCCCTGAGCCCAAGAAGCAACAACTTTTTCGATTACGAAGGCTTCCCCGGTTACGGCCTTCAGCTGCTGGCCGGTGGCGAAGTGATTGCCGAGGACCTGAACTCGGTCCCTATCGCGGAGGGTGAATTCGAGGAAGTTTCGCTCTCTCTGCTGGTTGGCGATACCCTTTCGGTATCGGGCCCTGATTTGATCGGGCAGGCTCTCGGAATTCGCCTGCTCAATCTAAACGCGGATTTGAGTGCGGCTTTCCCGCCCCAGTTTGCACCCGTCGGTTCGAATCAGAATCCGGATGGCCAAAGTTCGGACGTACCGGTCGGCTGGAATTCGGAAGTCGACTTCGACAACGTTCAGCTATCGGTATCCCCTGTCCCCGTCCCCGCGGCATTCTGGCTGTTCGCCACGGCGCTGGTCGGTTTCGTCGGTATATCCCGGCGCAGAAAAATAGGCTGATCTCGAAGCTCGTCCGGGTTCGGCCGCGGCAATAACTGCGCCTGCACTGACTTTCCGATTCAGATTTTTCCGTTGACGCGATCCCGGGATTGCTCGCGTACCGAAAAAAGGACGGAGGGATCGATCAATGAAAAGTGAGGACAAGCAATGAACATACAAAAACTCGGAGCCCTGGGAACTGTTTTAACCGTAGCCCTGTTAACCACCTCGCTGGCGGACGCCAGGGGCAGACATAACTTTCCTGCGATAAAGGTTATTGTAAAAAACACGCCGGGAGTCACTATCGAAAACGAGTCACCGATTCCGGTCACTATCCAGAACGGTGGCGCCAATGGTTCTGCTCAGCCTTTTTGCCCGTGCTTTACCACCGAGGAAATAGAGGCAGAGCTGGCCGGCCCGCCAACCGAATGTATAGATGACCGTGTGCTGGAAGAAGGCCTCGGCTCGATTACGAGAATGGACAGCGTCAACGCGCTCGTCAATGTCAGCGGGAGACTGGACTCTTCATCGGGGAGCTATTTGTACGGATGCGGGTTAGGCAGACTGGGCATGGACGTCGAATTAATCGTTTCCTTCCCTGATATCGGCTTTACCAACATGATGGCTTGCCGATCGACCATCATCAACAGCCCATCCTGGCAAAGCTGCCCCATGGTTTTACCCTGATGCGTTTATCCACGAGCTAACGCCCGGGATAAAGAACGGAGGGATTATTTTTGATCTCTCCGTTTTTTCGTGAGATTGCTTCGGCCCTTCGGGCCTCGCAATGACCGGTTTGGGGGACGGTATGCGTGCTTATCTTCCGAGCAATCGAGCCCGGCCGCGTCGTGACAGGTATACTGTCCCTCGAATCGTATTATTCACGCAGCGAGGATTACCATGACATCGTCTCACGTCCCGAGCATTCCTCGATTCGACTTCGACGAGAACCCTGAAACGGCATCGACGCTGCCCGCGGCGACCTATTTCGATCCCGCCTGGTTCGAACTGGAGAAGCGGCATATTTTTCGCCACAGCTGGCGCTGCGTCGGCCACGTCAACGAGATCCCCCGCGGCGGCGACTACCTCACCGATACCATCGTCGATCAACCCGTGCTGGTCCTGCGCCGCCGCGACGGTTCGATCAGGGCGTTTCACAACGCCTGCAAACACCGCGCGCATCTGCTGCTGACCGAGGCCCGCGGCAGGCTCAGGTCGAAACTGATTACCTGCCCTTACCATGCCTGGGCCTACGACGAGGAAGGTCTGCTGCAGGCGGCCCCGCACTGCGATTCGATTCACGGCTTCGACCGCGCGGAAATCGCCCTCGATCCGCTGCAAATCGAAATCATCCTCGGCTTTATTTTCGTCAACGCGGATCCCGAGGCCGACGGCCTGCTGGCGCAGATCGAGCCCGGCATCGAGCGCCTGTCGCGCCACCTGCCCGGGCTCGAGGATTACCGCCTGGCCGACACGGTGACTTTCGATATCGCGGCCAACTGGAAGAACGTCGGCGACAACCTGCTCGAATGTTATCACTGCCACCCCGCGCACAAGGCCTTCGTCGACCTCGTCGACATGGATACCTACGCGGTCGAAACCACCGGCATCTGGTCCTGGCAGGGCGGTACCTGCCGCCCGCAAAACAGCGCCTATGCCCTGCCCGAGGGCCTGTCCGACTTCGAACGCGAGTTCGTTACCTTTTACGTCTGGCCGGACGTCGCCTTTACCCTGTTTCCCGGCAGCCGCGCGATTGCCACCTTCGTCTTCGGCGCCACCGCCGCCGAATCGACTCACCAGGTGTTCTCCGTCTACACGCCCCACGGCGAACTCGACGCCGTAACGGCGGAGATTTCCCGCTATTTCAGGGACGTGCTGGGACCGGAAGTTGTGGCCCTGGTCGAAAACGTGCAAAAAGGCCTGCACTCGATGTCGTACAGCCGCGGGCGCTTTTTAGTCGAACCGGCGCGCAGTTATTTTTCGGAGCACGCGGTTCACCAGCTGCATCGGCTGGTCTATCGGCACCTGCAGCCCTCGATGTGCGAATAACGCAAACCGCTCACGGCAAACCGGGTATTCCGTCCCTGGATTCAGGCCGCGGTCCCACAGGCCCGGAGCCCGAATTTTCCGCCACCCGACAGCACCCCCCGTGTCTTTATCCGAAGCCGATTTACCCTGTTTGGGTGATGCATCGGTTCGATCCGGTGTGTGATGATTAACGTTTGACCGCAACAAGGCCGAATCTGCGGCCATGCAAACTGCCGAGAGGGATTCAAAATGAAAACCAGAACCTGGCTGTCGGGATTACTCGTTTCTTTTTTCCTTTGCGCGCTGGTCGGACCCGCTAGCGCAGCGATTCTTACCTTCGACGATCGCTCCAGTTTCCTCGCTCAGACAGGTGCAACCAGCGCAACCGGAACCTTGCCGGACCTCGGCAACGTCTCGCCGAGCGCGACGGTGGGCAGTGTGACTTTCACCCAGGGCCCGGCGGCGACAGCGCTCATCATCGGCAGCTTCGGCAGCGTGACCGACTGGACGCCTCTCAACCCCGGCAGCGACATCGCTCTGAGCGCGCCGGAAGATCTCGACGTCGATTTTGCCGCGCCAGTGTTCTCGGCCGGCTTCGATTTTGTCGAGCCCGACGCGAACTCCGACGGAATCGGCTGTAACGCGCAGTGCTTCGACTCCGACTTCGAGGTCACTCTGCTGCTTGGCGCCACTACCGTCGACATGTTCAGCTTCAACGCGCCCGATAACGTGCTCGCCTTTGTCGGCGTCTGGTCGGACAGCGCCTTCGACCGCCTCGAGATCCGCGATATCACCGGTGAGATCGATAACGAATATTACGGCGAGTTTTATACCGGCGTGCGTTCGCTGTCCGAGGTTCCGGTTCCCGCGGCCGTGTGGCTGTTCGGCACCGCCCTGCTCGGCCTGATGGGATTCAGGAGGCGCGCCAAAACCCTCTGACGCGGTCCCGGCCCCGTCTTCGCCAACCCTCGCCGGGCTGGTCGCAAGCTAACACCGCTACCGCACAACTCCAGGGTAGATAAACCGGCTGCGTGGTTGAATTAGAAGTAAAAAGGGGACGGGGGGATTATGCTTTAATCCCCCCGTCCCCTTTTTTGCATGTTATCCGGAGAGCTTGCTTCGCGCAGCCTGCCCCGTCGATCGAACTCAGGCGGTTGTTGCGCCGTGCGTCCGCCGCCGGAACAGGTTCACCCCGAACAGGGCCGCGAGCCCAATTCCGAACAAACCGAGCGCCCCGGGAATCGGCACCGGGTTGATCGGCGCCAGGCAAATGTCCTGGCCGGCAGCATCCAGGCAAAACTCCGGGTCGGTTATCCTGATCGGAGAGGCGTAGGTAAAACCGACGCCATTGCCGGCGATACCGCCCCTGGTCGAAAATGGCACATCGCTGGACTTCATTTTCAGGCCTGCTTTCCCTCCCGCCTGTTTCGGCGTCGACACCTTGACGTCTTTCAGTTTCGAAAACTTCAGCTTGCCTTTTTTCTTGTCCTTGGAGGTTATTTTTATCGGCGCCTTCTTGGGTTTGAGCGCCCCGGCCACGTCGAAAAATATGTGGTCGTCGGCGAAAAGCCCCAGGCCCCTGTCCTTCGGATCGAGGAACGGATCCAGCGGAACCCGGTTCACGCTGGTCAGCGACAGCGAAACCAGTTCGTATCTAACTTCAGCCTTATTCAGGTCAGGCTCGCCGAAATTGAATACAGCCGCGGGCTTTTTCTTGCCCTTGCCCGGCTTTTTTTTGGCCTTGAAATCGACCTTGCCGAGTTTTTTCAGGTTCGGGTCGTTGGCAAACTTTCGGCCGAAGTCGATGGTCACCTTCGACTTGCCCTTGTTGCCGGGTGCGAGTTTGAATTCCTGTTTTTTGAATTTATCCGCGGTTCCGATCGCGTTTGCATGAAGCAGCGTCGGGCTGCCGATCAAGCCCAGTATTATAATCGCGCCTACAATCTTACCTAGCTCACTATTTATCATTATCGAGCCCCCATTGTTTGGCGGAAGCGCCAGTTTAATCAAAATTCGCCGCGCAGGCAATTTCAGGGCTATTGCGTAACGGCGTCGAATTCGATCGCGGGCTCGATCAGGCGGCCCGGCAGGATCGACACTTTTTCCAGCCAGCGCGGTTCGCCGGGGCGGGCCGAAGCCTCGACGCGCAGATCGTAATCGCCCGCGAGCAGGGTCAGGATCTGGCCGCTGCGGGCGACGGTGACGGGGCGTTCGCGCGCGCCGTGCGCATGCACGTAGACGAACACGGAATCGCCGTAAAGCTCGTTACCCTCCGCGTCGAAGGCGCGCAGCAGCAGTCTGCCGGACGGGAATTCGACGCTTCGCGCGATCCTGGCGCCCGCCGGCAGCTGCAACCCACGGATCCAGACGTCGGGACGGTCCTGCGAACGATGGAAATTGACGCGCACGTCGTAACGTCCGCTCGCCAGCACCGCCGGGTCCGGCGGCGTGACGTAGGCGATGGCTTCCCGGTGCTCGCCAGCGGGATAGAAATAGGCGTAGCTCTGGAACCGTTCCAGCGCCTCGCCGCCGGCCAGCCTCGCGGTGATCTCGACGGTGCCGGATTCGAATGCGATGCGTTGCCGGTGATCGGTTCCGGTCTCGATGGCGAGGTCGCGCAGCCACTTCACCGGCCTGTCGTGCGATCCGACAAAGGTTGCGGCGATGTCGTAGCGGCCCGCGGCGAGGTTCAACGGCGTGCCGGCGAGGCCGTCCAGTACGCGTTCGCGCGCATCGTCGCCGGCGCGGTAAACGGCGAGTTCGACCGCACCGTCCGGCAGGGCGAGCTCGCCATTGTATGCCTCGATCAGCAGCGAGCCGCGCTGAAACTGCACGTTGATCCGGGTCTGCAGGCCGGGCTTGACCGGTACGTCGTCGTGCCAGCGAATGTCGGCTTCCTCGGAGTTCTGCACCAGCACCACGCGTACGTCGTAAACCCCCGGGGCCACGAGCACCGGTGCGCCCGCCGGCGTCGACGTCACCACCTGGTCACGGTTGTCGTGCGGGAACACGTAAGCGACGACCTTGCCGTCTTCGGCCCCGGCTGTGCTTTCGACATTGATCTCACCGTAGTCGAACTCGACGCTGCGGCTGATCTTTTGCCCGGCGGCCAGTTCGATGCCGCGCAGCCAGATCGATTGCCCGTCGCTGGCCTTGTTGACCACGACCCGTGCATCGTATTTTCCCGGATCCAGGCTGAGAACCTGCCCGAGCGGACCCTGCGCAACGACGTCGCCCGCGCGCGCGTGGGCGTGCACGAAAACCCGGCCGTCGTCGGCGTCGATCTCGATGCCGGCATTGGTCGCGTCGACCGCGAGCCCGGCGGTGGTCGGCGCCGGTGCGAACTGCCAGATCCAGACGCCCTCGGCGAGCGCCACCAGCAGGAGCAGCGAGATGACGAGATAAGCGCGCTTATTCATTGGCGAATGCAACCGTGGTGACCTCGCCGAAACGTTCCAGCCATTCGTTGTAAACGAAAGGCGGCAACTCGCCCGACCCGTCCGGATACCGCTCGGCCTGCTCGAGCAGTTCGCGCGCCAGCGGGTAATCGGCGAAGCCGTGCAGCGCCCGGCGCAGCGCGGTAATCGCCTCTTCGCTGCGGCCCGCGCGCAGGTGTACCAGCGCCAGGTTGGTTTGCGTCAGGTGCACGCGGGGCAACGGAAAAGTGCGTAATTCGAGCGAACGTTCGAACGCCTGCCGCGCCTTCTCCAGATCGCCGCGGCTGGCGTAAGCCGCGCCCAGGTTGGCATACAGACCCGGGTTGAAGGGTTCGTAGGTGGTCGCTTTCTCGAACGCGGCAATGGCCTGCTCCAGCCGGCCGGCGCGAACCAGCGCGAGGCCGAGCGCGAGCCGGGCATCGCCGTCGGTCGGCGCCATCACGGTGACGCGGGTCAGGGCGTCGACGGCTTCGTCGTACCGGCCCAGTGCATACCAGACCGTGCCCAGGCGATAGCGGTGCAGCCACACCTCGGGCTGGCGCTCGATCAACCACTGGTAGAACCGGCGCGCATCGTCGAGCCGATTCGACACGCGGTAAATTTCCGCCACCTGGCGCACGACGTCGAGCGCGCCCGGGCGCAGCTGCCGGGCCACCGCCAGCTCGGCCAGCGCGCGGTCGCGCATTTTCTCGGCCTGCCGCTGCCAGCCGTCGAGCCCGGCCCGCCATTTGATCCTGGACGTGCCGGGCGGCGGATTGCTTTCGCGCTCGGCCCGCAACCGAAAAGCCAGCTGATCGCTCCAGAGTTTCAACAGGTTGGCCAGCGCGTAACGGGCCTCGAACAAATCGGGTTCGCGATCGATGAGTTCTTCGTAAACCTTTACCGCTTCGGCCGGACGGCCGTCGAGCTGGTAGGCACGGGCCATGAAAAACCGCGCCTCGAGCAGCGCCGGTTCGACCTCGAGGGCATCACGAAACGCCTGCAGCGCGGCGCTCGTATCGTCGTTTCGAATCCGCAGCTGCCCCAGCAATACCCGCGCGCCGCCTTCCCCCGGCGCCAGCGTTATCGCCTGCCTCAGGGCCGCCTCGGCATCGGCCGCGCGCTTGCGCCGCATATGCACGAGCCCGAGCGCCGCGCGCAGCGCGTGGTGCCGGGGGTAGGTTTCGACACCGGCTTCGAGCAGGCTTCGCGCGCGTCGAACATGCCCCCCGCCGAGGGCGGCGAGCGCGCGGTATAGATCGATGGTGGCATTGGCGGCGGCGCCCTCGAGCAGTTCGGCGGCTGCGTCGTAGCGCCCCAGCCCGATCTCGAGATAAGCCTGCAGCCAGGTGCGCAGCAGCGCATCCTGCTCCCGCGGCAGCAGTTCAGCGGCGATCGCCGCCGCGCCGTCGCCGGTCGAACCATCGGCCGTATCGGGCTGCAGCCGGTCGCCCTCGATTGACTCCAGCAGCGGCAGTTCGAGCAGCACCCGGCTCGAATCGAGTTCGAACGCAAGTTCGATCAATTCACGGGCAAGCGCCGCTTCGCCCAGCTCCGCATAAGCCCGGGCCAGGCGCAGATGCGCCGCGGGCGACCCGGGACGCTCGAGCAGCATTTCGCGCCAGGGGCGCAGGTCGGCGTGCCCGGCCAGCTGCCGATGCGGGGCTTGCGCCAGCAGGGCATGCACGGCAGGCTGCGCCTCGGGCCGGGCCGGCTCGGCCGCGGACCCCGTTTCCGCCCGCGGTTCGTTGTCGTCAACCACTGCCTGCTCGCGAATCGCGGCAATCGAATAGCCGGGGCGCAAATCGCGGTAGCGAAATCCGTAGCGCGCCTGCACCACCGCCGGCAGTTTGCGCAGGTTGTGGATGTGCTTTGGATCGAGGAAGTCGGGATCCTGGTAGAGAATCGACATCAGGTAATCCGCGTTATCGTGGCAGCCGAGACAGGAGAGCCCGGCCCGGTTGGTATCGTGAAACTGGCGCGATTCCGGGCCGTGATTGCGCTTGTACGTGTTATGGCAATCGACACAGCTGGCGTCGGCGTGGTCGAGGTCGACCCGGTCGGCGCCGCGATGGCAGGCCAGGCAGGATGCCGCGGCGCTGTCCCACTCGCGGTGGTCGGTGGTGGTGAAATCGTCGTCGTTACCGGTAAAGGTATGCGCCCGGATCGGCAGCGGCGCCGCCTGCACCACGCTTTCGCGGTCATAGGCCGGATGGGTCATCCGGTGCGGGTCGTGGCAGCCGATGCAGGTGATGTTCTGCTTTTGCTCGGTAAACACCCGGCGCGCGGCGTCCTGCAGCGACGACTGCGTCTGCCCGTCGTAGGGCGAGTGACAGCTCGAGCAAAAGGCGTCGTGCGACTGCCGCTGCACCCCGGTAACGTGCCGGTCCTGGTTCCAGTTCTGCACCAGGTCGTGGGTCGCGTGCAGCTCTCCCTTGGGCAGGATCTTGCCCACCGCCGTATGACACTGCCCGCAGACGCGCGACGACGGATCTTTGCGGATGTCGGTCTTCTCCAGGGTTTCGACGTGCCGCGCGCCCGGTCCGTGGCAGGCTTCGCAGCCTATATTGCGCTCGACCCAGCGCCCGGGAACCGGAGCCTCCGGCGGATGCTCGACGCCAGCGCCGACGCCGGTGTAATGACATTGAATGCAGTCTTTCATCTCCAGCGTCGGGAACACGTCCCAGCGCCCGACCCGGTGATGGAAGCTGGTATCCTGCACGCGCCCCGCCGAGTCGGCATAGGCGATACGCTGGCGGCCGCCGATCACGTAGGAAACGTCGGCCCAGTCGTCGATCGTCGATGCCGCGCCGCCGCGTCGCCGTTGCGGCAAAGGGTAACCCGCCTGCTGCGCTTCCCGCCCGGTTTTGACCGAGTGGCTGTGACGGGTCGAGCGCCAGTTGTTGTAAATCCAGGTATGACAGCCCTCGCAGGCCGCGGAACCGGCGTATTCGTTATCGGCGGACGCCGCCGCCGGATTTGCAGCGGCCTGGCCGACGATCGCTAGAATGCCGATCAGGCATGCAAACCAACGCGCCGGCATCATTCCGTCTTCGCCCCGTCTGCAGCAGGTGGGCGGATTTGCCCCTGGTGGCATTCGATGCACAGGCTGGCCGGCGGGTTGCGCCAGTTCAATTCCCCCCTGCGTGCCTGCTCCAGCTGCATCATCGCGCGTGCGGTCACTTTCAGCGCCGATTCGTCCGAATCGAAATCGCGCTCGGCGGTGCGATGGCAGGCGCGGCACTCGGTGCCGAGCGCCCGCGTTATCAGTTTCATGACCTGGAAAACCTCGCCGGCACTCGCATCCTCGGGCAGCACCTGCAAATTATTGAACCGCGTCGTAACGGGTTCGGCCCCGGATGCCGTAAAAATCGGCAAAATTCCGATTCCAGCGAGGGCAAGCACCACCGCTTTGCATCGGCTCCGTCGCCCCGAGGCCCGGTTCTGAATCCCGATCGATTGCAAACGGCTGTCCTGTCGATGAAGGTAAGTCGAAGTATAGAAACTAAGCAGGACGACATCCAGACTGACCGCAACTCGCGGTTTGCGGATAAGGATTGATCGAAAAGCCGGGGCAAAGCCGCTTCGAGCCGCTCCAGTGTCACCCGGCTGTAACCACCCGCGCGCCAGGCGCGACGGGGCCAAAAAGGCAAACAGGGTACGCAGGGATTATCGTTTAATCCCTGCCTACCTTTTTAATTTGCTTCTTTGCGTTTAGTCGGCCTTTTCGGTCTGCTTCGAGCCGGGCCATTTGAACGACTTCGAGATCGGCTCCACGTAATGCGCGATCTCGGTGCTGATCTTGCTCAGCACCTGCTCCAGCAGCGGATTCGACTGGCCTTTTTCCGGGAAAACCTTCGGCTCCTTTCTTTCGCCCGAAACCTGCCCGGACTCGCTGATGCCGTGCCAGCAGCGCAGAAACTCGCCCCGCTTCTTCGGCACCGGGATTCTTCTCGAAACCTCGAGCGCCAGGTCGCTCGCCGACTTGCCCTGGGTATCGTGCGACTGCATGATGGCCCCGGCGATCGGGCCGGTGAACTTCGCCAGCAGTTTTGTCATTGCGGCGACATCGGTCTTACTCGCCGGAGGCTCGTCGAGCAGCGCGGCTCTGCGAGGGGCCAGCACCGGGAGTTCCGCCGCGATCGGCTGCCCCAGGCGGGTCAGCGATTTCTTGATTGCCTGCATCAGTTCCGAGGCTGTTTGATATCGTTTTTCCCGGTCGGGCGCGAGCCCCTTGAGCAGCACCGGGATGAGGGCGGTCGGGTAAAGCGCCGAGTAGTCGACCAGGTTGCCAGGCGGCATGCCGGCAATCAGCGGCAAGGGGGAACGCGGGACCCTGGTGTTTGCGGGCATCATCTTCAGCAGCTCGAGAAACAGCCGCGCCGCGGAGAAAACGTCGGCGCGGGCATCGGCCTCCAGCCCGAACCTGAGTTCCGGCGCCATGTATCTCGGCGTGCCGATCATGGAACCGATCATGGTCAGGTCGGAATCCTCCTCGAGCCTGGCCATGCCGAAGTCGGCCAGCTTGATCTGGCTGTTGCCTCGCGTGATGAGCACGTTGGATGCCTTGACGTCGCGATGCACGATATCGAGCCGGTGCGCCTCGTGCAGGGCGATGAGCACTCCCGACATGATTACGAGGCTGCGCTTCAGGCTGATGCCCTGTTGGAGGTTTTGCCGGCGCTGCATGAATTTTTCCACCGAGATCCCGTCGACGAACTCCATGACGATGAAGGGGCGGCCGTTATGCTGCCCGTAATCGAGCATGGCGACGATATTGGGGTGCATGCATCTCGCCGCCGAGGTCGCCTCGCGCTTGAATCGCTCCAGCAGGGCGGCGCCCAGCCTGCCCTTCAGCAGATGCGGGTGCAGGATTTTTATCGCGACGCGGCGTTCGATCTCGGAATCGAATCCCTCGAAGACGATGCCGGTGGTGCCATGGTCCAGCACCGATCTGATTTCGTACTTGCCGATCTTTCGACGTATCTCCCGCATCGTGGCGGGGACTGCTCTCTGTTCAATCGACACTGCTTTGCCTCGTTTGCTGAAAGAAGTCCAGTTGCGGCGTCCGTTCGTGGGTGGATACGTAATGTTTCATGAACTCTCGCAACACCTGCGAGGCCGCCACGTCCTGCGCCTTGCAGATATCGAGAAATTGCTGATGCAGCTCCGGCTCGATTCGAATGCGAAGCGCCGCTGTCTTGCCCATTTGTGTCGCCATTGGATACACATCACTGGGTCGACAGTATAATGGCTCGGCGCCCCCGGCTCAAACGGATTCGACAAATTCCGCCATATCCGGGGCCTGACCCGTGCGAGGCAGTCGTTGCGAGGCAGTCACGCCTCTGCAAGGCCCGGCCCGCGCCTTCTGGCCCTCGAGTCGCCGCAGTCTTCGGACGCCCGGGTCATTGCGAGCGCCAGCGAAGCAATCTTACGGCGGCGCGAATTTGTCGGGAGATTGCTGCGTCGCTGCGCTCCTCGCAATGACGCGAGTTTTTATTCCCATCGAATGTAGAGACATTCGGCACCCTGAGTATCGTTAAACGATACTCGCGAGATCGAGATTGCGTTTGCAGTCTTCCCGTTTAACCTGCACTTCTAATTCGTATCGACCCAACGATACGAATCGCATTCTCCGGCCGGGCTATGCAATTCGAAGTGCCGGAATATAACAACAACCTGGGAAACGGATTCACCTGCCTTGTGTTCGTCCGGGACCGGAAGGTCCGCCAACGCGTATTCGGCCGGCGCTGAAATTTGACCTCGCCGAATACGATTTTAACGATGCAAGGAGAAACCATCATGTTAAAAACCATTGCAACACGAAGCGGCCGCACCCTGGCGGCCTTGATCGGTTGTCTCGTGGTGACGGGCGCGGCCCTCGCCGATGACGACGACAAACGCGGCGGCAAACGCGTCATTTCCGTCGACTGCAACCTTCCCAATGCCAGCGTGCAAAAGCAGGTCGACAAGCTGAAGCACCGCAGGGGCGGCACCATTTACATCGTCGGGTTTTGCGACGAAAGCGTCAGCATCGTCAACGACGGTGTCGTGCTCAGCGGCAACGGGGATGGCGACGGCTCGATCGACGGCGGCCTGGCCGAGGTAATCGTCACCGGCGCGCAACGCGTGGAAATCGAGTATCTCGAACTGACCGGCGCCGGATACGGCCTGCTCGTGCAGGAGGGCGGTGCGGCCGTGATCAGCCACAGCGACATCCACGACAACGAGGCCGACGGCGTGGGCGCCTACAACAACGCCTTCGCGCGCGTGCTGTATAACCGGATCACCGGTAACGGCCGGGCGGAGTATTACGAGGCCGGGATCGAAGGCGGTGCCGGCTCGGTGATCAGGTCCATCGGCAATTACATCGCCGACAATGCCTATGCCGCGGTCGAGATGGGCAATATGGGCTATCTCCGCAGCGGCCCGTTCACGCCGCTCGGCGGCGAACCGCCCGCGCCCGAGGACAGGGACATCATCCTGCAAAAGGGTTGCACCCGGGATCAAACGGCCGCCGAGTGCCGGGCCACCGCCGCGCCCGGCACGATTGCGGTCGACTGCTTCCGGGGCGGCATTTGCGATTTTCGCCATACCGATGTCGTCGGCGAGAGCTTTATCTCGGGCCTGTCCAACTACGACGTGCGCAATACGTCGATCAACGGCAACGTCGGCGCCAGCGGCGGTTCCCGCCTGCAGCTGAGAAGCTCGGTGAGAGGTTCGGGTGACGTGTTCTGTTATACCGAGGCATTCGCCTCGAGTTTCACCCAGTGCGGCGGCTCGTTACCGCCACCGTAGCCACGCTGCGGCAAAGCCATGCGTAATAAAGGGGCGGAGGGATTATTTATTAATCCCTCCACTCCATTTCCTGGTCGGTTGTCTAGCCCACCAACGACGTCACCAGACCAAACCAGAATCCGGTTATGGCCTTCATCGTGTCGATCGCGACTTTCATGTTCCTGGGATTGCTTGAAAAAAACACCTTGAAAATGGAGAACAGGTACATCGCGCCGATAATGGCAAGCACTATCCTGACAATGAAAACCCTGTCCAGGGAATCATTTGCCCTGGACGCCTGCGTATCCTGCACCGTAACGTCGTCGCTTGCCCGTGCCGTCGCCAGAAACCAGTCGATCCACGCGCCGAGATACTCACGCATCGATTGCTCGATGGGCTCTCGAAGAATAAATTGCTCTACCTGGCAAGTCTCGTTGCGCGCGCAGTCCGCATAAAGCGTCTGCAGCCTGTCATATGCCTGCTTCAGCTTCTCCCGAACGGCCGTCTGCTCGTCGATAAGCCTTTCCGTATTTTTCCCGCTGGCGCTTTCGGCCTTGATTTCACTTTCGATTTTTTGCAACCGGTCCCAATGCAAATCCCATTTCGCGGCGACCAGATTCATTTCCTGAACCAGTGGGTGGAGACCGCTCCAATAACTGTGAATTCCATAAATACCCGCGGCCAGGCCTGCCGCCACGAGTAGCACCCAGACCTTCATTCGCCTCATTCGCTGTAACGGCGAAAAATTCACAAACTCGCGATATTCTTCCATCGTAACCTCCTTATCCATTGCCGGAACTGTTCGTCATTGAACGAGGAACCCCTTACACCAGCGGGCACCGATTCCATAAATCATATGAATTTGATTTGTGTTCAATATTAGGGGCAGAAGGGTTCCGATAATCTGATATACAGCAATTTAGACCGCACTTTTCCCGGCCAAAGCAGAAAATCAGGATGGTATCCTCCGGCCTTGCGAGTTGAGAACCGGATGACATTTTTGCCTAAATGACCGCGCAAAAATGCCGGCAACCGTATTTATCCTATACTCGGATGTAGTGCTCAAGGTCGATACAAGATAAGCGATGCAGTTATTCGATAGTTTAAAGATCGTTCCGCTCGTGTTCGGGCTCGCCGTCGCGCCCGCGGGGCAGTCTCATCCCTACGAGGGAATGCCGGAAGAAACGCCGCTGGTCTTCATTCTGCATCACACCGAGGACGGCCGGCCGATCTATACCAACATCCCCAGGAAATGTTTCTCGGGCAAGCGCCTTTCCTGCATTTCCCTGCACCCTGTTTTCAGGGGCAGCGGCACCGTCAGAAAACCTGAATAAGCGGATCTGAAGACCAGGATTTTCCGCAAAAGGCGGCGAAGGGTCTGATCGATAATCCTCTACGCCTGCTTTTTTGAACCGCGTGCCTGGCGTCATCGTATAGAATCGACATGATCCGGGCGGAATGAATTTCGCGACATCGCAGATGGCGGCTGGTAAATCATCCATGTCTAGTTTTACCGTACCGCGCCAGGCAGCCGGCCTGATCGGCTGGCTCGGCGCCAGTTACCTTACCTCGGCGGTCGGCGCGGTCGCGTCGATAAACGCCGCAACGTTTTATGCCGAGGTGGTGCGCCCGGACTGGGCGCCACCGGGATGGCTCTTCGGCCCCGTATGGATAACGCTTTACACGCTGATGGGTATCGCCGCGTGGCTGGTGTGGCGCGAGGCCGGTTTTCGCGCCGCCCGCACCGCGCTGACGCTGTTCCTGGTTCAGCTCGTTTTGAACGCCGCCTGGAGCTGGTTCTTTTTCAGCTGGCGCCTGGGTCTGGCGGCGTTCGTGGATATCATTATTTTGTGGATCATGATCGCGGCGATGCTGGTCGCGTTCTGGCGCAAATCCCGCGCCGCCGGCGCCCTGATCGTGCCTTACCTGCTTTGGGTGAGCTTCGCGGCCGTGCTCAATTTCACCGTGTGGCAGCTCAATCCGCGGCTTCTGGGCTAGACGAGCGGTGGTCGTCGGTTCTTCCTTCGGCCGACTGACAATCTTACGCGGTCGAGCCGGCCTCGGATAAAGGCTTCCCGCAATGCGGGCAGCGCCCGTCGATTCCCGGGCGGAATTTCGGATGTTTCGATAGTTCGACCAGCAGATCGCGCAGCTCCTCCTCGGACAGGTGGAGCGCTTTGCGCTTGAGCTCTAGCGCCTCCAGCTCGGGGGCGTTGATTACGCCGTCATCCATCACGCGGTCTACTGCGCGCTTCAGGGTCTGGCGCCGGGAATGCAGGGCCTGGTTGAATCCCGAGGCGAGAATGCCGGCCGGCAGGGCCACCATGCCGATGCCGATGACACCCATGATGGCGCCGATGGTTTTGCCCAGGCCCGTGACCGGTACGACGTCGCCGTATCCCACGGTGGTCATGGTTACGATCGCCCACCACATGGATCGCGGAATCGTGCCGAAGCCCTCCGGCTGCACTTCGTGCTCGGCCAGGTAAATGCAGCTCGATGCGATCACGAGCAAAAGGACCAGTACGAACAGGGATGCGCCGATGACACGCGCCTCTTCGCGGAACACGTCGAAGAGCATGTTCATCGCGGAAGAGTAGCGCGTGAGTTTGAGGATTCGCAGCAGGCGCAGGACCCGGAGAAAGCGCAAATCGATCGAGGTAAAAATCGCCAGGTAAAAAGGCAGAATCGCGAGCAGGTCGATCAGCGCCATCGGCGAGAACATGTAGCGGATTCGGCCCTGTATCGGGTTCCGGTACCGGTCATGCCACGGATTCGCGATAACCGACCACAGCCGCATGAAGTACTCGACGGTGAAAACCGCTACGGAGAAGATCTCGAAAGCATAAAACAGGGTAACCAGCGGCCGGTATATTTCCGGCACGGACTCGAGAATAACCGCCGCCACGTTGAGCGAGATCAGAACGATTAAAGCTATATCGACGAAGCGGGTAAGGGGATCCTTACTGCGGCCGGCATGCAGCACTTCGGCCGTGCGCTTTTGAATTTCTTTGAGCATCGCTTAATCCCGGTTGATTTCGAAGCACGAATAACGGGATTGTAAATCAGGCGTCATTCCCGCGCAGGCGGGAATCTTGCACTACGATACCATCACGAGGTCCCCACCTTCGCGGGGACGACGGGGTTGCGCGTCATTCCCGCGCAGGCGGGAATCTTTATGCCAAAGGGGACCAGGGGATTAAGTTAAATCTCCCCGATTTCTTAACCACCGACGGTGGTGCTCAGATGTGGTGACTGAACTCGCCGCGCTCGGCCGGCGCCATCAGCTCGTGAAACTGCACGCCGCTCAT
>JAAUYE010105192.1_pt1 | contig 17061 bp, 8 predicted proteins | sample 7278081 | NCBI WGS metagenome assembly JAAUYE01 (sample SAMN14350131, study PRJNA611818) | marine sediment metagenome | isolation source: surface marine sediment (0.6m) | place: French Polynesia: Moorea | collected 2018-08
ATCTCGGTGATCTCGTCCAGGAAGAGGGTGCCCCCGCTCGCCTCCTCGAAGTAGCCGTGCCGGCGCCGGTCGGCGCCGGTGAAGCTCCCCTTCTCGTGGCCGAAGAGCTCGCTCTCGATCAGCGAGGCCGACATCGCGCCGCAGTTGAGCGCCAGGAAGGCCGCGTCGCTTCGCGTGCTCAGTCGGTGCACCGTCTCCGCGACCAGCTCCTTGCCCGTGCCGCTCTCTCCAGTGATGAGCACGGTGCTCGCGGTCGGAGCCACGCGACCGATCAGGTCGTAGACCTCCTGCATCGGCCGCGAACGGCCGACCATCGCTCCGAAGCGGCCGAGGTCGCGCAGCTCGCCCCGGAGCGACGACACCTCCCGCTTGAGCCCGCGGGTCCGCGCGACGTTCGTGAGCACGGTCCGGAGGCGCGCCCGGTCCAGGGGCTTGGGGAGGTAGTCGAGGGCGCCCTCACGCAGCGACGCCACGGCGCTGTCCACGTCCGCGTTGCCCGTGAGCACCACGAACTCACCGCTGGCGCCGAGCTCCTCGTCTCCGAGGAGCTCCAGCCCGTTCCCGTCGGGAAGGCGCAGATCGAGCAGCACCAGGTCGGACGCCGCCTCCCGCAGCGCCTCGCGGGCCTGCGCCAGCGAGCCCGCCTCGCGCGTGGCGTAGCCCTCGCGGGCGACGAGCGCCGCGACGCTCGCACGGAAGTCTTCGTCGTCGTCGACGATCAGGGCCGAGAGCTGGCTCACGAGCTTCTCCTCTGGGGGCTGCGATTGAGCTCGAGCCAGTAGCGCGCAGCCTCTGCGACGTAGCTGCCGGGCCCGCGCGGATCGAAGCGCTTCACCAGGAAGCTGTTGGCACCGAGCTCGTAGCTCCGCTCGATGTCCTCGATCCGGTCGGAGGACGAGAGCACGACCACCGGGACGTCCGCCGTGCGCGGGTGGGCCCGCATGCGGCGAAGGACCTCCCAGCCGTCGACGCGTGGCATCTTCAGATCGAGGAAGACGACGCGGGGGGTCGCCGGACGTCGCTCGTCGCCGCTCGGCTCGATTCCCAGCGCCTCGAGGGCCTCGAGCCCGTCCTTCGCGACCTCCACGCCTCCGCCCAGACCGGCGCGGTCCAGGGCGCGCAGCGCGACCTTCACCTCGTCGCGGTCGTCCTCCACGAGCAGCAGCGAGGTGTGGCCGCTCACGGCTCCGCCCTCCTGGGGATCGCGAAGCCGAAACGAGCCCCCTCTCCAGGACGCCCCTCGGCCCAGACGCGGCCGCCGTGCCGCTTCACGATGCGCGCGACCATGGCGAGGCCCACGCCCGTCCCTTCGATCTCCTCGGCCGAGTGGAGGCGCTCGAATAGGCCGAACAGCTTGTCGGCGAATCGCATCTCGAACCCCTGTCCGTTGTCCGACACCTCGTAGAGGCAGTCGTCGCCGTCGACCCGGCCGCTGACCCGGACGCAACGCTTCTCGCGGCCGCGCGAGTACTTGAGCGCGTTGCTGAAGAGGTTCGCGAACACGTTGCCGAGCAGGTCGTGGTCGGCCATCGCCTCGGGCAGCCGCTCGACGAGGAGCTCGACCTCCGGATCGCCCTCGGCGGCGCGGACCTGGGCGAAGGTCTCGCGCGCCAGGGCGGCCACGTCGAGGCGCTCGAGGCTCAGGGCGGAGCGGCCGGCCCGGGATAGCTGGAGGAGGTCCTCCAGGAGGGCGGTGGCCCGAGATGCGCTGCGATGGATGCGCGAGACGAGGGCCAGGCCCTCTGCGTCGAGGGGTCGCTCGCGGAAGTCCTCCTCCAGGATCGCGGTGAAGTTGAGGATCGCGCTCAGCGGCGAACGCAGGTCGTGCGACACCGAGAAGTTGAAGGCCTCGAGCTCCGCGATGGCCTCGCGCAGCTCCTCGGTGCGCTCCCCCACCCTCGCCTCCAGCTCGAGGCCCCGCTGCTCCAGGGCCCGGTTGGTGGCGGCCAGGAAGCGGGACTGCCGCAGGATCACCCGTAGCTGGTGGACGGCGACGGCGAGCAGCCCAGCGAGCAGGATCCCGCCGGCCAGGAGATAGTGCGGAAGCGGAGTCAGGCGCGCCGCCGCGAATGCCGGCGTGGGGAAGTGGACGACCCGCCAGGCGCCGCCGTCCGGCAGGGACACCGAGCCCTCGACGCGCCACCAACGCTGCCACGGGTCGGTCGAGGGTTCGCCGCGGCTGAAGATCTCTGCTTCCCCCCAGTAGACCGCGACCGCGTAGCCGCGGGCGCGCGCGCGCAGGAGCGAGCGCAGGAGCGGGTCCACGTGAAAGCGCCCCACCAGCACTCCGGCGTCGTGCCGCGGGGTCTCGACGGGCAGGAAGACGCGGTAGAAGAGCCTCCCCGACGCGTCGCGCTCCGGGCCCGCGAACTCGGGGCCCTCCCGGGCCCGCCGGGCCTGCTCGATGTCGAGCTCGATCTCCCGGGCCGACCGCCTCTTCCCCGCCGCGACGCGCCGGCGCGGCTCGTCGAAGTCGACCCAGGCGACGGACGTGAGGCCCGGGATCTGGTCGACCCGCTGGTCCATGTCCGCCGTCCACTCGTCCACGGGGCGCAGCCCGAAGGTCTGCCAGAGCTCGGCCAGCCCACGGAGGGTCGCCAGCTGCCGCGCGAGCTCGAGCTCGATCGCCTCCCGGGTGTCCGCGGCCGTCTCCTCGGACGACTCGAGCAGGAGCTCGCGCCGGTCACCCACGAGCAGCGCCCAGCTGGCCAGGGCCGCGCCAGCCCCCACGAGCGCGACGAGACCCGGAAGCAGGAGGTCGTGGCGCAGCCTGGCGGACGCATTCTTCATGGCGCTTTGTACAAGCTACATGCCCCCCGGGCATCGCACCCCTGGCGTGGCCGCTCGGGCCGCGCGCGCGACGGCACAGCAGGATTCGTGCCGCCCGCCCCGGGCCTCTCGTGGCGCCTTCCGAGGCAGCCCGACCCGCCGCCTCGGCCTGGAACGGATGCTGCAACGCTACCGGCGGAACAGACAGGAGGATCAACCATGCTCTTCTTGGCGAACAGCCTCGCTCCGGGGCGCCCGCCCTGCCCTCGTCGTACCAAGCGCATCGGAGCCCTGACTCTCGCCCTGGTCGTCAGCGCGACGCTCGGCTGTGCCACCGCCCCGGATGCGCCGCGGTCGGATGGGCAGGTACCGCAGGTGCCGAGCAGCGCGGCCGTCTTCTCCGCGCACGGAGAACGGTACGTGGAGAACCTCTTCCTCTTCCTCTGCGCCCCGGAGCACGTGCCCTATCCCGTTGGCCAGGGGCCGAGCGGACCGCAGCGAAGCCAGGCCGAGTGGCAGGACCGCGAGGAGGAGCTCTCGGCCTGCAGCGAGCGGGTCGCGCAGCGGTTCACGACCCTCGACGCCGTACGCTCGCTGACCTGGAACGGCACCGGCTACTCCATGAGCGAAGCGGAGATGCGAGGCATCGCCCGCCACGGAGCCGCGCACCTGGACGAGGTGGCCACCGACCTGCTCCGGCTGGAGCGCGAGAAGTCGCAACTCTCGGGCGCGCTCGCCGGCCCCACGGCGCCCTCCCTGGGCACTTCCCTGGGCCCCCCTCTCTAGCAGGAGAGCGGGAGCCGGCGCCCGCGCAGCCGCTCCGCCTCGACGGCGAGCGCTCGGAGGAGCTCGTGCGGCGCGCCGGCCCGACGGGATCGCAGGGCGAGCCACAGCGCCAGCGGTAGGTTGAGCGCGCGATCCTCGCGGACCCGCGCGGCGTAGGCCTCCCGCCAGTCGGGGGCCAGCCGCAGCGACCAGTTCTCGGGGCTCACGGTGCCCGGCCGGTTGTAGATCTCCTGCACGCCGAACAGGTCCGCGAAGAAGATCGACACGTTCCGCGCCGGACTCGCGAAGAGCTGGGCGATCTCCGCGTGGGCCAGCAGGCCTGGAGCGGTGATCAGGACACGCTGCAGCTGGTCTCTCGAGGCCGGGGAGGGCTCCAGGCACCGCGCGGCGTGGGCCGCCCGGGCCTCGAGGCGACCATCGGCCCGCCACTCCTCGAGCTGGTGCCAGAGCGGCGGCGTGTCGTGATTCCCGAACATGACCCAGTCGCGCGGCTCGGCGTTCTCGGCGCGGTAGACGTCGAGCGGGTCCGACAGGTCTGCCTTCTGGGTGACGCGGAAGCGCCCGAGGTCGTGGCGGGCCAGGACGCGCGCGAGCGGATTCGGCAGCGTGCTCAGCACCTCGCAGATCAGCGCGGGCCGGGCGCGTCCGTTGCGGCGGCCCACCTCGACGATCCGATCGAAGAGCAGCGCGTACTGCTCGACCTGTTCGTCGTCGAGCTCCGCGACCCAGTGGTCGTCGTAGCGAGGCGTCTCCGGGTCGTCGTTCAGCTGCGAGGGGCGCGCGATCGCGTAGCGGGCGAGGTCGGGGTGGTCGGGAAGATCGGGCGACGAGAAGAGGCGGGCCCCCTGCTGCACGGCGCGCAGCGCGTCCGGCGCGTCGGCCCGGTAGACCCACGGGCAGACCAGGCCCTGGGGGTGATCGATCCGGACGGCATCGTACTCGGCGAACACCTTCTCCACGCGGGCAGCGACGAAGCGCAGCGCTGCCCCCATGGTGCCGTCCGCTCCGACGTAGCGCTGAGGATCGAGCACGGGGTAGTCCCACGGCTGGCCGTCCGGATTCGTGCGGCTCGGGGGTGCGCCGAGGCGGTAGCCGTCGAGGAAGATGCCGGGCTGGCGCCACGTGTCGCGGGGCGAGACGCCGACCTGGAGATCCCCGAAGAGCTGGAGACCGAGGCGGGACGTCTCCTCGCGAAAGCGCCGGTGCTGGTCGTGGGCGAGGAACTGGACGAAGCGGTAGAAGCGCAGCACCGGCCCGTGGCGTCGGGCGAGCTCCTCACGCCGCGCCTCGTGCGGCCCCTCCCGACGGGAGCAGTCGCCGAGCGTGCGGTCGAGCGCGGCGCGGGGGCCATCCCAGCGGGACCAGTCGCGACCGCCATACTCCAGGCGCAGGGCCTCGTAGAGGGCGTCTGGCTCCAGCCAGGATGCGGCCTCGCGCCGGAAGCCCTCGATCTCTGCGGCGAGGCGCAGCGCCCCGGCATCGCCCGCCGCGCAGCGCTTCTCGCAGCGCTCGAAGGCGGCAGCGAGCGCAGCCCGCTGGGCCCGGAAGACCGGCCCGTAGGGCACGCGCCGGTCGGCCCCGGGCGGTCGCGCCTCGGCCAGCTTCGAGCGCTGCCGCGGCGGCAGCAGCTCCCCCCATTCCCCGTCCGGTTCGGACAGCCGGGCGAGGGAGATCGTCAGCGGATTGCGCGAGAACAGAGCGCCGGTGTAGGGCGAGGCGTCGTCCTCGTCGGTCAGGCCCTGGGGTCCGAGCTGCAGCGCGTCGAACCCCGCCGCCCGCGCGAAGCCGGCGAGGGCCAGGGCCTCGGGGGACGCCGGCGTCCCCCGCCCGATGTCGTCGTCCCCCCCGCCCGGCAGGCTCGCGTCGTGGATCGCGAGCACGAGGCGATCCACGTCGAGCGTCTCCAGGGCCTCGAGCGCGGCGCGGCTCGGCCTGCTCTCGCGCGTCATGCGCTGCCCGGGTCGCGCACGAGCGCGGCGGCGGGAAGCTCCTGGAAGAGCTCCGCCACCGGGAGCTCGAGGCTTCCCGCGGCCTGTTGCGCGGCGACGCGGCCACCGCTCAGGACGTCGCGCCACGGCGCCCCCCCGAAGCCTTCGGGCAGGCAGATCCGGGCATCGCCCCAGGCCTCGCGGCCCAGCGGAAGAGTCGACGCGCCGCGCGGCAGCGCCGCGCACAGGCGCGGCGCCACCACCAGCAGGGCTTCGCTGCCCGCAGTGCGGGCGAAGGCGCAGAGGTTCGCGGCGCGTTCTCCGAGGACCACGAGCGGAAGGTAGCCAGCGCCGACGAACAGCTCCGGTCGCGCCGCCCGGAGGGCGAGCAGCCTCCAGGTGATCCAGTGCTTGATGCGTCCGTCTCGCCAGCCCTCGCGCAGGTCGCGCAGCGCCCCCGGGTCCACGCCTCCCGCCCCGTCGACGCAGCCGCGCAGCGAAGCCAGCGTGCTCTGGCGAGCCGGGAAGTGCACCGGCCGGCGGTTGTCGGGATCCGCGAGCGAGAGGTCCCAGCCTTCGCTGCCCTGGTAGAGGTCCGGAACGCCGGGCGCGGTGAGCTTCAGCACCAGCTGCGCCAGCCCGTTCAGCGCGCCGAGCTGCGCCACCCGGCCCTGAAAGGGCAGGAAGCCTTCGAGGAAGGCGGATCCCGGCGACAGCAGGTCGCCCACGAAGCCCGTCACGGCCTCCTCGTAGTCGGGATCGGGGCGTCGCCAGCTCGAACGCTCCTTGCCCTCGCGGAGCGCCTTCACGAGGTAGCCCGTCACGCGCTCCCGGTAGGCTGCCAGACCCCGACGATCCGGGGCCTCGGCCGGGAAGCTTCCGACGAGCACCTGGTAGATCAGGTACTCGTCCTTCGGCGCGGGCGCCCGACCACCGGCGACCCTCCGGCGCAGGCTCCGATTGATCCGCGCCCACTCGCGCACGCACTTCGCCCATGCGGACGGCAGCTCCGACAGCACGTCGAGCCGCGCGCGGGCGTCCTCGCCCCGTTTGGTGTCGTGGGTGGACGTCGCGAGCATCGCGCGCGGGTAGCGGGAGGCACGCACCCGATTGGCGGCGTGGAAACGCTCCAGGTCGGCGCCGAAGCGGCGCGGATCGCCGCCCACTTCGTTCAGCGACACGAGTCGGTGGAAGCGGTAGAAGCTCGTGTCCTCCATGCCCTTCGCCATCACCGGCGCGCAGTACTGCTCGAAGCGTGCCACGAAACGCTGCAGCTCGCGGCGGCGCGCGCCCGAGGCGGCAGCTCGGGCCCGGTCTCCCGTCAGCACGTCCTCGATCCACTCGTAGATTCCCGAGTCCGGATCCTCCGCCCGGCGGCGCGCCGCCCCCACCGCCTCGGCGATGTGCGCGCGGTCCTCCTGGCTGGTGGTGCCCGATGCCACGTAGCTCCGATACACGGGGAAGGCGGCCACGATCTCCCGCAGCGCACTGCGCAGGGCGCTCGCGGTGAAGTCGCGGGTGTGACGGTCCGCCTGGGCGATCCGGTCGAGGGCGCTCGTGAGACCGTCGAGCTCGCTGGCGAGCAGCGCGCGCATGACGCGATGCTTGCTGGCCCCCAGCACCGCGTCGAAGTCGAGCATCTCGCCGGTGAAGCTCCGATGGAAGCGGTCCAGCGGCCGCTCGCCGCGCGGATCGACGAAGAGCCCGTTCAGCAGGTTGAGGAACTCGTAGCCGGTCGTGCCGTCCACGGGCCAGGCCGCGGGCAGCGCCTCGTCCGCACCGAGGATCTTCTCCACCAGGAGATGCAGCCGGCCTTCCGGGAAGCGCCGGCGGATGCGCTCGCAATAGCCGCCCGGATCGGCCAGTCCGTCGACGTGGTCGATCCGAAGACCGTCGATCCAGCCGGCCTCGATCCACGCGAAGACCCGCTCGTGGACGTGCTCGAAGACCTCGGCGCGATCCATCCGCACCGCGGCGAGCTCGTTGATGTCGAAGAAGCGCCGGTAGTTGATCTCCTCCGCGGCCACCCGCCAGAAGGCGAGGCGGTAGTGCTGGGCCTCGAGCAGGCGATGCAGCGCGTCGAAGCTCGCGGGTCGTCCCGGCTCACCGGCGAGCTCCTCGGCCAGCGCGGTGACGCGCTCGTCCAGGGCGGGGTCGGCTGCGATCCGCTCCTCGAGCTCGCGCTGGGCCTCGCGGACGCGCCGCACCCTCGCGCCCCGCCCGCCCGCTCGAACGGAGAGGGCGGCCAGGGTGCGCCGCAGCTCCCCGCACGGATCGGCTCCCGCGGGCTCGGGCTCCTTCGGCAGGAGACGCGCGGTGAGCAGCCGGGCCCAGGAGGCCGGCGAGATCGGAAAGCGGTGATCCGCGTAGCGAATGCACAGGCCGAACTCCGCGTCGCGCTCCGGAACCAGCTCGCCGCGCTCCAGGACGTCGCCGTAGGGATCTCCGAGCACCGGGAGCAGCACCTTGCCGCGGAGCTCCCGACGACCCGGGGTCCAGTCGACGTCGAAGAAGTCGGCGTAGGACGACGCGGGGCCGAAGGCCAGGAGATCCCGCCACCAAGGGTTCTGGCCCAGGGCGATCCCGACGTGGTTGGGTACCCAATCGAGGATCTGACCCATGCCGTGCCGGCGCAGTGCCGCCACGAAGGCCGCGAAGTCCTCCTCGCTGCCGAGTGCCGGATCGAGTCGCCGCGGGTCGACGACGTCGTAGCCGTGAGTGCTACCGGCACGGGCCTCGACGTAGGGCGAGCAGTAGACGTGGCTCACGCCGAGCGCGGAGAGGTAGGGAACCAGCGCCTCGGCCTCGCGGAAGCCGACGCCGCTCCGGAGCTGGAGTCGATAGGTGGCGCGAGGCGCGACGACGCTGCCCGCCGCCGCCTCGCCCCGGCCGGAACCGATTGCCGGCTCCCCGTCGACGCTCATGCCGGAGGGATCAGCCAGCTCCCCGCCGACCAGGCGGGCAGGCGCCCCGCCCGGAGCGAGCCCGTGAGGCCGTCGGGCGTGGAGGCGAGGAGATCCCCGGCCGGGAGCTCGACCTCGCCGACGACCGCGTCGTCGGAGAGGTTGGCGAGGAGCACGAGGCGCGCGCCGCGCGCGAGGTTCCACCCGACCCGGATGCCCGAGCCACCGAGCCGCTCGAAGCTGCCGACGCCAGCGGAAACTCCGGCGATCCGCGGCGCGATCTCCCGACGGCGTACGGAGAGCAGCCGCCGCGTGCGCTCGAGCTGCCCGCGGTGCGGCTCTCGATCGATGTCCTCCCAGCGCAGCCTGCTCCGCTCGAAGGTCGCCGGGTCACAGGGGTCGGGGATGCGCTCCCGGGTGGCGGGATCGCGAAAGGCCGCGAAACGGGCGAACTCGCGCCGCCGTCCGCTCCGCACCGCCTCGGCGAGCTCGCCCGCGAAGTCGCAGAAGAACAGGAAGGGCTGCTCCGCTCCCCACTCCTCGCCCATGAAGAGCAGCGGCGGCGACGGGGAGAGCAGCAGCACGTGGTGGGCCGCGGCGACCGCCTCGGATGGGGCCAGGCTCCCGATCCGCTCGCCGAAGGCCCGGTTCCCGACCTGGTCGTGATTCTGCAGGAAGCCCACGAAGGCGGTCGGCGGCAGCCCCGCCGAGCACTCGCCGCGAGGGGCCCCGTCGCGGTAGCGGGAGGGATCACCCTGGTAGGCGAAGCCCGTCGCGAGACAGCGCGCGAGCCGTCCCGCGGCATCGTCGGCGTAGTCGACGTAGTAGCCCTCGCGCTCGCCGGTGAGCAGCACGTGGAGCGCGTGGTGGAGGTCGTCGTTCCACTGGGCCGTGTACTGGGGCGGGCGCCCCTCCCCGTCGCGCGCGAGCCGGCGGGCCGCGTTGTGGTCGTTCTCGAGAACGAGGTGCACGCTGCGGTCCCCGGCGAAGCGGTCCCGCACGCGCGCCGCCAGCTCCTCGAGCACGTCGGGCTTCGAGTCGTCGAAGATCGCGTGCACGGCGTCCAGCCGCAGTCCGTCCAGGTGATACTCCTCGAGCCAGTACAGCGCATTGTGGATGAAGAACTCGCGCACGGGATGGCCGGTGCCGGACTCGAAGTCGATCGCGTCTCCCCAGGGCGTCTCGTATCTCGAGGTGAAGAACTCCGGGGCGTAGCGGCGGAGCAGGTTCCCCGCCGGTCCGAAGTGGTTGTAGACCACGTCGAGGAAGACCATGAGACCACGCTCGTGCGCGGCCGCGACGAGCGCCTTGAGCTCCCCGGGGCGTCCGTACCGCGAGGCGGGCGCATAGGGAAGCACGCCGTCGTAGCCCCAGTTGCGCGCCCCCGGGCACTCGGAGAGTGGCATCAGCTCGAGCGCCGTGACGCCGAGCTCCGCGAGGTGGTCCAGGCGCTCTGCCACCCCGCCGTAGTCGCCGCGCGGGGTGAAGGCGCCCACGTGCAGCTCGTAGAAGACCGCCTCCTCGAAGGGTCGGCCGCGCCAGCTCCCGTCCAGCCACTCGAAGGCCTCGGGATCGACCAGCTCGCTCGCGCCCTCGGCGCCGTCGGGCTGGTAGCGCGAGGCCGGGTCGGGAACCCGGACCTCTCCGTCGAGGGCGTAGCGGTAACGCTCGCCGGCCTCGGCGTCGGCCACCACGCCGCGAAACCAACCGTCCCCCTCGCGAGCCAGGGCGACGCAGCGCTCCCGGCCGGGCGTCTCCACGGCCACCTCCACCCGCTCGGCCCGGGGCGCCCAGAGGGCGAAGCGCGCTCCTCCCCCCTCCAGCGGGACCGCTCCGAAGGGCATCTCGAGGGAGCGCCTCAAGCCGCCGCGTCCCCACACTCCACGAAGAGCTCGAGCGAGCGACCTCCGACGAGGAAGCTCTCGGTCGCCTTGAGCACCTCGCCCTCCCCAGCGTGCGGGTCGGTCGCGATCAGGCGGCGCCAGGCCCTCCCGAACTCTTCGCCCGGCAGGCGGAACTCGAGGGCCTCGGGCGCCGCGTTCATGACGACGAGGAAGCTGTCGTCGCCCTCGGGCTCGCCGCCCGCCGTCAGGTGGTAGCCGCCCGCCTGACCGCTCAGCACGAAGGCGAGGCTTCGGTCGCCGGGATCCTCCCAGCCGTCGCTTCCGCGCTCGCCTCCGTCCGCGCGCAGCCAGGTGACGTCCTTGATCCCTGCCGGCGTGGGGTCGCCCCGGAAGAAGCGGTGGCGGTGGAACGCGATGTGGCTGCGGCGGAAGTGGACGAGCCGGCGCACGAACTCGAGGATCTCGGCGGCCTCGGCGTCGTGCGTCCAATCCTGCCAGGTCGTCTCGTTGTCCTGGCAGTAGGCGTTGTTGTTTCCGCCCTGGCTCCGACCCAGCTCGTCGCCGGCCAGCAGCATGGGCAGCCCCTGGGAGAGCAGGAGCGTCGCGACGAGGTTCTTGCTCTGGCGGAGCCGGAGCGAGCGCACGTCGGGATCGTCGGTGGGGCCCTCGACACCGCAGTTCCAGGAGTGGTTGGCATCGGTGCCGTCGCGATTCTGCTCGCCGTTCGCCTCGTTGTGCTTGTGGTCGTAGCTCACGAGGTCGCGCAGCGTGAAGCCGTCGTGTGCCGTCACGAAGTTGACGCTCGCCCAGGGACGGCGCCCGCGCTGGTCGAAGACGTCGCTCGATCCGGAGAGCCGCGAGGCCAGCTCCGCAGTCTGGCCGCCGTCCCCCTTCCAGAAGCGACGCACGGAGTCGCGGTAGCGGTCGTTCCACTCCGCCCAGCCGGCGGAAAACTGGCCGAGCCGGTACCCGCCGTCGCCGACGTCCCACGGCTCGGCCACCAGCTTCGCCCGGGCGAGCACCGGGTCCTGAGCGATGGCGTCGAGGAAGCTCGCGCTGGGATCGAAGTCGCTCGGGGCGCGCGCGAGGGTGGTTGCGAGGTCGAAGCGGAAGCCGTCGACGTGCATCTCCTCGACCCAGTAGCGCAGGGAGTCCATCACGAGCTGGAGCACGCGGGGCTGGTGGAGGTCCAGCGCATTTCCGCAGCCGGTGAAGTCCATGTAGTAGCGCTCGTCTCCGGGCACGAGGCGGTAGTAGGACGCGTTGTCGATTCCGCGAAACGAGAGCGTCGGACCCAGATGGCTGCCCTCGGCCGTGTGGTTGTAGACGACGTCGAGGATCACCTCGATGCCCGCGTCGTGCAGGTGCTGCACCAGGGTCTTGAACTCGCCGAGCTCACCGCTGGCCAGGTAGCGCGGGTCCGGCGCGAAGAAGGACAGGGTGTTGTAGCCCCAGTAGTTCCGGACCTCGCGCTCCACGAGGTGGCGGTCGTCGAGGAAGGCGTGGACCGGCAGGAGCTCGACGGCCGAGATCCCGAGCGCGCGCAGGTGCTGGATCACGGCCGGCGACGAGAGACCCGCGAAGGTGCCGCGCAGGGCCTCCGGAACCTCGGGGTGCCGCATCGTGAAGCCCCGGACGTGCAGCTCGTAGAGGACGCTCTCGTGCCATGGCACCCGGGGCGGCAGCTCCTCCGCCCACGTGTAGGCGGTGTCCACCACGACGCACTTCGGCATGCCCCGGGCGTTGTTCCGCCGGTCGAAGGACAGGTCCTCCGCCCGGTGCCCGATCCGGTAGCCGAAGTGGGCGTCGCTCCAGAGCAGCTGGCCCGCCAGCGCCTTCGCATAGGGATCCAGCAGGAGCTTGTTCGGGTTGAAGCGGTGGCCGCGGGCGGGATCGTAGGGGCCGTAGACCCGGTAGCCGTAGAGCTGGCCCGGCCGCAGGTCCGGGAGGTAGCCGTGCCAGATCTCGTGGGTGTACTCGGGCAGCGCGATGCGCTGGAGCTCGCGGCGGCCCTTGTCGTCGAAGAGGCAGAGCTCCACGCGCTCGGCGTTCCGCGAGAACAGCGCGAAGTTGACCCCTCGCCCGTCCCAGGTTGCGCCCCGCGGAGCCGGCTGCCCGGGCCAGAGCCGGAGCTTCGAGTCGATCAACGCCCGGCTCCGGAGGTCCGGGCAGACTCCGGAGGAGATCCCTTGAAGACCACGACCGCGAGCGGCGGGAGGTTCACCACGATGGACTGCGGGCGCTCGTGGCTCGTCACGGGCACCGCCTCGACGGTGCCCAGGTTTCCCTGCCCGCTGCCCCCGTAGAGCGGTGCGTCGCTGTTCAGGATCTCCCGCCACGCCCCCCCGTGGCGCACGCCGATCAGGTAGTTCGGGCGCGGTACCGGCGTGAAGTTGAAGGCGACGAGCAGCACGTCCGCGCTCGAGTGCCCGGTGCGCTCGAAGACCAGCGCGCTGTGCGCCGCGTCGTTGCAGTCGACCCAGCAGAAGCCCTCCGGAACGCAGTCGAGCTCGTGGAGAGCGGGCTCTCCCCGGTAGAGCGTGTTCAGGTCGCGCACCCAGCGCTTCACGCCCTGGTGCGGGGCGTGCTCGAGCAGATGCCACTCGAGGCTGGACTCGTGGCTCCACTCGCTCCACTGCCCGATCTCGGCGCCCATGAAGAGCAGCTTCTTGCCCGGCTGCATGTAGAGGTTGCCCAGCAGGAGCCTCAGGTTCGCGAACTTCTGCCAGTCGTCTCCGGGCATCTTGGAGAGCAGGCTCCCCTTGCCGTGAACCACCTCGTCGTGCGAGAGAGGCATGATGAAGTTCTCGTTGAAGGCGTAGATTGCCCGGAAGGTGATCTCGTTGTGGTGGTGGGACCGGTGCACCGGGTCCCGCGAGACGTACTCGAGGGTGTCGTGCATCCAACCCATGTCCCACTTGAGGCCGAAGCCGAGACCCCCGAGGTGGGTCGGGCGGGAGACCATGGGCCAGGCCGTCGACTCCTCGGCGAAGGTCTGAACGTCGGGAAAGTGCTCGTAGACCTCGGCGTTGAGGCGACGCAGGAAGTCGATCGCCTGCAGGTTCTCGCGACCGCCGTACTCGTTCGGGATCCACTCCCCCTCTTCCCTGGAGTAGTCGAGGTAGAGCATCGAGGCGACCGCGTCCACGCGGAGACCGTCGGCATGGTAGCGATCGAGCCAGAACAGGGCGCTGCTCAGCAAGAAGCTCCGCACCTCGTTGCGGCCATAGTTGAACACGAAGCTCGACCAGTCGGGGTGGAAGCCCTGGCGCGGGTCGCCGTGCTCGTACAGATGGGTGCCGTCGAAGTAGCCGAGCGCGTGCTCGTCGGTCGGGAAGTGGGAGGGAACCCAGTCGAGGACGACGCCGATGCCGTGCTGGTGGAGGACGTCGATCAGGTACATGAAGTCCTGCGGGGTGCCGTAGCGGCTGGTCGGAGCGAAGTAGCCGGTGGTCTGGTAGCCCCAGGAGCCGTAGAAGGGGTGCTCCATCACCGGCAGCAGCTCCACGTGGGTGAAGCCGAGCTCCGACACGTGTTCGGCCAGCAGTGGCGCCATCTCCCGGTAGCTCAGGATCCGCTCGCCCCGCTCGCCGCCCCGACGCCAGGATCCGAGGTGCACCTCGTACACGGAGACGGGCGCGCCGAGCGCCACCGACCCGCCGCGCGAGCGCATCCAGTCGTGGTCGCCCCACTCGTAGTCGAGGCTCCAGACCTTCGACGCCGTGCCCGGCGGGGTCTCCGCGTGGAAGGCGAAGGGGTCGGCCTTCTCGACCCGGTAGCCCCGGTGGTGCGAGGAGACGAAGTACTTGTAGTTCGCCCCCTGTCCGGCGCCCGGCACGAAGCCCTCCCAGATCCCGGAGGAGGCGCGGGGGCGGAGCGGATCGGCGTCGCGCTTCCAGCCGTTCCAGTCTCCCACGACCGACACGAACTCGGCGTTCGGCGCCCACACGGCGAAGTGCGTGCCCTCCGTGCCGTCGAGGGTCACCAGATGGGCGCCCAGCTTGTGGTAGAGGTGCGTGTGGCTGCCTTCGTTGAACAGGTAGAGGTCCTGCTCGCCGAGCAGCGAGGTCGCCCCGTCCATACGTAGAGAATGCCGCTCAGTCATGTTCCTCCAGCAGGCCGCGAATGCCGCGCGCGGGAATGCGGAGCCATCCGGGGCGGTTGTCGAGCTCGTAGCGCAGCTCGTAGACGGCCTTGTCGAGGAGCAGCGCGCGCAGCAGCACCCCGAGCTCCCGGCGCCCCGTCGGGATCAGCCCCTCTGCTCGGACCGGCCCCAGATAGGCCGTGAGGAAGCTGGCACTCACGAAGTGCCGCCAGGCGTGAGCCCAGGCCTCGAGGGCGCCGACGTCCTCCGGCCGGATCGCCCCGCGCTCGCCGGCGCGCAGCAGCACGGTGTGTACGGCGTAGTCGAAGGACCGGAGCATACCCGCCACGTCGCGCAGGCACGAGCGCTTGAGCCTTCGCTCCGAGGAGGGGCGCGCCGGCTCGCCCTCGAAGTCGATGATCACGAAGTCGTTTCCCGTGTTCAGCACCTGACCGAGGTGATAGTCGCCGTGGGTACGAAGGCGCACGCCCCCGAGCGGGGCCCCGACCAGGGCCCGGAAGGACCCGAGAAGCTCGTCCTCGAGGGCGAGAACCGCGTCGACCTCCGCTCCCACGTCCTCCGGCAGGCCGGGGCGGCGCTCGCGGAGCATCTCGAGCGTCCGCAGGGCCTGGGTCCGCATCGACTGGTAGAGCGAACGCTGGTAGAGCGACGTGAAGGGCTCCGGGGCGAATTCCGGCGATTCGGTGTCGGAGGCGAGCGCCAGGTGAAGCTCCGCTGTGCGCAGACCCAGGAGCCGCGCAGACTCGAGATAGCCTCCAACGAGCTCGTCGGCCAGCTCGGGCAGCTCCTGGTCGACGGCGTCGAGCAGATCGCTCGGCTCGTGGCCCGGTCCCGGCACGCCCTCGGGATGCCTCGCGAGAATGTCCTCGAGGGCGCGCTCGACCTCGTCGAGCGTGTAGCTCCACGCGTCGCCCTCGTTCTCGACGTGTTGGAGCAGCACGGCCAGGGTCGCCGAGGCGCCCCGGCCATCGCGATACTCGAGCGCCCCCGCGAGCTGCGGCACGTGCGCGAAACGCGCCTGCTCGGTGAGGAATCGTCCGATCTCGAGCTCGGGGTTCACCCCCTCGCTCGCGCGCCGGAAGACCTTCAGGATGAGGCGCTCGCCGTAGCGAACCGAGCTGTTGCTCTGCTCGCTGCGCAGCGGCGCCGCCGGAAGCTCCTCGTCCTCGTTGCCGCGCAGGGCCGCGTAGCGCCGCGAGCGGCTGGACACGATCTCGCCAGCGCTGCCCCGAAGCCTTCGCCGCTTCTCGATCGTCTCGAGCAGGTCCGCGCAGAAGGCGTCGTCCTCGAGCGCGTCCCAGGCGACGCCCGCGAGCTCACCCGCCGTGGACTCGACCTCGAAGAGCAGCGCGCCAGGACGCTCGTGGCGCAGGAGCTCCGCCCGCGCTCCCTCGGCCCAGCTGAGCGGCAGCACGTAGGTCGTCGCACCCCCGGCCTGCCGGACCTCGACCAGCGCGACGTGCGAGGCGGGGCCGGGGCCGCGGAAGGTGTCGATCACGCGAGCCGACTCGATGGCCTGCCCCTTGCCTCCGAACCAGCGCCGATTCCGGAGCACCTCCGGCAGGATGCGCTCGAGCGCCTCGCGACCGGGACCGCGCAGCGCCCCCTCCAGGCCGCCCTCGAGCCGCACCCGCGGCAGCCGCTCCAGGGCCGCTTGCGCTCCGAGGTCCTCGCCCTCGCGGGGCTCCTCGAGGCGGAACCAGTAGAAGGAGTGCGGCCCCAGCGTCAGCAGATAGGGCAGGTCGCCGATCGGCGGAAAGGGACGCCCCCCGAAGAGCTCCACGGCCACCTGACCACGGTAGCTGGAGAGGTCGAGCTCCACGTACTCCACGTAGCGGGAGAGGTTCGCGACCACCAGGATGCGCTCGTCTTCCCAGGCGCGAACGAAGGCGAGCACCTTGCGGTTGGCGGGGTGCAGGAACTCGAGGCTTCCGCGCCCGAAGGCCCGGTAGCGCTTCCGGAGCCCGATGATGCGCTTCGTCCAGTGCAGGAGCGAGTGCGGGTTCTGCGTCTGCGCCTCGACGTTGATGGTCTCGTAGTTGTACTCCGGATCGATCACGATGGGCAGGTAGAGCTGCTGCGGATTGGCGCGGGAGAACCCCGCATTGCGGTCGGGGCTCCACTGCATGGGCGTGCGCACGCCGTTGCGGTCGCCGAGATAGATGTTGTCGCCCATGCCGATCTCGTCGCCATAGTAGAGCACCGGGGTGCCGGGTAGAGAGAGCAGAAGGGCGTTCATCAGCTCGATGCGTCGGCGGTCGTTTCCGAGCAGCGGCGCGAGCCGGCGGCGGATCCCGAGGTTGATCCTGGCCCGCGCGTCGTGTGCGTAGACCCGGTACATGTAGTCGCGCTCTTCGTCGGTGACCATCTCGAGGGTCAGCTCGTCGTGGTTGCGCAGGAAGAGCGCCCACTGGCAGCCCTCCGGCAGGGAAGGTGTCTGGGCCAGGATGTCGATGATCGGGTATCGGTCCTCCATGTGAAGCGCCATGAAGAGCCGTGGCATCACCGGGAAATGGAAGGCCATGTGGCACTCGTCGCCGGCGCCGAAATAGGCGACGGCGTCCTCGGGCCACTGGTTGGCCTCGGCGAGCAGCAACCGGTCGCGGTACTTTCCGTCCACGTGGCTCCGCAAGTCCTTGAGAAAGGCGTGGGTCTCGGGGAGGTTTTCGCAATTGGTGCCTTCGCGCTCATAGAGGTACGGAATCGCATCGAGTCGGAGGCCATCC
>JAAUYE010107471.1_pt1 | contig 17020 bp, 16 predicted proteins | sample 7278081 | NCBI WGS metagenome assembly JAAUYE01 (sample SAMN14350131, study PRJNA611818) | marine sediment metagenome | isolation source: surface marine sediment (0.6m) | place: French Polynesia: Moorea | collected 2018-08
AGCGACTATTTTCGATTGCGGGTCGTCGTGCGGGTTGATACGGTTCGCGTGACCTTTTACAGCCTGATTGAGCGCAGCCCGCAGGGTGACACGACGCCTATCCTGCGCAGCCTTGGAACGATCTGACTATGGCGGAGTACCTCGTAATACGCCTGCCCGAGAATGACGGCGATGCAGCCAGCTGGATCGCCGTGGACAGCAATGGCACGCGTATCAGTGCACCCGAGGCCGGGTCTCTCGAGCAGGCCGCGCAAAGCGTCGGCGAGCGAGGTGTGATCGGACTGGTGCCCGCGGCCGGGGTCCTGACCACGACGGTCGACATTCCGGTCAAGCGTGGCCCGCGACTGCTCGCCGCCAGTCCCTTCGCCCTCGAGGAGCAACTTGCCGACGATGTCGACGACCTGCATTTTGCGGCGGGCGTCCGCGACGACAACGGCCGTCTGCCGGTGGCTGTCGTCGCGCGTGACCTGATGGATGGCTGGCTCGGGCAGCTCGAGGAAGCCGGGATCAGCCCGCAACGGCTCGTGCCGGAGAACCAGGGACTCGCGCGCATCCCGGGCACGTTGAGCGTGCTCGCGGCGGAAAACAGGGTCATGTTCAACGACGGCGGCGACGAGGAATTCGTGCTGCAGGACGTGAAGCCCAGCGACGCGCTGGCGCTGGCCGGTGTCCTCGACGATGACCATGCCGAAGATCAGGACAAGTCGGGGCACCTGCTGGTCTATTGCGAGCCTGCGGATGAACAGCGTTTCGAGCACGACTGGAATGCACTCCGGCATGAACTTGCCAGCGTGGATATCAACCTGCTCCCTGACGGCGTGCTGCCGAGATTGGCGGTCACTGTCGCCACCGGGCGTGGCATCAACCTGTTGCAGGGGCGCTATGCCGTCAAGAGCGAGACCGGCGCCCTGTTCCGGCCGTGGCGTTTCGCGGCGATCCTGGTGCTGGGGCTTGCCATCGTCGGCCTCGCCGGCAAGGGTGTCGATTTCTACCGGCTGAGCCAGGAAGAAAGCGCTCTCAAGGCGCAGTTCACCGAGATCTACCGCGAGATCCGGCCGCAGGACAACCGCGAAGTGGTCGACCCTGTCGCGACCGTCAATTCGGTGCGGCGCAGTTTCGGCGGCCCCGTGGCCGCGCAGGTCTTCCTGCCCTCGCTGCAACAGCTCGGGCTCGCGATACAGCAGAACAGTTCGGCGCAGATCGAGGCGATCAGCTATCGGGCCGGCGTCATCGACGTGCGCCTGACCGCACCGGACGTGGCGACACTCGATAGCATTCAGCGCATCGTCAGCAGTTCGGGCCGATTCACGGCCGCGATCCAGTCGACCGACCAGGTTGGCGACAAGGTGAGCAGCCGCATCCAGATCCGGGAGGCCGGGGCATGAAGGACTGGCTCGACTCTCTCGATCCGCGTGAACGACTGTTCGTCATTGCCGGCGGCGTGGCCGTAACGCTGGCATTGCTTTACGTGCTCCTCTGGACGCCGCTGGACCAGGGGCATCGTGACCTGCAGGACAGTGTTGCCTCCTGGGAGCGTTCGCTCGCCGAGCTGCGCCCGTTGCGCGGCATGCGGCCGGCTCCGACGAGCGCCGGGCCGAGGACGGCTGCCAGCCAGCAGACTCCGGTCGTCATTGTCGACCAGACGCTGCGCGCACGGGGCCTCGACCGTTCTTTGCGCCGCAGCCAGCCGACGACCAGCAATGGCATTCGCGTCGAGTTCGAAAACGTGGCATTTGACGACCTGGTGCTGTGGCTCGATGACCTGGGTTCGCAATACGCAATGCAGGTTGCCTCGGGCAGCCTCTCTACGTCGTCGCAGGTCGCGCCCGGGCGTGTCAACGCGACCCTCACCCTGGAACGATCGCTGTAATGCAAACGCGCTCGCGTCTCCTGGTCATCGGTCTGGTGACCTTTTTGATTGGGCTTGTTGCCCTGTTCCCGGCGCGTGTCGCCTATCACTGGGTCTCGCCGCCCGGGGTTGCGATTGCCGGCATCGAAGGGACCGTCTGGCGTGGCCGGGCGCTCGAAGGCCAGGTCGCCGGCCTCTACCTGCGCGATATTGGCTGGCGGATGCGGCCCCTTGCCCTGTTCACCGGGAAGCTGGCCTACGCGGTCGAAGCCGATGCTGCGTCTGGCTTCGCCTCTGCCAACGTGGCGCTTGGCGCCGGTGGCCGCGCGGTGCTCGAAGACCTTACCGCGTCGCTGAACCTGCAAGCCCTGCAACAGCTGGCAGGCATGCCGGGCCTCGACGGTGCGGCAAGCCTGCAATTCGAGCGCCTGGAGTTTGCCGACGGCGTACCGGTCGCCGCTAACGGTGTCCTGGAGGTTGCTAACGTGCGTGTGCCGATCGTCCACCGATCTCCACTCGGTGGTTTTCGCGCCGAGTTTTTCACCCAGGACACGGGGATCGTCGCCAGCATCGAGGATGTCGATGCCGTCGTCGAGCTGGCGGGCAGCTTTACGCTGGCAAATGACCGCAGCTACCAGTTCATCGGCCAGGTTGCCCCGACCGACGACACGCCGACGCAGCTGCGCGAGCAGATGCGTTTTCTCGGGTCTCCCAACGAGCGTGGCAACCACGAGTTTCGTTTCGAGGGTCAGCTGGACCTCTAGACGTCGACCTCGACGAATTCCTGCAGCAACGGGAAGTACAGCGCGCAGCGAACTTCGACGGCCGCGAAGTTACGGTAGATGTCGGAGTAACGAGCCAGTTGTGGTCGGTACCGATCGGTCTCGGCCGCCAGGAATTCCTCCAGCCCCCCACCCTCGTGCGTACTCGTCTTGTAATCGACAATCCAGTGCACGCCGTTCTCGTCGATGCGTACCCTGTCGAGTACGACCGACTCGACGCGGCCGCCAACAACGCCGGTCAGCGCCAGTTCGGCATGGCCGTCGCCCTCCAGCAGCCAGCGGCCCCGTTCGTCCGCTGCCAGGCTCTGCAGGGCCGTCATCGTCCGCTCGAGAACCGGCGCGCTTGCGGGCGCCGCAACGCCCATTTCCCGCAGCCAGCGCAGGCTCGTGGTGCGGACATGTTCGTCGGAGAGTTCTCCCGGGTCGGCGTTCTTCTCGGTGCAGTGCTGGATCCAGCGGTGCACCAGCGTGCCTGCAATGCGGGCCCCCGAGCCCACCCAGTAGAAGTCCACCGGCGACCTGCTGGTGTCATCCGCCTCATGGACAAGCGGTAACGCCGGCGGGTCCGGTGCCCGCCAGCCGTCATCAAAGCGCCGCAACGTCGGCATCAGCCAGGCGCCGTCGTCCTGCGCGGTTTCGGCGTGCCGTTCGGGGTCGAACGCGTCGTCGTACTGCCGACCCACCAATGGCCACAGCAGGTGCAGCAGGCTGCGTTTGTCCGGGCGCATGCCGGTCTTGTAGATGCGGGCGTTTCCGATCAGGTGCAGCGACTTGCGGGCGCGGGTGCACGCCACATAGAGCAGCCGTCCCAGCTCATGGCGGTCTTTCTCGGCTTCGACCTTGCCAATGAAGCTGTGCAAAGGATCTTTCTCGAGGTCGGCGCGCCGCCCCACGGGCCCGATGACTTTCAGCGGGCGGCCGTGTTCGTCCGGGATGTCGAACCAGTTCATGACTCGCGGTTCGGGCGTTCGCGGGATGCGGCCCAGTCCGAACAGAACAACGTGATCGAATTGCAGACCCTTGGCGCGATGCATCGTCATGACCTGCAACCGCGCCTCGGCATGGCTGGAAACATGTTCCTGATCGAGGGCCTCCTCGAGCTGCGCAACGTCCTGCAGGTCGCCAGCCGTCTCGAGGCCTTCGAGGACATCCAGGAAGTGGTACACGTGGCCGACCGCATCCGCATCGCGGAGGATCGACGGCCCGCCCAGCAGCATCCAGGCGCGTTCCACTCGCTCGCGAAGTGATAACGCGCGCCCCGCGACAAGAGCACCCTCCATCACCCGCATGACCGTCTCGGCAGCCTTGCGCCCAGCGGAAGACAGCTTGCCGAGTCGGTTCGGGTCCTGGAGCAGTTCCCGGACCGTGCTGTCGCGATCGTTACGCACCAGCGTGTGCAAATCTGTCCAGTCGAGCCCGGCCCAGGGTGCCCGAAGCAGCGCCAGCCAGGCATGACGGTCACCCTGATGAGCGAGCGCTCGCGTCAGGGCCAGCACGTCGATGATCTCCGGCAGGTCGGTCAGGCGGTCGATTTCCACCGCGCGGTAGCCGATGCCCTGGTCGCGCAGTAACCGAAGCAGCTCCGGCAGATGAGTGCGGCTCCTGACAAGAATGGCGACGTTGTCGTCCGGATTTTCCTTGAGCAGGCCGCCAATCACCTGCAGTCCCGTGTCGGCCTCATCGGCGGTGTCGGTCCCGAAGACCGGGTGTACGACGCACGCGCCCTGCCCCGAGAGCTCGGGTACCGGAACGGCGGTCGAGTAAGTGACGGCGCTGCGCTGCGGATCGTCATGCGGCGGGAGGACTTGCGGGAAGACGTTGTTGAACCAGTCGACGAGTCCCTCGCCGGAACGAAAGTTGCGGCGCAACGTCAGCGTATCGAGGTCGACGCTGCCGATACCGGCCTCCTGGCTCAGCAGGAACTGCCCAACCTCCGCATTGCGGAACCGGTAGATGGACTGCATCGGGTCGCCGACGCAATACAAAGTGCGGCGATCGTCGGGCTCCCAGCCTCCGGTCAGTGCTTCGATCATCCGGTACTGTGCGCTCGACGTATCCTGCATCTCGTCGACCAACAGGTGGCGCACCTGGTAGTCGAGCAGTAACGCGACGTCTCCGGGAGCCTCGGCGGTGCCAAGCGCGCCGCTGGCAGTGAGGGCAACCTCGATATGGTCGGTGATGCTGCGCTCGGCGAACAGCCGCTTGAGCTCCATGACGGCGAGTGGCAGCAACCGAAACAGCGCCAGCATGACCTGCCATTGATCTTCGCTATATGCCAATGGCGGTAATGCCCGCACTCCGTGCAGGTACTGAGCGAACAGTTCATCGTCACGCAGACTTTCGATGAGCTCGCTCAATGCGGCTTTTTCGCCGTCATCCCCCGTCGGAAAGCCCTGGTTCTTCGTCAGCCGCTTGCGGTACGAGCCATCGCCCGTCAGCAGCATGTCGGCCAGGCCACACCAGGCAGCGACCGATTCCGGGTTCGATCCTGGCGGACTGCTGATGTTTGCTAGGGCGGCGATCGCATGGTCGCCGTGCCCGTCCGCCACGAGGTTACTGCCGGCGTAACGTCCGAGCTCTAACAATGCATCAATTTCCTGCCCGGGGACGGCGTCACTGAGCACCTCCAGGTGGCGGGTCACGGCAACGCGCAGTCCCTGCTCCAGGTGTTCGCGAAGCTCGGTGGGATCGCCGCCATCGACCTGCCCGCTGCCGATAAATGGCAGCCACTGGTCCCGCGTGGCCAGCATGCGCGAGAGGTAACCGATGTACAGCAGCGCATTGTTGTCGACGTGTACGAGCACCTCGCGAGTTGCGTCTCGGAATGCGCCGCTTTCCGTGAGCTGATCGAGCGTCAGTGCTGCCGCCTCGCGATACAGGGAACGCATTTCTGCATTCGCGACAATCGTCGTATCGGCGCCACCGCCGGCCGACGTCAACGGCACCGATCGCGCGATGGAGCCATTGAGCGAATCCAGGGTCTGGATGCGCATCCGCTTCGGGTTCTCGGCGAGGTTCCAGCCGAATTCCCGGTCCCGGCGCAGTGCAGCTGTTGCGGCCCGCGCAGTAATTCGCTCGTGCTCCATCTGCGGCTCGACGCCGTCGGCCGCCGCCTGCAGCGCTTGCAGTACCCGGACCTGCATTTCGGCCGCTGCTTTGCGCGTAAAGGTAATTGCCAGGATCTCTTCGGGCGCGGAAACCGCGGTCAGCAGCTTCAGGTACCGCTGGATCAGCAGTTCGGTCTTGCCGGAGCCGGCCGGGGCCTGGACGATGAACGACCGCTCGATATCCAGCGCCGCCTGCCGGGCATCCGCGTCGTTTTGCAGCAGCTGCGCGTCACTTTTCACGCTGCAACTCCTGAACCCGGCTGAGTAAGCCGAACGATCGCGAATCCCTCGCAGGGATCGCGCCATTGACGCGCACATCGCCACGCTCGAACTGGCGCAGGGCGTCGCGAACTGCTTGCTGCCACGCGGCGAGTTCGCCATCCCAGTCGATGTCCGGCGTCAGATTGCGGCCGGCGCCATTGTAGTCGACCAGCCGGCTGTCGATATTGAAATAGGCGAGCTCGGCCACCCGCGCGTCAACCGCCATCGTGTAGGCGACGAGCTGACCATCCGTTGGCTCGAGATCGGAATTCAGGAACTGGCGGCGCCGACCGGTTTTGTAGTCGATGATCGCAGCCTCGCCGCCATCGGTCAGACGGTCCACACGATCTATTCGCAGGCCGAGTTTCACGTTACCTTCCTCGAGCGTCACGGCAGTCTCGAGCTCGACAATGTCAAAGTCATCGCGTTGCACATCGAGTTCGATGACGCTGCGCAGGAGGTCGGCGATGCGCGGCTTCTCGAGTTCAAGCAGCTGCCGCAGCACCGGGTCCGCACGCGACTCCAGCCAGCCGAATGCATAGCGATAGATCTCGGGCAGCCGCTCGTCGAGCGCCCCTGCAACCGACGCCGCAATGGCTTCGCGCGACGGCCGCTCGTGGTAGAGCGCATTCAGGGCGCGATGGATGATGTTGCCGCGCACGTTCGGTGGCAGGCCGCTCATGATCGGCGAGATCGGGCGTACTCCAAGCCGCCCGTAGGCGAATGCGGAGAAAGGGTCCGCGAGCTGGTAATTGATGGTCGAGGCCCCGCCCGTGACCGACTCATCATCCGTAACCGATGGCGCCGGATCAACGCCGACGGGCGCCGGGAATCCCGCGGTGGTCAGCGTCTCGGCGTACCAGCCCGGGTCATCCCACGCGCCCTCCTCCAGCGGGGCAAGCTGCGGCAGCAGGCCTGACGGTCGCTGCTCCGCGTCGCCTTCGGTCAGGGCGTAACTGCACGCAAGGTCGTCGCAGCTGTCCGCGAGCCGGAGCAAGACGCGCCGCGCATACACCAACGTATCGTCAGGATCGGAATCCGGCATCGAATGATCCCGTTGCAACTCGCGCGACAGTAAGGGCGCCGGCCGCCCGGGAGGCGGCCAGTTGGCGTTATTCAGACCACACACCAGCAAGTGATCGAACTCCATGCCGGCGGCCTCGAGAGGACCGAGAAGCTGCACCAGCCCTTCCCGGTTCTCGGGTTGGAAAATCGTCTCGCCGGCGAGGATTCGCAGACGCGCCAGCGCCTCTCCGAGAGACAGAGAAGAAATCACGAGGTCGAGGCGCGCGAACTCGTTGAGCAGCTCGCGCCAGCGGTTGTGAAGCTGAAACTCGACGCTGTTCAGCGAAGATTCGCCGGGCCAGTTCAGGGATCGCAGGACCTGGTCGAACTGCAGGGCCCAGCCCGACGGACTTTGACTGCCGGTATTGTCGGCGCGCGTTGCTTCCAGGGCCTCCAGCACCCGCGTCCAGTCGGCTCCGCCGTGTTTCTCGCCGGTCAAAACCCTTCGGGCCCGTTCCGGCGACCATTGCATTTCCGGCCAGCGACGAAGCTCGAGCTCCATGCGACTCCTGTCCGCCCACTCCGCTTTACCAAGGGAGTCACTCCGCAGCAGCCGCGACAAATCGACCGACCTGATGTCTTCGTGCAGCCACCGTATCGCCAGCAAGGCGGTTGCGATCATCGGGAAACTGGAAAGCCGCTGCCCATAGGACACGTTGACGGCCATGCGATAACGGCGCTCACCGAGCTGCCACCCCGGAGCCAGCCCCTCGCGCACGAGCCGGGCGCTGCGCTCGGCATCGCGCTCGAGATGCATGGCCACGATAGCGACCGTGTGGTCCGGGTTCCGGGTCAGCAACTGGCGCGCCCACGCTCCGGCGGCCCGCATTTCTGCATCGGAGTCTTCGAAGCTGGCAATGCTGCGCCGCGCGGGTCCCTTCTGAGATGCGACGGCATCGACCTCGCAGCCCTTGCCGCGGAGAGTCTCCAGAACCCTTTCAGTCGCTGGCGTCTGGCGGTCGAAACCAGCCAGCACGAGCTTCCGCGGTACCGGCACCGCCCCGTTCTCGACCAACTGCGCGACCAGCTCTGGCGCCGCTGCGTCGTCGAGCCAGCCCTCTGCGGCGAGACTGGCCTGAAACGCCCTTGCGGCGCGCGCGAAGATTCCCTGGTCACGCCCCCTGGCGGCATTCTCAACCTCTTCGAGGGGAACGCGGTAGTCGTGAACCCGTTGCCACGCATCTCGCGCCTGGCCAACGACAGCGCCAATATTCAGCAATGGGCTCGCGATCTGCTGGCGCAGGCATCGCTCCCAGAGCACCCGGCTCTGGTGACTGCTGAGCCGCGCGGGCACCGGATCGGAAATATCGGCTGTGGCGAGCACCTCGCGCACCCAGTCCGGCCACGCACGAATTGCCGGGCTGCGCCAGGCCCTGCTGCCTGCCCGCACTTGCAGTTGCGCGTAGTGGTCCGACAGGACGTTGGCAAGGCGGCGATTCGCCGTGACGACCAGTGCGCCGTCTTCAAGGGCCTCCGCGAGCCAGTCGTACATTCTCAGGCGTGCTGGGCGAGCAGTTCATCAACCCGGTCGAACACCAGGTTCAGCATGTCAACGTCGGGCAATGTCGTGATTCTGAAATGGTCGGTGTACGGTGTATTGAAGCTGCTGCCGGGCGCGACGAGCACGTGTTTTTCCTCGAGAAGTTCCTGGGCGAATCCGCGATCATCGAACTGGGCGGCGAAGCGGTCGTCGAGCTTGATGAAGGCGTACATCGCGCCCATGGGCTTGCTCATTTCAAGGTGCGGGCTTGCGTCAACGCGATCGATCACGACCTGGCGTTGCTGGTACAGGCGCCCTCCGGGCTTTACGAGATCCTGGATACTCTGGAAACCACCCAACGCCGTCTGCACCGCCCACTGGCCCGGGACATTGGCGCACAGCCGCAGTGCGGCCAGCAATTCCATGCCGTGGATGTACTCGCTTGCCGCGTCGAGGTCCCCGCTGAAGACGCACCAGCCGACCCGGTATCCGCAGGCCCGGTAGACTTTCGACAAGCCGGAAAACGTCACGCAAACGCCACCCCTTGCCAGCGTCGCCATGGGTACGAACTCGGCATCGTCGTAGACCATCTGGTCGTAGATTTCGTCGGCAAGAACCACGAGACCGTGTTCTGCAGCGATATCGGCTATCTCGCTCAGCGTCTCGAGACCGTACACTGCCCCGCTCGGGTTGTTCGGGTTGATGATGACGATCGCCCTGGTGTTCGGGCCAATCAGCGCCCGGATCTGCTCCGGATCCGGCATGAATCGATTTTCCGGCAGGCAGTCGTAGTACCGCGGCTTGCCCCCATTGAGAGAGACGGCAGCAGACCACAGCGGGTAGTCGGGGCTTGGCACCAGGACTTCATCGCCATTGTTGAGCAGGGCCCGCAGCGTCAGGTCAATCAGTTCGCTGACGCCGTTTCCAATGAACACTTCGTCAGCGCTGACGCCGTCAATGCCGCGATCCTGCTGCTGCATTACGACCGCCTCGCGGGCCGGGAATATCCCTTTCTGGTGGCAATAGGGCTCCGCCTGCCCGAGGTTCTCGATCATCGCAAGCCGCATGGTTTCCGGCGTTCTGAAACCGAACAGGCCCGGGTTGCCGATGTTCAGCGAGATCACTTCGTAACCGCGCTTCTCGAGTTCGTAGGCCCGGTTGGCCAGCTGTCCGCGTATTTCGTACTTGACGTCGTGCAGGGTTGCACTCGTCGGAATGGCGTCTGTCATGCGCGCATCATACGGGCAATATAAAACCCGGCCAACCGCGAGGTTGGCCGGGCGGGTCCGCACGGAGATTGCGGATTGCGTGGCCGAATCGTGTTTCCGGGAACCGGTCTTCGATTCAGCCCAGCTCTTCGACCTCGGCGCCTTCCACTTCTTGCTCCGCCGGGGCCTGTTGTTCTTCCGGTTCTTTCTTTCCGAACCGGACCAGTAGTGCATCGAGCTCTTCCGGTGTGATCTGCCTTACCGAACGCAGCCTGACCGATGATTCCTGGGGGCCGAAGCCGTCGGTGATGACAAGCGAGCTGCCAGTGGAGCAAATCAGCCCGGTCCTCGATCGGAATCCGATCGTCCAGCTCGAACGCAACCCCACGGCGCGGCTGGATAGCTCGATGTGGTACGTTCGCCTGCCGCTCCCGGTGACAATCAGGTTGCTGTCGTCCAGGACCTGATAGTTTCGGATAGACGATTGCAAGAAGCAATCATTGGACCGGGATTCGACCGGGTCACCTGCGCTCTCATAGCTGTCACCTGATGAGGCGCAACCTAATACTATACTTGAAAAAAACACTATAAGTGATTGTTTACACTTATACTTTAAATTCATGTTTCTTCCCTTGCCGACCCTGCGGTGCAAGCATCAACCCGCCAGGGCCACTTCCATCTGACAGCTAGAATCGGGATTAAGTTCACGCGCCTTCCGCATGATTTAGACCCTGTCTGAGGCAATTGGGCGCTCCGGGTCGGTTATCCACTCGCTCCATGAGCCCACGTAGACTCGCGGCTCGGGCAGACCCGCCAGCAATCCCGAAATGACCAGGTGACAGGCGGTGACCCCGGAGCCGCACATCGTGCTCCAGGGAGCCCCGAACCCGGGGCCCAGCGCCCGCTCCCAGAGAGCGCGTAGCTCGGCAGCGCTCTTCCAGGTGCCATCCTCGTTGAGGCTCGCCGTCAGCGGCAGGCTGATAGCGCCTGGGATATGGCCCGCGACCGGGTCGATGGGTTCGTTGACTCCGGCGAAACGCTCGCTGTCGCGCGCATCCACGAGCTGTAGCGACCCGCAGTCCTCTCCGGCCCCGATAATCTCGGGAGTCTGCAAAACCAGGTGCGGCTGAGGCTCTGCCAGGAATTGCTCCGGCGCTACGCTGACCGGGCCTGATTCCGTCGGGAAGCCGAGCTGCTGCCAGCGCCCCAGGCCACCATTCAACAGGCGCGCGTTCTTGTGCCCGAGCCACCTCAGGAGCCACCAGCAACGTGCGGCGAGCGCCCCGCCGCCCTCGTCATAGACCACGACCCGCGTCGACTGGCCGATGCCGAGCCGGCCAAGCACTGCCGACAGGGCGCCGACTTCGGGCAGCGGATGACGGCCACTGTCAGCCGTAACTGCCGCCGACAGGTCGTCATCGAGATCCGCGAATACGGCGCCGGGAATATGCGCGTTGCCATGCAGCCTGCGACCCGCCCCGGGATCGAGCAGGTCAAAACGGCAATCGACAATTCTCAGCCCCGGATCGTCCAGCGCTGCGTGCAGTGCCTCGCAATCGATCAGCAGGTTACTGTCAGCCACCGCACTCCCCTTTTAGACACACGCTTCTGGGCCTTGTACACGTCAGGAGGCTCGGTGACAATACCGCCTATGAGGCGCGCCATGCCGCGCCGCGTTTTGTACCGGGAGACTCAATCGTGGACAAGATTCTGGTCGGCCTGAAACGGGTCGTGGACTACAACGTGCGCGTACGCGTCAAGAGTGATGGCAGCGGCGTCGAAACGGACGGCGTCAAGATGAGCATCAATCCGTTCGACGAGAACGCGCTCGAAGAGGCGTTACGCATCAAGGAAAGTGGCGGAGCTGCCGAAGTTATCGTGGTTTCCATTGGTTCCGCCGAATCGCAGCAGCAACTGCGGACCGGGCTTGCCATGGGTGCCGACAGGGCGATCCTGATCACCTGCGACGAGGCCCCCGACTCGCTGACCTGCGCCAGGGCGCTGCACGAGATCGTCAAGCGTGAAGAACCCGGTCTCGTCATCCTCGGCAAACAGGCCATCGACGACGACAATTCCCAGACCGGGCAGATGCTGGCCGCCTTGTGGGGGCGGCCGCAGGCGACATTCGCGTCGGAGGTGACGTTGAGTGACGGCAAGGCCACGGTCGCCCGCGAGGTAGATATTGGCATGGAGACGATCGAGATCGACCTGCCGGGCGTGATTACGGTCGACCTGCGGCTCAATGAGCCCCGCTACGTCAAGCTGCCCGACATCATGAAAGCGAAGAAAAAGCCGCTTGACGAGATGGCATTTGCGGACCTCGGCGTCGAGGCGGCGCCGGCGTTCAAGCATACCCGGTTTGCGCCGCCGGCAGAGCGCGAAAAGGGAATCATGGTTGACGACGTTGCGGCACTGGTTGCCGCACTGAAAGACAAAGGACTGGTGTGATGTCACGAATACTCATTATTGCAGAACATGACGGCGCCACGCTGAGCCCGAGCGTCGCAAAGACGGTTGCGTGCGCCACGGAGATCAGTGGCGCAGAGATCGATATCCTGGTTCTCGCGGAGTCGGCCGGTGATGTTGCGGCGGCTGCCGCCAGCCTGGCGGGCGTGCAGCGCGTCCTGACCATAGAAAACCCGGCCAACGCCAATCCGCTGGCAGCCGTGCTGGCGCCCCAGGTCGTTGCAGCCGCTGACGGTTACAGCCACGTATTCGGTCCCTCGTCCACGTTCGGACGGGACCTGATGCCGCGCGTCGCCGCCCTGCTGGGCGTCAACCAGGTCAGCGACGTCATGAGCGTCGAGGGGCCTCATAGCTTCAAGCGGCCGATCTACGCCGGCAACGCAGTCGTATCGCTGGAAGTACCCACCGATTCCGTTGTGGTCGCCACGGTGCGTACGGCTTCCTACAAGGCGGTTGCAGGCGGCAATTCGGCCCCTGTCGAAAGTCTCGAGGTGACCGCTGAACTCCCCGAGCATACCCGGTACGTGAGCACCCAGTCGGGCGCGTCCGATCGTCCGGACCTGCAGACGGCCGCCGCAGTAGTCGCGGCGGGACGCGCGATTGGCAGCGAAGAGAACTTCGACCTCGTCTACTCGCTGGCTGACAAGCTTGGGGCCGCAGTCGGGGCATCTCGCGCCGCCGTTGATGCGGGCTATTGCCCCAACGAGATGCAGGTTGGGCAGACCGGCAAGATCATCGCGCCGGACCTCTACATCGCGATTGGCATCTCGGGCGCGATCCAGCACCTCACCGGCATCAAGGATGCCGGCACAATCGTTGCCATCAACAAGGATGAAGAAGCGCCGATCTTCGAGGTAGCCGACATTGGAATTGCCGGAGACCTGTTCGACATCGTGCCGAAGCTAACTGAAGCGCTGGGCTAGATCGCCTGCAGTATCGCTTCGACCTTCGAGACTTCGAACTGGCCGGCCGCTTCGACGGCCACGTGCGTCGCAGTACCGTCTTCGACGACGATAGCGAAGCGCTGGCCGCGCATGCCCATGCCGAAACCGGTGCCATCCATCTCCAGGCCGAGCGCGCGGACGTAGTCGCCGTTGCCATCGGCCAGCATCAGGACGCTGTCGCCGACGCCGCGGTCCTTGCCCCAGGCATCCATGACAAAGACGTCATTGACGGCCGTGCAGGCGATCGTATCGATCCCTTCGGCCTTGAGGGCTTCGGCCTGCTCCACAAATCCGGGCAGGTGCTTCATCGAGCAGGTCGGCGTGAATGCGCCCGGCACTGAAATCAGCACCACTTTCTTGCCCGCAAACAGTTCGTCGGTCGTCATTGCCCCGGGGCCATTTTCGGTCATGATGCCGAATGAACCTTCGGGCATTTTTTCGCCAGCTTGAATCGTCATGGTTCTCCCTCTCTGGGTTAAGGGTCAGTATTCGTTGTCCGCTACGTGGATGACCAGGCCGTCGAGTTCGGCTTTGACCTCGATCTGGCATGTCAGGCGGCTGTTGTCCTTACGTTCGAATGCAGCGTCGAGCATGCTGTCTTCCATGTCGTCCATCGGTGGCATCTTGTCCAGCCACGCCTCGTCCACGTAACTGTGGCAGGTCGCGCAGGCGCAGGCGCCTCCGCATTCCGCGACGATGCCGTCGATGTCGTTATTGATGGCGGCTTCCATTACGGAATAGCCGTTCTCGACCTCGACTTCGTGGCGCTTTCCGTCGGACTCGATGAAGATGATCTTGGGCATGGTAGGGGCTTCTGGTTTGGTAGAGGCGCGAAATTTTAGGGGCGTTGACGGTCACCCGTCAACGCCCCTCGATCACTGCCAGTGTGACGGTTCTAGATCAGGCGCGGCCTGCCTTGTCGCGACGCTCCTCGATTTCAGCGCGCTTCTTGCGAGCCGCTTCTTCGGCGAGGCGGATCTGCTCATTGCGCTCGATCTCCGCGCGAATGACCGACATCCACTGGTTGGCCATTCTGCGCGACCGCGGCGTCTTGGCGGCTTCCTGGAACGCCCGGATGGCTGCGTTGTACTTGCGCTGGTTGTAGAGACACATGCCGAGTGAAATCTGCGCATTGTCCGGACTCTTGAGCCCGCCCTTGCGAAGGCCGGTTTCAACGGCCTGCACGCACTCGGCGAACTGGCCGGTGTTGAGCAGCGCGTTACCGAGCCGCACATCGAGTTCACCGTCGGTGCTGAGGCGTGCCGCTTCGGTCAGGGCCGGAATGGCTTTCTCGTCTTCCATTGACAGCTGCCAGGCCTGAGACAGCAGACGATAATTCTTGGCGCTCTTGGACACACGACCGGACGCCATCTCCGCCTCGAGCATTACCGCGGCCTTGTAAGGCACTTCGCGCTGCATGTACAGCTGCGCCATCGTGACGAGTTCGGCCTCGGTCTCGAGCATGCGCTGATCGAATGCTGCCGCGTAGGCGTTGATCAGGTTCTCGTCTTCACCAAGCTCCGTATAGGCGCCTGCCAGCGAGAACCAGTAGCGCTTCTTGGGCCAGTTGACCAGCATGATCTTCTGGATGTCGCGTACCTGGCGATAGTCTTCCTGCTGGAAGTAAGCGAAGTTCAGCAGCGCGTACCAGTCTTCCTTGACCTCCTTGCCGCGTTCCTCGGCAACGCGCATTGCGTTCCGGATGGGCTCGATCATGTCCGGATAGCGTTCAACCTGGTACAGGTTCTGCGCTTTGAGGATGTAGGCCTCGGGGCGGGGATTCGTCTCGAGCAGGAACCACTGGTCCAGCGTGGTCAGTGCCTTGGGATAGTTCTCCTGCATCGTGTACAGCTGGGCCAGCGTGTACGTCGTGTTCTTGCGCAGGGTCTCCTCGAGGCTCGGAATGGCAAGCATCTTCTCATACGTGCGCATCGCATTCGGGATATCGTCCATGTTGTAGTAGACGAAGCCGATGTAGTTCAGCACGTTGGACTGCTCGTACTCGGTGAGCTTGTCCGGATTGTAGAGATTGTTCAGAGCCCGCAGCGCACCGGAATAGTCCTTGGCGTCAACCATTTCCTGGGCTTTCTGAATCCTGTCATAGACGTCCTTGCTGACTGCCTGGGCCTGCTTCGTCTTCTGGTTGCGCGATTCTGCCTCGGCAGCATCCTCCGCTTCCTGTGCGACTGCCGGCGCCGCCAGGAGTCCAAGCATCAAGGGCAGGCAAATAGCTCGGGTAATTCGACTAATGCTCTTCATATGAACTTATCCTCTTCGAAAGTCAGGTCCCGCCAGGGTCTAGTCTTCGATCTGGAACGTGATTCTCGTTTTAACGCCGGGTACTTCTACCGGTACGCCATCCACGACGCGCGGCTTGTACTTGAACTTAAGGACCGCTCGTGTGGCCGCGCGTTCAAACAAACTGCTCGTCGAGAACAGTACGATCGGGTCCTTGACGGTCCCGGTCGTGGTCACCGTGAACTGCATGTCGACGTAGCCCTCGAGCCCGCGCGACAAGGCACGCGCCGGGTAGACTGGTGCAACGCGCACGATCGGCAGGTAGTCGCCTTCAGCAATGTTCATGCCTCCGGGGCCGCCGATATCGGTGCTGGCATCGACCACAGGCGGCGCCACGTTGACGGTCGGCGCATTCGGGTCGATGTTGTCCATGTCCTGCGGCGGCGTCTCAGGCGGCGTCTCGGGCGGCTTTGGCGGCTTCTCGGGGGTGTAATCCTCGACATTCAGGGCCTCGTTGCGACGCACGCGGACGAAGTCCAGTTGCGCACGATCCCTGGGCTTGGTCAGCGCGGCCTTACCCGTTGCGATCAGCAAGTGCATCACGAACAGCAGGCTCAGCGTGACGATGGTCCCAATGACAACGGAAAACGCGTATCGGCCTATCATGTTTTCATTACCTCTCGGTCAGTCGGTATCGGTTGCAATAGCGACGTTTGATACTCCCGCCTGTTTAGCCGCTTCCATGACGACCACGAGCATTTCGTTGGTCGAGTTCTCGTCGGCCTGGATCACGATGGATCCCTTCGGATTCTCCGCGTGCAGGCGTTCAATAACGCTGCGCACACCGCGAGGGTCCGTCTCCTTGCGATCAATCCAGATCTCGTCGTTCTCACGAATAGCGATCAGGATCGCCGCATCTTCCTGGCGTTCACCGGTCGGCGCGTCCGGCCTCTCGACCTGGACGCCGGCCTCCTTGATGAACGATGCCGTCACAATGAAGAAGATGAGCATGATGAACACAACGTCGAGCATCGGCGTCAAGTTGATCTCATTCTCTTCCTCTTCTTGTGCGATTAACGACTTCTTGCGCATATCTCAGTTCCTCACTGGGTGCTGTCGGCCAGCGAAATGCTGTAAACGCCGGCCTGGCGCGATGCGTCCATGACAGTCACGAGCATCTTGTTACTCGACCGCTTGTGCGCCTGGATGACGACCGACCCCTGCGGATTCTCCGCATGCAGACGCTCGATGTTGGCGCGCACGGCGCGCGGATCAATGAGGCGTCGGTCAATCCAGATATCGTTGTTGGCGTCGATAGCCACCAGGATATTCGCGTCTTCAGGCTTGGTCTGAGTGACCGGCGAGTCCGGACGATTCACGTCCAGACCCGCTTCCTTGATGAACGATGCCGTCACGATGAAGAAGATGAGCATGATAAACACGACGTCCAGCATGGGCGTCAGGTTGATTTCATTCTCTTCCTCTTCCTGGGCTTCTAGTAAATGATGGTCACGCATGATTTACCTCAATGGTCCATGGTCAGTGAGTCCTCCAGGAACTGCACTTCATGCGCCGCTCTGCGGCTAAGTATTGTGACAAGGAGCACCCCGGAGAGTGCCC
>JAAUYE010023333.1_pt1 | contig 17018 bp, 14 predicted proteins | sample 7278081 | NCBI WGS metagenome assembly JAAUYE01 (sample SAMN14350131, study PRJNA611818) | marine sediment metagenome | isolation source: surface marine sediment (0.6m) | place: French Polynesia: Moorea | collected 2018-08
CAATACCCCGATCTTGTGAATCTACAGCAGGGCAATTTACAATTCCAAAACGTAAACATAAACAAGGCGCTAGTAGAACGCCTCCACGAACATCTCGCGACTTCAATTTCGGACGCACAATCAGAACGGGAAACCGAACTTCATGCGATATGCCGTATTCAGCGCCTGGAAGCGCTCATACTCCTCCGGCGTACAGCGGTCGAGGCCGGCGCTTGCCTGCTCACTCTCCGACTCGTCGGTGAGCGACCCCGCGACGGCCGCCTTGCCGGCCAGGTCGGGGTGCGCCCGGATCAACGCCAGCTGCCGCTCCTCCGACGCATTGTCCACGCAGTCCACCATCACCCGGGCGATGACGTCGACGTCGGCGCTATCGTCGACCAGCGGCGCCGCCTTTTCCGCCACCCAGGGCGAATGTTCGTAGATGCCGCGGTAACGCTGCACGAATTCACGCTCTTTCATGTTACGCCCCGTCCGCCGGGAAATGTTCGATCCAGTGTTTCGCGATGTCGATGCGCCGGCAAACCCAGGCGTCGTCGAAGCCACCGACGTAATCGAGGAAACGCGCCAGCGCCGCCGCCCTCCCCGGCCGGCCTGCCAGCCGGCAGTGCAGGCCCACCGACATCATGCGGCCGCCCTCGGCGTGCAGCACGTCGAAGCTGTCCCGAAGGTAGTCGAAGAACTGCTGCCCCGAGTTGAAACCCTGCGCGGTGGCGAAGCGCATGTCGTTCGCGTCCAGCGTGTACGGGATCATAAGCTGCGGCGTCGCTTGCGAGCGGTCCCAGTAAGGCAGGTCGTCGGCGTAGGAATCCGCGCTGTAAAGGAAGCCGCCCTCCTCCGCGACCAGGCGGTGCGTGTTCGGGCTGCAGCGTCCGAGGTACCAGCCGAGTGGTCGCTCGCCTGTAACCCGCTCGTGGACCTCGATCGCTTTCTCGAGGTGCGCCTTTTCGGTCGCCGGGTCGACGTCCTGGTAGTCGATCCAGCGGTAACCGTGACTCGCGATCTCCCAGCCGGCGTCCCGCATCGCGGCGACCGCCTCCGGGTTGCGCTCGAGCGCCATCGCAACACCGAACACGGTGACAGGGAGTCCGCGTTCCGTGAACAGGCCGTGCAGTCGCCAGAAGCCGGCTCGCGCGCCGTACTCGTACAGCGATTCCATGTTCATGTGGCGCTGTCCCTCGTAGGCGACCGCGCCGACGATGTCCGACAGGAACGCTTCCGACGCGGCGTCGCCGTGGAGCACGCAGTTCTCCGCGCCCTCCTCGTAGTTGATGACGAACTGCACGGCGGTGCGCGCACCGCCCGGCCAGCGTGGCTCGGGCGGTTGCGCGCCATAGCCGCGCAGGTCGCGTGGATAGTCGCCGCTGCTCATTCGCTCGTGCCCGCGCCCGAACGATACCAGCGATCGAGCAGCGCGCGCTCGTCCTCGGTGATGCCGGTCAGGTTGCCGATGGGCATCACCCGCGTGACCACCGTCTGCTGGTGGATGCGCAGGGCCTCGGCCACGATCTGGCGATCGGTCTCGAGCACCACCCCGGCCGGCGCCGCCTGGAAGCCAGGGTGTTCGGGCACCGCGGCGTGGCAGCCGGTGCAACGCTGGTGCACGACCGTGCGCACGGCATCGAAGTCCACGTTGCCTGTGCCCGCCGCGGTATTCGTCGGCGCTATCACGACGGCGACGATCACCAGGAGCGCGCCCGCGGCCACGAGGGGCAGCGGCGATGCCCGGCCTGAATGCCGCGCGACGAAATAGACGCGCACGAGCGCGCCGGCCAGCGAGATCGCGACGAGGATTGCCCAGTTGAACGCGTGGCCGTAGGTCATCGCGAAGTGGTTGCTGATCATCGTGAACAACACGGGCAGGGTGAAATAGGTGTTGTGCACCGAGCGCTGCTTGCCGCGGATACCGGGACCGGGGTCGGGCGTCTCGCCGCGCTCGGCCGCTGCGACCATCTGCCGCTGGCCGGGGATGATCACGAAGAACACATTGGCCACCATGATCGTGCCGAGCACCGCGCCGAAGTGAATATACGCGGCGCGGCCACCGAAGACCTGGCAGAGACCCCACGCAAGCAACGCCGAGAGAATCAGCAGGACGCCGGCAAACAGCGGCCCGTTGTCGACGAGTCTCGACCGACACAGGCCGTCGTAAACGAGCCAGCCGACAACGACGAAAGCAATCGAAAGTGCAATCGCCTCGGGCGGCGCGAGGTTGGCCACGGTCGGATCGACCAGGTAGACCTCGGCACCGAGCCAGTAGACCAGCAGCAGCAGGAACATGCCGGACAGCCACGTCGTGTAGGCCTCCCACTTGAACCAGTGCAGCGTCTCGGGCAACGCCGGCGGCGCGACCTTGTATTTCTGCGCATGGTAGAAGCCGCCGCCGTGCACCGACCACAGCTCGCCGCCGACACCCTTGTCGCGATCGGCTGCGGCTTTCGGCGGCTGCAGGTGATTGTCGAGCCAGACGAAGTAGAACGAGGATCCGATCCAGGCGATACCGGCAATCATGTGCAGCCAGCGCACGAGCAGGTTCAGCCAGTCGGTGATATAGGCTTCCACTTCAGCTCCCGATCGAAAGTCCGCACGTCCGCACCGCTGCAGTCCTCCTGTCGACCGTATCTTGGTTCGACGCCCGGCGGATCGTTACATTCTGTCAAACGCTCGTCTCGAATTCGAGACATTGCACTCGGAAAAAACGACACGATACGATCAGACTCTGGCTGCAACCTCTCCGTGACTGACATCGCGGAAGGTGAATCAGGCGCCGCAATTCGACCAGGGGGGCACCATGCGCTACTTCGTTCTTTTGTTCGCCGGGATCGTGCTCACAGGATGTGGAGGAGGAGGAAGCAGCAGCTCGCCACCCCCGCCCCCACCACCGCCTCCGCCCCCGACGAATATCGCCCCTGTCGCGACTGACGTTGCTGCCCTGATTCGCCCGGCCGAAACCGCCAATGGAACCCTGGCGGCCACCGATGCGGACGGCGACGCACTGACCTACGCTGTGGTCGGTATGCCGGCGAACGGCATGGTGACATTGAGCGGCACGGGCAACGAGGATTTCGCCTACACACCCAATGGCGGTTTCGCCGGCGTCGATACCTTCACCTACAACGCGAGCGACGGCACCGACACGTCGAACACGGCAACGGTCACGATCACGGTCAATACGCCGCCGACCGCCGACGCAGCCAACTATACGACCAGCGACATCGGCACGGTTTCCGACACTGTAACCGGCAGCGATGCCGACGGGGATACGTTGGCCTTCGCGGTATCGACGCCCCCTGCGAAGGGGACGGTTACCTCTTTCGATCCGGCAACCGGCAGCTTCGTCTACACACCGGATGCCGCCGAAGACGGTGCGGACAGTTTCCAGGTCACCGCGAACGATGGCGCCGAGACATCGGCGCCCACTGCCATCAGCGTGGAAATATTCGACTGGGTGGGCACGCAGCAATTCGGCTCAGCGGCAAACGATTCCCTGGTGACCAAGGGTCTCGCGGTATTCCCCGACGGCAGCCAGCTGCAGGTCGGTTTCACCGCGGGCCAGCTCGGTTCGACACCTCATGCCGGCGGCACGGACGCCTTTGTGCGGCGCACCGACCGCCGCGGCAACCAGACGTCGATTCGGCAATTCGGAGGCCCCGGGACGGACACGCCGCGCAGCCTGTTGCTGCGACCCCAGGGCGACGGGTACTACATTGCCGTCTCGAGCGACACAGATTCCCTGTATCGCTTCGACAGCAATGACAACGAGCTTTACAGCGTTCCACTTACCGCACCGGCCGGCTACGACCTGATTCAGTCCACCTACTGGGCCGGCGTCGACAGCAGCGGCGACGTCTACATTCTCGCCTGGATCCAGATCAGTTCAGCCGTCAACCCGCCCTCGGGTGTCGTGACCAAGTTCAACGGTGCCGACGGCACGGTGCTATGGCAGCGACTGCTCGAGAGCTCGGCCGACGACGCTGTGAATTTCTTCATCGCCGACACGAATCGAGTCTCGCCGCGCGGTATCGACTTCGACTCTGCGGGCGACCCGGTGGTCGTCGGTGAATTCTGGGATACGAGCGGGACACGCCCCTGCGAACGCTGTGGTTTCATCACGAAGCTCGATGCGGACACCGGCAATGACATCTGGGTCAGGGAGCCTGATGCATTTGCGAATTGCGGAGCGGACGGCAGCGGCCGGTTCTACCGGGTGACGGTCGGCGCAGACGACACACTGTATCTGAACGGGCTCGCGAACTTCGCCGGATTTCCCGGAACCGACGGCCTGGTTGCCAAGTACAGTGTCGACGGCCTCGATGAGCTATGGCGCTTCTGCGATAACTCGGGTGCCGACACGACCAGTTACTTCACCGAGCCGCTGCTTACAGCTGATGCCGGACTCATCAATTATGGCTTCGTCGGCGATGCGAATTCTCCGCCCGACCCGGGCAATGGCGGTCCGAGCGCGGCCGACCTGGTCGTGTACAAGTTCGACCTCGACGGCAACATCCTCTGGACCCGCCGCATACCGGCTACGAGAGCCGACGCCTCCGCGGCGTTCATGTCCGCGGGGAGCGTCGCCGAGGATGCCCAGGGCATCCTCTATATCACCGGCGGCACAGACGGGGAACTGACGGCCGCGCCGAACGCGGGCGACATCGACGCCATCGTCATCCGGCTCGGTCCGGACGGCACCGTGCAGTAGCACTTGAGCGGATCGGTCCGGGGAAGTCCAGGACGCAAGATTGCTATGCGACAGTGCCGTGGCTGCGATGATCGCCAGTCGGCTCGGCCTGCGCCGCCGCGTTCTCGTGCTCGCGCAGGATCTCGGCGGCGACCGCGATCGCGATCTCGGCCGGTTTCTTGCCGTTGATGCCGTCGACGCCGATCGGGCAGACGAGCGCATCGATAGCGGTTTGCGTGAGACCCTGCTGGCGCAGCCGTTTCTCGAAGCGGCGGCGCTTGGTGAGGGAACCGATCAACCCGCAATAAGCCGCGTCGCCGCGCCGCAGGATGCGATCGCAGATGTCGAAGTCCAGCGGGTGACTGTGCGTCATGACGAGGTAGTAGCTGCCGGACGGCATGGCCGCAACCTCCAGCGCCGGCGCATCGCTTTCAACGGTGCGCACGTTGCGTGGCGCCGCGCGGAAGATATCGCGACGGCTGTCGATCCAGCGAATGTTGCAGTCGAGCTGCGACAGCACGGAAACGACGGACGCGCCCACGTGGCCGGCACCGAACACCGCAATGTTGAAATCGCTGGGCAGCACCGGTTCGTAGAACGTACCGTCGATGACCTCGGCCGCGCCCTTCTCCAGCCGGGTGCGTGCCGCTGCCACGGTCGCGGAACCGGACGCATCCCCGCCAATGCCGAATACGTTGTCCGCCGTGACAATGAATTTCTCGCCGGTACCGGTGTCGGTCACCAGCACCGACGGCTGCTGCTGACCGTGCAGTGCGCGCAGGTCACGCAGCCACTCGGGCAGCCCGCTGCCGACCGGCTCGAACAGCACGTCGACCACGCCGCCGCAGCACTGCCCGAGCGCCGGACCGAGCGGGAAACGCCGCGTCGCCGGCGCAGCCGCTTTGTCCACCAGGCCCGCGGCGATATGCGTGCACTGGTGCTCGAGCTGGCCGCCGCCGATAGTGCCGATCGTCTCGCGGGCGGTGACGATCATCTTCGCGCCGGGCTCCCGCGGCGACGAGCCACGGATGCCCGAAATCGTGACCAGTACGGCGGCGTCCCCGGCCGCGGTGAGATCGGAAAGTACGTCGATCCACTCGTTCACGACGACAATGCCCCCAGCGCGCGCAATACGGCTTCGGGCGTCGCCGGCATGTCGAGCGCCGGCAGCGGGTCGTCGTCCGTGGCGATGGCATCGCGAATTGCGTGGAACACGGAGATCCCGAGCATGAACGGCGGCTCGCCGACGGCCTTCGAGCGATAGATCGTGTCTTCGCGATTCGCGGCATTCTGTAGCAGGGTCACGTTGAACTCGGGTGCCAGGTCCGAACAGGTCGGGATCTTGTACGTCGACGGCGCGTGCGTCTGCAGCTCTCCGGCGTCATTCCACCACAGCTCCTCCGACGTCAGCCAGCCCGCACCCTGCACGAAACCGCCCTCGACCTGCCCGAGGTCCACCGCCGGGTTCAGCGAGTCGCCGCAGTCGTGGACGATATCGACGCGCAGGATGCGATGTTCGCCCGTCAGGGTGTCGACGATGACCTCGCTGACCGCGGCGCCGTAGGCATAATAGAAGAACGGCCGTCCGCTGAACGAGTCGCGGTCGTAGTTGATCTTCGGCGTTTTGTAGAACCCGGTTGCCGACAGCGAAATCCGGTCTGCCCAGGCGAGCTGCACGAGCTCCGCGAATTGCAGCGTTTTCGAGCCGATACTGACCCGGCCGTCTTCGAAATCGACCGCGCTTTCGTTGACCCCGAAGTGCCGTGCAGCGAACTCGGTCAGCCGGTTACGAATCTTGCGCACCGCGTACTGCGCGGCCCTGCCGTTCATGTCGGAACCGCTGGACGCCGCCGTCGCGGACGCATTAGGGACCTTGCTCGTGTCCGCGGCATTGATCCGAATGGCCGACACCGGCACGCCCAGTTCGTCCGCGACGACTTGCGCAACCTTTATGTACAGCCCCTGCCCCATCTCGGTACCGCCGTGATTCAGGTGCACGCTGCCGTCCTTGTAGACGTGCACGAGCGCGCCGGCCTGATTCAGGTGCGTCGCCGTGAACGAGATGCCGAATTTGACGGGCGTCAGGGCGATGCCGCGCTTCAGCACGCTGCTCGATGCGTTGAATGCGCGGATCGCCTCGCGCCGCGCCCGGTAGTCCGCGTCGGCCTCCAGCTTGTCCGCAATCAGATCGAGGATGTTGTCCTCCAGCGTCTGCCCGTACTGGGTGACGTCGCGCTCGCCGACGCCGTAGAAATTGCGGCGCCGCACGTCGAGCGGATCCAGGCCGAGCGTACGCGCGATGTCGTCGATCGCGTATTCGATTGCGACCATGCCCTGCGGGCCGCCGAAGCCGCGGAACGCCGTGTTCGAGACGGTGTTGGTTTTGCAGCGGTGCGAGTCGATCCTGACGTGCTCCAGGAAGTACGCGTTGTCGCAATGGAACATCGTGCGGTCGTTGACGGGGCCGGACAGGTCCGCCGAGATACCGCAGCGCGACGCGAACGTGAACTCGATACCGCTGATCCGGCCCGTGTCGTCGAACCCCACGTCGTAGTCGACGACGAAGTCGTGGCGCTTGCCGGTCATGATCATGTCGGCGTCGCGGTCGAGCCGCAGCTTGCAGGGGTGGCCGGTCTTGATCGTCATCAGCGCGGCGATGCAGGCAATCGTCGCCGCCTGGCTTTCCTTGCCGCCGAACGCGCCGCCGATGCGCCGGCAGATGCAGACGACGTCCTTCGCCGCTCGGTCGGTGGCATTCGCGACCAGGTGCTGTACCTCGTCCGGGTGCTGCGTCGAGCTGTAAACGAGGAGGCCGTTGTCTTCCTGCGGCAGGCACATCGCGACGTGGCCCTCGAGGTAGAACTGGTCCTGGCCGCCGATTCGGATGCGACGACCCAGCCGTCGCGGCGCGTCGCTGATCGCCGCCGCCGCATCACCGCGCGCGAGCGTCTCGCTGGGCAGCACGAACGAGCCTTTCTCCAAGGCCGTCAGCGGGTCCAGTATCGGCTCGAGCTCCTCGTAGTCGATCTTCGCAAGCAGCGCCGCCTTGCGCGCCTGGTCCGCGGTGCCTGCCGCAACGGCGAAGATAGCCTGCCCGGCGTACTCGACCGTGTCCGTTGCGAAGATCGTCTCGTCGTGCACGATCGGACCGCAGTTATTCTCGCCGGGGATGTCGGTGGCAAGACACACGTCCACCACGCCCTCCGCGTCCAGGACGTCGCTGAGGTCGATGCCGCGCAGTCGCGCATGCGCCTTGCTGCTCATGCCGACCGCGACGTGCAGGAGGTCGCGCGGCTCGGGCAGGTCGTCGGTATAGGCCGCCGCACCGCTTACGTGCAGGTGGGCGCTGTCGTGCGGCAGCGCGTCGCCGACCGCCTTCTTGCGCGCCCGCTCAGCCCTGGCGTCCATAGCTGTACACCGTTTCGGTCAGTTCGCCGCGCGTTTCGAGGTACAGGCGGCGCAGCAGGTTGCGGCCGCTCTGCAGCCTGTACGCCGCGGACGCGCGCATGTCGGTAATCGGCTTGAAGTCCTCGGCGAAAGCCGCCATGCCCGCGGCCACCGTCTCCTCGTTCCACGGCCGGCCGGTCATTGCCTGCTCACAATGAGTCGCGCGTTTCACGGTGGCGGCCAGACCGCCGCAGGCGATGCGGATGGACTTCACGTGCTCGTCGTCGAGTTCGAGGCAGTAAGCGACGCAGACCGCCGAAATGTCCTGGTCGAAGCGCTTCGAGAGCTTGTAGCAATGCAGCGTCGTGCCCGGCGCCGGCAGCGGTAACCGGATGCGCTCGATGAACTCGCCCGGCTGCAGGTCATTGACGCGGTAGTCGTGGTAGAACTCGTCCAGCGCGATCTCGCGCTCGCCGGCCGCGGAGCGAATCACGAGGGAAGCACCCGCCGCCATCAGCGCCGGCATCGAGTCGCCGATGGGCGAACCATTGGCGACGTTGCCGCCGAGCGTGGCGGCATTGCGTATCGGTGGCGAGGCGAAGCGCCGCAACATTTCGTCGAGCAACGGGTAATGGTCGAGGATCGCGGGCATCGCAGCGGCGAACGTCGCAGCACCGCCGATCTCGAGGTGCGTGTCGCTGGCGCCGATGTCAGCGAGACCCTCCACGTTGGCCAGGTAGATCAGCGTCTTCGGTTCGCGGTGTTGCTTGGTGACCCACAGGCCGATGTCGGTGCCGCCCGCCAGTAACAAAGCGTCCGGGTATTCATCGAGCAGGCCGGCCAGCTCCGCGGTCGTCCGCGGCGCGAAGAACACCCGGTCCCCCTGGCGCAGCTCGAGACAGCGGTCCCGGGCGATACGCTGCAGGCGCTCTAGCCGTTCCGCGGGCGCCTGCTCCCTGCCGGCAGGTTGCCGCAGCCAGTCACCGGCGTCCGCCGGTATCACGTACATCGCGTCCGCCGCGGCGACGATCGGTCGATAGCCGGTGCAGCGGCACAGGTTGCCGGCAAGTGCGTCATCGACATCGCGTCGCGTCGGCCGGCTCTGCGACTTGTAAAGCGCAAACAGGGACATCACGAAGCCGGGCGTGCAGAAGCCGCACTGCGACCCGTGCTCCTCGACCATCGCCTGCTGCACGGGATGCAGGCCCAACTCGCGGTCGCAGAGACTCTCGACCGTGATCAGTTCCTTGCCGTCCAGCGTCGGCAGGAACTGGATGCAGGAATTGACCGCTTTCAGCGACAGGCCGTCGCCACTGCGATCGAGCTCGGCGAGCACGACGGTGCACGCGCCACAATCGCCTTCCGCGCAGCCCTCTTTCGTGCCCGTCCGTCGCAGGTCCTCGCGAAGGAACTGCAGCACCGTGCGCGTCGGGTCGACGTGGTCGAGCTCCACGATCTCGCCGTCGAGGACGAAACGGACGGTCCCGTTCGACGTCGTATCACTGCCGCGCTTCGCTGTCACCGCGCTCAACTACCCCGGTAGGTCGAATAGCTCCACGGCGAGGCCAGCAACGGTACGTGGTAGTGCTCACCGGCCGCGACGGAGAAGCGCAGAACGACGGTATCGAGGAACGGCGGTTCGCCGGTATCCATGTCCCGCGCGGCGAAGTACGCGCCGACGTCGAACTCGAGTTCGTAATGGCCTGTCCCCATGGCATCGCCTTCGGCGAGCGGCTCATCGGTGCGTCCGTCTGCGTTAGACACCGTGGCTGCGACCTGCCGGCGCCCGTTGTCGACGGCGAAAAGCCGGATGCTGACGCCCGCCGCGGGGCAACCGTTTGCCGTATCCAGGATGTGTGTCGTCAGTCGTCCCAAGCATCTCTCCGGCTTGCGCGCCGCGCCGCGATGACCTCATTATACGTCGCCAGCCCGGTGTCCTGTCCGGTTAGTTCGCATACTGATCCCGGAGGTAGAGAAATGAAACGAACCGCCCTGCTCCTCGCCGTAGCGCTCGCCTGCGGCTGTGAAGTGCACGTCGACCAGGGCGTGGACGTCGAGTACCTGAAGATGCCGGGCAGCGAAGACCTGGACCTGCCGTTCTCGTCCGCCGTCCGGGTCGACAACACGCTCTACCTGTCGGGCAACATCGGCAATATCCCGGGCACCATGCAGCTCGCCGAGGGCGGCATCCAGGGCGAAACCCGGCAGACCATGGAGAACATCCGCCAGGTACTCGAAACCTTCGGGTCATCGCTGGACAACGTCGTGAAGTGCACCGTCTTCCTCGCCGACATGGCGGAGTGGGGCGCGATGAACGAGGTCTACCGGACCTATTTCGAGAATCCGCCGGCGCGCAGCGCACTGGGCGCCAGCGGCCTCGCGCTGGACGCCAGGGTCGAGATTGAGTGCATCGCGGTCACCGGCGACGACATCAGCATCACCGGCACGGCCGGGGCCGGCTAACTGCGGCAAGCAGAACCTATTCGGACAGGAGCGCGTCGCGGCGCGCCGCCAGCGCATGCCGGCGGCGTTTGTCGAGAACGCCCTCGAACTCGCGTTCGATAACGTCGTCCGTCAGGGCGCGCAGCGCGGTACGCCAGCCTTCGCCAATCTCCAGGTCGACGCCTTCCAGGTGCCGCGGCCGCTTCTTGTCGTTGCTGAACGCGCGGTCGTGACCGAGCAGGATGAGCTGCCAGTTGCCGGGATTGTAGGCGATGCGCGTCGGGGTCCGTCCCTCGTTGTAAATGAGCACGTCGAAAACGTACATCGACGACCATTGCTGCGGCAGCGGACAGTTGGCGGAGCCGCCGCGCCCTGCTTCCGAGCGTTGCTGCTCGTCCGTGAGCTTCGGCGGCAGGAACTGCAACGATCCCTCGCGGCGGCCGAGACTGCGTTTCACCGTGACCGGGACCATGTCCAGTTCGAGCAGCCGGTCCAGCCGATAGGCGGCGACGTCCGGGTAGGTCTCCTTGTTCTCGCGCTTGGTGAACACGGCATCGACGCTGCGCGTGCCGTCGCTGACCGTCACGATCCTGCGGTCCACGGCGTCCTCGCGCTCGTTCGAGATCTCGCCGGAAGCCAGCAGGGCCTCGGTCGCCTCCACGGAGAGGAACCCGCCGGGCCGGTCACCGACCTGGCGGGGATGCGGCTGCGGCGTAGTGACCTCATCGCTGAGCTCGTTGACGACGGTGAGTTGATCGCCCTCGATAACGAGCGCGTTGCCGCTGCCGCCGTAACGTTCGCTGAGCATGCCGGTGTCCACCTGGATGATATCGCCGTCGAAGCGCTCGAGGATGACGCGTCCCTGAGTGGGTGTGTGTCCGATCACTACGCGCGTCGCGCCGATCGCGTCCAGCGCTGCCTGCAGGCGCTCTTCTTCCACGAGGCGGTTGCAGGCCACGTTGCCGCGATACCAGAGCGGGCCATCCGGTGCGTGAATGTCGGATTCCGCAAGCTCACGAGTTTCCGCGACGGTCGCCATCAGGGTCGCGTCGGCTTCGACGGGTGGCATGAAGCTTTGCAGGATGCGTGCGTGCTTGTAGAAATTGTCCATCGGCGTCAGCGCGCCGGCATCGTACAGTCGCTCGAGGTTTTCGACGTAGCGTTCCATTTCGTCGGCGAGGACTCCATTGACGCCGTCGAGACCGATGTCCGCGATCATCGGCGACAGGCCGCCGTGCACGAACGCGGTGCCGTTCACGACGACGACCACGGGCTTCGACAGCAGCCAGGCGCCGTACTTGCCATCCGCGTCGAATGCGCGCCGGTGCGCAAAGAAGCCCTCGGGAAACCGCTCGTCGAATTCCGCACGCAGCTCGTCACTGATGTCGCCCGCGCCCTCGCGCAGGGCATACTCGGCCAGCCACCGCTCACGCTCATCCTCGGTTTCCTCGTCGGCGAAGGCTTCGAACTCAGCCTTGGCCACGTAGCGCAGGTCGCCGACCAGGTTCATCGCCTCGTGATTGCCGATCAGCACGTGCACCTTGCCACCGGCAGCATCCGCTTCCTGCTCGAGCCGCATCAGGAGATCCATCGCATTCCGGGAGTGCGCCCCGCGGTCGAGGATGTCGCCAACGATGACCAGGTGCGCCGCGCCACCCGCCCAGCCCAGTTCGGCGTCCAGCAGCCTCGCGTTTTGCAGCGTGGCAACCAGGGCGTCGTAAGCGCCGTGGATATCGGAGACGGCAACGACGCGCTCGACGTCGCTGTACTGCCACTGGCTCGCGACGGCCGGCAACGGCAGCGAACAGGCGAGGAGTAGCGCAATCAGTCGGTCGATGTATCGAATCATGGGTCTTGCCGGCGGTTCAGGACATCAGTGTAGTGGCATGCAGGGCGTGCGGCAATTTGCCGGTTTACCGTCCCTCTCGATTCGGGACCGCGTGCTAGACTTTTGTCACGTCGATACTGGACGAAGCCGGGTGAACCCATGCTGAATCGCCGCAAGTTCTTGATTGCAATTGTTTTACTGTTCGCGGCCCCAATCGCGATCGGTGGCGAGGCCGACCCGCTTTTCCAGGACGACTCGGTCGTCGAGCTAACGATCAACGCCCCGATGAAACCGCTTCTCGGCAAGCGCCCGGACGAGGAATACCTGCCGGGCACACTCTCCTACACCGAGGCCGACGGCAGCGTCGTCAAGCTCGAGATCGGTATCCGCACCCGCGGCAATTACCGGCGCCAGCCGCGCGTGTGTCCGTTCCCGCCGTTGCGCCTCAACGTCAAGAAGTCCGAAGCCAAAAAGAGCCTGTTTCACAAGCAGGACAAGCTCAAGCTCGTCGCGCATTGCCGCGACAACTCGGAGCGCTACGAGCAAAACGTCATCAAGGAGTACCTGGCCTACCGCATTCTCAATGCGCTTACCGACACCAGCTACCGGGTGCGCCTGGTACGTGTAACCTACATTGACAGCGAACAGAAGGACGACAATCGCGTCCGCTACGGGTTCTTTATCGAACACAAGAATCGCCTTGCGAAACGCCTGGGCCTGGCGGAGATCTCCACGGACCGCATCAAGGTCGCCGACCTCGAGGGTCCTTATTCCGATCTCACCTCGCTGTTCCAGTTCCTGATCGGCAACACGGACTTCTCGCCGATCGCGGGCGCCGAGGGCGAGGACTGTTGTCACAACACGACGCTGTTCGGCAACGAGGGCCAACCGATCTACGCGATCCCCTACGATTTCGACATGTCGGGCCTGGTCGATGCGCCTTATGCCCAGCCGAACCCGCGATTCCGTATCAAGCGTGTAACGCAGCGCCTTTACCGCGGCCGCTGCGCGTACATCGACAACCTGCCGGCGTCGCTACAGCGGTTCCAGGAAAACCGGGACGCGATCTACGGACTGGTCGACCAGCAGCCGGAGCTGCAGGACTCGACGCGCAAGAAGGTGAGAAAATTCATCGATCGCTTCTACGACGTGATCGATAACCCGAAGAAGGTACAGCGCGAAATCGCGTCGCGGTGTATCTGATCAGATAACGTCGTCGGGCGCCTCGAGCCAGTCGACGACGATCTTCGCAACCCGCGGATGGATGAAGTAGCCGAGCGAGCAATGCGGGTTCGACTTTCCGTAGCGCATTGCGTGGTTGTACACGCGGTAGTCATTGATCGAGCTGATGACGTGTTCCCGCATCATCGCCTTCAGGTCATCGGCCACGGTCTTGTCGTGACAAAAGTAGTCGTCCTCGGCGGAGACATTCTGCCAGGTGATGATGTTCGTCGGGAACCGCTCCTTGGCGCGTCGCTTCGCGCCGAGCAAGCGCCTGCGCACCATGTCGTCGCTGATGGGTGAACCGAGCGTCACGAACACCTCGATTTTCGAGGCACTGAACTCATCGCGGTAGCTCTCGCCGTGGGACAACTGCCACAGCACGTCGTACGCGACGGCGGCGCCCGTGCCGTGGCCCATCAGCATGACCTTGTCGCCGCGGCGCAGCATCTCCATCAGCTTGCTGCGGACGCGCTCGCGCACCTGCTGGGTGAATTCCGTGTTGCCGCTCAGGTACAGGGCGAAGTCCCTGGCGACCATCGAGACCAGCACGGTCGTGAGGCCCAGCATCCCGAACAGCGGCGATGCCACGTCGGCGATCGCCTCCGGCACCGCCGACTTGCCGCGCAGCTTGTCGTACTGCTGCAGGCCGAACTTCTTCCGCAGCGGGATCTTGCGCAGGCTCTCCAGGGCATTGCGACGGTCCCCGATATCGAGTTGCTCGTCGTAGTGACGGCCCTTCGAGCGCAGGTATTCGTTGCCGATGTCGCCATAGTAGGCAAGTTCGATGCCGACCTTGCCGAACGCCTCGACGTGGTCCGGGAAATCACGCTGCATGCCCTCGCGCAATGCGGTGGTAGCCTCGTCCAGGTAGACCTCTTCGGGCGGCTTGAAGTCGCCGCCGTGCACGATCAGTATGCTGCGCCGTGCGCTGTTGTCCTGTTCTGTCATCTCGAGCTCGGGGCCGTACGCGACCGCTGCTAGTATTCGTCTTCTTCTAAATTGCGTCGTGTCAGCATGGTCAGGAATGAGCCGGACAAGGACTTGCCGTACTCGAGCTTCCAGATAGCCAATGTCGCCATCACGAATCCGAAAGAGATGACGACCGAAATTGCCACCGCCCCGATCCCTGACCCCAGGCCGATACCGATGGCGACAAATATGTACATGGCATCCGACGGTAATGCCAGCGAAAAGCGGAACCGGACCGCCGCGACGACGCCGGCCAGGCTGAAAGCGAGCGCAATACTGTTGACCACGATCATCGCGATGCCGGTGACCACGATCGGCAATATCACGATGGTCTGCAGGAACGACTGGTCGAGTTTGCGCGCCCGACTCGTAATGAAGTAGACCCAGGAGACCGGGATCACGGCGATGACCGAACCGATAATCGCGAAGAACAGCTTGATTGGCCCGCTGGGCGCGAGCACCGTGCGTTCGGCCCGCGAGTAGACCGGCTCGAAGGTGTCGTAGCCGGCGTCCGCCAGCTCGCTGATACCGCCGACGGGGAAATATTCTGCGAGTCCGGGGTAACGACGCAGCACGAACCACGTCAGGGCAATCCAGAATGCGTAATAGGAGAAGATAATCGTCATCGGTATCAGCAGACCGGCCGACCGTCTCATTTTGTTCTCCAACTCCCGGGCACCGACACGATACCCCGACGGTGGCCGGGACGCCACACGTTGCACAGGCAAGGGCTGCGCCACAGTGGTAGGCTATGCGCCGCATTCATCCCGGAGATTCCGTTAAATGAGCGACGACGTCCAGCTTCTCGGCATCAGCAACGCGATCGTGGACGTGCTTGCGCATGTCGACGACGAAGTCATCGAAAAGATCGGCGTGGTACCGGGCTCGATGAACCTGATTGACGAGCAGCGCGCGCACGAGATCTATGAGCTGATGGGACCGGCCACGGAGATGTCGGGCGGCTCGGTCGCAAACACCATTGCCGGGTTCGCGAATCTCGGCGGCCGCGCGGCCTACATCGGGCGCGTCCGGGACGACCAGCTGGGCGAGATCTTCAATCACGACATGCGCTCCCTGGGCATCGATATCCGGCTCGCGCCTGCGCCGGACGGCGCGCCGACGGCGCGCAGCCACATCCTGATCACCCGGGACGGCCAGCGCACCATGAATACCTATCTCGGCGCCTGCACGGAACTCGGCGAGGCCGACATCACCGCCGAGACCTTCGGCAAGCCGAAGGTCGTGCTCATCGAGGGCTACGTATGGGACATCGCCGAGGGACCGGCGCTGGCGAGAAAAGCCATGGAACTCGCTGCAAAGAAGCGCAGCAAGGTCGCCCTGTCATTGTCCGATTCTTTTTGCGTGGAGCGGCACAAGGCGTCCTTCGCGGACGCCATTGGCGATGGCGTGGACATCGTCGTCGCCGACGAGGACGAGATTAACGTGCTGATGGGGACCGACAATTTCGAGGACACCCTCGAGGCCATCAAGGACCATGACAACCTGTTCGTGATGACGCGCTCGGAAAAAGGGTCGGTCATCGCCCAGCGCGGCGAGCAGCACGTGCAGCGCTCATCGCCGGTCGAGAAGCTGGTCGACACCACCGGCGCGGGCGATGCCTACTGCGCCGGCTTCCTGTACGGCTGGGTCCACGACAGGTCGCTCGCCGAGTGCGCGCGCGCCGGCACGCTGTGCGCGACGGCCGTGATCCAGCAGGTCGGCGCGAGGATCGAGAAAGGCGTAATGGGCTAGCTGCCGATGGGGTGCCAGGTTGTCTTTACTTCCTGGGTATCCCGGATCAGGTAGGGATCCTGCGAGGATTCGCGGCTCCAGTCGACGTCGCCGCGTGCGATGACCCGCTTGATGTTGTCCGACGCCAGCTCCTGGATTTCCGTCGCAGTCTTCTTCGATGCGTGGCAATAGACGATCGCGTTGACATCCATGTGTGACGCGAACTGCCCTGTCAGCTCCGAGCGCAGCCCCGTCAGGATGTTCACGACGCCGGCCGGCACGTCGGACGCGTGCAGGACCTCGGCGAAACTCACCGCCGACAGCGGCATCGACTCCGACGCGAGTACGACACAGGTGTTGCCACCGACGATCGTCGGGGCCACGTTCGACACGAGGCCGAGCAGCCCGCTATTGTCCGGCGCAATGATCGATACGACACCCGTGGGCTCGAGCACCGAGAAATTGAAGTGCGACGACGCAACGGGGTTCACCGCGCTGAAGACCTGCTGGTACTTGTCTGCCCAGCCGGCAAAGTAGATGAGCCGGTCGATCGCCAGGTCGACCTCCTGCAGTGCGGCGCGCTGGGTCGCGCCCTGCAGACGGAGCTCCGCGATGAACTGGTCGCGGCGACCCTCCAGCATCTCCGCGATACGATAAAGAATCTGACCGCGCAGGTAGGCGTTGCTGGCGGCCCAGCCGGCCTGCGCCTTGCGCGCGGCCACCATCGCATTGCGAAAGTCCTTGCGGCTGCCGCGGCAG
>JAAUYE010017195.1_pt1 | contig 17005 bp, 16 predicted proteins | sample 7278081 | NCBI WGS metagenome assembly JAAUYE01 (sample SAMN14350131, study PRJNA611818) | marine sediment metagenome | isolation source: surface marine sediment (0.6m) | place: French Polynesia: Moorea | collected 2018-08
CGACGATCTCCCGGTCCGGTAGCGCGATGATGTCCTTGTGCCACAGGTAGATACGCGTGCGCGCAAGCCCCGCTATTACGACGCAATCATCGATGAGCATCTGGTTCATGCGGCGATAGATCTCCGTGCGTTCGGGTGACGGCAACATGACGGCGGATTGCTCGTAGAGACGGTCATACTCGGGATTCTTGTAGTTCGCATCGTTCGAGCCGGGCGAACCGTTAGGCCCGTAGAATAACTGCAGCGTATTCTCGGCGTCGGGATAGTCCAGGCCCCAGCCCTTCGCGACGATCGGCAGACGACTGTTGCTCGTGTCTTTTACGAAATCGCCGAACGTCGCGTATTGCTTCAGCACGACTTTCTCCGGCGGGTAGCCGATCTTCTTCATGAAGCCGCGAAACTGTTCGTAAAACATGCGCTGGATAACGCCCGCCGGTGTTCCGTACACGATCTCGGGCAGGTTGTCCTCATTCCAGCGGTTATCCGCCAGCAATTTCCTGGCACCCGCGATGTCGAGCGTGACGCTCTCCTCGGACAGCTCGGGATCAAACTCGGGAACGGTCGGCGTGATGATGCCGGGAAATACCCGGGCAAGACCGAAATAAAAACTCTCGTTGCGGCGCTCCCAGTCGAAACCCTTGCTTATGGCACAGCGCAGCGCCTTGTTGCGCCGCTCTCGTTCCGGGTCGTCGTTGTAACCAAACTCGGGGAAGTCCATGTTGAAGTTCGTGAACACGAAGCCCGCCTCTATCCCGCTGTACGTATGATACTTCTCGCTGATCTCGGGCTTCATGCGGATCGGGTCCTTGGACGCCAGGATGTTGTCGTATTGGTCGGTCGGCACCATGATGTACTGGATTTCGTTGTCCTTCGTGAAGGAATTCCAGCGTGCCGCGTTCTCGGCCACGAAAGCGATCTCGAGGCGGTCGATGAACGGTGGGGACCGGCCATGAATAGCCTCGACACCGGTGTGGCCATGTTTATCCGGATCGTAGCCCTCCTCCCGGATATCGACGGGCTCCTTGCGGAATTTCTCGTTCCTCTCGTAGACGATGCGCGATGAGTCGTAGGAGACGACCTTGAACGGGCCGGAGCCGACCGGGCGTGATGCCAGTTCGCGGCCGTAGGCCTCCACGGCCTCCCTCGGTACGATGCCCGAATACCCTTGCGCCAGCGTGTAAACGAGCTGCGGGTAAGGCTTTATCAATCGAATCTCGATCGTGTACCGATCGACCGCGCGCAAACCCTCGACGGGCTGATCGTAATCGGAGCCGGCGGTTTTCCAGTCATCGAGCCCGACGATTCGCCCCTGCCATAGCCAGGCACCGCGTGGCCGCTGGGTCGTATCGAACTGCCGTTTAAGGCTGTAGACGAAGTCCTCCGCGACCACCTCCCGCCCTGTTCCGCCGTCAAACGCAGGGTCGTCGATGAAATGCGTGCCCGGACGGATCTTTATTCGGTAGACGAGGCCATCTTCGGAGACATCTGGCATGTCGACGGCGAGATTGGTCGTAACCTCATACGGCCTCGCCAGATACTTGAAGCGATACAGCGTGTCGTACGCGTTCAGGACGACCGTATTCGCATAAACGTTGGATGCCTGCACCGGATCGATAGAGGACGGTGCGCCGTCCAGAGAGGCTTTGAAGACCTTCAGACCGCTCGCAGCGTTTCCATCCGGGATGACCGTTGACGGCTGCTCACCACCGCATGCGACCAGCGTCAGGAAGACGGCGGCAAACTTTAACGATCGTGGCCATGACAGCATCAACGCTCTCTTTATGGGTTTCCAGGATCGGAGAAATTAGCATCTCACGCGGCGTGAGAACAGCGGTGACCGGATTATAGAAACGTCGGGTGTCGGGGTAGCGTGAGATCGGGCGTCACAGCGCACGCTCCATCACGAGAACGTCGATACCCCGATTGACCTTCTCTACCGCCGTCCATCCGAGTCTCGCATAAAGACCGCCATCGAGCCGCTCCGTCTGGATGTGCAGGGTATTCACACCGAGATTCCGAGCGGTTTCTACCACCGACTCCACCAGCTGCGCCGCAATGCCCTGCCCGCGGTGCTCTGGAGCGACGAACATTCCGCCGAGCCAGTGCTCTTTTTCCGGGAACATCGGCATCTCCCGGTACTTCAGCTGCGCCGCGCCGACGACTTCTTGTTCGATTACGGCCAGCAACGTCAGTGGCACGACATCACGATTCGCCGAAGCAACGAGTTTGTCGCGGACCCGTTCGGGCGTTGCGGACGGGTTCAGGTACCCCCACTCTGCGAAATACCACCCCGCAACCCGCGGCACGGCCTCGAGGCGATCGGCGAGAAGTTCGATTGTCAGATCATTGATCATCGTGTGTTTACGAACCGGTCGATTTTCCATCGGCTGATCTTGTGCAGCCCGCCAGCACAATGAAACTACCGCAAGGTAAGATCGTGAAGCAAAAAAAGGCCCGCGGGATAAGCGGGCCTCAAGCGTGATGGGCGAGTGAGTGTCGATCGCGTAGCAACGATCCCGGTAGCCCGTTCATGCGTACGCAACGACACCGATCATGGACGCAGCGATCGCTGCTATCCAGGATGCGCCGTATCGAATCAGCTTCCAGTCGATGTACGGTACGTACTGCATGGTCATCATGCTGTGTATTGTCATGGGTATCATTTCGTGCCTCCAGGCGATTGCAGAAACGACGAGCGAAATATGCCGCTCGACGGCAGAAACGATACCGGGCCGCCAGTTGCTGACAACCTGAAAGAACTAATCTGTGAGATGAATAAATTTCACGACCCAGAGCTGGCGAGGCCTGCAGCACGAGGCGGCGCTGAACACGCCTGTCTGAATCGTGACAGTGATCACACTCCCGGACTCGCGATAATCGGGGTCGAACCGGGGTTTCGGCGGTTCGACCCGAAAAAAACTCGGTTCGACCCCGGTTTTCTCAGCCGAAGGTCTTTTCGAGATAATCAACGATGTCACGGGATTCCGGCATCCAGCGCTCATCGCCATTCGGGGCGGTGATTCGCAACACCGGCACCGTGGCACGCCCGCGAGCTTCAATCAGCTCGTCACGGTATTGCGCATTCTCGAAGATATCGCGCAGCTCGACGTCGACGCCCAGTCGCTCGATGTTCGCCCTGACCATGCTGCAGAAGGGGCAGCCGCTGAAATGATACAGGGCTAGCCTGTCCTCTTCGGGCGTTTCTGAAGGTGCACAGTGATCAAGGAGCTCATCTGCAAAGAACGCCGGCCAGTCGCTGTCGGGTGATCGTGCCTGGTGCTCGAAATCGGCGTTCATCAGGCAATAAATCAACCGGCTCTTGTGAAACTGCATGTCAAGCTGCTCGGCGAACGGTTCCTTGAGGTAGTCGGCGTACCAGATCGGCCAGTCCGGGTCGTCCCCATCGGTCGCGGCATAGGCATCGTGATGCGCACGGGCCGCCTCGCGAAACAGCTCTACGAGCTTATTTCGAAGTTCTGTATTCATACGTATTGCCTTCCAGTTGCACAGCTAAATTGCATGAGCCTCGCGATCTTGCGGTTCGTCGACCGTCTGGAATCAGGCGGATTCATCACGGTCCGTCATCAGGCCGCCTTCCTGTCCACAAAGACGAACTTGCTGTTGTCCAGTCGCTGCTCGCCGTCCCACCGGTACGCCACCAGCTTGCCACCGCCTTCCGATGCCACGCTGTAATCGAGACACGCCACGTTCGGGGCGAGTAGCTCGGGTCCGTCGTCGAGCCAGTAGTGCCCGAAAAATACCGGCGGGTCGTCATGCGAATACTGGATGATGTGATCCGCCCCGATCGGGTCCTCCGGGATGTGGCTTCGCGCTTTTTCCGGTCCCAGGAATGCCTCGTGGTAGGTAATCGAGTTGGCATCGAACCAGCGGATGCGAACGGCATGCCGTGCATGGCCGTCCTTGTCGAGAAACGAGTGACCCTGAGGCAGCTCGATTTCCTTGCCCTTCAACAGGATTTCGACGGCTTCGTGCTCGAGCGCATCTTTGCGCGATGCTTTAAGCAGCAACTCGTCGCCGAGGTAGTCGTTCAGTGTCGGGTAGCTGACGAGCAGCGCCTGCATCAGGAAATCATCCCAGCAGGCATGCACGACGCGCAGATCCCCGAGGTCCAGCCACATCGGCAAAGTGCGAAACCACTCGATCAATTCGGCGTGATCGGCCGTGCCCTGGTACGCGTCGAGAAATGCCTGGTGCTGGCGCCTGTGCCTGTCTGTGTGTTCGCGCAGGTAATTGAGCGGTTCGTAGGGGTCCTCCGTATGCCAGGCAATAGCGTTGAACTCGTGGTTGCCCATGACCGTCAGCGCGGTACCGGAATCGATCATCGGCCGGACGATGTCGATGACTTCCCGTTGGTTTGGACCGCGGTCAATGAAGTCGCCGAGGAAGATCACCTGGCGGTCGGGTCGGCGGTACACGCCGTCTGCACGATGGTAGCCCAGCGTTGCGAGCAGCTCCTCGAGCGGTTCGCTGTGGCCGTGGATGTCGCCGATCAGATCGTAGCTCACGACGAAGATCATACCGTGCCCGGGGAACTGTCAACATCGTGAATTGCCGCAGGTCGGTTGCCGGCGCGCAAGGGGCCGCAAGAATCGTCACTCGATAGCGTCGCGGCGGGATGCCGCTCCCGTGGCATGGCAGAGGGAATCGCAGCTGGCGCCGTTTCCGAATGGGGAAGCCCCTCCCACGACATTGCAGGCAGCATTCGAGATAGAAACACGTACAATCGGCCGCTACGCGGGTAAGGACTGAACTATGACAACACTGAAGATCGGGCTGGCGACGCTCCTGCTATCACTCTCGGCAGTGGCGTGGGCGGATGCCACCAGCGACTTCGCCGCACTCCTCGAAGAGCACTGGGAATGGACGCTGAGAAACTCGCCGACCTTTGCGTCATCGCTGGGCGACCACCGCTACGACGACCGGTGGCGAGACGAGAGCCTTGCTGCGTATGAAACACGTCATGACGAGCGGAAGGAGTTTCTGCGTCGGTTATACGCGATCGAACGCGCCGCCCTTTCCGATGCCGATCGGCTCAACTACGAACTCTTCCGCCGGGAGCTACAGGACGATGTCGACCTGTATCAGTTCGGCGGTCACTTGATGCCGTTCTTTCATCGCGGCGGCGTGCAGAATCTCGAAAATACGACGAATCGGCTGCGCCTTCAGACGCTGCAGGACTTTGAAAACTGGCTGGCACGCATGGGCAAAGTCGACGAACTCATAGACCAGCGGATCAAACTTGCGGAGGCCGGCCGCAAGGCCGATATCATCGCGCCGAAGGTCCTGATGCAGCGCATCACCTCGCAGCTCTCGCTGCAGCTGGTCGAAAACGCCGAAGACAGCCCTTTCTATCGTGTCTTTCAGGATATGCCGAATTCGATTCCAGCGGAGGAGCAGGAGCGTCTGCGCTCGGCGGCTCGCGAAACGATCGAGGATACCGTGCTGCCCGCATACAGAAAGCTCGATCGATACTTCAATGACAGATACCTGCCGGCAAGTCGCGACAGTATCGGCAAATCCGCGTTGCCCAACGGCAAAGCATGGTACGAACACCTGGCGCGTTCATTCACGACGACACGCATGACGCCCGACGAGATTCACAGGGTCGGGCTCAACGAGGTCAAGCGCATACGCGGGGAGATGCAGGAAATCATCAGCGAGGTTGAATTCGAAGGCAGCTTCGCAGACTTCCTTCTTTTCCTACGCACCGATCCCCGGTTTTACTTCGATAATCCCGACGATTTGTACGAAGCCTACCTCGCGACCTGCAAGCGCATCGATCCTGAACTGGTGACTTTGTTCGGCGTGTTGCCGCGCATGCCGTACGGGCTTAAGCCGATTCCGGATTCGATCGCGCCGGATACGACGACGGCTTACTACTCACAGCCCGCGGCTGACGGCAGCCGCGCCGGTATCTACTGGGTCAACCTCTACAAGCCGGAGGTACGACCGAAATACGAAATCGAGGTTTTAAGTGTCCACGAGGCGATGCCGGGCCATCATCTGCAGATAGCCCTGCAGCAGGAACTCGAGGATATACCGAACTTTAGGCGCTTCAACGGATTTACCGCTTTTGTCGAAGGCTGGGGTCTCTACAGCGAACGACTCGGATACGATCTCGGACTCTACAAGGATCCCTACTCGCGTTTCGGACAGCTCACCTACGACATGTGGCGCGCCGTGCGTCTCGTCGTCGACACGGGCATCCACTACAAGGGTTGGACGCGCCGGCAGGCAATCGACTTCTTCAAAGACAACGCCGCCAAGACCGAGCACGATATCGTCAACGAGATCGATCGCTATATCGCCATGCCCGGCCAGGCGCTCGCCTACAAGATTGGTCAGCAGAAGATAATCGCGCTAAGGGAACGCGCCGAACGACAGCTCGGCGAGTCGTTCGACATTCGCGCATTTCACGACGAGCTCCTCGGTGCCGGCGCCCTGCCGCTCGATATCCTGGAGCAGCGCATGGACACCTGGCTGGCGTCACAACCTTAGGAGACTTGCGGGCGCCCTGCATCGGGGCGACCGCTCAATGTCCGGCGGGCATGCTATCTATTGATCGGGCGGGCCGTCAGGCGCGACTGGCGCGTCTTCGTTCGGGGTAAAACGGCTTATCCTGGGACGACACCCGGCGCTCCCGGGGATAGCTGCGCCGCTCACGCGGGCGGGGAGAAAGGAAACGCTTCAGACGAAACTTCGTGGCGACAATGAAGTCCTCGATGTCGTCCATCAATCGAATTAATCGTTCCATCAGGTAGGGCTCGTTCCCGGCAGGTTTCGCGGCTACGTCTGTTTTTCAGCCGCTTTATTTTACGCCTGATTCAGAAATCTCGGCTTCTGATATTACATAATATAGCAGCTTCAACCCGCTGTTAACTAGGCATAATTCTGTCAATCAGGGAAACTCACGACGCGCGACGCGAGGGCTTTCCAGCCCATTCACCAGGCGATGACAGACCTCTCTGATTCACTCGGTTCAATGGCCGAAGCTCGCCGCTGTTTCAAACCCGGATTCAAGCGCTCTTGAAGAAGTCGCCCTGGATCCTGGCCGGAAACTCTCGACGCGCAACACGCGCACGTTGCACCGCATCTGCGGAGGAGTCATACAACTCTTCGATCCGTTCGATCCGCTGCCGGAGACCGGTGGCGTTCGCAATCTGGATATTCAGACCGGGTCTTGCATTCATCTCCAGGATCAGCGGGCCGCGGTCGGCATCAATGACCATATCCACGCCGAGGTAGCCGAGCCCGGTTACGTCATAACCCTTCGCAGACGATTCCAGGATAAAGTCCCACATCGGGATCTGCAGTCCGGCGATCAGCGCGCCGGTGTCCGGGTGCTCATCAACGACCTCGTTCCCAAGGACGCCGGTCAGTGTCTCGCCGGTACTCATATCGACGCCGGCGCCAACGGCACCCTGATGCAGGTTAGCCTTGCCATCGGATGCCCGCGTCGGCAAACGCACCATCGACATGACCGGGTAGCCGCGATAGACGATCACGCGGATGTCGGGCACCCCCTGGTAGCTGACATCAGCAAAAACGGGATCGAAGTGCACGCAGTATTCGATCAGCGCTGAATCGCGGTGTCCGCCCAGACTGTATTGGCCGCCGACCGTGTTCGAAATGTGGTGCAGGAGCTCACCCTCGGACACGAACAGGCCGCTGCTTAACCTGAAGTTATCGCGTTTTCGCTTGCTGCGGCCGATGACAACGACGATGCCGTCGCCGCCACTGCCACCAGCGGGTTTGATGACAAATGAATCCCGCCCTTCCACTATCTCAGAAAAATTCCGAACTTCACCCTGATGTGCAATCACGCCATACAGATCCGGCACCGCCATACCGGCTTTGAGAGCGAGCTCCTTCGTCAGGACCTTGTCGTCGACCAGCGGATACAAGCGCCTGGGATTCAGGCGCGCGATGTAGTCGGCATTCCGCTCGTTCAATCCGAGTACGCCGATGTCATGCAGGTGTTTTGGCCGGGCAAATATCATTCCGTCGAGAGCGCTCTAAATCGCCGCAACTCCGAGAGGCGGTAGCCGGTATAGCGGCCGGCGAGCATTACCACCGCCAACACCGGCAGCAGCAGTTCCGGAAACGTGAACACCAGATGCTCGAGCCAGGACATGCCCATGAAAATATAGGCGACGACAGCGACCACGAGACTGCCGGCACCGGCTCGCATGGCATCATAGGCGCCGCGCTCCTCCCAGACGACCGACATCCGCTCGATCGTCATGGCGATGATCACCATCGGAAATAGCGCGACGGACAGCCCGGTCTCGAGGCCCAGACGATGTGACATCAGGCTAATGAACAGCATCAGGAGAACCACGACGATCAGCACGGCGCTGAGGCGAGGCACCAGCAAGAGTCGAAGCCGGTCCAGCAGGAAACGAATGCTGAGGCCCAGCGCAATCAGCGTCGTGAAAAGAATGACGCCCCACAGCAATTTGGTCTCTCGAAACGCGAGCGCGATCAGGACCGGCATGAAGGTGCCGAACGCATCGATACCGACAAAGTTACGCAATATCACCATGATCAGCGCACCGATCGGAATCATCAGCAGCACGCTATAAACGGCCTGCGTCTGGATCGGAAGGCTGTAGAGTGAGAAATCCACCGCGAACGCGTCGCGCTGGGCGGACTGGGTCTCGGCAATCGCGACCGCGTCGAGGTGATTTTCCTGGATCGCGAAGCGTACGTCGACGTTGCTGCCGCCCTCCACATTGACGATTCGTTCATTGCCACGCCACCAGACAAAGAAGCGTTCCGGCAGGCGCTCCTCGCCGGTCACGGGATTGAAGTAAAGCCACTTGTCTCCGTCGTGAACTTCGAGCCATGCCACGAGATCGGCGTTGCGTTGCCGTCCCGATAGCGGGAAGCCACGCACCATGCGCGCCGGGATACGCGCCGCCGCGAGTATCGTAGTCACGACCCCGACGAAGTCCGCACTCGAGTCGACGCCCGTCATCAATAGCTCGACGTTGGTATCCGGAGACGGGTCGTTGACGCGTCTTAGCAACTCGGTCGTGAACGACGCCGTGTCGGCCGAGTGGTCACGCACTTCCGAGACCAGTACGTCCACTGCCGTCTTCAACGGCTCATTGATCACCGGCAAGGGGGGGAACGGCGGCGTTGTATCGGACTGATCGACGCTGTCATCCTCGTAAACCGAAATCCGGTAGTAGATCGTCTGCTCGCCGTCAGCGCGCCGGATCGCCCACTGGGCCTCACGACCTCCGCTGCCGTAGTTGAGGCTGAAGCCGTAACCTCGTGACACCGAATTTTCATTGAGCATCCGAAAGCCCGGCGTGAGCGTCGGCACATGCAGCTGCACCTTTATCGAGCCGGGTCCGCTGTCGAATCTCACGGCCGCTTCGATGGTCCATACCGGCTTTTCCTGGTTCTCGGTCACCGGGAAGCCCAGGACCTGCCACTTATAGTAAAAGACGGCCAGACCAACGACGGTCAGCAAGAGTGCGAGTACGTAGACGTAACGCTGATTCATTTGTCTCCCTGGGCCGCGTCAGCCGACCCCAAGTGCGACCTTTACCGCGTGTTCTCGTAGCGGTCCGCTGCGATTGAAGATCCGCATTCCGGTCGTTCTTATTTCGCCGATTAGACGGGAGTCTGTCGCAAACAGGCGGTTGAGGCCAGTCATGAAATGCAGCATCGTCGCATTTGCGCCTTTCCTCGCCCGCTCGTAACGTCGCAACACGGGCCGGTCACCCGGGTGCAGCCCTTGACCGACTGCCGTTTCGATAGTCTCCGAGAGCGCCAGCGCATCCTGTAGTCCGAGATTCGCGCCCTGTCCGGCGAGCGGATGAATTGCGTGGGCTGCATCCCCGATCAGCGCAACTCCGGGCAGCACGTATCGCTCGGCGTGCCGGGCGCCAAGGGGAAACGAGCCCCGCGGCCCGGCCGCCGAGAGTGCGCCGAGGACGCGATCCGATGCCGCCGTCAGCATGCTGCCCAACTCCCGGTCGCTTGCCGCCACTGCGCGCTTCGCGGTATGCGGCTTCGTGGACCAGACGACCGATACCCTGCCGTCGGATAACGGCAGGATACCCAGCGGGCCATCGCGGAGAAATCGCTGCCAGGCCGTCGACTGGTGCTCGCGCTCCGGACGGAGATGCGTCACGAATGCCGTCTGGTCGTAAGGCCAGCTTCGCGTCTCGATACCGACGGCGGACCGCACAAATGAGCGCGAGCCGTCGGCACCAACAACGAGGTCGGCGGCCCTTTTGACACCGTCCTCGAACTCGACGGTGTACTGCTGCCCCGATTGTCGCAACGAGCGGATCGGACTGCCGAATCGTAACTCAACGTTTGCGGCATCGAGCTGGCGCAGCAACGCGTCCTGCAACAGAACGTTCTCGACGATGAATCCCAGCTGCGGCAGCGCGAATTCGGCCGCATCGAAACGGAGGGCCGACGGGCTGTCCGGCGTGTCAGCCTCGTCCCAGACCCGCATACGCTCGTAAGGACTCGAGCGGGACGCTGCAACATGCTGCCATGCACCGACGGAGCCCAGTAAATCGGCCGAGCCGCTCGCGATAGCCGATACCCGGAGCGTTACATCGTCATCCGGGGTGAATCGGGCGCGCTCGGCGCCATCCAGCACCGTAATCCGGAACGAATCGCGGGCCGGACCGGTGGCCAGCTTTGCGGCGAAGGTCAGGCCGGTGATCCCTGCGCCAACGACAACGATGTCGAAGTGCTGCTTCATTTGAGCGGCACACCGCGTGAAAGCCGCGGCAACGTGCCTGCGAGGCCCATCGTGTGTTTGGCGAACAGCGATCGAACGCCCGGGATCAGGTCGAACCCGAGCATGCCGACATCGCGCAGCGCACGCAGCGATCGGCTGGAGCTGCCGAACAGGCGAACGAGTCCGTCGGTGAATCGCACCAGCTTCTTCTGGTCACTGCGACGCCAGTCCGCGTATCGCGCGAGAACCTGCTCGTCGCCCGGATCGACACCGTTCGGCCCGGCCCGACCGTCGGCAATGCAGTCGCAAAGCGCAGCGATGTCGCGCATCCCCAGATTGAACCCCTGCGCTGAAACCGGATGAAGACCGTGTGCGGCGTTGCCGACCAGTACGGCTCGGGTCGAGGTCAGCCGCGCCGCTTTACTGAGCGTCAGGGGATAGGCCGCGCGTTTTCCGACGTTCGAGAAAGCACCCAGGCGGTAGCCGAACTCCTGCTGCAGCTCCGAGAGGAAGGCATCGTCATCCAGCGCCAGCACGCGCCCCGCGTCCTCCTCCGAAACGACCCAGACAAATCCGGCCCGATCGTCCGCGACCGGCAGTACCGCGAGCGGCCCCTGGGCGGTGAATCGCTCGTACGCGCGGTACTCCATCTTCTTCTCGACGAGCATGTTGCCGATCACGGCACGTTGTCCGTAGTGGGTCTTTTGTGCCGGGATTCCCATCATGCCGCGGACCGTCGAATTGGCGCCGTCCGCTGCCACGAGCAGATCGCAGCCTAGTGCCTCTGGTCTCCCATCGCCGGCCTCGAGCATCGCCGTCGCCTGCGTCGACGTCAGCTTGACGTCGACGATGCGAGCCGGACAAAGCAGGTCTACGCCATCGCAATGATCCATCGCCGACTGCAGCACGCTGCCCAATACCCGGTTGATGACGACGTAGCCCAGCGCCTCGACGCCCTGTTCTTGCGCGTCGATGTGGGAAAAGCCGAAGCGGCCCTGGTCCGACACGTGGATGCTCTGGATCGGCGTCGACGCGCTCAGAATGTCTTCCCACAGACCCATCGCCTCGAACATGCGCTGCGTGCTTCGCGACAGCGCAGTTGTCCGGTCGTCGAAACTGGGCTGCCCGGGATCTTTACGCGCAACCGCCTCGACCACGGCAACCCGCAGCCCGAGCGGCGCAAGCGCGAGTGCTAGACTCGTGCCGATCATGCCACCGCCGGCAATCACGATATCGTAGCGGCTGTCGCAACTAACTGCGTTCATGAGCCTGACATCAGTGCCTCGATCTCATCGGGGTGCTTGGCAAGGCCTTTACTCAGCACGTCCGGACCCTTGGCAGTTACAGCGACGTCATCCTCGATTCGGATTCCGATGTTTCGGAATGCCTTCGGCACGTTTCGCTTGTTCGGAATATAGAGGCCCGGTTCGACCGTGGTCACCATGCCCGTTTCCAGCACCCGCCACTCGTCGCCGACCTTGTAATCGCCGACGTCATGAACGTCCATGCCGATCCAGTGCCCGGTACGATGCATGTAATAATCGCGGTATGCCCTGTCCCTGATGAGCTTGGGTAAGGAACCCTTGAGCAGGCCCAGTTTGCGCAGACCCTTTGTAATCACTCTGACCGCCGCATCGTGCGGATCATTCCAATGGTTTCCCTTTACGGTCTTGTCGATGGCGGCCAGCTGTGCTTCCAGGACGATTTCGTAGACCGCGCGCTGCTCCGGGCTGAATCGCCCGTTTACGGGAAACGTCCTGGTGATGTCTGATGCGTAGTAATCGAGTTCGCATCCCGCATCGATGAGCAGAAGGTCGCCGTCCTTGAGCTCGGAACTGTTCTCGACATAGTGCAAGGTGCATGCATTGATCCCGCCGCCGACGATAGGGTTGTAGGACGCCCATGCGCCGTTGCGTCGAAACTCATGCCGGAATTCTGCTTCGACCTCGTATTCGAACAGTCCAGGCCGCGTGATCTGCATTGCCCGCTTGTGCGCGCTGACGGCGACCTTTGCGGATCGCCGCATCGCCGCGATTTCGCCGCGACTCTTGTACAAGCGCATGTCGTGCAGAAGATGGTCGAGCGCGACGAACTCCTGTGGAGTGTGCAGTCCGCGGGACAAGCCGGAACGCAGAGAGTTGACCCAGTCCGCGACACGCGAATCGAACTCCGAGTACATTCCCATCGTGTAATAGACGCGGCTGCAGGGCTCGATGATACCCGGCAGGATATCGTCCAGATCGTCGATCGGGAATGCGTCATCGGCACCGTATTCGCTGACGACGCCCTCCTGCCCGGCTCTCGATCCATCCCATCGTTCGCGTTCGCGATTCCGCTCGCGACAGAACATCAGGAATTCACCCGCCTCGCGTCCGGGAGCCAGGACCGCCACGGCCTCGGGCTCGGCGAATCCGGTTAGATAATAGAAATCGCTGTCCTGCCGATACCGATATTCGACATCGCGGCTGCGCGTCCTTACCGGCGCGGCGGGAAGTATCGCTATGCCACCGACGCCTACCATGCGCATCAACTGCTTGCGACGACGCTCAAATTCCTTCTTATCCATCTAGAAAGTACGCTCTTCGTTTCCCGGGCGGGCGGTATTCTACGCCTACAAACCTGTTTTAGGGCGTCTGGCGCCAGCGAGGCCCTCCTGGCACGACGCTACTGCATCGTCTCGCGGCCGGGCCTGGATGAATCGGCGGCATGGCGAACGTCGGAGAGTTCCTCGTAGGCGAGCTGCGCTGCGACGCGCAGATACTCCACGAGTTCGACGTACGCTGCTTCGTTGGTCTCCTCGTCCTCCGTGTCGTCGAAATCAGCACGTGTGATCTCGAGCATGTCGCGGATGATGTCGGAAAGCGGCTCCGCTGCCAGCCTGTCGCGCAATTCGTTGCCATGCTTGGCAGAGACGAGACCGTGCAGGAATCCTTCGCTCCAGTGCGCCATGGCGGCCGTTCGCTCGGCAACGTCACAGTCATCGTCGGGCAGCAGCGGCGTGAACTCTGACAGCCTTTCGGACAGTTGCCAGAAGGTCGATTGGTAAAGCGTATCGAGCAGCTTTTGGCATTCCGCGCGGGCGGCATTGTTCTCTTCGGTGCCCTCGAGCACCTGCATCAACCAATCCGGTCCCGCCGCTACGCCCGAAGTTGCCAGGCGGCCGGTCAGCAGGCCGTGTGTCTGCGCAGCATCCCAGCCCGCACCGCAGCGTCTGAGCGCGCTGTCCAGCAAGTCATGATCGACCTTTTCGTCCACGTGACTGGCAACCTTTTCAATTCCGCCAATCCCTTATGATCCCACGGACCGATTCCGGAGGCCACGCCTGACATAACGGATCTGCACAGATAATTGATTCTGTGCTTTAGCGTGACTATATTCTCCCTATGGCCGACAACATTAGCTCAACTTTCGAACACGAACTGAAACGCTTGGAAAAGCGCGTCGATGCCCTGGTCCGCGTCTGTGACCAGTTGCAGGACGAGAATCGCTCCCTGAAGCAGCGTCAGGATGTACTCACCTCTGAGCGCGCAACGCTTCTTCAGAAGAACGAGCAGGTTCGCGCCAGGGTTGAGGCGATGATTGGCAGACTGAAAGCAATGGAGCAAGGCTCTTGAGGCCTTGCAGCTAAAAGCACACGGAGTACGTTGCATGACTGAACAATTCGCGCAGGTGAGTGTCCGCATTCTTGACAAGGAGTACCAGGTCGCGTGCCCGTTGGACGAGCGCACCGACCTGCTCGACTCTGCCGAAATTCTGAACACAAAGATGCGAGAAATCCGGGACAGCGGCCGGATCGTTGGCCTGGATCGCATCGCCGTTATGGCGGCGCTGAACATGGCCAATGACTTAATACATGCACAGGCCCGCGATCAGGAACTGGAGGGCGGGATCAGCAGCCGGCTAAAGATGATTTCCGATCGCGTCGACAATGTTCTGAGTGCATCCCAGCAACTCGATCTCTGAACCTCGGCGTTCGCGATCAACGAATAAGCGAATTGGCGTCTCCTGCAGTGTTCGATACCGACCTGGAAACCTTTCGACCCTAAATTTTTACCTCGGGGTCGTGTTCTGTCGGGAGCATATGCGCATAACCGCTTTGGCGGTGAGCCTGTTGCGACCACGGCTGACCCCACCTTTTGCTCCGGTTCGAGAGCGAAGGTTTGTAACGGCACAGGCGGGAGACGCCTCCTTATGAAGGATCTGCGCAAGAAAGCGTTGCTTGCGAGACGTGAGCTTCATCCTGTTACGCGTGCAAGATCTTCCGAAATAATTTGCCAACGTGTCGTTCGCTCTCGCGAGTTCCGTTCGAGCAAAACCGTCGCATGCTATTTGCCGACGGGTGACGAGGTCGACACCCTCGAAATCTTTGACCGCGCCTGGCGCGCAAACAAGCGCATCTTCGCGCCCGTTTTGCGCAAACGTGGAGAAATGTCGTTTCGTGAAATTCGGCCGGACTCTGACCTCGAGCGAAATTGCTATGGCGTTTGGGAACCGTCGACCGGGACGACGATCGAGCCACGCAACCTGGATCTGGTAATTGCACCCACCGTCGCATTCGACGACGACAACAATCGCATCGGGATGGGCGGCGGCTATTTCGATCGCTGTTTTTCATTCCTGCGATACAGGAAGTACTGGTTGCATCCGAAACTCATCGGCGTTGCGTTTGCATGCCAAAAAGTCGAGAAAATTACGCCAAACGTATGGGATATACGGCTTTACCGCGTTATTACCGATTGCAGCCCGGTCGATGAACGGACACGTTGAGTGTAGTTTTCGCTGCATTACAAACAAATTTTCCTTTCGTGCCATCGCTCTGAAAACATCATCCTGAACAGACGCAGGTTCGTCCGACCGATTTTTCTTTTCTGTATCCCTCAATAGCCTGGTTCGGTTTTTTTTTTCGTCCTCCCCGATCGCAAATTCCGTTCGAAAACATTCGCCATTTTGCGACACTTTAAAACGACCGCATTGCCGCGATTTCGCAATTCAAAAAGTCAGAGTAACTTTCTGGATTTTTCGCAATTGTTGTATATACTCAGCCCCGGGTACCCGACACGGAGAAAATTGATGGCTACCAAAAAGAAGTCTCGTAAGAAGGTTTCGAAGCGCAAAGTCGCCAAGAAACGTAAAGTAACAGCACGGAAAAAAGCCGCGCCGAAAAGGCGCGTAGCTAAGAAAAAAGTCGCCAAGAAAAAGGCGAAAAAGAAAGTAACGAAACGTAAGACCAAGAAAAAGGCGAAGAAGAAAGTCGCCAAGCGTAAAGCGAAGAAAAAAGTAGCTAAGCGCAAGACCAAGAAAAAGGCGAAGAAGAAAGTCGCCAAACGGAAAACCAAGAAGAAGGCCAAACGCAAAGCGAAGAAAAAAGTCGCCAAGCGTAAGACCAAAAAGAAAGCGAAGAAAAAAGTAGCTAAACGCAAGGCGAAGAAGAAAGTCGCCAAACGCAAGACCAAGAAGAAGGCGAAGAAGAAAGTCGCCAAACGCAAGACCAAGAAGAAAGCTACGAGGAAGAAAGCATCTCGCAAGAAGAGATAGCTGACTGGACGCTTTGGAAGAGGCCTTCTTCCCAGGCAAGCAAAAGGGCCCGCTTCGGCGGGCCCTTTTTTATTTTTGGGAAATGTGCGCTGGTCGAACGTGCATTTCGCACCCATTTGACTATAGTAACTGCCTATGGATGCTAGTCAGAAGAAGGCGGCCGCGGCAAAAGCGGCTCTCGAATACATCGTACCGGGGACCTTGCTGGGGGTTGGTACCGGCTCGACGGTAAACCTCCTGATCGATATGCTGCCTGACGTTCGCGATCAGATTGAGGCCGTCGTATCGAGTTCGAAGGCAAGCACTGCGTTGCTGAAAGAACGCGGCTTCGAGGTAAAGACGCTCAACGAAATAGGCGATATTGACGTTTATATCGACGGCGCCGACGAGTGCAACAAGCATCTGCAGTTAATCAAGGGGGGCGGCGGCGCTTTGACGCGCGAGAAAATTCTCGCTGCGGCAGCACGCCGGTTCGTCTGCATCGTCGATGATTCCAAACTGGTTGCCATGCTTGGCACCTTTCCCGTCCCTATCGAGGTCTTGCCAATGGCACAGGAATTCGTTTCCCGCCGTCTGCTCAAGATGCGTGGAAACCCGGTCTGGCGCGACGATTTTGTTACTGACAACGGCAACCATATCCTTGATGTTGACGGTCTCCAGATTCCCAATCCCGTTGAAATGGAAGCGCGCATCAACCGGATTCCGGGCGTTGTCACCGTTGGAATCTTTGCC
>JAAUYE010014799.1_pt1 | contig 16990 bp, 13 predicted proteins | sample 7278081 | NCBI WGS metagenome assembly JAAUYE01 (sample SAMN14350131, study PRJNA611818) | marine sediment metagenome | isolation source: surface marine sediment (0.6m) | place: French Polynesia: Moorea | collected 2018-08
GCCACTATTGGCCCGCACTGCAAGGGAGACGTCAATGTTGCGTAGCGGCCACATGCGCAAGGGAGCGTTCTTTTTGCTCATCTTGCTCGTGCCAGCCTGGCTGTACGGCAGTGAAGCTCGATCACGCGCCACAACAGGTGGTGCTTGCATTGCCTGTCACGGCGGCGCAGCGACCGGGTTCAGCCAGTCTCACGAATTCGCAGCAAACAACTGCGTCGCCTGCCATGCCGGTGATAACGCCAGCGGCAGCGAGGAAGGGGCGCATGTGGGTCTGATCGCGTTCCCGGGCGATCTCGAAAATGCAGCACGCACATGCGGACTTTGTCACGCCGACAAGGTCGCGTCCGTGACGGATAGCCTCATGCATACGGGCCGCGGCATCGTCCACACGACTCGCGCCGTGGTCGACGGCGCGACCGGCCCGGTCGACACGATCAATCTGCAGTCGCTCGGGCACGGCGTGGCCGATTCGATGCTCCGCAAGCAGTGTGCCAGCTGTCATCTGGGTCAACCGAAGACTTCGCACGCGCTCGACGTAACCCGCGATCGTGGCGGCGGCTGCGCCGCGTGCCACATCAATGAGCATCCCGCTGACGAGCACCCGGCCCTGTCGGCCGACGTGTCCGACGGGCGTTGCTTCGGTTGTCACTCACGCTCGGGGCGCATATCGCTGAGTTATGCGGGGCTTGCCGAGGTCGACGAGTCGAGGTCACGCCTCGCCGACGGCAGGCCTGTGCAGAAACTGCCGGCGGACGTGCATTACCTGGCCGGTATGCGTTGCACGGCTTGCCACGATGCGGACGACGTTATGGGCAGCCCGGGCGAGGCCGTGCACCAGCGTGACGCCGTCGACGCAGCGTGCACCGACTGCCACGAGAAACACGAGGACGAGGCGCACCATAGACTCACCTGCAACGCCTGTCACAGCCAGTGGGCACCGCAGTGCTACGGCTGCCACATGGAATACGACGAAGACGGCGAACAATGGGACCACGTGGAGCGGCAAATGACGCCTGGCCGCTGGAGTGACAAGCGCTGGAATGTCAGGAACGGACTGCCTGCGCTCGGCGTGCACGCTAACGGCCAGGTCGACGTCTTCGTGCCCGGCATGATCATGACGATCGCGCATCCGGCTTTGGACGAGGAGCTGTTTGTCCGCCGCTTTGCGCCGCTCTCACCGCACACGACGGGCCCGTCGCGTTCCTGCGCGTCCTGTCATCGCTCGACGACGGCACTGGGGCTCGGGCGAGGGGAGCTGCGGACCACGGACGACGGGCTTGTGTTCGAGCCCTCAGCCCCCCTGCTCCCGGACGGCATGGCGGGCGACGCGTGGACGCGTCTTCACGACAACCAGGCGCCCGACGAACAGGGCCATCGCCCGTTCGATACTACCGAGATGAAGGGAATACTGGACGCGGCTATCGTGGACGACCGGGTGGAAGGCCCGGCCGAAGACTGATCAGCAGGATTCCTCGGCCGCGGGCGGCAACGGCTCATCGTCTGCGAAATCGTCCTCGTCGAAGACTGGCGGGACGAATTCGGCCTGGGGTCGGCGCGCGGCTCCCTCGCCGCGATCGCCCACGAAGTAGCATGCAAAAGCCCGCTGGGCAGAGACTTTCAGGCTTTCGCCGTCGAGCTCCTCGGCCGTGATGTCGGGGTTGAGGATGTTGGCGTGCCAGGCGTTATAGCCGCCCACGAGGACCTGGGCGTTGAGACCCGCGACGCGCAACAGCGTGGCGGCCTTGGCACCGTTTTCGGAGCCGTTCGAATAGACGACGATTTTACGATCGGTCGGCAGGCTCGCCATCGTCGCATCAGTAACGAGTTCGGCGATCGCCAGGTTGCGGGCCTCGCCGATGTGGCCCTTTCCATAGTCTGATGGCGCCCGCACGTCGACGAGCACGAAATCCTGGCGTTCCTCGATGAGCCATTCCGCCAGTTGCTCGACCTGCACGCGGTCGCTTTGCCGCGCGGCGGCCTGGGCCACCTCGACCAGCGTCGCAGAGTTCCCGGCGTCGTTGGAGCATGCCGCCAGTCCGGCCAGCAGCAATGCCAGGATGAGTGTCCTCGTCTTAGTCATAGAATCGTCATTCCATCCGTTTTATCAGTTCAGAGTCGTATTGCGTTTCATAGTGCGTCCAGCTACTCTCCTGGCCGACGTCGATCATGACCTGTCGCAGCACGTACCCACCGATCAACACTAGCACGGGCGCCACGACGGCCAGGGACGTTACCATGCCGCGAATTTCCAGCATCTCGAGCAGCAGCGGAACGACCAGGCCGATGCCGACGAACAGCACCCAGAAGACCATGGTGTAAGGACCACCCGTGATGCTCTCGAGCGCGTCGATCTGCGGCGCCGAGCCCGTCGCGAGGTTTATCAGGAATAGCGCCACCAGCGCAAGTTCGACGACGATGAAGACGAGATCGATTCGCGTAAACAGGTGCTTCTCGCCCTTTTGCCGTGATAGCAGCGCGACGAGGGCCGCCGCCGTCGACAGCCCCGACACGAGGAACAGCGGTCCCAGGACACCCGAGTTCCAGAAGGGCCGTGCGCTGAAGGCGCTCAGGAGTATGCCCGTGTAGATACCCAGCGCCACGCCGCTCGGTATCGCGACAAGCGCGATCTGGCGACGATGCACCTCGCACCAGTCGATGATCGCACTCACGAGCGCGAAGCGGTCGACGTAGGGGGTCGTCACCGGGAAGCCGCGGCGCAGCGTCGACAGTATCTGCAGCGTCGACACGGGGTAGATCAGGATCAGGATCCATGCGCCCCAGGACATCGGCGAGGTAACCTGGAACGCCGTGTAGAAACGGAACACGTACAGCTTGTGCTCGAGGTCGAGGAACAGGGTCGTCATGCCCAGCGACAGCACGATCGGCGCAAGCAGCGCAAGCCGGTAAGCCGCGAACGGTGCATCATCGTCCTTCTTCAACACGGCGATCGCCGCGGCAAAAATCATGACGCCCGCGGTCAGCCCACCCAGGAACAGGTACATGGCCACTTCCCATGTCCAGATCGCGAGGCTCGGGTCGATCATTTCGTTCGCCCGGGCGGTGACCATCAGTTCTTCAGTCATCGGCCTTCATCCTCAGATCAGGTAATAGACGTGCGGCTCGTTGCCGGTCTCGGGGTTGAGCACCTTGTACTTGCGCGTCCTGAGAAGCTGGCTCACTTCGCTGTTCGGATCGTCGAGGGAACCGAAGTACATGCACTTCGTCGGGCACGTCGAGACGCAGGCGGGATCGAGGCCTTTCTCGACGCGGTGATGACAGAACGTGCACTTGTCGACATAGCCATCGGGGTGCATGACGAGGCGCGCGTCGTAAGGACAGGCCGCGATGCAGGCCTTGCAGCCCGTGCACTTGTCGGCATCCACCAGCACGATATTCGTGTCCTGCCACTTGTGGCTGGCGCCTGTCGGACACAGCGTGACACAGGTGGCGTTTGAACAGTGGTTGCAGCGCTCGGAACGAAATTCCGTCTCGAGGTTCGGGTAAGTCCCGTTCGTTGCTTCGACAATCCAGTCACGATTGAGACCCTCGGGTACCTTGTTCTCGGTCTTGCAGGCGACGACACAGTCGCCGCAACCAATGCAGGTCTTCGTGTCGATAACCATGGCGTAGGTGGTCATGCTGCGCCTCCTGCCGGACGCTCCTTGACGAAGGTCACGAAGTTGGCGCGCATGCCGGTGCCGCCCATGATCGGATCAGTCTTGATATTGCTCATCAGCGATGCATCGTCGGCGCCGACGCCGCCTGTCAGGCGCAGGCGCTTCGACTTGTGGCCGAAGCCGTGCGCCATGAAGACGGAGTCCGGGCCGATGCGCTCGGTGACGCGCACGCGGATCCTGTTGCTGACGACCCCCTTCGGGCTGCCGAGGCGGACGTAGTCGCCACTCTTTATGCCCCACTCGCGCGCGACGAGCGGATTCACCCAGAGCTGGTTCTCGGGCGACAGCTCGAACAGCAGCGGGTTGTTGGTCGTCTTGCCGAAGGTATGCGCCGGCATGCGACCGTAGTTGAGCCGATAAAACCCCCTGGGCACCGGCTCAGGCGGCGTGTACACGGGCATCGGGTCGAAGCCCTTGTCGGCGAGCTGCTGTGAGTAGAGCTCGATCTTGCGGCTCGGAGTGCGGAAACGCACCCTCTCGCCGTCGCGGAAGTACATTGGCGTCTTGCGCGGAAAGTTCCTGACGCCCATCTTTTGCATTTCCTCGAGCGAGCTACCGACCTGTTTGAGTTCCCAGTCGAGCTTTTCCGAGTAATCGTCCCACGGGAAATACTCATCGAGGCCCAGGCGATGCCCGAGCTGTTTTGCTATCCACCAGCCGGGTTTGCTGTCGTGTTTCGGCGCGAAGGCCGGCATGCGCAGCGCGAGCGAGGGACTGCGTTCGCCTGAATTGCGGAGATCGTCGTAGCGCTCCAGGTACGTGCATTCGGGCAGGATGATGTCGGCATAGCCCGTCATCTCCGACGGCATCGTCTCGATAACGACGACGAGGTCGAGTGAGTCGGCGGCCGCTTTGAGCTGCTCCTCGACGCCCGGTATCGTCTGCGGCAGGTTCGTGCCGTAGACGAGCCAGCCTTTGAAGAACGCGTCCTTGCCGACCGACGCATCAATGACGCCGTTGGTGACGCCCTGCCCCGCAAACGGCCACTTACCAGGATAGGCATCCGAAACCTGGTGATCGGGCTCCGGATAGGCGGGCAGCGGGTAAGACGGCAAGGAAACCTTTTCGGGGATGTAGAACCCGCCTTTGCGGTTCCAGGAACCGAGTAAGGCATTGAGGACGGCGATAGCACGACTGCGCTGCGTGTCGTCGCCGTACCAGACTGCGTGCCGACCCGGATGCACGACTGTCGCGGGCGCTGCTTTCGCCATCTCGCGCGCGGTCTCTCGAATCACGTTCGGCTTGATACCGGTCTCCAGGTACACCCACTCGGGCGTGTAGGTCCTGACGTGCTCGGCGAGCTGCTCCAAACCGATCGCGTAGCGCTCGAGATACTCCTTGTCACAGAGGTCCTCTTCGATCAGCACGTGCATCCACGACAGCAGCAGGGCCATGTCCGTGCCGGGCTTGATTGGCAGCCAGTACTTCGACTTGCCGGCGGGCACCGAAAAGCGTGGGTCGACGGTAATCAGCGTGACGCCCTTGTTGAGCGCCTCGGCCAGCGTCTGCACCTGACCGTTGTGCAGGTTCTCGCCGATGTGGGAGCCCAACAGCACGATGCACCGCGAATTCTCCATGTCGGTGCGCTCGGGAGAACTGGCCGACTCACCGAAAGTGAGGCGGAAACCGACGTCGCGCGGACCGCGACACTGCGCAAACGCGGGCTCGGCATTGCAGTTGGAGCCGTAGGCTCGCAGGAGGTGGCGGAAGTGCGAACTGCCGGCGCCGTGATTGAGCATCACCATGCGCTCCGGCCCGTGCTTCTCGGCGATGACCTGCATCTTCGACGCGACGAAGCGCAGCGCCTGGTCCCACGACACGGGCCTGAAAGTCTGCTTGCCATCGACTGTCACGCGCAGCAGCGGCGTCTTCAGCCGGTCGGGATCCAGGTAGGCGCCCGGGCCGCCCGTGCCGCGCGTGCAGAGTCGGCCGCCGCTGTGCAGATCGTCATCGTTGCCCGTGATCTTCCAGAGCTCGCCGTCTTCCTGGTACACGTGACCGGCGCATTTCCAGAAGCACATGTCGCAGATCGTCGGGGTCGCCGTGACTGCGCCGGTTCCGGGCAGCGGTTTCGCCGCACAACCCCCAAGGAACAATGCAGGCGACACAGCGGTACCGGCACCCAGCAGGCTCGAGACTTTGATGAACTCGCGACGTTTCAAGAGCGGGCTCCTGCAAGAGTAACCAAGGCGACGGCAGGCTCTGACAGTTCGTGCTGCGCGCTCGCCTTGGGGACGATGTAATACGAGGGTTCGACCGAATCGTCGATAAACGCCTCGGTCGGGAAGAACGCATAGATAGTACCAACAAGAATAGCGATGGCCACGAGGCTGCCCTGTAACTTCAGGAAACGGTTGGGCGTCGCGCCGTAATCCGCCGTCGGCCAGGCCAGGTGCTGCACCAGGATCATCGACAGGGTGCCGACCACGGCGACGATGACAACGATCAGTATCATCGGGCCGAGACCGATCCCGAGCCACTGGTTCAGGCGAAACGCGCCCCGGTAATCACTATTGTAGAAGTCTCCCCAGACCGGAAAGAAGTCGCCGAATACGAGGCTGCCAACAAGAAAGCCCCCAATGAACACGAGCGCGTCGATCTTGCCCGTCGCGATCGAGGCAATCGCCGTCCCGGGGCAGTATCCGCCGATCACCATTCCGACACCGAACAGCAGGCCACCGACAGCCATCGGCAACAGGTAGGTTGGCAGCATGTAGACCTGCGAAATATCGAGCGCCCCGACCAGGCTCAGGCCCCACAGTCCCAGCATCCCCGTCACAATGGCCGAGAACATCACAACGGGCACGCGCACATCCTTGAAGTAGAACGCCCAGACGATGCGTCGCGAGTCGGTAAATCCCGCCTGGAACAGCGCGAAGCCGAAGATAAAACCGATGGGTACGGCAAGCCAGAGGTTCGTGGCTGCCGAGATAGCGCCGGTCTTGGCGAGAGGCACGATCATATCCATTGTTTTCTCACAAACCATGCAAGGAGCCATCCGCCCACAAAGATACTCATGAGGAACGCCCAGCTACCGATGGAGAGCTCGGCGCCGCCGACGAGCCCCTGGCCGCTCGTGCAGCCGCGTGCGAGGCGCGCCGCAAATCCCGCAATGACGCCGCCCGTCAAGGCCAGCGACAGTCGATACAACACAGAGCTCCGGGGCCCGCGCAGTACCTCGACACGCAGCTCGCCCCTGAGCCAGGCGGCGACAAAGCTGCCGATCAGGGTGCCGACCAGCAGGAACACCAGCCAGTCGTTCAGCGGGTGCGCCCCGTCGGCAAAGTAGCGGCCGAAATACGCGCTCTGCTCCGTCGCCGTCGGGAACAGGCCATGCTGTACCCAGGCAACAAGGCGCGTCATCGCGCCGCTCGCGCCGATGCCGCGCCCGGCGATGACAAAGGCCAGTAACATACTGATGCCAATCAGTATCCCCGCAGGTACGGGTGGCCACCGCTTCTCGAATTTCATCCATTACTCCTGGTCGTCACGCGTTGCGTGCTGTATTTACATTAGCATTATCTAATACATCTGCAGGTACGCTATAGGTACATATACGGCTGGCAGAAACTTGCTGCAGGCGCAGTAGATTTACGTATCGCGAGCCGGATTCGGGCTGGATACAGTGCCACGATGAAAACCATTATCGAGCCGTTCCGCATAAAGATGGTGGAGCCCATCAAGCTGACCACGCGCGACGAGCGCGAGGCGCTGATCCGGAAGGCCCATTACAACCCGTTCCTGCTGCGCGCCGAGGACGTCATCATCGACCTGTTGACCGACTCGGGCACGAGCGCCATGTCGGCCGAGGCCTGGGGCGCGCTAATGCGTGGCGATGAATCCTATGCGGGCGCGCGTAGCTGGTATCACTTCCGGGATACCGTCAAGGACATATTCGGATTCGAGCAGGTGATTCCGACCCACCAGGGCCGCGCCGCCGAACACATCCTGTTCGGCGTCATGGTCAAGCCCGGCATGGTCGTTCCCAACAACACGCACTTCGACACCACCCGCGCAAATATCGAGTTCGTTGGCGGCGACCCGGTCGACTTGCCGTGCGCCGAGGCGAACGACCTCGATTCCGATTTCCCGTTCAAGGGCAACATGGACATCGCCGCGCTCGAGGCGCTGATTGCCAGGCAAGGCCCCGAGCGCATCCCCGTTATCATGGTGACGATCACGAACAACTCGGGCGGCGGACAGCCCGTCTCCATGGCCAATATTCGCGAGATCAGCCGGGTGGCGCGTGAGGCCGGTATTCCCTTTTACATCGATGCCTGCCGTTTTGCCGAGAATGCGCATTTCATCAAGCGCCGCGAGCCGGAGTTCAGAGACACGCCCGTCATCGATATCGCGCGCGAAATTTTCAGCTATGCCGATGGCTGCACGATGTCCGCCAAGAAAGATGCGTTCGGTAACATCGGCGGCTTCCTGTGCACCAATGACGCGGCGCTCGCGCACCAGGAACGCAACATACTGATCCTGACCGAAGGCTTCCCCACTTATGGCGGCCTCGCGGGCCGCGACCTGGAGGCCATTGCGATCGGACTACGCGAGATACTGGACGAACATTATCTCGACTACCGGCTGCTCTCGACGCGCTATGTGGTCGACCATCTGCGCGACGCCGGGATCCCGGTCATGGCGCCGGCGGGCGGCCACGCCGTCTATCTCGATGCACGCCGGTTCCTGCCGCACATCGAGCCGCTGCAATATCCCGGCCAGTCGCTGGCCGTGGAACTGTACCTCGAGGCCGGTATCCGCGCCGTCGAGATCGGCACCGTGATGTTCGGACTCGACCCGCACACCGGGGAAGAAAAACCGGCTCGCCTCGACCTGCTGCGACTCGCCATTCCACGCCGCGTTTACACGCAAAGCCACATGGACTACGTGCTCGAGGCGATAGGCAATGTCTGGGCCAGGCGGGAGAAGGCACGCGGCATGAAGATCGTCAAAGCACCGCAGTTCCTGCGCCATTTCACGGCGCATTTCGACTGGGCCTGATCTCAGTCCCCGGGGTCGGGAGGAATTTTCGTCGCCTGCCAGGCAACGACCTTCCAGGTGCCGTTACGTTTGAAGAAAGTACCCGTGTTGAAATAGTAGTCAACGGGGTTCGACCCGTCGGCGGGCTTTCCGACGAGTTTGAATGTAACAACGGCCGTCGTACCGTAGACACGAACATGCACGTCTTCTCCCGAGTACACGACGGCAGGTGGTTCGTCGGCTGACGCCTCCGCGCCGTCGAATCCATCGAGGATCTCCGCTTTGCCGAACCGCTGGCCGCTCGACGATGTGTACACGAGATCATCGGCCCAGAAACGTTCGTGAGCTGCCCTTTGATGGGCGGCCGCGAGGAATTCGTGCACGAGCACCTCAAGCTTGTCGGCATCGGATGCCAATGCGGCAGGTGCGAAGCCGAATAACCCGAGCGCCGCGATCCGAAGTATGTTCGATAGCAGAAATTGTTTCGTCATGGACTCACCCCCTGTCGGCGGTATTCTAGCCCATGTCCTGCCGCTGCAGACTATCCCGCCGATTCGAAGCTGAAGGACGAGACCGGGTTGGCGAGAAAACGTTCCTCGTATTCTGCCGCGCTGACCGGTTTGCTCAGCAGGAAGCCCTGCATCTGGTCGCAATCCTGCGAGCGCAGGAACTCGACCTGCGCGACAGTCTCCACACCTTCGGCGATGACCGTTAGTCCAAGCTGGCGCGCCATGGCGATGATCGCGGCACAGATCGTCGCGCCATCGTTACTCGCCTCGAGATCCATGACAAAGGAGCGGTCGATCTTGAGTGCGTCGATCGGGAATCTCTTGAGGTAGCTCAGTGACGAGTACCCGGTGCCAAAATCGTCGATGGCCAGCGTAATGCCAGTGCCCTTGAGATACTCGAGCGTCCGGATCGTCTTTTCGATATCGCGCATCAGGATGCTCTCGGTGAGCTCCAGTTGCAGCAGGCTCGGCCTGGCTCCGGCCTCGAAAAGGGCCTTCATAACTGTCTGTTGCAGGTCACTCTGGTAGAACTGCTGGCTCGATATGTTGACGGCGACGCGCGGCGCATGACCGTAAGCCTCGTCCCAGTCGTGCGCCTGCTTGCAGGCCGTGCGCAGCACGAAGTCGCCCAGCGGAATGATCAGGCCGGTCTCTTCGGCCAGCGGAATGAAACTTCCCGGCGGGATGTACTGCCCGTCCTCGTTCCTCCAGCGCACCAGCGCTTCGGCACCAACGAGCTTTCCGGTCCTCAGATCGAGCTTGGGCTGATAGTGGAGTTCGAGGTCCTGGTTCTCGATCGCTTTGCGCAGGTCCTGTTCGAGCGCCATACCATGCAGCGATCGGATGCTCATGGTTCCGGAGTAGAATCGCACCGTGTCGCGGCCCGCGTCCTTGGCCTGGTACATGGCAACGTCGGCATTCTTGAGGAGATCCTCGACGTTGTCGCCGTCCTCGGGGTAGATCGACACGCCGATACTGGGTGTCACGACGAACTCGTGGCCTTTGTAAGGCACCGGCTTGCGCAACTGCTCGCAGATTCGGTCGGCGATCGACGACAGCACGTCAATGTCGTCAAAGCCGCTGATCGCGCACGCGAACTCGTCGCCTCCGAGGCGGGCGACACCGGCCGGGACTTCGTCGTCATGGTTTTCCTGGCCGCGATTTCGCACGGAACCCGAAAGGCGTTTTGCCACCGCGTCGAGCACGCCATCACCGATCGTATGGCCGAGCGTGTCGTTGATGCGCTTGAAGTTGTCGAGATCGATGTACAGCACCGCGACCTTGCCGCTACCGTCCTTCGCCTCGTCGATCATGCCGCCGAGTTGCAGGCGGAATGCCTGGCGGTTGGGAAGGCCTGTCAGGGAATCGTAGAACGCGAGCCGTCGAATCCGCTGCTCAGCCACTTTTCGATCGGTAATTTCCGAAACGAGCGCGAGCGTTTTGCGATCGACGTAAGGGACGAGGCGCGCCTCGTAATAGCTCGCCTTGTCGTCGTCGCCGTTAATGGCGAATTCGATGCGTGCTGGCGTGCCTTTCTTGCTCACGAATCGGCTCGCCCTGCGCCACGACTTCGCAACATTCTCGGGAAGGAAATCGCCGACGAAAACATCGCCCTCGCCAGGTTGCGGCAATGGACGGTCGAACTTGCCCGGAATGAAATCAGTAACCTCGTCATCTTCGGCCAGCACAACGAACGTGTCGGGCATCGCCTTGAGCAATACCTCGTTCTTTGCCTCGGAGCGCCGCATATTCTGGTAGTCGTGACTTGCACGGAGGATGTACTGCACGCGATGGCCGAATATCGGCCAGTTGATCGGCTTGGCGATGAAGTCCGTGGCGCCGGCATTGTAGGCCTGGTCTACCGCTTCGATATCGTCTCGCCCCGTCACCATGACAATCGGAACTGCCTCGCCGCCCGGCAGGCGCCGTATCTGCGCGCACGCCGAAAAACCGTCCTGGACAGGCATCTCGACGTCAAGCAAGACGATCGCCGGATTGTGTTGCGCAAATGCCGCGCAGGCCATCGCGCCGTTGTCGACGTCGACGACCTCGAAACCGCCCTTCTCGAGAGCCGCTTTCATTACCTTGCGGATAGTCGGATCGTCGTCTGCGATAACGACTACTTCTTTTTTCGAGACATCCCTGGTCACGCCGCAATCTCCGTCTTGTTGCTCAGCAGTTCCTTCACTGCGATTTTGTATTCCTTCCACGCACGATCAATGTTCACCGAGATCGGCTCGATATTCCCGTCACGCCCGTGCTTTTCCATCGTTGCGCACAGCCCCGAAAGGCGGCGCGCCCCCACGTTTGCGCTCGATGACTTGAGCGAGTGCGCGGCACGGACGGCCGTCGCCAGGTCGTCCTGCTCGGCCGCTTCGCTGAGTTCGAGCATCAGCACCTCCGCATTCTCGACGTATGTATCGATAATGCTGTTCAGCAAACTGCCATCCTGTTCGGGGTCGAGTTCGTTGATCTGGTCCAGCGCATTGCGATCGATCACGGGATCTTCGTGGGCATCTTCGTCGTTCGCCGGCTCTCCCGCATCGACGACCGTTACGCTGTCCGCCTTGTCGTCGCTGTCCCAGCGCGCCAGCGCCTGCTGGAGCTGCTCGCGACTGAACGGCTTGCTGATAAAATCGTCCATACCGGCGTCGAGGCAACGCTGGCGGTCTTCAGCCAGCGCATTTGCCGTCAAAGCGATGATCGGCAGCCTGTCACCGCCGTTTTCCTTCTCTCGCTGCCGCTGCACGCGCGTGGCGTTGTACCCGTCCATTACGGGCATCTGGCAGTCCATCAGTACGAGGTCCGGACGCTCGTCGTCGATACACTCGAGCGCATCCTTGCCGTTGACCGCCTCGACGACGCTGCAGCCCAGGGCCGCCAGCATATGACGAGCGACCTGCATGTTGATCGGGATATCCTCGACCAGCAGGACCCTGAGGTCGAACAGCCTCTGGTTCTTCGTTGTCAGGACCTCGTTCTCGTAATTGTGGCTCTGCTCGAACCCGCCTTCCTGCAGTACGTAAGTGATCGACTCGTGCAATATCGATCTGCGCACGGGTTTCGACAGGTAGAGGTCAATGTTATCGCCGTCCAGAAGCTGAGGATCCAGGCTGTCGCCTGCCGAACTCAGCATCATGAGTCCCGGCTTGCCGAAATCGGGCCTTGAGCGTATGGCGGCGGCAAGCTGCGGGCCATCGGTATCCGGCATGAAGAAGTCCAGAAGAATGATATCGAAGACGTCTCCCGCTTCGGCATCGGCGCTTAGAATCTGCATCGCTTCGGTCGCATTCGAGGCGCTGCGCACATCCATATCCCAGGCTTTCATCTGGCGCTCGAGCACGTCGCGATTGATCGCGTTGTCATCGACAACTAACGCCTTGACGCCCGGCAAAGGTTCGAAAACTCGCGAAGTGACCGTGTCGTCAAATTTCGCCGGCACGATGGGCAGCGTGAACCAGAATGTCGATCCTTCGCCAAGCCCGCTTTCAACGCCGATTTCTCCACCCATCAGTTCCACGAGTTGTTTCGAGATCGCAAGGCCGAGCCCCGTGCCACCGTACTCGCGCGTGGTCGACACGTCGGCCTGGGAGAAACTGTCGAAGATCAGTGCCGCCTTCTTCGCTTCGATGCCGATGCCCGTGTCCCTGACGGCGAAGAACAACTCCGGGCGGCCGGGGGCCAATTCTCTTTGTGACAGCTCCACGACGATTTGCCCTTCGTTCGTGAACTTGATCGCGTTGCCGATCAGGTTCATGAGCACCTGGCGCAGGCGTGTCGGGTCACCGTTAACGATCGTCGTCACGTCGGGACTGATGGCTCCAATCAGGCCGACGCCCTTCTGCTGTGCTCGGTTATAAAGCAGGTCCACGATGCTCTCCAGCGCGTCGCAGACGTCGTAGTCGGAGTTCTCGAGCGTCAACTTGCCCGCCTCCACCTTGGAGAAATCGAGGATGTCATTGATAATCGCGAGCAGAGACTCGCCGGACTGCTGAATAGTCTCGGCAAACTTGCGCTCGCTCTGGTTGAGGTCGGCAGAGAGCAGCAGCTCGGTCATTCCAAGCACGCCGTTCATGGGCGTACGAATCTCGTGGCTCATGCGTGCGAGGAAGTCGCTTTTCGCGCTGCTCGCCAGCTCCGCCGCTTCTTTCGCCTTCAGCGTTTCATCGAAGGACTCCACGAGCTGCGCATTGGCGTCGGCGAGCTTCTGGTCGCGCATGTTGATTTGCGCAAGCATGTCATTGAAGCCGTTCATGAGCGCACCAATTTCATCGCCCGATGTCGGTTCGGCCCTGACTGAATAATCCTGCTCTTCACTGACCTTGTGCATGAGTCGCGAGAGCGCAACAATCGGCCGCGACACGGCAGACTGCAGGCGGAACGAGAGAAAATAACCGAGGATCGCGGCCATCAGCACTACCGCTCCGGCGACCAGCGCAACGCGCTGCAGTGTCTGGACGAGGTCACCAAGGGACGAGCGAAGATGCAGATAGCCAATCAGCTCGGTATCGAAGAATACGGGCCGAACGGCGTCCAGGTAGCTAAGCCCGCGAAACGTCTCCGTCGGACTCCGGCTGTCCATCACCGCTGCCAGTAGTGCCTCGATCTCTGCAGCCGTGTTCTCCGATTCGGTGCTCTGGTCCGCCGTATACGTTGCGAGGGTCCGGCCGTCCGCCATGAAGATGCGCGCCGTAACGATCGCAGGGTCGGCGCTCAATGACGCAAGCACCTGGTTTGCCAACTGCCCGTCATCGAACGTGATTGCTGCGGTGCTGTTCGTCCCGATCACATCGCCCAGCGTGGCAATCTCCTCGATCGTGGCCTTGCGGTAGTGCAAGGCCTCGGATGCACCGAAAAGCAGTGCTGCGATCAGGACAGCAAACAACGTCGCAACGTGCATGATCCACGTCAGCTTCCGGGCGATAGGCAGGTCTTTGAAAGGACGTTTCGTCATTCGTCACATCCCCCCGGGGCTGCCAACGGAAGCGGCGAGCTGCAGTAGCTGCGCGCTGATCCGCAGTCCCGTGTTCTCGTTCGCCTTGAGATTGATCGAAAAGCTGACACGGTTGCGCCGAATCGTCATCGTCACGATCGTCCCGTCGCTGGCATACCGACCTGCTTCGGCAAAGGTCAGGACAGGCTGGCCCGCGACCGAGCCCAGCCATTCGGAGGCATCCCTTTCGTCCTTGCCACCCATGTAGAGCACGTCGCAGGATTGCGCAACGAGCAACGGTTCCGGCGCCGCCAGGACCCGCAGTTCGCGACCGTGAATCGGTCGCTTCGCTACTGTTTCAAACGCCTCGAGCGTCATCTTGTCGCCGAGCACGCAAATCCTCAGGAACGGGTTGTCGTCTGCAAACCTGCTGTCCGGCCACGTCACGAATTTCGCGATTTTGTGCGCGATCGCGGCTTTCACGGAAACCGCGGCCGCAACGTCATCGGCAAACACTTTCGCACACGCGAACATCGACAAGATGATTGCCATGCATGCGAAACGGGCTGATGTCGTCCTGATCGTCATATCGCGAGTATCGATTCGTTAGCTATCCTGTCGCTTCAAAATGTCCAACGCAGCTCGACGAACGCTTCGGTTTCGATCTGCACGGGAGCGACGTCGACCAGTTCTGACTTGAATTCCAGGTGATCGCCGGCGATGAGATTTCGACCGACAGCGGCAACGCTGAGTGTCGGCGTCGGGGCCCACGCGAGACGCAGGTCCAGGGAGGTGTAGGCGTCCACTTCCTGCGATTCGAGCTCGTCGACCCAGCGCAACCACAGGTCCAGCTCGAGGTCTTCGCCGAAATCCATCGATGAGCCCAGGAACACCTGGTGGTCCGGGCTATCCTCGACGACTCCGGCCTCCTCCTGTTCCGCATTGTTGACGTCCTCGGATGCGTGAAAGTAGGTGTAGCCACCTTGAAGTCGCCAGGCATCGCTGACGTGCCATGATGCCGATATCTCGACACCCGAAGCGTCGTAACCGCCCTCATTGTTGATAACCAGCGGGGCTTCCACGTGCGTAGCCGTCAATACGCAGGTCGGGTCAAGCGGGAGGATTACGCCGCTGGGCGCACAGACGGGCGCACCCATGGCGAGGTTGCGCAGGTTGGACAACTCGTTGAAAAACATGGCTATGTCGAACTGGAACTCCCGTTCGCGCAGCCGGTAGCCCATTTCATAGGCCGTGATATCTTCGGGAGTCATATCAGGATGCCCATTGACCAAACCCACCGTCGGCACGGGCAGAGGAAATTCCGGCTGTCCCGGGGGCAGTACGGCGCTCACGGCCCGTCCACCCAGCTCACCACGCGATGGCATACGAACCGCCTTCGATGCTGAGGCCCAGAGCGTCTGGTTGTCGGCGATCGTATAGGCGAATCGAATGCTCGGCTCGACTTCCACCTCCTTGTCGCCGAAGTCGTTGTGCTCGAACTTGCTTCCGAGGATGAGCCTCGCTCTGCCGTCCAGCATGGATATCTCGTCCTGGACGAAAGCGCTGAAGCGCTCTTGCGTCTCATCGTTCGGGCTCAGCACAACCGAGAAGCTCTCGGTGGTCTCGTCCGAGTAGTGGCGGTAACTGACACCCCATACCCAGTGGTGGCGGTCACCCACGGCGACGCTGTGCTGGATATCGATATCGAAGGTTTCGGCGTCCTCGTCGTACGTAAATCCTTTACGCTCATGAGTGTCAAAGTAAGCGCGGATCTCGAAAGCCGACTCGGGTGCGAGGTTGCGCGACCAGTGCGCCAGCACAAAACCGCCCGAGATGTCGGTTGCGGCGTCTACGAGAGATTCGTACGGCGGCGTTATCGATCGATCGATCCGGTATTCGCCGGACTCACCTCCATAGGCTTCGAAACTCACGGTAAGCTCGTCGGATTTCCTGCTGTCCCAGTCGAAGCGGCTACCGACGCGCCACATCTCGGTGTAGTCTTCGACGTCGTCACCGAACATGTCGACGTTACCGTCCCTGTCGAAGAATTTGCCGTAGAAACGAATCGCGGAATTTTCGAAACTCGACCCGTAACGAACGACCCCCTCGTACCCCTGCTGTCCGCCAAGCACTGTGACGTTTCCGCCCTGGGTGTCGGCTGCGGGCTTGGTGATGATGTTGACGATGCCGTTTACCGCGTTGGAACCCCACATCGTCGCACCGGGACCGCGAATGACCTCGATGCGCTCGATCGCGGCGATGTCGGTATCCTGCACATCCCACTGCACGCCCGAGAGCATGGGGCTGTACAGCGTACGTCCGTCCATGAGCACAAGCAGCTTGTTCGCGTACCGTCCGTTGGCGCCGCGCGCCGTTACGGCCCACTTGTTGCCGTCGATCTGCGCCACCTGCATGCCCGGCACCAGGCGCAGGAGCTCCGGTATCGAGCGAGCGCCAGAGCGGCGAATGTCGGACTGCGAAATAACGTGGACGGCGGCGGGCGCGCTACCAACCCTTTCGGGTTTTCGCGACAGGGTCGTTATCTCCGTGCTCAACAGCTCCTCCAGGCTAAAGTCCGCAAGAGTTCCACTGGCCGACATTTCCTGCGCCTGGACACCGGACGCCACACATAAGAGAGCGAGCACAGTCGACACCAGGCCGGCCCATTCATTCGAGAGCGCTCTCGAGAATTTCATTGATCGATGCATCTGACTGTTCTCCAAAATTCCTTATCGGCTACGCGCCACCGCGTCAGCGACTGGCGGCCACGCCTCTTGCTGTTTCAGCTAACGCGTCATCTTGCTCGCGAGTGACTGGACACGTTCTTTCTGCTTGTCGCCGAGGATCGCCATCTCCTGGATTTCCTCGTCGTCGAGACCGAGTTCTCC
>JAAUYE010043174.1_pt1 | contig 16967 bp, 17 predicted proteins | sample 7278081 | NCBI WGS metagenome assembly JAAUYE01 (sample SAMN14350131, study PRJNA611818) | marine sediment metagenome | isolation source: surface marine sediment (0.6m) | place: French Polynesia: Moorea | collected 2018-08
CATAAAACGAAGCGCGGCGCGAGTCAGCAGTCAGCCGACGTTCGGCGGCGGGCAGGGCCGGCGGCACGCGGCCGAGAATTTATCCGAAAGCGCGGCCTGAGGCGCCGTTTTTTCGTAACGGGCTGGAGTCGCCGGCCGGCGGCCCGCCGCCGAACGTCGGCTGACTGCTGACTCGCGCCGCGCTTCGTTTTATGATCCCGCAAAAGTTCAGCAGGAATCAGCCGCCGTGGAACGCGACAACTCCGACCAGATCGCCACCCCCGATTTCCGCAGCTACCCGGCTCGGCCCGGGCTGGTCGCGGCCGAGCCGGACGAGAGCTGGGTCAGCCTGCGCTGGGCCGACAGCGTGGAAGCCCGCTTTCACTACCTGTGGCTGCGCGACAATGCCGCCGACGAGCTTTCGATCGATGCGCATTCGCACGAGCGCCTGTTCGATATACTCGATATCACTTCGACGATAAAACCGGGCAGGCTCGAAATCGACCGGCAGGGCGCGCTCGTCGTCGACTGGGGCGATCGCGTCACCCGCTATCATCCGGGCTGGCTGCGCCGCTATGCCTACGATCTCGGTATCGACGACCGGCGCAAGCCGGCCCGCGAAACCTGGGATGCCGGCATGGCGTCACGGCTGCCGACCTTCGATGCGGGCGAGATCAGCGCGGACGCTGACCGGCGTCTTGCCTGGCTCGAGGCGATTCGGCGCTACGGCATCGCCCTGGTGGTCGAGAGTCCGACCGATCCCGACGACTACATCGACTGGCTCGAAAGCCTGCTGCTGATCCGGGATATGAACTGGGGCAAACATTTCGACGTGATTTACCAGTCGGACGGCAAGTACATTTCCAACAAGGGCGTCGACATCCCGCCGCACAACGATGCCGCGACGCGGCCGCAAATGCCGGGAATCCAGATTTTCCACTGCATCGAGAATACCGTCGAGGGCGGCGAAAGCTACTGGGTCGACGGCTTCCACGTCGCCGAGACGCTGCGGCGCGATTTTCCCGACGACTTCGAGCTGCTGACGACGGTGCCCTGGTCGATGGCGAATCGCAGCCCGGATAGCGAGTACCGCTGCCGCGCGCCGTTTATCTCGCTCGATGCCGATGGCGAGCTGCACGAAATCCGGCACACGCACTGGCTGCGCGAACCGCTGGTGGCCGATTTCGACCTGGTCGAACCGCTTTATGCCGCCTATCGGCGCTACGTCGAAATCGCCAACGATCCGCGTAACCGGGTCGATCACCGCCTGCGGCCCGGCGAGGTCAGTTTCATCGACAACCCGCGCATCTTCCATGCGCGCGGACCCTACGCAACCGGCGAGGGCCAGCGCCGTATGCAGGTGTCGCATTCCGAGCGCGAGGAAATCGATTCGGCGATCGCGGTGTTGAAGCGCCAGCGCCCGCCTGAACCCAACCGGGAGCATAAGGATTGAAAGCGCCGCGTGTCGATAGGGGCGAATCTCGACCGCCGCGGCCGCATGGCGTGACCCGTTAAAATCATTCGACGAGGAGTAAATCCATGAGTTACCAACACCTGCTATACGAGGTCGACGACGAGCATATCTGCTGGGTGACGCTGAACCGGCCGGAATGTATCAACGCGTTCAATACGAGGCTATGCGCCGAGCTGTCGGCCGCGCTCGAGGCGGCGGACCGCGACGACAACGTGCACGTGGTCGTGCTGCGCGGCGCCGGCAAGGGATTTTCCTCCGGGCACGACCTGAAAGAGGACGCCGACGACGACTTCCCGTCGATTTACGCCTACCGCAACCATTACCGGCAGCAGCAGCACGAATTCACCGCGCCGTGGCGCATCTCCAAGCCGGTGATCGCGAGCGTGCATTACTGCGCCATCGGCAAGGGTTTCGAAATCGCGATCCTGTGCGATGTCACCATCGTTACCGACGATTGCCGCCTCGGTTACAAGGAACTGCGCTACGGCATTTCCGGTTTCCACATGGTGCTGCCGTGGCTGGTCAACATGAAAGCCGCGCGCGACCTGCTGCTGACCGGGCGCGAGGTCGATGCAGAGGAGGCGCGGGCCATGGGGCTTGTCACCGAGGTCGTCGGCGCCGACGACCTCGAGGCGGCGACGTTGAAAAAGGCGCGGATCGTCGCGGCGATGCCGAACGAAATGCAGCGTATCCACAAGCACTACGTCAACCATGTTTACGACCTGATGGGGCGCAGCAGCGCGGCCGAATGGTACAACGACCTGATGACGATGATGTCGTTTTGCCCGACCGAGGTTTACCGGAAATTTTCCGAAATCACGCTGGAAAAAGGTCTCAAGACCGCGCTGGCCGAAACCAGCGCGCGCTACGACGGGCTCGATTAACGGGACGCTGCCGCGGATTTTCGGTAAAAAGCGATTTCCTGAATTTTCTGGATTCATATACTGGCGGCAAGGCCGGCATCAGGGATTCCAGTAGTCGCAATGAAAGAAAACGTAGAAGTGCGCAGCAAGCTCGAGCTGCGCGAGGATCGGGTCATCGTCGCCGTCGACGATATCGTCGATCTCGTTGCCGGCATTTTCGAAAACCTCGGCTGCAGCACGGCGATCGCGCGCGAGGTGGCCGCGCACCTCGCCGATTCGAACCTCTGCGGCATGGAGTCGCACGGGCTCATGCGCACGCTGCAGTATGCCGAGCAGTTCGAGTCCGGGTACATGCGGCCCGACGCCGGGCCCGAGATTCGCGTCAACCCGCGCGGCGCGATCTTCGTCGACGGCAACGGCGGCATCGGCATCCCGGCGATGCGCATCGCCAACGACGAAGGCTGCCGCATCGCCCGCGAGCAGGGCGTGTCCGCGGTTGCGATCGTCAACGTCGGCCATACCGGGCGGCTCGGCGCGTTTACCGAGGCCGCGGCCTCGAGGGGATTTCTGAGCATTTGTTTCGGCGGCGGCGGGCGCGAGCAGTGGCGCCAGGTGGCGCCCCACGGCGGCCGCTGCGCGAAACTGCCGACCAATCCCTACAGCATCGCCGTGCCCGGCGGCGAGCGCGGGCCGATGATGTTCGATTTCGCCACCTCGAAAATCGCCGGCGGCTGGATATACGCCGCGCGCAGCGCCGGCGCGCGTCTGCCGGACAACGTGCTGATGGATCGGGACGGCAACGTCAGCCGCGACCCGGAAGATTATTTTCGCGGCGGCGCGATCATGCCGTCGGGTGAACACAAGGGTTACGCGCTGGCGCTGGCCGCGGAGATCGTCGCCGAGGCGATGCTCGGTCCGACCGCGACCGAGGGCGGCTGGCTGCTGCTGACCGTCGACACCACGCGCTACCAGGAGCCGTCGACGCTGCAGCGCATCGCCGAGGAAATTCTCGACGATATGCGCAACTGCCCGCCGGCGCCGGGCTTCGACCGCGTCGAGGTGCCGGGCGAACGCGAGCGCGAGCATCGAGAGCGTACGCTTGCCACGGGAATTGCGCTGCCGGCCAGAACCTGGCAGCAGATCGAGACGCTGTCGGCGCGCCTGATCGCCGCCAGGGCCGGATAGCCGGGATCGGTCGAGGTGGTCGCAGCCGGGCACAATCCGTTGAATCCGCAACAGCGCCCGGCCGCGGGTATCGGTTTCCTCCTGCTCGGCATGCTGGCGATATCGGTCAACGACATGCTGATCAAGTGGCTGTCGGGCGATTACCCGCTGCACCAGATGGTTTTCATTCGCTCCGGTATCGGCATTTTTTTCAGCCTGATCATCGTTCAGTTCGAGGGCGGCTGGGGGATTCTGAAACCCCGCCGCCCCTGGCTGCACGTTTTGCGCGGGTTATTGATCGTCACTTCGAACATGACTTATTTCGCCGCGCTGGCGGTGCTGCCCCTGGCCGAGGCGACCGCGCTGTTCTTCGTCGCGCCGCTGTTCATTACCCTGCTGTCGATCCCCCTGCTGGGGGAAAAGGTCGGCCCGTGGCGCCTGTTTGCGGTAGTCATCGGCCTGGTCGGAGTCATCGTCATGCAGCGCCCCTGGGAAAGCGCGGAGGAGATGAGCGTCAACCGCTTTATCCTGATATTGCCGGTTATTTCCGCGCTGACCTACGCCTGCAACCAGATCCTGACCCGGCGGCTCGGCGTGCAGGCCAAGGCCTCGGCGATGGCGATATACATCCAGGGCAGTTTTATCGTGGTCTCGCTGGGATTTTTCGTAATCGCCGGCGATGGTCGCTACGCCGCGGGCCTCGAAAACGAAAGCCTGGTTTTTCTGCTGCGTTCCTGGACCCTGCCGCAAGGCGGCGACAACTGGCTGTTCCTCGCGCTCGGTCTCAACTCGGCGATCATCGGGTATTCGCTGGCGCAGGCGTATCGTCTCGCCGATGCGGCTACCCTGGCGCCGTTCGAATACGCGGGCCTGCCGCTGGCGATCATGTGGGGCTGGATCATCTGGCACGAACTGCCGGTCGCCGAGGTCTGGATCGGGATTATCCTGATCGTTGCCTCGGGCCTGTTCGTCTACCTGCGGGAACGTTTGCGCAAACGGCCGCTGACCAGCAAGGACCAGGTGCACCGGCGCTATTAAGCTAGCTGGCGGTTTTCGTCCCGGTAACGGTTCGGGAGGTCGGTATGCCCCGGCGAGCGCTCCGCGCGGGTTCGAATCGATGCCGGCAAATCCTGTCGAGGGCGTTTGCCTAGCCGGCGAAGCTGCTGATGATTTTGAGCAGGTTGTTGACCGTGTGCTTTTCCTCGCCGATCGCGATGGTCTGATTCAGCTCGACGTATTCTTCCTTGAAGCGCACCGCCTGGTCGTTGTCGATGAAGTAAATCCCGTTGGTCGAATTCAGATCGCGAATGCGGACACGGCCGTCCTCGATTTCGATTTCCGCGTGCTCCTTGCTCGCGGCGGGATCGCTGACGTAAATGTGGCCTTCACGGCCGATAATGAATTTGCGTCCTTCGAGAGAACCCAGACTTGCTCTACTGCTCATGTTCATTTCAGGTCTGCGTAATACTTGACGAGGAGCCAGCATAGGCGCTGCGCGTCGATCTCGATGTGTGCTGACGCACACTTCGTTCAAATGTTCGCAATACTGTGAACTTGTTACATAAAAAGCAGCCATCGAGTCATGCCGTTTCGGTGAACGCGCGGGAGCCGGGTAAACGTCTTTGGCTCTTTATCGAGGGCACTCGGCGTACCGAAACAGGCGCTAAAAACTCCGAGGTGGGCAGGCAGAACCGATCCAGAGCCGCCTCCCGACCGAGGACATCTTCGAGCGCCAGACGCGGCACTAGTAATTGCGAATGTGTTCGATAATCAGCTCTGACAACTTTTCTGGCTGATCCTCGGGCACCAGATGCCCGCATTGCTTCAGGACGTGTAAACCCGAGCCGGGAATTGCGGCGTTGAGCTTGTGCGCCCAATCCGCAATTTGCCATTGATCGTCTGCACCCCAGACAAGCTGAATCGGCAGGTTCCCGAGTTCGTGTATTCTCTCTGTGAGCTTTGACGTATGCACGGGGTCGTAATGCATGATTTGATGCTGAAACAGACTTGCCTGGCCGACGGGACCCGAGATCATGTCGAGATAGGTTTCGAGAGGCCCTGATCGCAGGTTTGCATGATCGAAGGCAGCGGAGAAAATCCATTCGCTGAAATGCTGGCGGTGCTCAGCCTCACTGGCGGCAATTAGGCTCTCCAGTCCCGCCGCCATTTGTTCACGAGTTCGTTTCGAGGGCCAGCTATCAAAACTTACGGTATCGACCAAAGTCAGCGTTTTGATTCGTTCGGGGTAAAACACGCCAAGCTGTTGGGCGACAGCGCCCCCGATATCATGGCCAACGACGTGGCTGGCTTCCAGTCCCCAGTGCTCCATTAATTCAAGCAGCAGCGGAAGCTGCCCGCTTACCGAGGTGTCTACAGACCTGTCCCGAGGTCTTTCGGAGTGTCCGAATCCCAGCAGATCGTAAAGATAAACCTTGAATCCGGAATCAACGAGTTTCGGCAGTACCTTGCGCCAGATATGCGAAAAGAAAGGCGTGCCATGAATTAAAACGACGGGTTTACCGTCACCGTAAACGCCATATGCAATTCTGTTGCCCTGTATCAGTACATTGTCTTGAACAAGCTTTGTCATGTTTCACCTCGTGCCGATTTTCGAGTGAATATGCCCAAAAACAATATATGACGCAAACGACATTTAATCATATAATTAATGAGTTTCTGTCATGTCAGGATTATAAAAATGACCGCCCGACTGGATATCGATGTATTACGTACTCTCAAGGCCATTCACGATCATGGCGGAGTAACCAGGGCGGCTGAACATTTGTCGCTGACCCAGTCCGCGGTCAGTCATAAGATCAGACGGTTCGAACAGGGTATCGGTTGTCAGCTGTTGCGCAGAAAAACAGGGCAGGGTCTGTTTACCAATGACGGAAAACATTTGGTCGCCTACGCCGAAAAAATTATTTCGATTCATGACGAAGCCCTGCTGGGTATCAACAAGCCAACGCTCAAGGGCCAGATTCGTCTGGGAATTACCGAAGAAATGGTAACTGTAGGCCTCGCCAGGTTACTGGGCAGATTCGGGCGATTGTATCCGGATGTCAGAGTGAGGACCCTGGTTGAACAGAGCCTGGTTTTGCAGGAACAGCTCGACCAATCGCTGCTCGATATGGCGGTCATGCAGGTGTTCGAACACGAGGTCGAAAACGATGACCTGGTTATTCAGCAAGATAGACTGCTGTGGGTTAAATCTGTCGATTATGAAGTGCCTTTCGATAAAAGCATCCCTTTCATCGCCTTCGACCAGAACTGTTTCTATCGTCAGTGGGCCGCGAAAGAACTTGCGGGTTCGGATAAACATTTAGATGTGGTACTGGAGTGTGCCAGTAACGAAGGCGTCTGTAGTGCAATTTTGGCCGGAATGGGAGTGGCACTAATAGCGGAGCGGCATTTAAGGTCGGGCATGGAGGTACTCGATGTCGTACGACCTCCCGATATCGTATTCGTCATAAGAACCGGCAAAGCTAAACCGGGGAAGCACCTGATGGCATTGCGCGGCGATATCTCGAATTCACTTTCGACCCAAACAAATTAATCTATTAGTGTCCACTCGCGGCCGTTGATCGACGCCCGGTTCGCGAAAATGAGCGGCAGTTAACGGAAATGCCGCATCCGACCTACTAGAAATCAACAATGCCTCGCGTCGATACCGCCTTTTTACATTACCGTGCCCGTGGGCACGGTAATGCATTCCAGCCATAATCCGAGACTATCGATAACATGTCTGAAATTTACTCGGGCCTGGTCGATGGACAACCCTACATTATTGGCAGGGAAGGTCATATCTATATTGGCGACGAATATGTGAGCCGTCGCCATGCCGTTATCCGGCTCTACAAGGGGAGAATTACTTTGCGGGACCTGGGATCGGGCAACGGTATGTATATATTTAGAAACGGAGCGTATGTAGCTTTCAAAAGTGGCTTTGTTAAGGAAGATGACCGGGTAGTGATTGGAAATGAGCGCTACTATGTGCACGAACTGCTGGAGAGAATAAGTCTCGCGCGATTGAGATAAAGAAGATTCCGGGAGGCTCTTGTTGGCGTCCGGTATCCGGGAAACCTGCGAGTATCGAGTGGTTTCCGGCAGTAAGTTTTTGTCATTCGTTCGATTTTGAAATCGTTTATCGTTTTAACTGCTTTACCTGTAGTTTCGACTAATTGAACAAGCAGTGCTTTGCGAAATCCTTTGCCTCGTTTCCGGTCCATTCACCTTTTGGTTTCTGTTTGAGATTCTCGCACCACCTTTCACTGCCTACTTCTGCAGAGCAGGCCATTATCTGAGTCAGTAGAAGAGCTAAGAACAATTTTTTTATCACCTGAATCTCCGCTAATTCCGTGAGGCTGTAACAAACAAGAACCAGTACCTTTAATTTAGCCCTGGACCCGAAGATAGATATTAGCAGCTAGACTCGATAACAGCTGCGTTAACGATTAATGCGGAATTCCGCTTTGGGGCCGAGATCTTCTCCGCCTGAGTGGTTTCAAGCGTCAACCCCGGGTTTCATCCTTTATTGTGACCGGCTTCTCGCTGTAGACGAATCTCTTTGCATAAGCTAAATCAGGTGAAAACGAACTCGCTTTTTTAAATGAATCGAGCTGTTTCGAAAAAAACAATACCTTCGATAACCAGGTCCGAGCTGGTTAAAATCCTGTCCAGGAAACAGGAGCACCTGGCGTATAAAGATATAGAGCTGGCTGTACGTAGCTTGATAAACCTGATGAGCCACAGTTTATCTTCGGGCCAGCGTATCGAGGTCAGGGGTTTCGGTAGTTTTGACCTGCACTATCACCCCTCCAGAACCGGAAGAAATCCGCGAACGGGGGAATCGGTTAATATTCGGAGCAAGTACGTTCCGTATTTCAAACCCGCCAAAGAGCTTCGTAAAAGAGTTCTGTAAGATCGGGCGGCCGGTACTGGCCGAATTCCGTCCCTGGTGTGATTTTCTGCGGCGTCTGCTATGGCGTGAATCCAACCACTTCAATGGGATCGAAAACTGCGGCTTTAGGCGCGGAGCTGAAAGTTTGTAAATTACGCCAGGCTCCCGAGTTCGACCCGGAGCGGTCATTCGATCCTGATCAGTTTCCATTTCCCCGCGGCGTCATCGGCACATCCCCGGCATTTCCAGAATCCATCGAGGCTCGATCCGTCAGGGGCAAGATCCCATTTGCCTTCGATGTCGTACCCTCCCGCGGCCTCCCCTGGCTCGACATAAAACGCGATGCTCGTACCTTCGATCGAGCCGCCTATTTTGGTGCCAAACTTTTCATCGAATCCGGAAATGGCCTTGCCATTCTGACTTAGTTTGATCTCGAGCCTTTGGTATTTTTTCTTGAATTGCCACCTGGAGTTGCTGGTTATAAATGAAGCGTATGTGCCCGCTAAATTCAAAGGTGGCGAAGACCGGTTTACCGAAGTCGATTTCGAATCAGTGTTATCCAGTTTGGTAATTGGCATCGAGTCGTATTTCGTCAAATTCCACTCCCCGCTGTGACTGAAGTTGTGGTGCTGCCATTTGCCGGTCAGTCCCCAGCCGTCTTCCCGAATTACCCACTCGCCTTTGCCATTGTTGAGCTGGGTGTACCAGTCGAAAACGATTTTGTTACCTTCGATGCTGCCCTCTATCTGCCCGCCGTGGGCGCCAAAGCTGCCCTTGATCCGGTTGCCGGTCTGGGTGAGTTCGAGCCGGCCTTTTTTATGTCTTTTGGTGAAATCACTGATTACGGGCCCGCTGATCCTCGACCAGTAAGTCCCCGACACGTTCGGCGTCGCGGGTGACAGGGGATTCAGTGTTGCACTGGATACCGGAGCCTCGAGAGTTGCAATCGGTGTCGAATCGGATTTGTACAGGTTCCATGTCCCCGCCAGACTGTTGCCCTGGTAATCGAGATTCCAGTCACCGTCCAGGGAGATCAAATTATCATTTAGGATCCAGGTTCCCTTACCTTCTTTGCCCGCACCGCCCGGCACCTTCATGAAGAATTCGAAGGTGATTTTATTACCGTCGATCGTACCCTCGATCTGTCCCGAGCGGTCGCCTGACATGGTTCCGGAAATGCTGTTGCCGTCCTGCACGATATCAACCTGAATCCCCGGGTTCTTGCCGAAGTACCATCGAGGAATACCGTTAACCGAATTCTTGGTGTATGTAATCCTGGAACTGTAAGATCCGGAAACCAGGTAGGCGGGGCCTGCCTTATCGATAACCGAACCCTTCTCGACGATGGGCGCTACCCGGGCGGCAACCGCCGCGCGACCGCCGTTTTGCCGGTAGAGCTCGGCCGCGCGCAGCTCGATGTACCTCGCCTTGCGCTTTTGCTCGTCGCCTTCGACCTCGACCAGGGCGCGCGCCCACAAATTCCGGTCCTGCTCGTTGGCGTCGATTTCGGCCTCGGCTTCACCGTAGAATTCGTACACGCTTTCGGCGCCGACGGCGCCTTTTGCGGACGCCTGTGGGGCCGCGGCCGGCTGCGTTCCGCCGCGCTCGACCAGCAGGTTGTCATCCAGAAATAATCCCTTGTTCAGCGCCGCGAAAAAATCCTGGTAGGGTCCGGGATCCTCGATCGCCTTCAGGTTGTACTGCGCATTCGCCCGCACCACCATTTGTTCGCCCCTGGGCTGCACCGTAACCGACATGCTAAGCGCGTAACCGTCGAGCTTGGTCGCCGACACCACGCCGACGACATCGTCCGCCTTGTCGATAACGAAACGCAGATCCTGCAGGGTCGACATGACCGCACGCAGTACGCGCGTCTTGTCGCTGGTATCGTAGGTGCGGGTCTGGTAACTGCGCACTTCCACCTGGCTGCCGGCGGCCAGCACCTGCTGCCTCGAACCCAGGTTGGCGCAGCCGGCGAGGAGCGCAAGCAGCGCGCACAGCAGCGCGATGCGCAATCCCGCGGTCATGACTGCTGCTCCAGGAAAAGCGATTTATTCAGTTTTTCGAAAAAGCCGAGAAAAATTTCCGGGTCGTTCAGCGGCTCGATCCGGCTGACCTGGTTCTGACTGTTCCAGACGATGCGCTGGATTGTCAGGCGCACGCTCCAGCGTTGGCTGGGTAGCTGGTTATCGAGCGGGGTCGTCACCAGCGAGAACTTGATTCTCTGGCGTTTGTCGACCGGCGCGTTGGCTCCAAACAGTGCCAGGAATACCGCGCCGACGACCTGCGCCGGCTCGGTCGCGTCCCGCATCTTTTCACCGACGATCAGACCCAGGTCGGATTCCACCTCGGTTATCTTGACCCCGAGGTCCTGCAGGATGGCGACGCTGGCGGAAAGGATTTCCGCCTCGGAGACATCTTCATAAACCCGGGTTTGCAATTGGCGATCGGCGATACTGGTCGGGTCGAGCGCGAGCGCGTCGCGCGGCTGCGTCGTGACGCAGCCCGATAGCAGGATGGTGACGCCGATCAGTGCCGGAAAGGAGGCGATGATTCGCATGACCGTGCCGACACCGGCTAGAAACTCGACGAGTGGTAGGCGAAATCGCGCACCAGGCTTTGCTGGTCGAACTTGACGATAATCGTCAGCGTGCGCTGTGACCGGCTTACGGCGCCGGCGTTCTGGTTGTAACCGCCGTTGACCCCGTTGAGCACGTCGCTGTTGAAGCCCAGCACGAACGCGCTGGCGCCGCCGCCGCTGGTCGAATAAACATACTCGGTCGCAACCTTGTCGTAGACCCAGACCTCGCGGCGGGCGCTGTCGGTGGATACGATGTTGGGCGAGCCGAGTATTTCGACGATCTCGGCGCCGCTCATGCCGATCCGGACCTCTTTTTGCACGACACCGACGGTTAGCCTGTCGGCGCCGTCGTCACGAACCGCTTCCCGGTGCTGCCCGGCCGACATGCATCCGCCGAGTCCCAGGGAGACCAGCAAGGTTGCCAGGATGGTTATGCGATGCATGATGCTATCCCCTGTTTTCGTCTGTTTATCGAGGTGTGTGGCAAAAACCCCGGAGCTGCGGGTAAATCGTTCCGCGAAAAAAGGCAGCCCTGGATAGTCGTGGTTTTCATTTGTATCTCCCTCCCGATAGATACAGCCAGGATGAGAGGGTGGACTCTTAGTTTTAAAACGCAACTAATGACTCTTTGGTATCGATATACGAAACCTTTGGCAGCAATATTCGCGCCGAACCCGGCAAATGGCGCGAATTTTGCGGGCCGCCCTTGACGCCGGGAGCGCCCTCGCTCGCGTAGGCATCGCGTGGGCAACATCCTATAATGCGGGTTTGCGCTAGAGACGGGCGGTGGTATGAGCGGGCTAAACTTGCAGCAGGCAAACGAGCTGATTGACGAAGTGTTGCGCGTGGCGCGCCGGAAGGGGATGCCGCCGCTGGCGGTTGCGGTGCTCGACTCCGGCGCGTACCTGAAGGCATTTCAGCGCGAAGACGGCGTATCGTTCCTGCGCGCCCAGATTGCCCAGGCAAAAGCCTGGGGAGCGCTTGCCATGGCCTGCGATTCCCGCCTGCTCGCCGAGCGCTACCAGCAGGATGAAATCCAGCAGGGTTTTATCCATGCGCTGAACACGATGACCGACGGTAAAATCATACCTTTGCCCGGTGGCGTCCTGGTCCACGACGACCGGAATGAAATCATAGCGGCCGTCGGTGCCGCGGGCGGGGTTTCCGAAGATGACGAGGCCTGCGTTTGCGCGGCGGTCGAAGCGCTCGGTTTTAAGTTATCGAAATAAGCGCGCAATCGATTTGAGCAGGGGCCGGAATTTTCCCGGTTCCGGTGACTGGAATGTAAACGCATGACATGTCTGCGGCGCCTGCCGCTCGGGCCGAAGGAAAAGAAACTGGTATACTGTCGCGGGATTGACGGAGTGTGCCTGCGGTAGCACCGAGGGAGAATGCAATGACGAACGAACCTGGAATCAACCTGCCCGACGATGTCGCCGCCATCGAGCGTCGCGGCTATGTCGTGTTCAAGGACGAATCGCTGCCGGCCGAGTTTCGCGAACGTTTCGACGCCGGAAAAATACTCGTGACGGCAATACGCCACGTGCGTCAGTGGGGATTGCAGGTCGACGACGAGTTCGAGCTGCCCGGACACGAGCGCACCAGGATTCCCGACGAGGAGCTGTGGGAAGTCAGTATTCGTGCCCGTGACGGCTCCACTTACGAGGTTAACGCCGCGCTGCTGCTACCCGCACCCGAGTAACGCGCGGCAAAAAGAGGACAGATCTCACATTTTTGGTGAATGCCGAAAAAGCGGCGCTGTGCCCAATTTCTCCGAACTGTGCTAAGTTTAATTGGTCAGTTAACGATAATGACAAATGTTTAATCCAGGCGCGTTTGCGGAAATGATCCTGAAGCGAAATCTGATTCACTACCTGCTGATCCTGTGTATCGGGCTGGTGCCGGCCATCGGCCTGGGCGCGGGCGGCATGCAGCACATGGATCACGGCTCCGCGGGTTGTCCCGGCTGCGAGCACATGGAGATGACGCCCGACTCCACCTGCGATAGCGGGGCCTGCCTCGCGGCTACCCACACCTGCGGCGCGAATCTTGCCGCCGGCTTGATCCCGCAGCCCGCGTCGAGTCTCGACGGTTATTTGTTACAAACGGTGGTCAGAACAGCGGGCGACTCCGGGCCCGGATCGCATTGGCCCGAGTCGATATATCGTCCCCCCATTTCCTGAAAAAACATCCGGTCACGCAAACCGCTGCGTGTGTGTTCAACTCTTTCAGGAAAAACAATGAAATCTCTACGATCGCGCCTGGCCGCATTTTTAATCTTCATGCCGGTTACCGCCGTCCCGGCGCAGGATATCGAAATCCCGTTCAGCATGGGCAAGGGCCAATTGCTTTACGAAAGATATTGCAGTTCGTGCCACGGCCTGCAGCTCGAGGGCTCGGACCAGGGCCCGCCGCTGGTTCATCCGTTTTACAAACCCTCGCACCATGACGACAAATCGTTTTATCGCGCCGCGCTGAAGGGCGTCAGGCAGCATCACTGGGACTTCGGCGACATGCCGGCGATTGCCGGTATGACGCCCGGTAAAATGGACCGGATCGTGCCTTACCTGCGCTATTACCAGCGTCAGAAGAAACTCTACTAGGAGGCGGCGAGCATGAAGACTTTGAAACAATGTATCGCGGGGTTGTTTTTGATCGCTGGCGTATCCGTTACTTACGCCAGCGAACGCTGGTACAGCGATGAGCAGGTGGCCCGCGGCGAACCGCTGTTCCGTCAGAATTGCGCCGTATGCCATGGCCAGAACGGCGAGGCGACGCCGAACTGGAAGCAGACCGATGCCAACGGTAACTACCCGCCGCCGCCGCTGAACGGAACCGCGCATACCTGGCACCACGACCTGGACCTGCTGCGGCGCACGATTCGCGAGGGCGGGGCCAAGCTCGGCGGCCTGATGCCGGGCTTCGAGGGCCGCCTGAACGCGGCAGAGATAGACAGCATCATCGCCTTTTTCCAGTCGAAATGGCCGGACGAAATCTACCAGCGCTGGTCCGGGCGTTTCGAGACCTCGGAGCTGCCGTCGCTGAACGACATCGTCGTCGCCTCGGATCGCGCGCTGACCAAACTGCTGCGCCAGCGCATCGGCGACGTGGAAATCGACGAGGTCAGCGAAACCCCGGCCGCGGACGTATGGCAGGTGCAGATCGGCAATCGATACGTTTACCTGCTGGAGGGCGGCAAGTACGCGCTGACCGGCGATTTGATCAATCTCGAGAGCGGCCGTAATTTGACCGAGCAGTCCCGCCGCGTGGCAACCTTCGAAACCATAGCCGAATTCGACGACGACGACCTGGTCGTATTCGCGGCGAAGGGTGAGTCCAGGGCGACGCTGAACGTCTTCACCGATACCTCGTGCCCCTACTGCCAGAAACTGCACGGTGAAATCGGCAAGCTGCAGGAGGCCGGCATCACGGTGCGTTATATCCCGTACCCCCGCGGCGGCAACCGGGGGCCGGGTTATCAGCACCTGAAGTCCGTCTGGTGCGCGCAGGACCGCAACCAAGCCATGACTTTTGCCAAGAACGAGGTGTTCGACGATTTACCCGCGGGCGACTGCGCAGCCGCGGCGATAGTCGACCGCGGATACCTCGCCGGTAACCGCATCGGCATCGGCGGCACGCCGGCGTTGATCAAAAGCAATGGCGAAAAAATGGAGGGCTACCGGCCTTACCAGGAGCTGATCCCGCAGCTGCTGCAGCAGCCCTGATCTACGTGCATGGCGTCGGCGTCGACGGCAATTTTCTGGTTGTTCAATAAAGCCTGATTAGCGGTTAACAATAAAGCCCGGCTGTCGCAGGCTATTACTGTAATTCGACGAGTTAATGTGACACCAACCAGCAAACAAAAAATAACGGCCTGCTTCTGGTCGCCTGAAGCAGGCCTTATTGAAAAAATCATCCTTCTCCTGTTAACTGCCTGGGTGACATAATTAAACTTCGACCAGGCTTGGACACCCTCGTAATAAGCGGGATGTTTCATGGACAATTTGATCAGGACACTGATACCTTTTTTTACCATAACCGTGATGAGCGCCCTGCCGACAGGTTTTGCCATGGGTTCCGGCATGCAAGAAATCGATGGTTATGCAATAGACCGAACAGAGGTTTCGGTGGGGCAGTTCCGTCAATTTGTCAAAGATACCGGGTTAGTGACAAAGGCGGAAAGAGCCGGTGGTGGTCTCGTCTTCGGCAACGGATGGGAGCGCAAGGCTGGCTGGACCTGGTCGTCGCCCTTCGGAAGCCCGGCAGACCCTGGCGAACCCGCCGTTCACATCACTTTTGACGAAGCCGCTGCCTATTGCGAATGGGCTGGCAAAAGACTGCCGAAAGACTCGGAGTGGGAAAAGGCGGCCTATACCGAAACAAGGGCAAATCCACCGGCGCCATTCATCAAGGGTACTGCCTATGAATACCCGACAGGCCCGTCACCTTTTGGCGCAAATTGTTCAAATGACTGTGGCCCCACCCCGGCGATCGACTACAGCAATCAACTCGATCGGGGAACAGGTCATGCTGCTGTCGGCACCACTAAAGCGGGCGTCAATGGGCTCTATGACATGGGAGCCAATGTCTGGGAATGGACCGAAAACGGCGGTCGACAAGAAAAACGAACGCGGGGCGGATCCTGGTGGTACGGCGCTTCCAGGATGAAAGCGGATGACGTGGCAACCAAGCCCCGTGACATGGCTGTCGTCTATATCGGGTTTCGGTGCGTAAGCGACATCGAATAACCGACCGGGCAAAACTCCAAACAGCAGTAAAGAAATGCGCGATATCCGTCGGCCTGTTTCGTCGAAATGTCTTCGGATGGCACGCAAAGGTCTATTGCATTGCGCAATAGAATGACGGCTTCCCGGTAATCGATCTTCAGGCTGGATCGGCCAGATCTCCCGTTTCGAACATAAGCGTCATTGCGAGGAGCGCAGCGACGAAGCAATCTTTCAAGTACTACTCGGCTTCTGGAGATTGCTTCGCTGCGCGCGCAATGACAGGAATGGGCTGTGATTTCAATCGGTCGATGCAACACCTAATCTCTACCGATAGAGAGGAGGACGTTGAAAATGAAAATGCGACCGAGGATTTATTACACCGAAGAACAAAAGGCCCTGATGTGGGATCGCTGGCAGAAAGGCGAATCTCTTAACTCGATTGCACGCCTGTTTGATCGAGGTCATTCATCGATACAACGTATCTTGTCTGAGACCGGTGGGATACGTCCAAGACAACGCCGACGATCGTGTTTAGCATTGACTCTGGCGGAGCGCGAAGAGATTTCTCGTGGTTTGGTTGCCGGTCATTCCATTCGTTCAATCGCAGCGTCACTGTGTCGAGCGCCATCCACGATCAGCCGAGAGATAAGGCGAAATGGCAGCCGACGGCGTTATCGAGCGAACAAAGCCGATCAAGCCGCCTGGGATCGGGCATATCGTCCCAAAACCTGTAAACTGGTGAAAAATCGTGCATTGGCCCGCGTGGTAGCGAATAAGATCAGGTTGGAGTGGTCGCCTGAACAGATAGCTGGTTGGTTGAAGTGTACGTATCCTGATGATGAGAACTTCCAGGTGTCACACGAGACGATCTACAAGAGCCTGTTCATTCAGGCCCGCGGGGCTTTGAAGAAAGAGCTGTTGCAGCATCTGAGGAAGACTCGTGCCTTGCGTCGCTCACGTCACAAGACGCTCAAGGGTGAAGGACTGGGGAAGATCACCAACACCGTATCGATCCGGGAGCGACCAGCGGAAGCCGAAGACCGTGCCGTGCCAGGTCACTGGGAAGGCGACCTGCTGTTTGGTAGCAACAACAGCCAGATCGCAACTCTGGTCGAGCGCCATACGCGTTACGTCATGCTGGTCCGAGTGAAAGGCAAGGATAGTGAGACCGTGATCACCGCATTGATCAAGCAGGCGCACAAGTTACCGCGGGAACTCTACAAGTCGCTTACCTGGGACCGAGGTAGCGAGATGGCTGACCATCAACGCTTCTCACTAG
>JAAUYE010191140.1_pt1 | contig 16941 bp, 16 predicted proteins | sample 7278081 | NCBI WGS metagenome assembly JAAUYE01 (sample SAMN14350131, study PRJNA611818) | marine sediment metagenome | isolation source: surface marine sediment (0.6m) | place: French Polynesia: Moorea | collected 2018-08
CCGGTATCGTCCGGCGACCGCAGATAATCCCGGATGACAACTGCGTATCGACGGAAGAGCCATAGCGCGAACGCCAAGTTGCCCAGGCTGAACAGGGATTCCGTCGGGCTCAGCAGGATGTCCCAGATCTCTGCGGGTGTGAACATTTGAATCCACACCAGGAATGACAGCCCGAAAACCGGCGGAATCCCTGTTCATCCTGGGCAACTTGGCGTTCGCGCTATGGTTCTTCCGTCGATACGCAGTTGTCATCCGGGATTATCTGCGGTCGCCGGACGATACCGGGCGACGCAAAGTCTCGCAGATCATTCAGCGGTTCCCGCTCGCATTCTGGACCGTCTTTCTCGCATTTCTGGCGCTGGCGCCGAGTTCCGTGATACTCAGTGCCGAGTGGTTCGCCGGCTACCAGGCGCAGCCTGCCGACTGGTTCCGTATACACCTGGTGGCCCTGATCGTGTGCATCGTCGTCGGCCTGCCGATTTTCTACCTGATCTTCGACCTGTTCGGCGCCGTGGTCGGCAAGATTTCCCTCGAAAAGCCGGTCCTCGCCATTCGTACGAAGGTATTTCTGATCGGCTCGCTGATTCCGCTCCTTATCGACACTCTGCTCGTCCTGTATTTCTGGACGCGCACCGGCTTCTTCACCTTCGAGACGTTCGGCCTCTGGCTGGCCCTGGAACTGATCGCCATCTACGGCACCCTGATTTTCGTCCGCAGCTTCGGGCAGTCGTTGCGACCATTCAGGGAATTCGTGGCTTCGGATAACGCGGATGATCTGAGGGATCCGAGTGAGCTCGTGCCGCTGTCGACCGATGAACTCGGCGTTTTGGTCAGCCGTTTTCGCAGGATGCTCGAGCGTGAGCGGTTACTCGAGGCACAGCTTCTGCATGCCCAGAAACTGGAGGCAGTCGGACGCCTGGCGGGCGGTGTAGCGCACGATTTCAATAACGATCTGATGGTCATCCTCGGCAGCGCCGAACTATTGCGAGAGCGCCTGGCGGATGACGACCCGCAGCTGCAGTTCGTCGACGCAATCATCGAGACAACCAACCGATCGGCGGCGATAGCCAGAAGTTTGCTGACATTCAGCAGGAGACGCGACCTCAAGGTAGAGCCAGTCGATTTGAATACTGTCCTGCGGGACTTCGCCAAGTTGCTCGAGCGGCTGATGGGTAACGCCATCGATATCAAAACCAGATATTGCGGGGAGAGCGCAACCGCTTCGATCGATCGCGGCCAGATCGAACAGGCACTCATGAATCTGAGCCTCAACGCCCGCGACGCCATGCCCAACGGCGGTACGCTGACGCTGGCATCCCGCCGCGTAAGAGAAGACAACGAGAGTAATTCGCACATCTTGATCACGGTATCGGACACGGGCAAAGGCATCGAACCTTCCGTCCAGCAAAACATCTTTGAGCCATTCTTTACGACAAAGAAAGAGGGTGCAGGTACCGGCCTCGGTTTATCGATGGTACACGGCGTACTGGCGGCGCACGGGGGTTCCATCGACTTCGAGAGTACGCCGGGCCTGGGAACGTCCTTCTATATCCGGTTACCCATGACGGAGGCAGCGACCCAGGCGCAGCCGGCTGAAGAGACTCTCGATCATCGAGGCAGCCAGACCGTGTTATTGGCCGAGGATAATCAAAGTGTACGCGACCTGCTGGCCACCCAGTTCGAAAGTAGCGGATACAGCGTGGTCTCGGCCGCCGATGGCATCGAAGCCCTTCGACAATTTCACGAGCACGAAGCCGAAATTGATGTGGCGGTGCTGGATTTCCAGATGCCGAATAAAAACGGCTGGGAGGTCAGCGAAGAGATACACTGCCGCAAACCCGGTCTGCCCGTGGTGCTGATCACCGGTAATGCGCAGGACATGGCCGATGTGGATCTCGGCGACAGCGAAACAAGCGTCTTCCAAAAGCCTTTTTCGTCAAAGAGCCTGATGGAACATATCCGCCAGGTCATCGACGGCTGATCACGAAACGAGCGTTGCCGCTATCGGGCGGGCTCGCCCTGGTTCAGTCCGCCCGTCAATACCGCCACCTGGAAGTCCTTCTGTTTCAATACGAAAGCCGCTGCCGAACTGCGACGGCCGGTGTCACAACAGACTACGTACCGCGTTCCGGGGTTCAGCGTATTCAGTTTATGCCGAAGAAGGTAAAGCGGTAAATTGACGGCGCCATCCTCATGGAAAACGTTGAACTCACCCGGTAGGCGCACATCGAGCCATTGACCGCCGCCGGCGACGATCTTGTCCGCCTCGTCTTTGTCCACCCATTCGAGCATCGGCTCTTTTAGAAGCGCCTGAAAGTCGTTTTTGCCCAAACGCATCAGGCTTCCGTCCGTCAGCATCGAAATCGTTGCGTTGCACTTTGCCTCGGAGAGCAGCGCTTCTTCGCCGAACGTGTCGCCCACCGTCAGATCCGCGAGGTAGATGCCCTCGCGTTTCAGGGGGGTCTCGCGCGTCACCTTGCAGCGGCCACGACTGATCACATAGAAGTACTTGCCTTCATCGCCTTGCTTGATGACGATATCTCGCGCTTTATAGTTAACCTGCTGCAGGCGCATGAAGATATTCTGAATATTCGCGGGCGGTATTTGCTGGAACGCCTTGCTGTGAAGAAACGCCGTCATCCAGTCGCCGGTTTCCTTCAACTGCTCGGTGCTGAAGTCGCCAACCTCGTAGATGCCGGTCTGATCAAGAGTCAGCGTTACATCGAGGACGTCGCTATCGATACTGATGCACCGGACGTCGCCGGCCGCGACGGCCGTCTGACGGCGCGGCAGCAGGGGGGAGACGGGATTACATGCTTCATCCGTCCCACCGGTGATCGTCTGAACGGCCTCGTCGCCTTCCTTGAGTTCTATCACACCGGACAGCACATACACCGTCCGCTTGTCTGCATCGCCTTTCTTGAAAATCGTTTGGCCGCGGGTTGCTTCGAGCAATTCGATCTTATGGAGTATTGAACGAAGCGTATCTTTCTTCAGCCCGTCCAGTGGCGAGAGATTCCTGAGATCGGCGATGTCGAGTGTACTGGCCATCGAGTGCGGGACTGTCCTCTAATCCCGGATACGATCCGGTTCGGGATGCGGCTGAGTCTAGCATAAGGCGAGAGCGTGCTTTTGGCTGCGGATTGCGTCAATCGCCGCAACATATTTGAAGATAAGCCTCGAAAAGCGGTAGCGTGAATATTGGCCGTACCTTGGAAAACAGACACTGCGGCAAGATGAGATAGGTGACCGGCTGCCGGCCCGCAGCAGACAGGCCTTTTTTGTGCCGCACGCAGCGGTGGGCAGGATTTATGGGAGATAATCGTGGGTCAGGCGTTCCATAACCGGGAGTTGCGATGAACCTCGAGGGATCGTGCCACTGCGGCGGCGTGCGCTTTGCGCTTCGGTCGGCGCATCCGTACCCGTACAACTATTGCTATTGTTCCATATGCCGGAAGACGGCGGGCGGCGGCGGATATGCAATCAACCTTGGGGCCGATAATTCGACACTCCAGGTTCAGGGTCAGGAGAACATCACGGTGTACCGTGCCCGGATTCCGGACCAGGGGGCCGAGGCAATGGTGGAAAGCCCTGCGCGTCGGCATTTTTGCCGCATTTGTGGCAGCGCGCTATGGGTCTGGGATCCGCGCTGGCCCGAGCTGATTCACCCATTCGCGTCGGCAATAGATACTGATCTGCCCGTGCCGCCGCAGCATACGCATCTCATGGTCGGCTCGAAGGCCTCCTGGGTTGAGCTTAGACGGAGGGAAGACGATAAACTGTTCGAAGGCTATCCCGACGAATCCATTGCCGAGTGGCACAAGCGTCTCGGATTAGAAGACGAGGATGGCCGGTAAATTGTTGCGCCGGGCATCTGGCCCAGGTCCCGGTCGCTGGAATGGCAACGACGTTGCCATACGCTTATCGGCCGATCAGCTCGATGGCTGGATGTCACCAAGCCGGTTTTTGCAAATGAAAACAGGTCTGCAGAACATATGAAATACATTGCTGTCGTCACGACTACCGACAGCCTCGCCGAAGCGCAATCGATGGCGCGGGCTTTAGTAGAGCGCAAGCTGGCTGCCTGTGTGCAGATCTCGGAAATCGAGAGCTTCTACACATGGAACGATGCCGTGCAAAACGACAGGGAGTTTCGTGTCCTGTTCAAGACCACCAGCGAACGCTACCAGCAGGTCGAGGACGCGATAAAGGAATTGCATTCCTACGAATTGCCGGCAATTCACGCCTTCGCGTTTGAGCACGTGTATGCACCGTACGCGGCATGGATCGAAAGCAACTCCGCGGGTCAGTAGTCGTTTCTTTAAATCAGCAGCACTGACGCACGGTGACAATCCCCTGCTGTTCGAGCCTGCGGCATCGCGTGGCCCGGATCCTGCCGATAGCGAAGAATCGTGCTCTACAGATAGGGTGTCTCGTCGAGGTCGAATTCGACTTCGTCGCGGGCGGTCGAGGGAAGCTTGGCCATTGCCTCTCGCAGCATCTCGACGTGCTCGGTTTCCTCGTCTCGAAGCTCGGTAAACAGTTCGCGGACGTCGGGATCAGTGATTCCGGGTAAAGCCATGTCGTAGAAATCGTAGGCCTTCTTCTCGGCAGCAAGCCCGATCTCGAACGCCTGGACCGTGGACATGCCGCGGCGTGGCGCCCCCATTTCGGGGGCCTCGACATCGAACAGGTCATCCAGCGTCAGTCGCGCGGGGGCATCGCCGAACAGGGCTTTACGGCGTGCCTCCAGCTCCTGGCCGTGCTTGGCTTCGTTCTCGGCCATCGTGGCGAAGAAGGCGCCGGCGTCGTAACCGCCGGTGCGCCCCAGCTGGGTTGCAAACATCTGGTAGCGGTGGCACGCCTCCATCTCGATCAGCTTCGCGAGGTCGAGAGCGTCCATCAGGCTGAGCTTGGACAGATCAAGTCGGGTAGACATTGAATCAACTCCTGGTTCGGGTTTGGCTTACCGAATTTCTCGTCAATTATGCCTCAAGCGACCCGCACCGGCCGAGCGCCGAGTGCGGCTCTTGCGACGGTGCAATAATACCACCGCGGAGCAAATTCGAGTGAAATTACGGCGGCGCCTTTGCGAACGCCAGTCATCGATCGTCGCCCTCACCCATGGGTGACCCGGAGAACAACCTGGCCGTCAACACAATGAAAATCCCCACTCCAACTTCAACAACAAACCAGGTGTCTCTGTCCAGCTCGACAGGGACAAACGGGTTGAACACGACCGCCAACAAAACGTATATGCAAGCCAGGACTATACGGTCAATTCTGTATGCTTCGACGGCCGCCCATGCAAATACCGGGGTCGCCACAAACCCCAGGAGTGCGTAGTTCCCATAAGGTAGCGGCGATGCCCTGAGAAACAGGATTGCTGCCGTAATGTAAAGAACCAGTGGTGGCATAGCTGATTGTGCTGAGTCCCCTGTATTTGGGACTTTCATATCGAGAGGCGATCCCGCGCCCAGACCGCAGATTTAACTATGGGCCGTGTTGATTAGTCCATACCCGGAGACGATGCTGTCAGAAATTGACCAGGCAGAACAGGTCGGAACCGACGAGAGGCAGGGCACGTCAGGGTTGAATGATCAACGCAGAACGGTCTTTTTTCTAACCGAAGCTAGGTTGACTGAAGCTTCGACCATTCGTCGCGGGTAATTCTGAAATTCGCGCCGTCCGTGCCGTAACACCGCATCGTGCCGTGATTGGTGAAACCTGCTTTTTCAAGGACATTTCTGGACGCGAGGTTCCCTTTATCGAACGTCGCCACCACTTCCGTCAGTGGCGTTTCCTGGAAGGCGAATTGAAGCAAGCGACGGCAGGCCTCAGTGGCGTAGCCAAAACCCCATGCCGAGCGCTTCAGGAAATAGCCGATTTCGACGTCACCTTTCGGCATCTCGCCGGGAACAACAAGGCCATAATCTGTGAGCTTTTCTTCAACAGGCATCGGCAACAGCGCGGCGCTTCCATACTTCTCCCCCGTCTCGCGATCCGAGATCGTCCAGATCCCGATACAACCGTTGCCGCCTCTCTTTGTCCAGTTCGGCATACTCTCTCTTATCGCCGACTCGGTCATCACTCCGCCCGCATACTTAACGACAGCGGGATCGGTCCACATCGCCAGGGATAGGTCGAGATCATCCGGAGTGAATGGTTTCAATACGAGGCGTTGGCTTTGCAGGTCGAGATTCATGGTTCTAGTGCCTGCTGCTCATCCGAGAGAGCAGATGAACAGCGCAAAATGACTATAATTATCGTAAGCACATCGTGCAGGAGTCGGCTGCCTTCCTGTCCAATAATCGTCGCGCGATTATACTGTGCCTATGCGCTTTGACGAGACCGGTATCTGCTGTTAGCGGGCGCTGATCGGCGGATACGGTGGCTCGTAACCGGCCAGACACAGCCACCTGGATCGGTGTTTTTCGCCGTTTTCTATCGTGCGACTTTTCGCATACTATTCTGGCTCGATGCGCGTCACGACACCTATGGAAGAACAGCACAACACGCGCAAGAAGGAACGCAAGCGCTTTCTCTTCCTCTGCTTTGTTGCCGTCAGCGTGGTAACGGTAGCTTTGTTCCTCTCCGGCGCACTGTATATGAAGTATCAGGGTGCGCGCCTGAGCAAATATTGTAACGATGGCCTGATAGGCGAATCCTCGAATCAAGTGCTGGTCGCGGCTCGCGAGGCGGGATTCGAGACGGTCGCGAGCGAGAAACTGATCCTGTTGACGATGCCCGGCAAGCGACATGGGCGAACCTGTTACCTGTCGATAGGCGACGGCGCAGTCACGGATGCCAGGTCTGCCTTTAGTTGGTGACATGGCAATGTGCGTACTGTTCATCTTATGATGTCGACCAGGTCGGCATGCCGAACAATGGGTGATACGCATTGATCGACGGCTTCTGGTCGTTTGATTCCGGCCGATTCTTGAGCTTTGTTGATCACTCGACAACAACAATAAGGGGATACGACATGCCAATACAGGCGTTCAACAGTGTTAACGATGGCCTCGATCCGGGCGCCCGGAATCGCGGGCATTTCATCGCAAATCTCGATATCGCTGACGAGAAGCTCTGGGTGCCCTATGCGGACGGCGTATGGTTCCAGCCGTGCTGCTTCGACGTGACTTCAGGCGGGTTCAGCGTGCTCCTGAAGGGATTGCCTGGGGCGCAACTCGGTGTTCATTATCACGTTGGCACCGTGCGTGGTTATACGCTGCAGGGTCACTGGCGGTACCTCGAGCACGACTGGGTAGCGAAGCCCGGAACGTTTATTTACGAGCCCGCCGGCGAAGCACATACACTGGTCGTGGCAGATGATTCGCCGGAGGCCGCTCTCATCCTGTTCGTCGTCGAGGGTGGACTGATTTACCTCGACAACCCGGCGGACGGTGGATTTGCCGCTTACGAGGACGGGTTCTCAATACTCGAGGTATGCCGCGACTACTATCGCGATGCGGGCCTGGATGTGCAACAGCTCGATGCGCTGATTCGGTAGAGCAACAGCCATCCGACAGCGTAACTGACTCGCGTATCACCGCCCGCGAGGAGCCCCGGTTATCCGCGGGCCGGCTGACGGGCGCGCGCCAGCGATCTGTACTAAACTGTCTCCGCACCAAAACAACAACAAACAGGGAGATCACAATGAAGAAGAAAATATCCGCGACGGTGGTCGCGCTCGCCGCTTTTTGCCTTAGCGGTATCGCCATGGCTGACAGTATCGCCGAATCATGGACCTGCAAAGTTAAAGAAGGCAAGTCAATAGAAGATGTACAGGCCAAGAACAGCGAATGGCTGAAGTGGATCAACGCTAACGTCGAAGGCGGTGGAATCACGAGTGCTATCGGCACTGCCGTCGTTGGTAACACGCAAAGCTTTATCTTCGTCGATACCTACCCGAACCTCGCAACCTGGGCGGCTGCAAAAGACGCATTGGACAGCGAAGCGGGGGATGAACTCGACGACCTGTTCGAAGATGTCTCTGACTGCAGCGAAAACCGTCTGTGGAAAATCGAGGACACCAAGTAACGAAAAGGTTCTTCGATCCGGCGTCCAGGGGGGGCGGTTAGTCTGGTGAGGCCGTGTTGGCATTGTCTTGCGGAGTCAGATGCGCCCAATGACCTCCCCTGGGCCGGAGCTTCCCCGGGTACCGGCGGACGACCCGCCGCAGATTCGATTCCTGGCACCTTTTGCAGCGCAGGGTTGAGCTGACATGCCGGCCGGAGGATTTCGTCGTGAATGTTGACCATGTCGTGTTGTGGGTGGATAGCCCGAAAAAGTCTCTCGACTTTTTCGTCGATGTCGTGGGCCTCGCCGCGGTGCGGGCGCAGGAGTTCGAAGCCGGCGCGGCTGCCTTTCCCAGCGTACGCGTGAATGACTCGACGATTCTCGACCTGATGGCAAGGGGCTCGGCGTCCGCCGTCAGGGAGTTTACCGGCGGCAATGCCGACGCCGGTCATCCGATCAATCACATCTGTTTTGCCATGGACGCGACTGAATTTTCGGAGCTAACCGCGCGACTGATCGCGAACGGTGTAAAACTCTCGTCAGGAGACGAAGGAGCGTTTGGGGCACAGGGGCCGGCGGAAAAGTCGACCTATTTCTGCGATCCGGACGACAACGTCATCGAGATTCGGTGTTACAGCCGGCCTCGCTAGATTCACCGGGACAACGGTCCAGGACCCCGGACGCTGGTTCGGGCGCGAAAAATGGTGCGGCCAATGGAGCAGAACGTCCCTCGAGAATCGGCCGGGGCAGGGTTTCGTCGATGGCTGACGCCTCGTGATATTGCTGGCCTTCGCAGCTCAGGTCATCAGTCATCACCTGTGCGGAATCAAGCCGGGCGAAAAATCGCTTAACGACGCCAGGACCATGTCGGCCACCGCGAAGCCGGGATCAAGCGCATCTTCCGGGGCCGGCACGGCAATAACCGTGGCGTTCGCCGCCTTTGCTGCCCGGACCCCCAGCACCGAGTCCTCGAAGGCGAGGCAATCACGTGGGTCTGCTTCGAGCAGCGACATCGTCGTTCTGTAAACCGAGGGATCCGGCTTACCCGCGACCTCGTGCTCCGCGGAATGCAGCACGGAGAAGTAACTGTCGATCGCAAACTGCTCGACGACGGCCCGGATAAGTCGCATCGGCGATGATGAAGCGATAGCGAGCCGGGCATCCCGTGCGTACAGATCCTCAATCGTATCTCGCGCGCCATCCATGAGCGAGCCGCGCTCAATGATCAGGGTTTGAACAGCGCCCAGGATCTGATCCGCGACCTGCTCGCGGCTCGGCCCGTCCCATGGGAAACGCGTGTGCCAGTAACGGACAACTTCGTCAATACGCAAACCCATGGTCTGGCGGCATAGCTCGTCGTTGAGCTGTAAGCCCAGCGACCCGAATACGGCAATCTCGGCCTCCCGCCAAAGCGGTTCCGAGTCGATCAAGAGGCCATCCATGTCAAAAATTACCGTTCGCAAGTCTCCACCCGAGGGAAGTGCAGGGGCGCGGTGTCATTCCGCTGATACCGAATGAACAGCGACGCTGGCCGACAGAGTAAGGCCCGGCCTGGGAGAACAAGCCTTCGAAAAGAAAACCGCGGTTCGACCCCAATTTTGAGGCGCTTATGGAATGAGAAACTCGGAAAGGTCGCGCCGCATCGTCGGCTCGATCCTGGGGCCGTAACCAAAGCGCATCAGGAGCTGAGGCACACCGCGACAGTGCAGGACATTGCGGAGACGAGGTCTGAGTTCGCGAATCTCGAGGGGCGGATTAAGGAAGGACGCTGTCGCGCCCGCGGCCGTCAAAGTCAATAACAACCGCGATAGCGCACGACCGGTGGTCAGCCAGTCCGTCACGACGTCGGTCGGAGTGGACACTATGGCGAATACTGGTGAACCTTCGCAGATCTTGTCTCGACTTGCCGCGGCAACGCCGTTTCCGGCGTCAAAGGTCCTGACGACGAGTGAACCGCTGGGAGACATGACTTCTGCCATGCTCAGTCCTTGCCGTGACATGCCGTCCCGGCTCTCGCCACGCCGGGTGTGAACCCAGGACGCGAGTTCCCTGCGAAACCTCACGCTGGACAGCTGCATGCGATCCGCGCGCGTGACCAGCGCCGCTATTTCCCGGCGTCGCGTATTATCGTCAACGAGCGTCAGTTCGACTCCGGACGCCTCGGCGATATCCATGCACTGGGTCGATACATTCTCCGGCAATGCCTTTGGCGCGAACCTGGCCCTGCAGGTGCGGCGTTCAGGAATGGCAGCAAACATCGCCTCTTCGGCTGGGCTCGGCACCGCATAGCCATCCAGTCGAATGCGCGCCAGCAAATCACTGTCACCGGGGTCGGGGCACACGTCGACATTCACATCCCGGCCCAGGTGGCGAGCCGCAAGGACCAGGTGGTCCAGCGCTGCTCCGCAGGATATGGTCATGGCCCGATCGTGAGGATCAACAACGGGAAGGCCGCGCGTGCGATCCGCAAAGATCTCCAGTCCGTCCTCACCGATCCGGAATAGCCAGGGTTGCGAGTTATGTTCCGAGGGCGCGAGGATCGCGTATTGCAGGAGGTGAGCGTACAGGTCGTTCATTTCCGCCGCGTTGGACACCCGGTCTGAGGAAACTGCGCGGCTGGCGGTCATGGCACGCTCCGGCGATAGCTGTCAAATACCTTCTGTAACGACCTTTATTATTGCTATTGCTCCTAATCCTAAACTGTTTGTGTTTCAACTTAAAGAAATTAGTATCGAAAACTGTCCGCCGGGTGAGCGGTCAGGCGTTTTTCGATAGCGGCCTGAACTCGTTATTGGGCCCCGGCGTTACATAAGCTATTTGACTCGGCGCGAGAACGTCGACCCGATGCCACATGCCCTTCGGCACAACCAGGCCGCCACCGGCCTTTACCTCGATATCCTCCATGGGGTCATCGAGGAATACCACGTTGATGTGACCCGAGATGAGGAACAGGATTTCGTCGCCGTCAGGATGCATTTCCCCGCCGTGCGGCGAGTTTTCGGTCATCGTTGCAACGCCAAATGTTGCCCCGTCGACCGGAACCGGGGGATCGGGTCTGTCGGGTACCAGCGATGCCAGTAATTCGCGGTCCAGGCCCACAGAAAATTCCGCCGGATCGAATGTGATCGGCTCGTTCATGTCGAGGACCGGGATTTCTGCCGGAGCTCGACGATCAGTCCCCGGTCGGCCGCCACCCGTCCTTCGCATATATCTTCGTAGACCGCGGCCAATCCCTCGAGGCCGTCGATTATTGTCAGCTTCAACCAGCCGCGACTTTTCAACGCGGTCTCCTGTAAGAAGCTCGAGGTCCTCTCGGCGAAGCCGTCCGGACCCCAGTCCCTCAGTCGTTCCTGAATGTGTGTGGGCGCGAAGAAGAATTCACTCCGCTCGGTAATTATGCCGTCACGTGGGCCGGTCTCGTCCCAGTGTGTCAGACCAACGTTGATACAGCGTTTCATGTTGTCGCCGAGATGCGAATGCAGGCGTCCGAGCACCTCGCCGTTCCCCGACATGTCAACGATGACCGTCGGCAGGCGCGCATCTATTTCATTCAGCGATTCATAGCTGACGCTTTCATCGTAGAGGCCGAGACTCTTGACGAAATCCAGGTTGCGCTCGGAGGTGATCGCGACCGTCCGCGGCGCGGTATCGTCGTCATCCAGGGCATACGCCAGGCCGATGCTTGTCTTGCTCGATGCGCTGACGATCACAACCTGCTCGGCGCCGTACCAGCCATTCTCCTTGAGGGCATCCCACAGGCAGAACGACGTGATATGCAGCGGCCAGAGCAACATGCGCTCGTTGTCGTTGGCCGGGTCGTAGCCCGGTTCGGCACGGACGCGATAATAGGTGTTGTAGCCGGCGGGAAGGCTCGCCCGGTGTTCGCTGCCGTCGACAAAGCGATGCGCAGAGATGTGCGACGGTTGCATGTCGAGATGCGTGCCCGGCGGGAAATAGCCGAACAGGCGGTCGCCTTTTGGTACGTCGGGGCAGTTCGACTCTGTTACCTCGGCGAAACCCCAGACGGGAATCAGTCCCCAGCCCTCCGCATCTTCCCCGTTTGCCGGGAAGAATTGCCAGTACCCGAGCTGGTCACCAGCCACGGCATACGTGACGTTGTTCGCCGTGAACGCAAAGCGCTCGATCGTAGCGCGAATCGCCCCGTCGGCGAGGCTGATATTGCCTGCAGTCGAAGCCGCCGTCTCGAACACGCGGCTCTTCTCGATGTTGTCTCTTAAAACCTGAAATTCGCGAGTCAAGATGGCTCCTGTACTTGCGCCGCTGGGCCGGCTGCCGCGTGCACCGCATCGACGGGTTTGCCGAGGAATCGATGAATAACGACCAGCACGATTGCGCAGGTCGGCAGAAGGATATACCAGGGTAGCCCGTAGCCCGCGGGCAGGACGCCGAGCGACACGGCAACGACGCCGCCGATAAACGCATAGGGCAGCTGCGTTCGCACGTGGTCCATGTGGTCGCAACCGGTCGCAAGCGACGACAGGACCGTCGTGTCGGAGATGGGCGAGCAGTGGTCGGCCCACACGGCGCCGGTCAGGACACAGGCGATACAGGAATACAGGATGTGCATGTGTTCGGCGTCGGCAATACCGTTGGTCTGTAACACCGCCCACGCGAGCGGGATGACCAGCGGCATCAGGATAGCCATGACTCCCCAGCTCGAGCCCGATGCAAACGCCGTGACGCCGGCCAGCAGAAAGACGATTGCAGGCAGCGCGTACGGCGACAGCGATTCGCCCAGCACGGCGATCAGGTACGGTGCCGTCTGCAGGACGTCCGCGACGTCCGCAATAGCCCATGCAAGCACCAGCAGCACCAGACCGGTCATCATGAAGCGCGCGCCCGCGAGCCAGGCATCGATGGTTTCCTCCAGCGTCAACAGGCGTTGGCCCAGCGTCAGGGCGGCGGCCATCAGGCAGCCCAGCAGGGATGCCCAAATCAGAACACCGTAAGGATCAGCGCTGCCGATGATGTCGGTGACGGTGTCGCCTTCGCCACTGATGAACAGTCCGATGATCACGGTCAGTACCATGGTTACGATGGGCAGGACGGCGTTCATCGCGCGACAGGGAATACCGGTCTTGTGATAGAACTCCTCGCCCGAGGTGTCGGTGCTGACATTCGACCGCTTTCGTTTGACTTCACCGGTATGCCTCGCGCGTATTTCGGCTTTGTACATCGCGCCGAAATCCTTGCCGGTATAGACAACCAGGAACACGAAGAAGATTGCGAGGAATGGGTAGAAGCTGTACGGAATCGAGTTCAGGAACAGCACGTAAGGCGTCTGCTCGATGCCTTCGAGACTCTTGACCGCGGCATCGATCAGTCCGAGCTGAAAGCCGATCCAGGTCGTGATCACCGCGATCGTCGATACGGGCGCCGCCGTCGAATCGACCAGGTAAGCGAGCTTCTCGCGCGAGATGTGCAGCTTGTCACTCATCGGCCGTGTCGCGTTACCAACGATCATCGTATTCGCGTAGTCGTCGAAGAAAATCGAGAGCCCCAGTAATGCGACCACGCCCTGGCCGCGTCGTGGCGACCTCGCGAACGGCATGATGCGCTCCACAATGCCGACCATGCCGCCGTTTCTCGAAATCACGCCCACCATGCCGCCGATCAGGAAAGTGAACATCATGATCGCCATGTGATCGGGATCGATCGCGGTATTCAGTACGTAGATCGTCACGGTCTCGAAGAATCCGGTGAACAGGCCATAGCCTGTCAGTCCGTTGATCGCCCATGCCCCGACAACCAGGCCGACGAACAATGCCGGTATTACTGCGCGCAGCAGGAACGCAAGCAGGATCGCGACCAGGGGCGGCAGTACCGACACCGCCCCCGGTATAACCGGGATGGCTTTATCGGAGACGACCGCGCCGTCCTGAGCCACTTCGAGACTGATATCGCCGGTCTCAGTGACTTCAACGTCGGTGGCGGCGAGGCGCGGCCCGGTACCGGATGCGACGACTTGGCCGTTCAGGCGGAGTTCCGCAGGCCGATCGGCAGCGAGACCCTCCACCAACACGTCGAAGCCAACGTTGGTCAGAAGAACCTGGGGGGCCTCGATCGTGACATCTTCGGCCGATGCAGGCTCGGCCGCGAAAAGGAACGGCAGGCATGCGATGATGCCCGCGAGACTTGCGGTCGTTAGGCGGTTCAGAGTCTTCCCCTTGTTGTTATTATCTGTGGGCGACGGGCGCTAGCGGCCCATCATATCAGTTTGTTTCGACGATCTTCCCCTGTTCCCGGGCACGTACCGCAAACTCTTCCTGCCAGTCTGATCGATGCGACGCGGGGGCGATCTGCACGGCAGTAACTTTGTATTCGGGGCAGTCCGTCGCCCAGTCGCCGTACTCGGTGGTCACGACATTGGCGCCCGTTTCCGGGTTGTGGAACGTCGTGTACACAACGCCCGGTTTGACGCGCGTCGTTATCCTGGCGCGCAGCGTGATGTCGCCCTTGCGGCTGGCGAGCGCGACGAGTTCGCCGTCACGTATGCCGCGGGTCTCGGCATCGTGCGGATGCACCTCGAGCAGATCCTCGCCGTACCAGACGTTGTTTGCGGTGCGTCGGGTCTGCGCGCCGACGTTGTATTGCGAAAGGATTCTTCCGGTTGTGAGCAGCAATGGGAACTTGCGATTCGTGCGTTCTTCGGTTGGCACATAGTCGGTCTCGACGAACAGACCCTTGCCGCGAACGAACTGGTCGATATGCATGACGGGCGTGCCCATCGGCGCGTCGTCATTGCACGGCCACTGCACGCTGCCGACCTCATCGAGGAAACGGAAACTGACGTTCCGGAAGGTCGGTGTAAGTTCGGCAATCTCGTCCAGGATTTCCGCCGCATTCTCATAGTGCATGGCGTATCCCATTGCCTGACCGAGCTCCTGCGTGATGCGCCACTCGTCCTTGCCCTGCTGAGGCGGCATGACGGGTCGCACGCGGTTGATGCGGCGCTCGGCATTGATAAACGTGCCGTCCTTTTCGAGGAATGAGGTGCCCGGCAGGAACACGTGCGCGAACTTGGCGGTTTCGTTGAGGAACAGGTCCTGCACGATGAGGCACTCCATGCCGCTCAGCGCGCTCTCGACGTGATGCGTATCCGGGTCGGACTGGGCGATGTCCTCGCCCTGGATATACATCCCCTTGAATTTGCCTGCGCACGCCGCATCCAACATATTCGGAATTCGAAAACCCGGCTCCGGGTCGATCGTCACACGCCAGTGTTTCTCGAACTGCTCTCGTACTTCGTCTTCCGCGACGGGCCGGTAGCCGGCCAGCTCGTGCGGGAACGAGCCCATATCGCAGGACCCCTGAACGTTATTCTGGCCGCGCAGCGGATTTACGCCGACGCCCGAGCGACCGAGGTTACCGGTCGCCATTGCCAGATTTGCCATTCCCATGACCATCGTCGAGCCCTGGCTGTGCTCGGTTACGCCGAGGCCGTAGTAAATCGCGCCGTTTCTTGCCGTGCCGTACAGGCGCGCCGCCGAACGTATTGTCCCGGCATCGACGCCGGAGCATTTGGCGACCTCTTCCGGTGAATTCTCGGGCCGCAGGATCATGGACTTCCATGCGTCGAACGACTCCATGTCACAGCGCTCGCGCACGTAGTCTTCATCCACCATTCCCTCGGAGACGATGACGTGGGCGAGGGCGTTGATGACCGGCACGTTGGTGCCGGGTAGAAGGGGCAGGTGATATGTCGCCTCGATGTGCGGCGAGCGGACCAGTTCGATCTGCCGTGGATCGACCACGATTAGCCTTGCACCCTGGCGCAGGCGCCGCTTCATTTGCGATGCGAACACCGGATGCGCAACGGTCGGGTTGGCGCCAATCACCATGATGACGTCGGCGTCCATGACGCTGTCGAAAGGTTGCGTTCCCGCCGACGTTCCGAGGGTGGTCTTGAGTCCGTAACCGGTGGGCGAGTGGCAGACGCGAGCGCAGGTATCGACGTTGTTATTTGCAAATGCCGCACGGACGAGTTTCTGGACGACAAAAACTTCTTCGTTCGTGCAGCGTGACGAGGTGATGCCACCGATCGATTTACGGCCGTGCTTTTCCTGAATCGCCTTGAGACGGCTGGCGGCGTAGCCGATGGCTTCTTCCCAGCTGACCTCGCGCCAGGGGTCACTGGTGTTCTCTCGAATCATCGGCTGCATGACGCGCTCGCGATGCGATGCATAACCCCAGGCGAACCGCCCTTTCACACAGCTGTGGCCGTGATTGGCCCGGCCGTCTTTATACGGCGTCATTCGGACCACCTGGTCACCCTTCATTTCCGCCTGGAACGAACAGCCAACGCCGCAGTAAGCACAGGTCGTGACGACGGCATGGTCGGGCTGGCCGTGCTCGACGATGCTCTTTTCCATGAGCGTCGCGGTCGGACAGGCCTGTACGCACGCGCCGCAGGAAACGCACTCCGAGTCGAGGAAGTCTTCGCTCATTCCGGCCGAGACTTTGGATTGGAACCCGCGGCCTTCGATGGTGAGCGCGAAAGTCCCCTGGACTTCGTCACAGGCACGCACGCAGCGTGAGCAGACGATGCATTTCGAGGCGTCGAACTGGAAATACGGGTTGCTGGTATCGACCGCCGCGTCCAGGTGGTTTTCGCCGTCGAAGCCGTAGCGTACGTCGCGCAGTCCGACGGCGCCGGCCATGTCCTGCAGTTCGCAGTCGCCGTTTGCCGAGCAGGTCAGGCAATCCAGCGGGTGGTCGGATATGTAAAGCTCCATGACATTGCGGCGGATTCTCGAAAGCGCGCCGGTTTGCGTGCGGATCTTCATTCCGGGCTCGACCGGCGTCGTGCACGAGGCCGGGTATCCCTGGCGGCCCTCGATCTCGACCAGGCAGAGCCGGCAGGAGCCAAACGGTTTCAGGCTGTCGGTCGAGCAGAGCTTC
>JAAUYE010031333.1_pt1 | contig 16881 bp, 19 predicted proteins | sample 7278081 | NCBI WGS metagenome assembly JAAUYE01 (sample SAMN14350131, study PRJNA611818) | marine sediment metagenome | isolation source: surface marine sediment (0.6m) | place: French Polynesia: Moorea | collected 2018-08
CAGCTGATCATCGTGCTGGCGGCCATTTCGCTGCCGCTGGGCATCACCCAGGGCAAGGAATACGCCGAGCTGGAATGGCCGATCGACCTGCTGATCGCCGTGGTCTGGGTCGCTTACGCGATTGTCTTCTTCGCTACGATCGTCCAGCGCAGAATCAAGCATATCTACGTGGCCAACTGGTTCTACGGCGCGTTCATCATCACGGTGGCCGTGCTGCACATATTCAATAACCTGGCCATCCCGGTCACGCTGACCAAGTCTTACCAGATCTACACGGGCGTCGTCGACGCGATGATGCAGTGGTGGTACGGCCATAACGCGGTCGGGTTCTTCCTGACGGCCGGCTTCCTCGGCATGATGTACTACTTCGTGCCGAAACAGGCGGGCAGGCCGGTCTACTCCTACCGCCTTTCGGTCGTGCACTTCTGGTCGCTGATCGCCGTCTACATGTGGGCCGGACCCCATCACCTGCACTACACGTCACTGCCCGACTGGGCGCAGACGCTCGGCATGGTGTTCTCGGTGGTCCTGCTGGCGCCGTCCTGGGGCGGCATGATCAACGGCATCATGACGCTGTCGGGCGCCTGGCATAAGCTGCGCTCCGATCCGATCATCAAGTTCATGATCGTGGGCCTGTCGTTCTACGGCATGTCGACCTTCGAAGGTCCGATGATGTCGATCAAGACGGTCAACGCGCTGTCGCACTACACGGAATGGACCATCGGCCACGTGCATTCGGGCGCGCTGGGCTGGGTCGGCATGATGACCATCGGCTCTATCTATTGCCTGCTGCCACGCCTGTATAACAAGGACAGCATGTACAGCACCAAGATGATCGACTTCCATTTCTGGACCGCCACGATCGGCGTCGTGCTATACGCCGTATCGATGTGGGTCGCCGGCATCGGCGAAGGCCTGATGTCACGCGCCGTCAACGCCGATGGCACGCTGACCTACGCGTTCATCGAGATCCTGGCCTCGAAGTACCCGTACTACGGTATGCGCCTGCTCGGCGGGCTCGTTTACTTCGTCGGCATGGTCGTTATGGCCTACAACGTCTACAAGACGGTCGCGAAAGAAAAACCCGTGCCTGTAGCCGTCATGGACCCGGCGTAAAGGAGCGAGCGAATGCGTCACGAACATATTGAGAAAAACATCAACCTGATGGTGATCCTGATCGTCCTCGCGATCAGTATCGGCGGCCTCGTCGAGATCATCCCGCTGATGCTGAGCTCCGACGCGACGGAACCGGACGAAGGCATCGCACCCTACTCGGCGCTGCGACTTGCCGGTCGCGACGTGTACGTCAGCGAGGGCTGCTACAACTGCCACTCGCAGATGATCCGTCCCTTCCGCTCCGAGACCGAACGTTACGGCCCGTTCACGACGGCCGGCGAGACGGTCTATGACCGTCCGTTCCAGTTCGGCTCCAAGCGCACCGGTCCGGACCTGGCTCGCGTCGGCGGCCGTTATTCGGACGACTGGCATCGCCTGCACCTGATCGACCCGCGCGCACTGGTACCGCAGTCCAACATGCCTGCCTACCCGTGGCTCGAGCAGAATCCGTTGGACCCTGATCTCATAACGGCAAAGATGCGTGCCCTCCGGATGCTGGGCGATCCGTACACTGACGATCAGATCGCAGGCGCCGCCGCGGAAGTCGAGGGCAAATCGGAACTTGATGCCGTCGTCGCCTATCTGCAGGGTCTGGGCACCAATCGCAGGTCGGCCAGGTAATTCGCATGGATATCAATGACTTTCGCGGATTCCTGACCGCCTTATTGCTGTTTTCTTTTGTCGGGCTCTGGATCTGGGCCTGGAGCAGCCGGCGCAAGGCTGATTTCGAAGCCAGCGCCGCACTGCCGCTCGAAGAGGATCAATACATGACCAACAACGGACGGGAGAACAACTGATGACTGCATTCTGGTCCTGGTTCGTTGCAGCCGGCACGATCGTTTTCATCATCTGGTGTGTCTGGCTGATCGGGTGGTCCGCCAAGCAAGGACCGCAAAACAAGAGTGACGAGGATCTCGTCGGCCATAAATGGGATGGCGACCTCGAGGAATGGAACAATCCTGCCCCGAAGTGGTGGCTGTACCTGTACTTCATCACGATCGCATGGGCTGTCGGCTACATGGTCATCTACCCCGGCATCGGCGCGTTCGACGGCGTGGCCGGCTGGACGTCGGAAAGCCAGTACGAGCAGGAGATGCAGCGCGCCGAAGAACGGTACGCGCCCATCTACGAGAAGTTCGCGGCCATGGACTTCGACGCGCTGACACAGGATGAGGAAGCACTGGCGCTTGGTCGCAGCCTGTTCGCGAGCTACTGCACGACCTGCCACGGTTCGGACGCGCGCGGTGCGCCGGGATACCCGAACCTCACGGACGGCGACTGGCAGTGGGGCGGCACAGAGCAGGACATCATCACAACGATCACGAACGGCCGCATCGCCGTCATGACGCCGTGGGCGCAGATCCTGGGATCGGACGAAGCGGTCGACAACATGGTCCGCTACGTGCAGAGCCTGTCCGGCCTCGTCGAGTATGACCAATCCGAGGTGAACGCCCAGGCAAGCGCGCAGGCGCAGTTCACGACGTTCTGCGCGGCGTGCCACATGCCGACGGGCGTCGGGAACCCGGTACTCGGCGCGCCGAACCTGACGGACGATGTCTGGCTGTATGGCTCGGACGCGGACACCATTCGGACCGCGATCGAGCAGGGCCGCAATGGCCAGATGCCGCCGCACGGCGAATTCCTCGGCGAGAACCGGACCAGGATCCTGGCAGCCTACGTGAAGAGCCTGTCGCAGTAGGCGCACGTTGAAGTCCGGTCGTGGAGGAGCAGTACAGAGGCGCGAGGAAGTGGAGTCGTAACGCTCAGGCCGTTGCAACCGTCGTCTGGATATCCTTCCTCGCAGCCTCGGTTGCAACGATGCTGTTCTTCGCGTTGTTCGACCCTGTCGAACTGTTCGCCACGGTGGGTCTCGACCTCGGCTCGCAAAGCGGCTACGCGCTGGGCTTTTTCTTCTTCTGGTTCATTTCCGCCGGCTGCTCGGCAGTTACGGCCTGGCTCGTCCGGACGGCGCCGAAACGTAGCCAATGAGCAAAAGCAAACAGAAGGAACAGCCGCGCGCCGCGGCGCTCTACGAGAGCGCCAAGAAGATTTACCCGCGCGAAATCAAGGGCCGCTTCGCCACGCTGTCGAAGCTCGCGACCTACAGCCTGCTCGGCCTGTTCTACCTCGTGCCCTGGCTATTGTGGGACGACCGCCAGGCGTTCCTGTTTGACCTGCCGGCGCGAAAGTTCTACCTGCTCGGGCTGACGCTCTGGCCGCAGGACTTCATCTACCTCGCCTGGCTGCTCATGATCCTGGCGTTCTCGCTGTTCTTCTTCACGGCACTGGGTGGCCGCCTCTTTTGCGGCTTCGCGTGTCCGCAGACCGTCTGGACCGAGGCCTTCATCTGGATGGAACAGTGGACCGAGGGCACGCGCTCCCAACGCATGAAGCTCGACAGGGCGCCCTGGAGCTGGAACAAGCTGCGCCGCAAGGGCTCCAAACAGCTCCTGTGGATCACGTTCGCGCTCTGGACCGGATTCACCTTCGTCGGCTACTTCACGCCGATACGCGAACTGGCTGTCCAGGTCGTCAACCTGGAGGTTGGCGGCTGGACGCTGTTCTGGGGACTGTTCTACGGTTTCGCGACCTACGGCAACGCCGGCTACATGCGCGAACAGGTGTGCAAGTACATGTGCCCGTACGCGCGCTTCCAGAGCGTCATGTTCGACAAGGACACGCTGGTCATCTCCTACGACGAGCAGCGCGGCGAGCCACGCGGAGGCCGCAAGCGCTCGGTCGACCGCAAAGCCGAGGGGCTGGGAGACTGCATCGACTGCACGCTGTGCGTCCTGGTCTGCCCCACTGGCATCGACATCCGCGACGGGCTGCAGTACGAGTGCATCGCCTGCGCCGCATGCATCGACGCCTGCGACGAGGTCATGGACAAGATGAATTACCCGCGCGGCCTCGTGCGCTACACGACCGAGAACGCGCTGCAAGGCGGCAAGACGCGGGTGCTGCGGCCCAGGATGTTCGTTTACGCCGGCCTCCTGACGATCCTGTTCACCGCGCTGATCACGTCCATTGCGACCCGGACGCCGGTGATTCTCGAAGTCCTGCGCGATCGCAATACGCTGTATCGCGAATTGCCGGGCGACCTCATCGAGAACAGTTACACGGTAAAGATCCTCAACCAGAGCAACGATTCGCGCAGCTTCCGGCTCACGGTGGACGGCGTGCCCGGTCTGACGCTGGACGGCGCAGGCGAAACGATCGAAGTCCAGGGCGGCGGCGTGCTGTCGCTGCCGGTCCGGGCAAGAACGCAACGCGACAATGCTTATGGCATCATGAACATCACCTTTGAAGTCACGGCCGTAGACGACGTTACTGTCGCTACGGAGACAGACAGCCGCTTCCTCGGACCGACGCCCTGATGGACGAACGCGACACACAGCCCTGGTACAAGTATTTCTGGCCCTGGTTCATCATCGTTCTGCTGGGCTCGGCCGTCACCGCCAGCCTGTACACGGTATACCTCGCTAACTCCACGGCCGAACCGGTCCTACCCGAGTATCAGCAGCAACAGCGATGAGCGACAGCGCCTGTTTTCATTGCGCGCTGCCCGTTGACCCTCGCGACACCTACTATGTAGAAATCGACGGACAGCAACGGCCCGTCTGCTGTCCGGGTTGCAAGGCCGTTGCGGAACTGATCCGCGATACCGGCATGAGCAACTACTACGCCATGCGCGAGGCGCCCGAACCGGGCGCGGGACGCCCGGCCGACGATGCGGCCGAGTGGCAGATCTACGATAGCGCCGACATGACCGCAGCCTTTGCGGAGGGCAACGACGAAGAGGCCGAAGCAACGGTCTACGTGGGTGGCATGTATTGCGCCGCCTGTAGCTGGCTCATCGAGACCTCAATGGCGCGCGTCACGGGCATCGAATCCGCCGATATCAATCCCGTCACCCATCGCCTGCGCGTCAGGTGGCTGCGCGACGAGGTCGGACTCGGCGGCATCCTGGCCACCCTGGCCAACCTGGGATACGACCCGCAGCCGCTTGCGCCCGAGTCGGCGGCGCGACCCGAACTGCTCGAACAGCGCGCCGCGTTGAAGCGCCTGCTCGTCGCATCGTTGGGCATGATGCAGGTCATGATGTTCGCGATCGGGCTCTATGCCGGCGATTTCCAGGGAATGGAACCCAGCATGCAGCGCTTCCTGCGCTGGGTCAGCTTCGCGGTCACGACCCCGGTCGTGTTCTACTCCGCCCGGCCGTTCTTCACGAGCGCCTGGCGCGGGCTCCTCGCCCGCTCCCCGGGGATGGACCTGCCCGTCTCGATCGCTGTCGGCAGCGCCTATGCCGGCTCCATCTATGCAACGCTGACCAACGCGGCGGCCGTCTGGTACGACTCGGTCGTGATGTTCGTGTTCTTCCTGACGCTCGGCCGTTTCCTGGAGATGCGCGCGCGGCACCGGTCGATTGATCGCAGCGTGGCGTTGTCCAATGTGCTGCCCAACACGGTGACTCTGGTCGACGGCGACGACCGCGTGACCGTGCCGTCGAACCAGCTCGTCGCCGGCAACGTCGTGCTAGTCAGGCCGGGCGAATCGATACCGGCCGATGGCGTACTGATGGACGGCAACACCAGCGTTGACGAAGCGCTGCTGACGGGCGAGGCGACACCCAAGGCAAAAGCGCCCGGCGACGAGCTCGTGGCCGGCAGCATCAACCTCGATGGCGTCGTGCGCCTGCGCGTGGAAACCACGGGCCCCGACACGACCCTGGGTACGATCAGCCGACTCAGCGAACGGGCCCGGTATGCGCGCCCGGCTTACGTGCAGCTTGCGGACCGCATCGCCAGCTACATCGTCGTCGCGATTCTCGTGGTTGCCGCCGTTGTCGGCACGTACTGGGCCATCGCCGCACCCGATCGTGCCTTTGTCATTACGCTGTCGGTACTGGTGGTTACCTGCCCCTGCGCGCTCGCGCTGGCGACGCCCGCCGCATTCGCTGCCGCCGGCACGCGCCTCGCGCAGTTGCGGCTGCTGGTCACCAACGGCAACGCCATCGAAGTCCTGGCCCGAACGCGACGCATCCTGTTCGACAAGACCGGTACGGTCACGCGCGGCAGCCCGGCGATCGACAATATTGAAGTGTTCGACGACAGGTATGACGAGCGCCAGGTCCGCCGGGTTGCGGCCGCCCTCGAGACGGTCTCCACTCACCCGATCGCCCGCGCATTTGCGTTGCCGGAGAATGAACTCGCGGCCACCGGGCAGCAGGTTGCCGTCGGACGCGGCGTCGCCGGCATCATCGAAGGCCAGGAGTGGCGTCTCGGCCGCGCGGACTACGTTGGCGCCGACGAGACTGACAGCGGAATCTACCTGGGACTCGACGGGCGAGCGGTTGCCCGCTTCAGTGTCAGCGACCAGCCGCGCGAGGACTCGGCGAGGACGGTCGAGCGCCTCGGCGAACTCGGGCTGGAGACAGGGCTGGTTAGCGGTGACTCCGCTGCCGCGGTCGAGAAGACTGCTACCGAGCTCGGAATCCGCGACTACCATGCGGACTGTTCCCCGGAACAGAAACTCGAGATCATTCGGTCGCTGCAGGACTGCGGCGAAGCGGTCGTCATGGTGGGCGACGGCATCAACGATGCGCCCGTGCTGGCCGGCGCCGACGCCTCGATCGCGCTGGCGCACGGAGCCGAGCTCGCCCAGACGAGCGCCGACGTGCTGCTGGTCGGCAACACCCTGATGCCGGTCGCCACGGCGGTTGAAATTTCGCGGGGTACCTTGCGTGTCGTACGCCAGAACCTGGCCTGGGCGATCGGTTACAATTCACTGGCACTGCCGCTCGCGGCGCTCGGCTATGTACCGCCCTGGGCCGCCGCGATCGGCATGAGCGCGAGTTCGCTGATCGTCGTGTTGAACGCGCTGCGAATCAACCGTTTCGGAGCATCATGAACGTCCTGTACCTGCTGATTCCCCTCGCCCTGCTGCTGCTCGCCGGCGCGGTCTGGGCGTTCTTCTGGGCCGTCAGCAGCGGTCAGTTCGACGACCTCGACACGCCCGCGATGCGCGTTGTGCTCGACGACGACACCAAGCCGCCCGACGCCGAGGATTCATGAGCGAATTACTGCCGTTATTGTCGGCGGCGCTGCTCGCCGGCCTCGTCGGCAGCGCGCACTGCCTGGGCATGTGCGCGGGCATCTCGGGGCTTTTCGCCGTCAATGCCGAAGTCGCGTCGCTGCGCAGGTCTGTTCCCACCGCCCTCGTGTACAACGCCGGGCGAGTCATCACCTATGCCGTGCTCGGCATGATCGTTGCCGCATTCGGCAGCGTGGTTGTCAAAGCCTCGCCCAATCTCGCCGTTGGCGTTCGCATGCTGAGCGGCATCATCATCATTCTCGTCGGTCTCAAAGTTGCCTTCGACCTGCGCATCCTCAATGTGATCGAACGCATGGGCGGCACGCTGTGGGCTCGCATCGCGCCCGCCGCGACGAAGCTCGTACCGGTGACCAGCTTGCCCAAGGCGCTCGGTCTGGGACTGGTCTGGGGATGGCTCCCCTGCGGCCTCGTCTACAGCGTCCTGTTGATTGCCGCCACGAGCGCCAGCCCGATCGGCGGTGCGGCATCCATGGTGGCGTTCGGCATCGGCACGATGCCTGCGATGGTGCTTAGCGGTCTGGGCGCGGCCCGGCTATCGAGTTTCCTGCAGCGACGCGGAACGCGCCTGGGACTGGGGCTGCTGATTATTGCGATGGGGATACTGACAATAGCCATGCCGCTCGGCAAGCTACTGCCGGGCGGCATGGCTCATCATTAGCGACGGGAAATCAGTCCCTAGGACTCTCCCGCTATCTGCTTGACCTGGCCTTCGTGGCTTGCCAGGTACGCCGCAAGTGCGTCCTTGCCTTCCTGCAATTCTTCGGGCGTGAGGCGATCCGCGACCTTGTCGCGCTCGGCAGCCGCGCTCAGATCTTCGTTGTTCGCGGCAACTCCGAACCACATATACGCCCTCACCAGGTCTTTCTCGACGCCGGCGCCGTGCTTGTAGCAAAAGCCCATTGCCGATTGCGCGGGGATGTAACCAAAGCCCGCGGAGAGGCGGTAGAAACCGGCAGCCGCGACTTCGTTCATCGGGACGCCCCAGCCGTTGGCATGCATGACGGCCAACCGGTACATCGCTTCCGGGTGCCCTTCGCCGGCAGCCATTCCGAACCACTTCATTGCATTGGCATCATCCATCGCCACGCCAAAGCCGTTGGCATACATCTGCCCGACGCAGTACATCGCTTCGACGTTGCCTTCATCGGCGAGCGGCTGGCAAATTTTCCACGCCGTGTCGTAATCGCCCTGCGAGTAGGCGGCCAGGCCTTCTTCGAGGCTGGCGCCCAGAGCGGTGGCCGATGACAACAGGACGACGGCGAGAAAAGCGGAATGAATAAGACGACGCATGACGGTTACCTCCTCAAGGCACCGCTACGGAGAGACACAGTAGCGAGCCCGTATATTTCCTCAGGAGGGCCCGATTTCTTCAATCGGGAGAATTACTTACGGGCGTTCGGTCTGCAGCCGTTCGGCGAGATAAGTACTTGATTGGCGAGCCAGCCAGGCCAGCAGCTCAAGCGTCGAGCCGCGCCGCATGGTGCGTCAGGTGATCGCCGATGAAGGTCGCGATGAAGTAATAGCCGTGGTCGTAGCCCTCGTGGCGGCGAACCTCGAGCACCAGGCCGCTCTCGGCGCACGCGGCCTCGAGCCGCTCGGGCTGCAGCTGCTCCGTTAGAAAGTCGTCTTCGAGGCCCTGGTCGACGAGGATTTTGCCCGCCTTCGACGGGTCCGCCACGCTGCGCGCGACTTCGCTGGCGTCATAGATCTGCCAGGCCGAGGTGTCCTCACCGAGGTAGTTGCCCAGTGACTTCTGCCCCCAGGGGCTGTGCAGGGTCGTGCAGATCGGCGCAAATGCCGAGAGGGACTTGTAGATATCGGGATTGCGCAGGCCGATCGTCAGCGCACCGTGCCCGCCCATCGAATGCCCGGTCAGGCCCTGCCGCTCACGGTCGCCAGGAAAATTGTCGAACACGGCCTGCTGCAATTCCCCGACGACGTAGTCATACATGTTGTAGTGCTGCGACCAGGGTTCCCGGGTCGCGTTGACGTACATGCCGGCGCCCAGGCCAAAGTCGTAGGCACCGTCCGGATCATCAGGCACGTCATCGCCGCGCGGACTCGTGTCCGGCGCAACGAGTATCAGCCCCAGTTCGGCTGCGTAACGCTGCGCGCCGGCTTTTGCCATGAAGTTCTCTTCGGTGCAGGTCAATCCGGACAGGTAAGTCACGACCGGTACGTTGCCGTCCGCCGCCTGCGGCGGCACGAATACGGCAAACTGCATGTTGCACTGATTGACGTCGGATGCGTGGCGGTAGAAACCCAGCGTGCCGCCGAAGCAGCGGGTTTCGCTAATCGTCTCGATAGTCATGGGCAGGCATTATGCCCGCCATTCAGACCTTGCGGAATACGAGGGTCGCGTTGGTGCCCCCGAAACCGAAGCTGTTGCTCATGGCGGTCGTCAGGCCGGCGGCGTCGATACGTTTTGTGACGAGCGGCGCGTCACCCAGCCCGGGGTCAGGCTCGTTGCAGTTGATTGACGGCGCGATGAAGTCATTTTCGAGCATCAGCAGGCAGTGGATTGCCTCCTGAACACCGGTAGCACCCAGCGAATGGCCGCACAGCGATTTGGACGAACCGAACCGCGGCATGTCGTCGCCGAATACCGTACGCATTGCTTCGACCTCGGTGATGTCGCCAGCTGGCGTGCTGGTTCCGTGCGTATTGATATAGTCGATTGGCGCATCGACGGTGGCACGTGCCATTTCCATGCAGCGCACCGCGCCTTCGCCAGACGGCGCAACCATGTCGGCGCCATCCGAAGTGGCGCCATAACCGACAAGCTCGGCGTAGATCTTTGCGCCGCGTGCTTTCGCGCGCTCGTATTCCTCGAGCACAACCATGCCTCCGCCACCGGCGATGACGAAACCGTCGCGCGTCGCATCATACGGACGTGATGCGGTATCCGGTGCATCGTTGTACTTCGAAGACAATGCGCCCATGCCGTCGAACAGGCAGGCCAGTGTCCAGTCGAGTTCCTCACCGCCGCCGGCGAAGATAATGTCCTGTTTGCCCCACTGGATCTGTTCGGCACCCGCACCAATGCAATGCGCGCTCGTGGCGCAAGCCGAGGTCAGCGAGTAATTCAGACCTTTGATCTTGAATGGCGTCGCGAGGCAGGCCGAGATCGAGCTGCTCATGGTCTTGGTGACCGAGTAGGGCCCGATCTTCCGAACGCCTCTCGAGCGCAGGACATCGGCGGCCCGAACGATCTCGCGGCTCGAGGCGCCACCCGAAGAAGCAATCAGCCCGGTCATCGGATCTGAGATGTCTGATTCCGCCAGGCCTGCGTCTTCGATCGCCTGCTGCATTGAAATGTACGCGTAAGCGGCAGAGTCGCCCATGAAGCGCATTATCTTGCGATCGATGTGCTCCTTGAGGTCGATGTCGACGGCGCCCGCGACGCGGCTACGCATCTCCAACTCTGCGAACGACTCGTTGGCAGTGATGCCCGAGCGGCCGGCTTTCAGCGAGTCGAGGACCTCGTCCTTGTTATTGCCAATACAGGAAACCGCACCGATACCGGTGACGACAACACGACGCATCTGCGCCTCCTAGAAATCTTCAGTTGAAGTGAACAGTCCGACCCGCAGGTCCTCAGCCGTGTAGATCTCGCGGCCGTCAACCGACATCGTGGCATCCGCGATCGCCATGTTCAACTTGCGCGTGATGACCCGCTTGATATCGATCTGGTAGGTGACGAGTTTTGCGTCCGGCAGCACCTGGCCCGTGAACTTGACCTTGCCCGAACCGAGGGCGCGGCCGCGGCCCGGGAGCCCGGACCAGACCAGGTAAAAACCGACCAGCTGCCACATGGCGTCGAGGCCCAGGCAGCCCGGCATGACCGGGTCGCCTTCGAAGTGGCAGTCGAAGAACCACAGGTCCGGACGAATATCGAGTTCGGCCTGGATTTCGCCCTTGCCAAACTTGCCGCCGTCGGCCGAAATATGCGTTATACGGTCCAACATGAGCATATTTGGCAATGGGAGCCGCCCATTGGTTGGACCGAACATCTTGCCGTGACCGCACTCGAGCAGATCTTCGTAGGTGAACGAACTCGGCCTTTCCGTTTCGGAAACTGCCTCTGCAGGTATGGAATTCATGGTCTCTCCAGCGCTGATGGGGCTGGTCAATTGGCGTGTGCAGACGCACACATTCTGGCAATAATTCTAGCGCTCGGGAGGCTTTTAGGCTTTCGAATCTGCGCCAAACGGCGCTATGCCGGAGAACGGCCCAGGTAGTAGACTCGGGGTCCCGCGACCCGCAGAGGACCACGGCAATGCTGCAACTCCTGATGGGAATCGTACTGTTCTTCGGCGCACATTCGGCGTCGATCGTCGCCCTGCCGGTCCGTGACCGGATGGTCGCGAGGAACGAGATGGCGTGGAAAGCCGTGTACGCCCTCGCTTCGCTGGCCGGCATCGTACTCATGGTCCGCGGCTACGCGGAACTGCGCGCCGCGCCGACCGTTCTGTACGTCACGCCCTACTGGCTGCGGCACCTGGCCGCGCTGTTGCTGCTGCCAGTATTCATATTCTTTATCGCGCCGTACTTCCCGGGCCGGATCAAGCAAGCGCTAAAGCATCCGCAGCTCGTCGCCGTGAAACTGTGGGCATTCGCCCACCTGCTCGTCAATGGCATGCTCGCCGACGTGCTGCTGTTCGGTTCATTCCTCGTGTGGGCCGTCGTCGATCGCATCTCGCTGAAGAACCGGCCGCAGCGGCCGCTGCCCGGAGCGCCGGAATCCGGCATCAACGACGCCATCATCGTCGTGGTGGGCCTGGGCCTGTACGCCGTGTTCGCATTCTGGGCGCACGAGTGGTTGTTCGGTGTACGGCCGTTCGTCGCTACTTAGTCTTCGGCCAGCCTGACTTGAGGTGCAGGTCGCGCTGCGGGAACGGAATCTCGATGCCGTACTCGGCGAGCTTGGTTTCCAGCGCCCATAGATAGGCCGACCGGCAGCGCGTCGGCCGCCGCGCGCCCTGCCGATTGACCCAGACCCGCAGCAGGAAATTGATGCTGCTGTCGCCAAACTCTGTCAGCCACACGTCGGTTTCGCGACCGCGGCGGTTTGCCATCGTGTACGGCACCTCCTCGGCGGCTTCGAGCGCCGCCTTGCGCACGAGCTCCTTGTCGGATCCGTAGGCGACACCGAACGGCACGCGCACGCGGCGCGTGCGCTCGTTGAGCGTCCAGTTGGTCAGGCGCGTGCTAACGAACTCCGAGTTGGGTACGACAATGTCGATATTGTCGTTCGTATTGATGAGCGTGCTGCGCACGTTAATGGCCTTGACCGTTCCTGTCAGGCCGTTGTCGAGTTCGATGTAGTCGCCGACGCGCAGCGAATGCTCGAACAGGATGATGAGACCCGAGACAAAGTTGTTGACGATTGACTGCAGACCGAAACCGATGCCAACCGACAACGCGCCCGCAACCAGCGCAAGGCTGCCGAAGTCCAGGCCGATCGACGACAGCGCGATGAACAGCGCAATCGTAATGATCAGGTAATGCGTCAGGCGGCCAACCGTGTACAGCGATGCCTGCGTGCCCGCCGACTCGTCGTCGCCAACCCGCCTGATGGCCGCGCGGATACCGCGCGACAACAGCGCCGCGAAGATCAGGATCAGGAATACCCGCAGCACGTCGTCGCCGTTGACGGGCGTTTCACCGATGGAGAACCAGGTGACGTCGCCGAGCGCCGCGACGCGCGCGTAGCCCGATTCGATTGCGCGCGAAACGTCAGCCAGCCACGACCGGAACGCGCCTTCGTATTCCGAAGCAGCCAGATCCACGACGACGGACAACAACTCGAGGTCAGCGACCGCCGCCTGCAACCGACGGGCCTGGGCGAGCGTCTCCTGTGCCGTGCCGACGCGCTGGTCGAGAACGCGCTGGGCAGCCCGGTCCAGACCTCCCCGGCTCATGCCCTGCGCGGCGATCAGCTCTTCCTGGGTTAACCGCTCCCAGTCCGGGGCGCGTTGCACGATGCTGCGAATCAATTCCGACCACTCGAGCGCCCGGTCCCGCAGTGCATCTGTATCGGGGCCGGCGTCGAGCACCAGCTGGCTCCACGCCAGGTGCGCTTCATCGATCGCCATCCTGACCTGCGCCAGTGCCAGGTCGACCTCTGCATCGACGAGGCGTTGTTGCTCGAGACGCTGCTGTGACCGGCCTTCCCGGGTGTCCTCGTCGAGCTCGCTCGCGGCAAGCTGCGCTGCGCTGACTCGCGCCTCGGCGGCCTCGACATTCCTGGTGCCGTTCTCGACGCGCTCCGTCAGATCGTTGAGGTCGTCCTCGTCGGCGGTTGCTTCCAGGCGATCCGTCGCCACCGTGACGCGCTCCGTAAGCGCATCGGCATATTCGGTGTGCCGCTCGAGACGATCGGTGAGCAACTCGAGTCGCCGCGCCGAGATCGCCTGCGCGGCTCGCGCCTGTACGAGTCGCAGCGCGGCCAGCCAGCGCTCGTCACCGGCGGCAGCGTCGAAATACTCGTTGAACACGGCGTCGCGACGGCGCGTCGCGCCGTCGAGCACACGCTGCTCCCGATCGACCTCAACCCGGTCCGCCGCAACTTCGGCGGCCGCATCGCGCGACATGGCCGCGAAACCCAGCAGGTCTTCAATGGAGTAGCCGACGGCCGCAGCCGGCAGTTCCTGTATGGCCGTCTCTTGTTCGACTCGCAGGTTAAGAAGCGCCGAAAGGTTGTTCTCAACCGACTCGAGGACACCTCGCGCGACCTCCTGGTTGGCGGGGCTCAGCCCGTCGATGTCCTCGCGGACCCGTTGCAGGAACGCCTCGACACGAGGCTCGACGTCTTCGCGCGCACCCTCGAAATAGGTCCACCAGTCGCTGGCAAGCTCGTCGAATGCGGGGGCGTCTGGCGGCGCCGGCGGTTCCGCCTCCTGGGCAGATACCTGTACGGCGGCAAGCACGCTCAGCAGGACTGCGAGCATGCGCGACGGCATCGCGATCTTCATGCGATCAGATCTTATCGTAATCCAGCGTTACGGTGTCGGATACCGGCCGGGACTGGCATGCGAGGACGAACCCTTTCTCGACCTCCCAGGGTTCGAGGCCATAGTTCGTCGCCATCGTGACCTCACCGTCGCGCACGTGGCAGCGGCAGGTTGCGCATACTCCGCCTTTGCAGGAGTAAGGCAGGTCAATGCCATTACCGGCCGCCGCGTCGACAATGTTGTCGTCGTCACGATGCATGTCGAATTGCTTCTTGTGGCCGTCCATGATGACCGTGATGCTGGCGTGGTCGGCGGCCTTCTTTGCGGCTGCAGGCGGCTTTGCGCCCTTGCGCGGCACGCCGAAGCGCTCGGAATGCACGTGCGCCTCGTCCATGCCGAGGTCGACCAGTGCTTCGGTCACATCGCGGATCATCGTGTCGGGGCCGCAGACGAAGCAGTCGGTTGCGCGCAGGCCGGCGCCGAAGTGCTTGTAGAGGTCGCGCACCTTGTCGCCGTCGAGCCGGCCTACCATGGTGTCGAACTCCTGCTCCTCCTGGCTGAACACGAAATTCAGCTGCAGGCGCTCGGGATACAGATTCTTGAGCGCGTAAAGGTCGTCGATAAACATGGTCGAGGCCTGTTTGCGATTGCCGTAAAACAGGATGAAGCGGCTGTTCGGCTCACCGGCCAGCAGTGACCTGATCATCGAGAGAATCGGCGTAATGCCGCTGCCGGCCGCAAAGCCGACATAGTCGTTTGAATTCTTCGGGTCGGGCTGGACATGGAACTGTCCGGACGGCGGCATCGCCTCGAGCGTATCGCCGGCCTTGAGGTTCGTCGCCGCGAATTCCGAAAACTTGCCGCCCGGTTGCACCCGCACGCCGATCTCGAGCGGGTACTCGCCCTGCGCCGAGCAGATGCTGTAGGTGCGGCGTAGTTTCCTGCCGTCGATGGTCGCCTGGAACGGCAGATGCTGGCCCGGCAGAAAGCGGTACTCGTCACGCAGCTCCTCAGGCACTTGCAGCGAGATTCTGACCGAGTCGGTCGTCTCGGGGCGGATACGTTCAATCGTGAGTGGGTGGAATTCTTTCACTTAGATGCATTTGAAGTATTCGAAGGGTTCGAGGCAGGCATTGCACTTGTATGACGCCTTGCAGGCCGTGGATCCGAACTCGCTGACTACGGCCGTATCGGTCGAGTCGCAGCGCGGGCACGCAATCTTGCGCGCGCCGTGCAGCAGCTCGTGCTTGCTGCCGCCCTCGGCCGGGGGTGCAATGCCGTAGGCGCGCAGCTTGGCCCTGCCCTCGGCGCTGATCCAGTCGGTCGTCCACGGCGGGGAAAGCGCGCGCTCGATCCTGACGTTTTCTATGCCCTGCCGGTGCAACGCGTCGACCACGCTTTGCTCGATAACCTCGGTGGCCGGGCAACCCGAGTAGGTTGGCGTCAGCTCGACGATCACTTCGTCGGCAATACGGACGTCACGCAGGATTCCGAGGTCGGCGATGGTCAGGACCGGGATCTCCGGATCCGCGACCTCGGACAGCCACTCGAGCACCTGCTCCCGACTTAACGCGATAGCTACCAATTCGCCCCCGGATATACGCGCTGCAAATACTGCATCTCGGCAATCATGTAGCCGAGATACTCGCTGTGGCGCCCGGCCTTGCCACCGCTCGCCATCCAGGCGTCCTCGGGCATGGTCAGCGTGGCTTCAGCGAGCGCTGCCGCGATCGTCTCGCGCCACTGTTCGCAAATCCTGTACAGGTCCGGTCCGTCGAACTCGTTCTCGAACACGTTGTCGACTTCGTCAGCGGCGAACATCTCGCCCGTGAACCGCCACAGGTTGTCAATGGCAGCTTGCGCCTTCGCATGACTCTCTTCGGTGCCGTCGCCAAGGCGGATCAGCCACTGCGTGTTGTGCCTGAGGTGATAGCGAATTTCCTTCTCGGCCCGCGCCGCGATCTCGGCAACGCGCTTGTCGGCACAGTGCACGAGCGCCTCGAGTTGCCGCAGATAAAAAGCCTCGAACAACACCAGCTTCGCAATCGAATCGCCAAAATGGCCGTTGGGCTGTTCGAGCAACAGCAGGTTACGGTACTCGTTCTCGTCGCGCAGGAACGCGAAGGCGTCCTCGCCGCGACCCTTGTTCTCGAGTTCGCCGGCGTAAGCGTAGAACATGCGCGCCTGGCCGATGTAGTCCAGCGCGAAATTCGCGTTCGCCAGCTCTTCCTCGAGCTCCGGGTACGCGGCCACGAGCTCGACCATCCGCTGGCCGAGAATCAGCGCGTTGTCACCGAGCCGCAGAACGTAGGCAAGCAGTGCGTCGTTCTTGTTCACAGGTTTTCGACTCCCTCGGGTATCTCGTAAAACGTCGGGTGCCGGTAGATCTTGTCTTCGGCAGGCTCGAAGAACGCGGCCGTCTCGGCCGGGTCGGACGCCACGATCTGGCTCGAGCGAACGACCCAGATGCTGACCCCTTCGCTGCGGCGTGTGTACGTGTCGCGTGCGTGATCGAGCGCCATCTGGTCGTCAGCGGCGTGAATGCTGCCGGCGTGCCGGTGGCTCAGTCCGGATTTGCTACGAATGAAGACCTCGTAGAGCGGCCATTCTTTCTTTGACATGTCATTTCCTCGATCGGGGTCAGACCCCTTGGGGTCAGAGCCCCAGGGCTCTGACCCCGATTTGTTTACGCGGC
>JAAUYE010203257.1_pt1 | contig 16877 bp, 25 predicted proteins | sample 7278081 | NCBI WGS metagenome assembly JAAUYE01 (sample SAMN14350131, study PRJNA611818) | marine sediment metagenome | isolation source: surface marine sediment (0.6m) | place: French Polynesia: Moorea | collected 2018-08
CGTCGCGCTATTAAAACTGGAAATACAACAAGCACAAGGTTATGAATCCGATGTGCTGGCCGAGAACCGAGAAAAGGCACTCGATTATTACTTTGGCAATATGCAGGACACCCCGGCGGGCAAATCCAATATCGTCAGCACCGATGTGGCCGACACGGTAAATAGTTTGATGGCCCAAGCATCGGGCATTTTTCGCGCCAGCTCGGTCGAATTTCCCCCCATACATGAACAGGATGAACCCCAAGCGCAGCTCGAATCCGATGTCATTCAATATATCATTGAAATGAATGATGAATACCAGACGTTTGACTGTGCGGCCTTCGATGCCTTATTGCAGGCCAATGGCTGGATAAAAGTTGAATACCTGAATGAGACTAAAGTGGAGGAAGAAGAATACACCGGCGACGACCCGGCCATATTGTTTCAGGCCTTACAGCCCAAGACCGACAATGAATCCATTGACATCATTGACCTCGATGAAGATAACAACAATATGACCATCGAGCGCACCACCACTAAGCAGCGCATCAAAATCACCAGCGTGTCACCCGATGTCATGTTATTTAGCCCCAACGCCAACTACCACGAACTGCAAGACATCCGATTTATTGCCGAGCGCCATTTGTACACGGTCAGCGACTTGATAGACATGGAGGTCAGCGAGCAGGACGCCAAGGCGATGCCCAACTTTGAGGATGAGTACTGGCCCGCCATTGTGGCGCGTGAATCCGAATACGCCGAAACCACCAACGAAGAGCAAGGCGGCCATCAAGACGCCACCGAGCTTAAAGAAACCTACATTTGTTATATTATGTTGGACGATAACGACAACGGCACCACCGAGCGGCGCCGTATTCACATCGGCGGCAATACCATTATTAGCGACGAGCCCGCCAAATACGTTAACTATGTGACCGGCTCACCGTTACCCATACCCCACCGCATCACCGGCCGCTCGATATACGATTTAATGCGCGAAGTACAGGACGGCAAGACTCATATTTTGCGCCAGTACATGGACAACCTAAAAGTGATGAACCGCTCACGCTTGGGCTATATCCGCGGCGAAGTGAACAAGCAGGAATTACTTGATTATCGGGTCAATGGCGTCGTAGGCTGTGACCGTCCAGAATCCATTTTTCCTATCCCAGCCAACGACATCGGCCCACAAGCCGTGCAAGGGTTGCAGTATCTGGATAGCATACGCACGGCCCGCGGCGGCGCGTCGGTCGATATGAACAACGCGGAAATGCAGCTAGCCAGTTCCAGCGCCATGGCCGCCGGAGTACAGGCCTATAACAAGGAAATGATGGCCGGTTACTACTGTAAAAATCTAGCACACAGCTTGCTTAAAAATGTCTTTCTACTGGTGCATAAAATACTGAGGCGCGAATGGGAAGGCCCGCTCAACGCCAAGCTACGCGGCAAATGGGTACAAACCAACCCGCAAGAATGGGTAGAACGCGAACACGCCATGCTTAGGGCAGGCATGACCAACTCAGAAAAAACACAGCGCGCCATGGCCCTGCAAGGCCTTATGGCCCAGCAGCAAGAATGGCTACAGCTTGGGCAGGATGGCGAAATCACCGACAAGGGCAAAGTGTACAACGCCGCGGCCGACTGGATACGCACTCAACACTTGGGTAATGTAGAGGAATACCTCATCGACCCCATGAGCCCGGAAGCCAAACAAGCCGCACAGCAAAAAGACGAGCAAACGCGGCAGCAACAACAGGCCATGCAACAACAACAAAATATGCTCATGCAAATGCAAACCGCTATCGAGAACATGAAAAACCAGACCGACCGCTGGCAGCATGAAACCGAGTTACGCTTCAAATACTACGATGCAGAATTAAAATACGACACGGAAGAAGCCAAGTTGACGCTGCAAGCCATAGAAAACGAGGATAACAACATCAATGAGAGCCTACGAAGTCGCGAACCAATGGCTGAGCGAAGCACTGGAACAGACAACCAGTAAATATTTTAATCAGTTGACTCAACTGCGCGGCGACCCTGACCGGGATGAAAAACGCCTAACCATATTGGCCAAGCTCGACGCCATGGCCGATGTGAAAACCCAGCTAATGGAGATTATCGATAATGAACGAACCGACACCGAATAGCGCTTTGGATGAAACATGGTCTGAACTCGACAAACAATTGGGCTGGGGTGAAGATGAAGGCCCCGCAAATCAGGACGAAAAACCGGAAGAGGCCGCCGACAATGTTCAATCGATACCTGACCAAGATGGCGAATCATTGGCGGATAATGAGGGCGCGGGCGAAAATGCAGCGCAGGACGAGCAAAGCGCAGCGCCGAGCGCTGAAGAAAGCGAAGATGACAACGCGCCACAAGTCAACTATGATTTAGAGATTGAGGTGCCTATGCCTTACGGGATGGAAACCATGACCGTGGGGGAATTGAAAGATATCGCATCGAGTATGCACCAGCGAGAGCAGGGCGTAACGACGCGAGAAAATCAATTAATGGTACAGCAAAATGAACTGTTCAATATTGTCAACGCATTGGGAGAGATACCCGAGCCCGTTCGACAAGCCATTGAACAGAACCGCGAGGCAACACTGAGCCGAGAGTCTCAGAAAATGCTAGCGGCGATTCCGACTTGGAAAGACCAAACAGTCTGGCAGTCGGATAGAGCGTCCATGCTAAAGCTAGCACAGGAATACGGTTATTCAGAAACCGAATTTAATAATCTAATGGATGCTCGGCTGGTGAAATTGGCCTATGACTACGACAAATTGCGCGGCTCCATAGCAAAAGCCAAGCGCGAAGCCAAGCCAAAACGACCCGGCAAAAAGCCGCGTTCCCGGCAGCCCCAAAAGCCCGCCCGGAACAATGATAAACGCATTGTGACCGCAGACCAAAAACAGGCGGCCATTGATGCCTTGCTAAAAGGTTATTAATTATGTCAACAACCAATACCGACTCCCATGACTTGCTCGCGGTACAGCGCGGCGGCGTTATCCGCGAGGATGTCATGGAAAAAATCTGGCAGATTGATGGATTCCCGTTAGTTCTGACCGATATGTGCAGCAAAATCACATCTGGCCACCCCTACAAGGAATTTACCACCGACGAATTGGGCGCCAGCGCAACCAATAACGCGGTTGTCGATGGCGCAGATATAGCGCAGGACGATTCTAGCTTTGGCGACCGTCAAGGCAATTACCACCAGACAGCCGTTAAGGAAATACAGATTTCCAAACGCGCCAATGCATCAAACTCCATTGGCCGACAAGGTACACTGAGTTATCAAGTCGCCCAGGGCCAAAAACGCTTGCGCCGGGATGTGGAATCGCAAATGTGCACCAGTCAAGCATCCGTCGCGGGTGACAGTACGACGCCATCCATTAGTGGAGGGCTCGGCGCATGGATTAAAACAAACACATCCCGCGGCGCCACCGGCACGGACGGCGGATTCAATCTGACTACCGGCCTCATTGATGCACCGGGGGCGGGCACCGCGCGCGCACTGACCGAGACATTGGTACGTGACATCGCACAAGCGGTCTATGAGCAGGGCGGCAACACGGAATATCTCATGGGCACCACAGCCGTGATTCGCTTAATGTCTGAATACTTGTTCACCGCCAACGCTCGCGTGGCCACCATGACCAACGACAACGCCACCGGCAATGAACCGATGAAGGCCTACGGGTCTGCTAATGTGTTCATCACGGACTTTGGCCAAGTGTTGGTAATGAAAGACAACCGCTTGCAAAAAGTCGAAGCGGCCAACGTGTCCAGCCTGTATTTCATCGACCCAAGTAAGCTGTTTCAATCATTTATCACCGGGTATCAGACCGAACCCCTGGCCAAAACTGGACTGAGTGAAAAACGTCTGATAAGCTGTGACTATTCGTTGCTCGTGGCGAACGAAAAAGCAATGGGTGTTATTGCCGACATCGACGAAACGGCAGCGATGACGACCTAAACTTCTAGTCAATTCTCCATTACGAAGGTCAACCCGGCTAGTTGCCATCCTAGCCGGGATTTTTAAAAGGATAAGACATGCCATGCCCGAACAAGCGGCGAAACAAGCCAAAAAGAAAGCCAGCAAGAAGAAAAAAGGCCCTATGCTGGTAACGGTCAAAAGCCTGACCCATCAACGTATTCATTGCGGCCACTTTGGCACGCTGGATGCCTACCAAGAAAAACAAGTTTCCCCCGATATGGCAGAGATGCTACTGAACACCGGCTTAGTTGAGCAGAAAAGTAGCAACCATGCCAGCGCAAGCGATTAATTTCAAGCAAGCCGTCGATGTGGCCCTGCACACCGTGCCGGGCTTGCGCCATGATATGAACATCATCGCGGAGCGCCGTAAAAACGACAGCCGAGATATGGAAGGTATCGGCCGTTGGGGCTTAGAGATTCCCGACCCGATTATGCCCCTGTTACAGCTCTACTGGCCCAATATATTTAATCAAGACACGGACATTTCCCACCGTGAATGGCTCAAATTTATGAACCACCCCGATTCCGAACAATTCCGAGTAAAGCCGCGACTATGAGTTTGATACGAGGCAATCAACCGGCCATCACCAATCTCAGCCCGCACAACAGCAACGCGCGCTATATTATCCCCAACCGCCGTGAGATTGTGGCGCAGTTGGCACTTACCATCGGCAACAACGGCCCCGGGACGCGCTTTGGTTATCAGGCCAATAACTATGGCTTTATCAGCCCGGACAATATCAAGGGTTTGATAATTGACTCGCTACGCATCAACGCGACTGACAATAGACTCATATTGGATTTATCAAGCCAACAACTGCCCGACACCGACGAGTTGTATATCAGCCTATTATCGGGCCGCGGTTTAAAGCTCACCTGGCGACCCACTAACATGATATATCAAGCCGATGTGTCCGTGACCTTTGTCAATGACGTACAAGCCGCACTCGGCCAAACCGTGGCCGTGGAGGTGTTCAAGTGAACTATGGACAACTCAAAGCCGAGGTAGTGGCTTACAGCCACTTGAACAACATCACCGAGCGCTTACCCACTTTTTTTGAAATCGTCGATAATCAGCTAGGCCGCAATCTCATGGCTTTGGAACTCGAGCGCACCGCCGTGCTGACCTTGACCGAAAACACCACCGGCCTGCCATTGGATTTTATGCGCATGCGTGCGGTACTGATTGAGGCCAGCGGCGGGCAAACCCCGCTCTATTATGTCACGCCTAACGAATACGCGGCCTTGATGAAAAACGCGACCGGACAGGCCTATTTTTACACCATCCAAAACGGTCAACTCAAAATCGGCCCCGGCGTGGGGAGCGTCGAAATTCAGTATTTTCAAAAACCCGTGCAATTGGTCAATGACGGCGAAGAAAATCTAATCAGCATACAATGGCCAGAGCTGTACATATATGGCGCCACCGCCGAGGCGTTTAAGTTTGTGCAAGATATGGAGGCCGCCCAGCTTTATATGCAATTATTCAATGACGCCATTGCATCCATTAATTTACAGGCCGATGACGCGCGCTTTGGCGGCGGGCCATTAGTAATGAGGGGTTAGCCATGACCGTAGAAGTCGCGAATTATATCTCCGAACTCAACCCCAACTGGCCGCAAGCGGGTGATTTGGCCCGCGAAGGTGAGCAGCATATCTCGGTCACGAAGTTGGCCACACAACAAAGTTTTCCCAACATCGACGCCGAGGTATCCGCGACCCCGGCCGAGCTGAATCATATTGCTGGACGCGGCCTGATTATGCCCACCGGCGTGATTCAAATGTTTGCCGGCGCGGCGGCCCCGGCGGGCTGGCTATTGTGCGACGGCGCGGCCATTGACCCGCAATACACCGATTTAATTCAGCTTATCGGCGCGAACACACCGGATTTGCGCGGCGCCTTTATTCGTGGTTGGTCAGACGATATCGCCCAAGACCCGGACGCCCCCCGCGCGCCCTTGTCCACACAAGTGGAAATGATAGGCCCGCATACGCACACGTACCGCACCCCGTTATCCAGCGGTACCACCAACAGCGGGCACAATATCGGTAGTTTTACCGGCCAGCGCGCGACCCAGGACTCGCGCGACTTAAACACCAGCCAAAACACCGGCACGGAAAACCGACCCGCCAATACGGCCGTGTTATACATCATTAAAACATGAGAAATTTAAGCCTCAATCCCATTGGCATGAACGTGGACATTGCGCCGAGCCGCTTACCCGCCGACCAATGGAGCGGGGGCAATAATGTCAGCTTTGCCGACAACGCATCCAAGCCCGCCGAGCCCTATCGCAATTTGGGCGGTGCTGCGTTATTCAATCCGGTGTTTGTGTTACCGAACCGCAATCCGACCGTGTTTTATTGGCTGTACGCGGCCGCCAATGGCGTCGGCGTGTATGACGGCAACACGCACACTGATTTAACCCCGGTAGGCTTTAACGGCGGCACGATAGGCCAATGGACGGGCGCCAACCTCAACAATCTAGCCATGCTCAATACCCCTAACGAGCCGCCCTGGTATTGGGACGGGAACCCCCTAAATAATTTAGTTGCCATGCCCGGTTGGCCAGCGGGCACCACCGCGGGCTTTTTGCGCGCGTTTAAATTTATGGCCATTGCGGGCGATCTCCGCACCGCCACCGGCGATTTTGAAAACCAACTATTATGGTCAGCGGCCGCCGAGCCCGGCGCCGTCCCTAGCACATGGACACCCACCCCGGAGAATGAAGCGGGCGACAATATCCTGGCCGCCACCCCGGGCAGTCTGATTGACGGCATGGGCTTGCGGAATGTGTTCATGATATTTAAAAACCATTCCATGTACACCATGCAATTGGTCAGCGGTCAGCAAATTTTTGAGTTTCGCAAGCTCTCCGAGTCATCCGGTATTCTGGCCAACAATTGCGCGGCCGAGTATTTCAACCAGCTATTTGTTATGACCGATGGCGATATTCTGATGACCGACGGGCATCAAATGCGCTCGATAGCTGAGCGCCGCGTGAAAACCACCATATTCAGCGAGTTGGATATTGATAATTATCAAACCAGTTTTGTGGTGCCCTATCAGCAAAACAATGAAGTGTGGTTTTGTTATCCGACCATCGGCAACGACCGACCCAACAAAGCCGCCGTGTACAATGTCCAGTCTGACCGTTGGGGATTCCGTGACTTGCCCTTGGCCGCGCATATCGGCGTGGGCTTGATTAATGACCTTAACCCCAACGTTGAATTGACATGGGCAGCGCTCACTCCCACATGGGAAAACTGGAACATTCCGTGGGGTAAGATTACCAATAAAAATGATGTGGTGGACGGTCTTATCATGGCCATTGAGGCCGACACGGCGCTGTATGCGTTTGGGCAGGGCGACAGCAACACGCCGACCATCACCAGCCGATTAGAAAAACTGTCCATCCCCATTGAGCCCCCCTTAAAAAACAAGCATGTGCTCGAGTTTTGGCCGCACTTAAACGGCACCAACGGTCAGCAGGTCAAAATACGCATTGGCGGGCAAGACCATGAAAATGACCCCATTGCATGGGGCGTCCAACAAACCTTTAATTTAGGCGCGGATGAAAAAGTGGATGTGGACGTGCGCGGCCGACTTATTTCAATTGAATACGAACACACCGAGCCGATGCAAATACACGGCGGCGAATTGCGCTATCGAATAGCGGGGCGCTACTAATGCCCAGAACCACACTGCGCACAGGCCAGCCCATTTATGAACCCGCTCCGGTACCCCAACAAATCGAGGATTTGCCGCTGCACGTACAAGAGCAGCTCGAAGAAATTGCCAATACCATTCGCAGCATATCGGTCGATTTTCGCAGCGAGTCTATTGTGCGCCTGCAAGGCAACGCCGCACCGACCACCATCGACGCCACACCGAGCGACATCGCCAACTATGCCGATTACTATCAATCCCCTTACGCGGAATTTGAAGGCCTCGCGGGCGATGCGTCCAGCGGCGTGGTCACGTTACCGGGTAACGTCACCGATACCCTGGCCATTCAGGTCAACGTGGGTTTTGGCTTTGGGATAGGTAACGCGGCCAATAATCAAATCAGCCTATTTGTGACCGATGGCACCACACAACATTTGATGGCGGCCAATTTCATTAGCAGCAACCAACAGGATAACATGGTGTTTCAAGGTCGGCGTATTGTCACGTTTGACGGTCAATCCACAATATGGTGCTATCTTATTACCGATGGCGCTGCGCTCAGTGTCACCCCATTGGGGGGTGAATTTGATGTCAAGGTGTTGCAAACATGGCAAAATTAAAAATCGTCGCCGTCCCCCCACATCTATTGCCCGGTATCTGGCCTTATGTGTTGCGATACGTGCAAGAAGCGCTCGATTATGAGCACGGTGACCTGACTCCAGAGAAAATGTATGACCGCATTATAGATATGCAGTACTTGTGCATCGTGGCCCTACGGGGCGAAGAAATCATGGCTTGTCAAACCGCCGAGATATACGACACCGACGCCAATCGCGTCATGGGCCTGATTACCACCGGCGGGAAAGAACTCGACCAATGGCAAGACGCGCTGGCCGAGGCCTTGGAACAACTGGCCATTGAGCAGGGTTGCGACGTGATACGAACCCGGGGGCGATTAGGCTGGTTGCGAAAACTCAAACGCAATGGCTTTGACCCGCTATACTTTATCGCAGAGAAAAAACTACATCCAGAGAGGACAGCAGCATGAGCGGCGGCAGTTCCAAATCACGGTCACGCAATGAACAAAACGTGTGGCAAAACCAAGCCCCCTATTTACAGGACTTATTCCAACAAGGTCAGCAAAACTTGCCTAATGCGCGGCAGCGCACTGAGCAGCTTATGGGTGAGGCCATGCCGGTCTGGCAAGGCATGCTCAATCCCAACCTAAACCCCTACGCGCGCCAAATGGCACAAACCGGGCTTGACCAACTGAATCAGAATTTTTCTGAAAACGTGTTGCCCAACATTCAGCGCCAAGCCATCGGCGGCATGAATTTAGGGGGCAGCCGCCAAGGCATTGCCGAGGGCATGGCCGCACAAGGGTTACAGGAACAGCAAGCCAAGTATCTGAACAACTTTTACGGCGGCCAATATCAAGCCGACCAGCAACGCGCCCTGCAGGCTTTGGGCATGTTACCGGCCTTACAACAAATGAACTGGGCGGACTTACAAGGCTATGCCGGTTTAATCGGCAGCCCGACCACGCTCGGCCGCGGTCGCTCAAACTCTAAAGCCTGGCATGCGGGTGTGCTCTAATGGGTTTACTCGCAGATTATCTCAACCGCAAACGCTTGCTGGAAGATAGGGCCGCGTTTCGTGAAGGCATGACCGGCCTACTCGGTCAAGCGCCTGGCGTATTTGAGGCGGATTTATTTCCCGGTGAACAACCCATACCCGGGCTAAAAACCGCGGGCACCGGCTTGCTGGCTAACATCAATGACCCGGCCAACCGTGCGCGCTTCGCCGCGGGCCTCATGCAATTGCCCGGCGGCATGAATCTAGGCGCTGGGATGCTCAATCAACAGTTTGGGGGTATCGACGCCATGGCCCGCCAACAAGCGAGCTTGGCACAAAATCAAGCGCAATTTGAAGAAAATCAGCGCCGACTGGCCCAACAGTTTGGTATCGGCTTACTGGCCAAACAAAACCAGCAGCAACAATGGACGCCGCAAGATATCTTAAAAGCGACCACCGAGCAGCAAACCCAAGCCATGAAACAACTGGCCGCACCGCGTCAGCAGTTGCAATACTTCCAAAGCGCCACCGATATTGTGCGCAACCGCGGCGGGTTTGCCGGTATGACCGGCGCCGACGATTTGGCCCTGGTCACGCAATTCAGCAAATTACTGCGACCCGGTGAGGCTGTCATGAGCGATGACGTACAAAACGCGCTCAACACCTTGGGCTATGGCGATATGGTGAACATGATGATAGGCGCCAGCAAAGGTGAACAGCTCACCGAAACGCAGCGCGCCGAGATTTACGGCACCATGAGCACCTTAGCGGGCCGCGCCGAGCAACAAGCGCAAAACATTCGCGGCATGGTATCCCAGCGTTTGCAAGGCACGCCGGTGCAAGCGGGCCAAGTGTTACCGCAAGCCGTGCCGTTTCAACCGCTTGGCAGTGCGGCGCTACAAGGACAACAAGTGCCCACCACCGGCCAAATACAGCGCGGCGGCTTAATGGGCCGACCCGAACAGCAGGCCGGTGCCCGCGCCGAGGCCGGTTTGCCCGTCGCGGCAGTACCCCCTGGCGTGCCGTTTTTAAATTCGAGCGACGGCAAAACATATATGTACAATGAGCAAGGCGAGCTTATGGTGTGGAGGGACGAATAATGTCTTGGGTAAAAGCAACCTCTACCAGCCGTATGACGGCGAAAGAAATGGAGCAAAACATAGGCGCCGACTTTGATACTCGCGCTTATCTGGCCGCACTGCGTGAAGAACAGGCCCAGCAACGCCAACAACGCCTCGATGAAATGCCATGGTATCAGGCTGGCGCCATTGGCGCGGGCAATGCCTTTATGGATGTTGTCCGCGGCGCGCGGGATTTAGTCGGCCTTGAGAATCCCGGTCAAGCCGAAGCGAATCAATATTATCAACAGCTACAACAAGCCCAACCTGTGGCCACCACGGCGGGCGAAATAGCGCCCTATATTGCGGCCAGTTTTGTGGCGCCGTCCGTGGGTGCACGCGGTATTGCCGGTCAAGTGGGCACAAGCGGCTTGCTCGGCGGGATTCGTCAACAAGGTGATTTGGGTGAGCGTTTAGTGTCCGCGGGCCAAGAAGGTGGTCTTGCTTTTCTCGGCGGTAAAATGGGCGACATGACCGGCCGAGTATTGAATAGAGCCCGCCAAGCTGTCGGCTCACGGCCCATTGGCCGCGCGCAGGACATCGCCAGCGACGCTGTTGAGCGCTTCCGCCAGCTTGGCGGCAAAGTGACCCCGGGACAGGCCAGCGGGTCGCCATTACTCCAACGACTCGAAGCGCCTTTGCAAAGCGCGGGGCTATTCGATGCCATGACCGACGCCAATCAAAAATTAATGCGTACTTCATTAAGTCGCGCCATTGGCAGCCAATCGGATGACTTATCCGCGGCCGGGCTCGGTAAGGCCGCCGATGATATTGCCCAGCGTTTTACCGAGGCAATTGGCGATGTCAAAATCTCAATGGACGACGATTTAATCAAGCGCATTGCACAAATCAAGCGATTGGATAAATGGGTGGAATTACCGGAGACGATGGCCAATTTATCGGGCAACACCTTTAAGCAAATACGCTCCACCTTGAGCAAAGCCATGTCCAGCGCGTACCGCTCCCAAAACGATACCCAAGGCGATTTTATTGCGCGCACCATCAAGCAAATGGATAACAAATTTATGAAGGCCGCCGGGCCAAAACGCGCCGCGGATTTTCGCACCGCGCGCGAGCAATGGAAAAATTTAGTGACGTTAGAGAAAGGCCGCGCCATCACCCCGGACGGCGTGGTCAATCCGGCTAGTGTACACAACGCCTATGTACGCGAATTTGGGCCTACCGCTCGACGCGCTCAAACCGGCATTGCCAGCGCGGCGACAGACGACGCCATGGAAATGGCACGGCTACAAGCCTCTCGACAATTGGCGCCCGTCGTCGGGACATCGGGCACCGCAGAACGATTGGGTGTAGGTCTTGGCCCCATGGCCATTGGCGGGGCATTAGGCTATGGCGCCACCGGCGATGTTCAAGGCGCGATTGCGGGTGGACTATTGGGCGCGGGTTTGCGTTATGGCTATCAACCCATGTCGGCCCTAATGTCTCCGACCGCATCACAACTCGGCACACAATTGGGCGCCGTGGGCGGCGCGGGCCTCATGCGTGAATTTATGGGTGAATAATGTCACGCCGCTGCTTAAAAAATCCGTCCTGGCAAGACCAACCCAGGCCCGATAGCGACTTTGTTGACCAACCCCGGCCCGATAGCAATTTTGGCCAGGTACCGCATGGTAACGTTGAATATACTATCTGGGATGATGGCAATACCTTGTGGGATTTAGAAGAAGTACAACAAACCATCCAGCAAGCGCTCGAGGGTACCTTGTGGGATTTTTTCACCCGCGAACTATGGGACAGGCAATGCTATGGCTAATATCGACCCCACCAAACCCACTACTGGCCGCGCACTCACGCAGGATGTGCGTGACAATTTTCAGGCGTGCATCGACCAAGACACGCTACTGCAAGACCAAATTAACGGCAATGACGCGGATATCGCCGCGCTGGATGGCCGGATATCGCAAAACGAGAGCGATATTATTTTGCACGATGGACGCATTACGCAAAATACCAGCGATATTGCTGTTAATAAAAGTGACATCACGCAAAACGCCAGCGATATTGCCACCAAAGTAAACAAGGCTGGCGACACCATGACCGGCAACTTAAACGCGCCCCAAGTCGAAGCAAGCCAAGCGGCGCCGACGCAACCGCAACATTTAACCCGCAAAGATTATGTGGATTCGCTCTCGCCTTTACCTGCTACCTTAGCTAAAGCATGGGTTAGATTTAATGGTACAGGTACAGTTACTATAGAAGATAGCTTTAATGTATCTAGCATTACAGATAACGGGGTAGGCGTTTACACGGTAAACTTCACAAATAATTTACCGAATACGAACTATGCGTATATGGGCGTTGGTAGACGTAACAACGCCACAGATAGACCTGTTTCGCTTAGTAGCGGTACTGATGCCTCACACAATCCGTCTGTATCTTCCATATATTTTGGTACATGGGTGCATGCAGCCGCTGCGTATGAAGACCCGTTAGACTTCTCATTTGTAGTGTTTGCGGATAACTAAAAGGCCATCATGAGCAAACTAAGGAGTTTATCAAATGAACGAACGTATAGTATTTACAAACCCTGATGGTTCATGTGCAATCATTGTTCCCGCGCCCAATACCAAGCTAAGTATTGATGATATTATGACCAAAGACGTGCCCAAAGACGCCATAAACCCGCGGATTATCAGCACGTTAGACTTACCCAACGACCGTTTATTCCGTGAGGCATGGATTGACAATGCGCCCCCCGGCCCCATTGGCATTGATTTAGCCAAGGCCAAAGTTGTTGCGCACTCAAAGCGGCGTGAAATGCGACAAATTGAACTAGCGCCGTTGGATGAAGAGCAAAATGATGCCCGACTGACCAAGACACGCAGGCAACAAATTGCGGCCGAAAAAACCGATATACTTAACCGCTACGATACGATACAGAACGACATCGACGCGGCGACCAGCGAGCAGACATTGCGAGATATTCTGGCGAAACTATGAGCCAGCAAGCGCTCACACTGGCCGCTCTACTTAGTCTATCGGCGTGCTCGATTGTTGTAGTAAAGCAAGACGCGCCCGGCCCAGGGCCAACAATTGAGTCATGTTCCAGTGTTTATTCACCGGCACCCTGTCACACCGACGCCCCAAGCAAGCCACCAGCACCCAGCCATCGGCCAAGGTACAAATCACCTTAATTGAACGACGCGGCATTATTCCTGACCCGCGCGCCATGGGGCGGCCTTATATTTTGGGTCGCACGTGTGAGGCTTGGTGCCTTCCAGCTCGGCCGGGTAGCGTTTACCCTGCTTTGAACGGCGCCACACAATACGACAGCCGCAATAATGACATACACCTTCACTCAGTTTGATGTTGTCGGGCATAGCTCGGACTCGCACTCGGCCAGCTTTTTATCGACTTCCAGCAAAAGCATTGTCCGTTGAATCAGAAACTTGAGATATACCAACTGCCCGCGCGGCAAGTTCTCATTGTCCCGGGCCTGTTCGCATAAGCTGATAATGACATCCTCAGCGTCTTTAAGACGGGCGTAAGGGTCAAGCATATCGCTGATAGGTTGTAAGTTATCCATATTTGCCCAACCCCCGGTTCATTTGGTTGTAACTATCCCGAATCAAATAGCGCACCATTTCCGATTGTTTCATGCCGTAATATTCGCACAAATGTTGCATGAATACTTGCTCGCGCGCGTTTAATCGGGTGCAAACGGTAATATTTTTCTTTACATCATCGCTCATGTGTTGATATACCTTAGGTTACAGGTTAGTAAGTACTAACTAGCCATCCACAGAATAATAATGATGGCCAAGACCACCAAGGCCACCACGACAGTACCGACCAGGAGGCCGCAAAATTCATCATCGCTCATTTTCTAAACCTCTTAATAGACAGCAACGAAACGGTCATCGCACATATCGGGGGAAACTTGTTTTTTTTGGTAAGCATCCCATCTCCGTTAATTTATCTATCACCGTTTTCAGGGAATGCGCCACTACTATCCAGCTCGCGTGCCGTCTTTGGTCAACAAGTAGCGCCGTCCAGGCGACATCAATTGCATCCTCTGACCAATAGGCCCTAAATCGTACAATATGAGCCACGTTAATAAATTCCCGCCACATTTCTTTGTTATTTGTATCGACCACCCTAAACTCGCAAAAAATTTTCTTATCTTCCATCGTTTTTAACTCCATTATGCTCAAACCACTTGGCCGCCGTGAATACCGCGCTCAACACCATCCAGCCCACAATGCCGACCATCAATCCAGCCATGCCGCCCACTTCCAGGGCCACCACAATTAATAAAATCAACCAGAACCACATCGCTTTTGCTCCATTCGTTAACTTGTTTTAACTTGCAATAATTATAGCAAATGTAATACAAATGTCAAGAAATAAGCCAAAGATATTTATTATTTTTCGGTGCATATATAAGAATGTCCCACCTTGACCAAGATTGACAAAAATCCATTTATCAGGCAGGCTCAGAGCCCGTTAGCGGCCCGACAGGGCAAGCAAAACAAATCGGGAGCGCCGCGCGGGCCCCCTAAAGGCCCAGCGCAGGCGCCCACACCCGCTGGCAACAAAAGCCCCTCACTCTGTCTAAAAACATCATTTATTTCAAACACTTATCCACATGACACACTGACAAGCACTCATTATCCACAAAAAGTAGGTCTTATCCCCAAGCAGATTAAACAAATGTAATGCATTTAAGCGAACCACCTGCAAGGTTGACATGAAAACCATTGAGAAAGTGAGGCGCAGCAAGGCTTTGCAGGTTAGTGGACACTAACATGGATAATAAAGTGTGATTTTTCAACAAACGGGACTATAATCCCACCATGGGCAGACGAACCGGGGCAAAAAATGTACGCACGTTAGAGTTTGTACAACTCTATGATAAACTGTGCGAGCAATACGGCGACCCCGTTGAAGTACTATTTAAAATCGCCAATGGACGCTACAAGCCCCAAATCAAAGTCGCGGCCTGTCAGAATCTATTGCCTTACCGCTATCCCAAAATACAGGCCGAGAACAACAGCACCGACGAGCAGGGTGATTTGTTCCTAGTGTGGGCCAATGACGAGGTTGAACAACAAGCCAACGATATCGCCGATGCCAGCTAGCACTGGCCAACGGATAGTCATTCCTTACAAGCCCCGGCCCTTACAGGCCACCATCCATGCCATGATGGACAAACACCGCTTTGGCGTCTTCAATATCCACAGACGTTTTGGCAAAACCGTGCTGGCACTCAATGAAGGCATTAAAACCTTGTTACAATGCCCGCTCCCCCGACCCCAAGCGGCCTACATTGCCCCGCTGTATCGACAAGCCAAAACCGTGGCTTGGGATTACTTACGCTATTACACCAGCGTGATTCCCGGCATGAAATACAATCAAGCCGAACTCAAGGCCACCTTTCCCAACGGCGCTAAGTTCTTTTTGTTTGGCGGCGACAACCCCGACAGCTTACGCGGCATTTATCTAGATAAGGCCATACTGGACGAAGTGGCGCAAATGTCGCCCCGGTTATGGTCACAGGTCATTCGCCCGGCCCTAGCCGACCGCAAAGGCAAAGCGATGTTCATCGGCACCCCTTTCGGTACCATGAACAGCTTTTATGATTTGTATCAAATGGCGGGTCAATCGGATGAATGGTGCAGGGCGACCTATAAAGCCAGTGAAACCAACGTCATAGACAGCAACGAACTGGACGCCTTGCGCGCAGAGCTTTCACCGGAAGAATACGAGCAGGAACTAGAGTGTAGTTGGTCAGCGGCCATCAAAGGCGCCTTTTACGCCAAGCAAATGACCGAACTCATGGAGAAAGACCGACTGACCGATGTGCCCTATGATAATGCTTACCCGGTGCACACCGCTTGGGATTTGGGTGTCAAGGATGCCACCGTCATTACCTACTTTCAGTTAGTGGGCATGAATGTGCATATCATTCGCTGCGAGGCCTTCACCGGCATGAAGCTAGGCCAAATCATCCAGCACATGAACAAGCACAGCTATATTTTTGGCACCCATATTGCCCCGCATGACATCGCGGTTAGAGAACTCGGCGGCGGCTCACGCAAAGCGCAGGCCGCACAACTCGGCGTCAATTTCAAGACCGCACCCAGCGCGCGGGAAGTGTCTGTCCATTCTGGCATCAATATGGTTCGCAATTTACTCGAACGCTGCTATATTGATAAAACCAACGCCAATACATTGATTGAAGCCTTGAAGGCCTATCGAAGCGAGTACAATGATAAACGACAAGTCTACTCGACCAACCCGCTGCACGATTGGACAAGCGACTATGCCGACAGCATGCGCTATTTGGCTATAACCGTGCCCAAAGTGCAAAACCAGCAAAATGACTTATTCGAGCCGGACTACTCACTAATCGACCAGGGAACTTACTAACATGCCCACCATGACCCAAGATGACATCGTCGCGCTATTAAAACTGGAAATACAACAAGCACAAGGTTATGAATCCGATGTGCTGGCCGAGAACCGAGAAAAGGCACTCGATTATTACTTTGGCAATATGCAGGACAC
>JAAUYE010204199.1_pt1 | contig 16877 bp, 18 predicted proteins | sample 7278081 | NCBI WGS metagenome assembly JAAUYE01 (sample SAMN14350131, study PRJNA611818) | marine sediment metagenome | isolation source: surface marine sediment (0.6m) | place: French Polynesia: Moorea | collected 2018-08
CACGCGGCAAGGTAGAGGACCGCGAGCGCCAGGCCAACAGGAACCACTGCCCGGAAGTACCGCAAGCGTGCTCTCGTGTTCGCGCGGCAGCGCTTAGCGCTGGTTGTCGATCATGCCGAGGAACTCGGCGCGGGTGCGCGCATCCTTGCGGAAGGACCCGAGCATCTGGCTCGTGGCCATCGACACGTCCGACTTGTGAACGCCGCGCGTCGTCATGCACTGGTGCGTCGCCTCGATGACGACGCCGACGCCCTTCGGGTTGAGGACATTCCAGATGCAGTTGGCGATCTGTGCGGTCATCTTCTCCTGCACCTGGAAACGGCGCGCGAACGCTTCCACCACGCGGGCGAGCTTGCTGATACCGACGACCTTGTTGTTCGGCAGGTAGCCGACGTGGGCGCGGCCGATGATCGGCGCCATGTGATGTTCGCAGTGCGACTCGAACCCGATGTCGCGCAGCACGATCATTTCGTCGTAGCCCTCGACTTCCTCGAAGGTGCGCTTCATGTAACGGACCGGATCTTCCTTGTAGCCGCTGAACCAGTCTTCGTACGCGGAAACGACCCGCATGGGCGTATCGAGCAGCCCTTCTCGCCGTGGGTCTTCGCCGGCCCACAGGAGCAGCGTACGTATCGCTTCCTCCGCCTGCTTGCGGCTCGGCTTGCGCGGTTTCCGGTTCTTCTTGTCGTTTGCTGCCACGGCGAGGTCCTCATCGAGTGAGGGGCCGATACTACCGGGATTGGCAGGGGCGTTACAGTGCGGTCAGGCCCGTCGGGCAACTCACACCGGTGCCGCCGATGCCGCAATAACCGCCGGGATTCTTGGCGAGATACTGCTGGTGATAGTCCTCGGCGTAATAGAAGCGGTCGAGCGCTGCAATCTCCGTCGTGATGCGCCCGTAGCCCGCATTCTCGAGTTCGCCCTGGTAGGCGCGCAGCGAGTCTTCGGCGCTACGCTGTTGATCGTCGCTGACCGTGTAGATCGCCGAGCGGTACTGGGTGCCGATGTCGTTGCCCTGGCGCATGCCCTGCGTCGGATCGTGCGCTTCCCAGAATACCGCGAGCAGTTGTTCGTAACTGACGACCGCCGAATCGAAGACCACGAGCACGACTTCCGTGTGCCCGGTCAGGCCGCTGCACACTTCCTCGTAGGTCGGGTTCGGCGTATAGCCACCGGCGTAACCCGCCGCGGTCGAATACACGCCGTCGGTTTCCCAGAAGCGCCGCTCCGCGCCCCAGAAACAACCGAGACCGAAAACGGCCTGCTCGAGCCCGTCCCCGAACGGGCCCTCGAGCGGGTTGCCATTGACGAAATGCCGGGGCGGGACCGCCAACGCGATGTCGCGTCCCGGCAGGGCCTGCTCGCGGGCAGGCATCGTGGTCTTCCTGTCTTTGCCGAACATGTCAGATCGCCTGGTAACGTGCGCCGTGACGGGGACGTGTGACGAGTCCGTCGGCGCTCCGGAATCGTACCGGTATCGATTGCGTGTTGCCCCACTCGGTAGCGCGGTAAACCGCGAAATGAAGGTGGGGCATGGTTGTGTGGCCAGTGTTGCCGGACAGGCCGATCTTCTGACCGCGCTCGACGCTGTCGCCCACCTCGACGAGCACGCCGTCCTGCTGCAGGTGGTAGTACTCGCCGGTCGTGCCGTCTTCGTGCAGCACGACGATGAAGTTGGCGTAGCGGCCACAGCCGTCTTCCCAGCAACCGATCGAGTGCGACCCCTCGACGCGGGCGACGACGCCTGACCGGGCGGCGTGGACCGGGGTGCCTTCGGGCATGTCGAAATCCACGGCGAAGGCTTCGAGGCCCGTGTGACTGAATCGCGACCGGTAGCCCTGCAGCACACGATACGACCGGCCGCTGGCGTACGGCAACGCGTAGACGTAGTCGTCGTCGTGCACCGCATCCTTGTCGCCGACCGTCCACTCGAGAAAGTAGCGGTAGTGGCCGTCGAGGCGTTCGTCGGCGCGGTTCAGCATCATGATGCGGGCGGTTTCCTGTGGCGCCAGTGTGCGCGTTACCGTCCTGGGGCCGGTCACGTCGAAGTCGCGCGTGCGCACGCGCAGCGTGTAGGTGAGGGGGTAGTCCTGCAGGTTCCTGGCACGCAGTTCCACGTTGCCGCCCTGGTCGACCGCGTTGACGCAGATCCAGTCGTCGCGACAATCGCCGAACGCGGCAGAGGCAACCATCAGCGCGATGGCTGCCAATGTCTGCCTGAGCGTGTTCGATGAAGCCATGCGCTGCCCCTGTTTGCCGACCGACGCCAGCGCGTGCTAGGTATCGGTACCGGCCGCCTCCTCGCGTCGTTCCTCGAGGTCTGATTGCTTGTAGTAGAAGAGGTGCGTGAAGCTCTCGTTCTTGCTCTTCACCGGCTCCGCGTCCTCGAAGCGGGGCCTGTACAGGCGACCGCGGATCTCGCGATAGACGAGTTTCTCCATGTCCGTGAATACGCCCGGTATGACTTCCACCGGCTCGATCTCGATGACCCGGCCGCGATCCGTCACGGAAAAACTGATGGTAACGGAGCCCTGCAGGAACTCGTCCGAGGGCGCGCCCAGCGGATTCGGCCCGGCGTCGCTCGCGAATTCGGGGATAGGCCGATCATTCAGCGGCATGGGCCGGCCGAATATTTCGTCACGGTAGGTGAGCTTCGTCTCGTCTTCGGCCAGCGACTCCCAGATTTCCCGGTACAGCTTGCGGGCGCGGCTGAGATTGCCCTGCATCATGTAGTAGTCGCCGAGCGAGAGCCTCGAATTGGTGGCCGTCGCCCAGTCCGATTTGGGATTGGAATCAGCGATACGCAGCGCACGCTTGAAGTAGATCTCGCCCGTCGTGGGGTTGTGGTGCAGGCCCTGTTCACCGTGCAGGTCGGTGTAGAAATACGATTCGCCCAGCCTGGTGAGCGGTTCGATCAGGCGGATGTCTTCCTTGCCCGAGTTGGTCTCGATGATGCGGATCGCACGACGGTAGGTGGCCTGTTCGTCCGCGATATAGCCGGCGCGATGCTGCCACTCCGCGCGGCGCAACAACGACGGGATCAGCGCGAGTTGATCGTCCTCGTAGCGACGCCGGTGCAGCAGGTAAATCTTGTCGTGCATCGCCCGGGCTTCCTCGATGGAACCGAGGCGCACGTTGGTCTCCGCGAGCGATTCCAGGATCTCGATCTGGTCCATATTGTGCGGACCCTCGTTAACGTGCGTGATATGGATAGCGCGGCTGAAGGTCTGCTTCGCCAGGTCCGGGCGGCCCCCTTCGAGCTGCGCAGCGCCCAGCCCTTTCAGCGGGTTGATCAGGCGGCCGTTCAGCCGGTCCTCGAGTTCCTCGATGATGTCGATCGCCGCCGCGAAGTTTTGCTGCGCGGCGTCAAACTGCTTGTTGCGGTGCTGCACGATGCCGAGGTTGGTGAGCGCCTTCGCCGTTTCTGACGACCTCGGGCCCGTGAGCTGGATGGACAGCGTGACGACGCGCTTGGCGACGGTGTCGGCCTCGTCGTAAATGCCTTCCGACATCAGCCGCTTGTAATTGTCGAATTCGTCGAGGAGGTCCCTACGCAGGTTGGCTTTGCGCTTCCGCGGCGGTCCCGGCCGGGTCGCGATTTCGGCAGCGGCATCGTCCTCGGCAGCGGCATCGTCCTCGGCAACGGGAACGGTCTGGTCGAGGAGGCCGCCGACGTCGCCGGTCTCGTCGACCGGCGGCTCTTCCGCGGCATACGCGGCAGTTGTGGCCACGACCATCAGGAGGGCCGTCGAGCGCAATAAACTCTTGTAAATCTTACTCATTGTTTGCAGAAGTACGACAATTCCGGAACGCAGCCCCTCGAGTGGGGGCTTCAACTTTCGACCCATCGTTCGCCGATTGGTTCGAGAATAGACTATACATCGACCGCGGCGAAAAGGGTCTCGGAGATCGGGTCAGAAAAGCCCGAGCTGCTGCTGCCCGGGCGGATCGAACTGGCTGCAGTCGAGTTTCGGTTCTTGGCGACCTGTCTCGAGCCCGAAACGGCGGCACGCGGCGCGGAACCGCTTGCCGAGCATGTCGGCGTAGGGGCCGCGCCCCGTCTGTCGAATGCCGAAGCGGTTGTCATAATCCCGACCGCCGCTCGCTTCTCGCACGAGGGCCATGACGCGTGCAGCGCGATCCGGGAAATGCACCTGCAGCCATTCCGTGAAGATGTCCTTCACCTCGTGCGGCAGCCGCAGAAAAATGTAGGCTGCCTCGCGGGCGCCGGCGTCACCCGCCGCCTCCAGTACCTGTTCGATTTCGTCGTCGTTCAGGGCCGGGATCACCGGGGCGACCAGCACGGCGACGGGGACGCCGGCCGACGCCAGCTGCTGCATCGCCCGCAACCTCGCGTCGGCGGACGGCACCCGGGGTTCCATGACGCGTTTCAGCTCCCTTTTCATGGTCGGCAGGCTGATCGCGACCGAGCAAAGCTTGCGTCGCGCGAGCCCTTCCAGGAGGTCGAGGTCGCGGGTCACCAGCGTGCCCTTGGTGATGATGCTGACCGGGTGCGAGTGCTTGAGAAACAGCTCCAGCAACTCGCGGGTCACGCGCGTGGTCCGCTCGGCCGGCTGGTAGGGGTCCGTATTCGCGCCGATCGTGATCGGCTTGCACCGGTACGAAGGCCTCTCCCATTCCTCGGCGAGACGCGCGGCCGCATCCGGTTTGTAGAAAATCTTCGATTCGAAATCGAGGCCCGGTGACAGGTCCAGGTAGCTGTGGCTTGGCCGCGCGTAGCAGTAGACGCAGCCGTGCTCGCAGCCCTGGTAAGGATTGATCGAGCGGTCGAACGGGACGTCGGGGGAATCGTTGCTCGCGACGATCCGGCGCGAGCGCATCGCGCGCAGTTCGGTGTCCGGGGCGCTCAGCGAGCGCTCATGGGCTTCCTCGGCGTCGAATTCCAGCGGGCGCGCGTCGAAGCGCCCCGCGCGGTCCGAAACGGCGCCGCGTCCCTTGTGGTGTCGGGTCGGCATGAAAAGCCTCGTTACTGTATAAAAATACAGTACTCCGGGGCGGCGCCGATTTCAACACGGTGCAGCGAGCGCCTGCAATCAGTTCAGTACCCGGTAGCCGCGGCCGCGCATGCAGTTCTTGAAGACCTTCTGTTTCTCCCGGTCCGCGTCCAGACCGGAGCGTGTGCCGCCATAGATCGCGCCGATTCCGGCAGCCTCGCCGACGTCCCTGCGGTTGCTGACTGCGCCGGTCGCGGCGCCGACCGCCGCGCCGACCGCGGCGCCTTTACCGACGCCCTGGGCCATGATGACTTCCTCGGTATAGGCCTCGCATTCGTCCCAGTCCTCGGCAAGGCGCTCGGGATCGACGCCCTTGGTGTCGATGATCGGATCGGGGTGCGCCGCGCAGCCGGCGGCCAGCGCGGCCAGCAGGGCGGGGACGAGGAGACGCTGTATTGTCGGCATGTCGCTTCCGTGTTCCTGTTGCGCGTCCACGCATTGTGCCGGGGCCGCTTGAACCCCGGCTGAATGGCTCCGCACTTTTTATTCTAACGCGTGACGCCGCAATCGGTTGACCGGCAAGGCGCCGACACACGAACGGCGGCCACGGCCCGGCGATCAGTCGGCGGGCACCTTATGGATGTATACGTCTTGCTGCGGGAATGGAATCGAAATGCCGACCTCGTCGAAGCGTTTCTTGATCCGCTCGGTCAGGTCGAAGTAGACCGCCCAGCAGTCCGCGGTGTTGACCCAGGGCCGCAACACGAAGTTCACGCTGCTGTCCGCAAGTTCCGAGACGGCAATGGTGGTCGCGGGATCCTCCAGGATGCGCTCGTCGGCCGCGACGAGGTCCTCGAGCTCCTTGCGAACCTTGTCGAGATCGTCGCTGTAGCTCACGCCCACCACCAGGTCGACACGGCGCGTGTCGTTTGCCGAGTAGTTGGTGATCGTCGTACCCATGATCTGGCTGTTCGGAATGATCACGCGCTTGTTATCACCCGTTTTCAGCACCGTCGTCAGGATCTGCACTTCCACGACGGCGCCGGACACACCGCCGCCCTCGATCCAGTCGCCGACCTTGTAGGGGCGGAACAGGACGATCAGCACGCCGGCGGCAAAGTTCGACAGCGAGCCCTGCAGCGCGAGGCCGACGGCCAGGCCGGCGGCACCGAGGACGGCGATGAGGCTCGCGGTCTGGATCCCGAGATGGTTGATGGCTGCGATGATCACGAACAGCATCAACACCATGCGGGCGAGGTTGGCGACGAAACGGCGCAGCGTCGTGTCGACGTCGCCCTTCTGCATGGCCTTCAGCAATCCTTTGACAACGAGAGCGACGACCCACTTACCGACGAAGAAGATAACGATCGCGGTGATGATCCGGATACCGAGATCGACACCGGAGGTCTGGATCATCGTCCATACCCCGGCCCAGTCGAAGCCGAGATCAGGAAGACTGTCTGTGTTCATTGCTGTTCCCTTTTGTGTGCTGTTTGTTTTGCCGCTGGCTCAGTATCAGCCAGTTGCCTGCGAGGGTCAGTAGCATGCCGATCAAGGCGGGCATCGTCCACCGGTAGTCCTCGATCGCCGTGGAGATCAACAGCGCGACGACGGGGAACAACACCGAGCTGTAGGACGCGCGCGCGGCGCCGATCAGCCTGAGCAGCGCCAGGTAGCAGCCGAATGCGACGGCCGAACCGAAGATCGCGAGGTACAGCAGCGACAACACGTAATCGGCCCGGGGCAGGAAGTCGAGGCGCTTGCCGAGCGCCATCGCGATCAATAGTGCCAGCGCGGCGGCAAACGCCATCGCATGCGCATTGACGGCGACGACCGGCAGCCCCCGCTTCGTGTTCGCCACCGCCGCCATGTTGCCGAGCGATGCGATCAGGGTTCCGCACAGCACGAGCAGGCCGCCTCGCACCGACTGGTCGGTGATGCTGAATGCGCTGATCTCGGTGCTGAAAATCAGCGCGATGCCGGAGATCCCGATCGCGGTCGCCAGCCAGAACCGTGCGTCGATTGCGCGGTTGAAAAACAGCCGTTCGAAGATTGCATTCAGGATGAGGATGCTGCTGAACAACACCGCGACGATGCCCGAAGTCAGGTAAGCCGTGCCGTAGTAGACGAAGAAATAGTTGATGCAGAACAACAGGGTGCCCTGCAGGAACACCAGCGGATACACGCCCGCGGGCAGGCGCAGGGAGCGGCGCGATGCGAACGCGTACGCGTAAAGGGCGAGGGCGGCCAGGCCGAAGCGGTAGCCGACCGATACTTCCTCGGCGACCGTGCCGAGCTGGAACGGAATCGCTGCCCAGGTCGAGCCCCAGATCAGGACGACCGCGGCGTAAAGGAGCAGGACCTGCAAGCTATTGCCCGGGGACGCCTTCGGCCCCCGGTCGGAAGCGGAAGACCCGGTACGGGCCCTGCGCCTCGATATGCGCCTGCGGCCTGAGCACGACCTCCTGCAGCGCGCTGTCGGCCACGTACAGCCAGCCGTCCGGGCCGAACGACAGCGCATCAGGCCAGCGAATGTCGGCGGCACGCAGCAGCGTGCGCGGCTCGCGGTCCGCGCCTATCCTGAAGAGGGCGTTGTGCTCGACGTCCGTCACGTAAACATTGCCATCGACATCCGTGCTGAGGCCATCGGACAGCGGTTTCGCGCTGTACGCTTCGACGCGGCGCTCGAGCTGTGCCGCAGGGAGTTCCGCGTCGCGCAGGTCGCGCAACCGCACCCGGTACAGCGTGGAGCCGCTCAAAGCGCCGTAGTAAAGCCACTCGGGCCCGAGCGCGATGCCGTCGACGCCACCGCGCAGCGCAACGAGCCCGCCGAAGAACCGCATCGCGTCGTCGCCGTGCGCGATGACGAATTTCTCCGCCGACACGGATGGATGCGACTCGAGCACGCGCCGCGCTGTCGCCGATTCGACGTCGTAAACGATGATCGCCGGGCGCTTCCGCCAGAAACTCGCGTCGGCGATGATGATCGTTCGGCCGTCAGCGCTGATCTGCAGGTCCTGCAGGAACGAGCCGGCCGGCGCGATCTCGGTGGGCAAGCGATGGTCGTGAACGACCTTGCCGGTGTCGAGATCGAAAGCCAGCAGTCGCGCCTCTCGCATACCGTGGTTGCCGTGGTCGATGGTCCAGAGATTGTCCTGCCGGTCGATCGCGACGCCCAGGACGGTATCGAACAGTGATTGCTGTTCACGTTGCCCCGGAAAAGGAACCGCCGCGCCGTCGACGAATTCGAGTAGCCTGTTGCCCTTGGGCCGCGCTTCGGGATGCACCGTGAAGAACACGCGACCCGTCTTGCTGACCGCGACGTTGCCGATGGGCAGAGGATACGACAGCACCTCCTCGAGGCCGTCCGCGTCGAGCAGCGGCGCACTGGTGAGGTCCGGGTAAAGTTCGCCGCCGCCGTAGCGAACCCAGGCCGTGATGACCAGTGCGAAGAGCAGGGCTAGCAGGAACAGCAGTACATTTTTCATCGTTCGCCTCGGCGGACCGGAGTCCGGCAACGGGCAGGGATTCTACCTGAACGGCGCGTGCTCAGTAGAGCAGGGCGACGGTCCATGCGCACAGCACCAGGCCGATCGCCAGCGCGCCGCTCAGCCACTGCCAGCGGTCCTCGAGAATACCGTCGCGCACGAACGTGAGCAGCATGCCGCCGCCGAATCCACACAGGAAACCGAACAGGTGCGCGCCGATGTCCGTGTTCTCGTCGCCGGTGCCGGTGTACATCAGAAGCGCCAGGCCGCCGACGATCGGGCCGTTGCGGTAGACCCAGCGTTCCTGCGACATGAGCTTTGCGCGCCACACGTAGCCTGCGACGATGCCGAGGGCGGCGAACACGGCCGTGGATGCGCCGATCGAGCGATGGTCCGGCGCAAGCAGCAGCGTGTTCAGCAGGTTGCCCAGCGCGCCGGTGGTGACGATCGCCAACCAGGCGACGCCGGACCCGAGGATGCGGCCGGCGAACAGGCCGAAGAGGACGCCGAACACGAGGTTGCCGGCCAGGTGGCCGAGCCCGGAGTGTAGCGTCAGTGCGGTCACGGCGCGCCAGATTTCGCCGGCGCGAACGAGCACGCCGTCCACGCGTCCCGCGCGGAACCAGTTCTCGCCGAAGACTCCCTCGCCTGCAAGCCAGGCGACCACGCAGACGGTCGAGACGTAGGCGACAATACCGGGCACCGCGTTCTGGTAGCGGATGGTCTTCCGCGGTTTCGGGATGACCGGCGGATTGGCCTCGTCGTAGATCGAAATCTCTTCGACGGCGTGCGCCGAATGCTCGGCCGGCACGACGATCAACGAACCGCCGGGGTCGTGGAGTACCCGGTGCGGTATGCCCGCCGCGGCGAGCACCAGCGAACGGTCCCGGCACGCCGCGCGGTTGCGGCTCTCGAAGACGATGCGCAGGTCCTCTTCAGGCATCGCGGCTCACGTCATCGAGCACGTCCCCGCAATCGGCGTCGATCCTCAGTTCAGCCAGGTCGTCCGCCCGGGTGCGGCCGCGATTGACGATGGCGATCGGCTTGCCGGTGTCCGCTGCACGGCGGGCGAAGCGATAGCCCGAGTAGACCATCAGGGAAGAGCCGACGACCAGCAGAGCATCGGCGCGGTCCGTCGCTTCGAACGCGGAGGCGACCCGGTCCACGGGGACGTTTTCGCCGAAGAAAACGACGTCCGGCTTCATGACCCCGCCGCAGCTCGCACAGTCCGGCACGACGAAGCGGCTGACGTCTTCGTCGCGCAGCTTCGCGTCGCCGTCAGGCGCGAAATAATCGGTCTCCGGTCGCCAGTCCGGGTTCGCTGCAGCCAGTTGTTCCTGCCACGCTTCGCGGCAGGTGAGTTCGCCGCAACTCATGCAGCGCACGCTCTGCAGGCGGCCGTGCAGGTCGATGACGCGGCGGCTGCCGGCGCGGTGGTGGAGGCCGTCGACGTTCTGGGTGATCAGCGTATCCACCTTGCCCGACGACTCCAGCGCCGCGAGCGCGGTGTGCGCGCGGTTCGGCTGTGCGCCGGCGATGCTTTCCCAGCCGCTGAAGCTCCGTGCCCAGTAGCGCTGGCGGACTTCGGGCTTTGCCACGAATTCTGTGTACTGCACGGGGCGGGCGTGCTTCCATTCGCCGTTGCGATCGCGGTAGTCGGGGATGCCGGACGCCGTGCTGACGCCCGCACCGGTCACGACCGCAACTCGGCCTGCGCGCGCCAGGAAGCGCGCCAACTCTCGGGCATCGGGATTCATGGGGGCATTTTGGTTAAAGTAGCTGGCCCGATCAATTGCGAGGATCTCCGATGAGGCAGCTGATTTCCCTGGTCGCGCTGCTATTGCTTGGCGCGGGCGCCGCCGCCGAGGTGACCGATTCCGCGGAGAACGGTTTCACGACGGCGCACGAGACGGTGGTCAGCGCGCCTCGTGCGCAGGTCTGGCAGGCGGCGGTCGGCGAGATCGGGCAGTGGTGGAGCGACGACCATACGGTCGACGGCGACGCCGGCCGCATGAGCATCGAAGCGGTGCCGCAGGGTTGCTTCTGCGAGACTTTCGGCAATGGCGGCGTCGTCCACATGGCCGTTACTTTCGTAAACCCGACCATCGTCCTGCGCCTGACCGGCGGCCTCGGGCCGCTCGGCCTGATGGGCGTTAACGGCAACATGACCTGGGAGTTCTTCGATGCGCCGGAAGGCACGCTGGTCAGGTTCACCTACTCGGTCGGCGGCTATCGTCCTGGCGGCCTGAACGCGATCGCGCTGCCGGTGGACTACGTCATCGGCGAAGCGCTCGCGCGCATGAAGGCATACGTGGAGACCGGCGACCCGGAGAAAGCCCTCGTTGAGTGACGTTCCCGTTGCAAGGCCGTCCTCGACGGTGGTTCTCGCCCGGGCGGCCGCAGGCGCCCCGGAGCTGTTGCTCGTGGAGCGCCATGAGCGTTCGGCGTTCGGCGGCGCGCACGCGTTCCCCGGCGGTGTGCTCGAAGCGGCGGACAGCCGCGTCTATGAGCACTGCGCCGGCGTCTCGGCCAGCGAAGCCGATGCGTTGCTGGAGGTCGACGGCGGGCTCGCATACTTCAGCGCGGCCGTGCGCGAACTGTTCGAGGAATCCGGCGTGCTGCTCGCGGCCGTCGAACAAAGCGGCGTGGACCTCGCCGCCGCGCGCGATGCACTGAACGACGGCTCGCTGGACTGGCAGACATTTGTCAACGAGAACGCGCTGCAGCTCCGCTGCGATGCCCTGCATTATTTCAGTTTCTGGATCACGCCCGAGGCCCTGCCGCGGCGTTTCTCCACCCGCTTCTTCCTCGCGGCGATGCCGGACGACCAGGATGCAGCGCATTGCGGCGGCGAACTGACGGACTCCTGCTGGATGACCGCGGAGGACGCGCTTGCCGCCAGCCGCGACGGCTCGATCTCGCTGCACTTCCCGACGATCAGGACGCTCGAATCATTGGCTCGCCACTCGTCCCTGGACATGCTGCTCGATTGGGCCGCGGCCTGCGCGAAAGAGGGCGTGCCGTGCATTTTCCCTGAGATCGACAGGCGCGGCGGCGAATCGCGGGTCATCGTCGCCGGCCAGGATTCCGGGGCGCTCGAATGACGGCGTTCGGGCCGGAGCTGCCACGCCTCGCGGAACTCGCGCCCGGCGTGCGGCGCCTGCTTGCGCCCAATCCGTCCATGATGACCGGGCCGGGCACGAACACCTACCTGTTCGGTGGCGCGGAAATCGCCGTCGTCGATCCGGGTCCGGCGAGCGACGCGCACGTCGATGCCGTCATCGAGACGGCCGGCGCGCCGATTCGATGGGTGCTGGCGACGCACACGCACCCCGATCACTCGCCGGGCGCTGCGCTGCTTGCCCAGCGCACCGGCGCGCAGGTCCTCGGGCTGCCGGCGCCGGAACACGGGCCGCAGGACGAAACGTTTCAGCCGATGCGGCTGCTGCAGGACGGCGAGTCGCTCGAAACCGCCGAATTTACGCTCGAAGCCGTGCACACGCCCGGGCACGCGTCGAACCACCTGTGTTTCCGGCACGCTGCCACGAACTGGCTGGTGACGGGCGATCACGTGATCGACGGTTCGACGGTGGTCATCAACCCACCAGACGGCGACATGAAAGCGTACATCGAGTCGCTGCGGCGACTGCGGGCGATGGACTGCAACGCGCTGTTGCCCGGGCACGGTGACCGTATCGACGACCCGGCCCGTGCGATCGACTGGATCATCGAGCACCGGCTGCTCCGGGAACGCAGGGTGCTGGATGCCGTTCGGCAGCACCCCGGCCGCACGCCGCATGCGCTGGTGCCCTACGTCTACCAGGACGTGTCAGCGCACCTGTTCCCGCTGGCAGAACGCTCCCTGTTCGCGCACCTGCTGAAGCTGGAACAGGACGGGATGGTGGTTCGTCGCAAGGATGCCTGGTCGGCCAACGACGGCGCCGGCTGAACAATTCCTGCCGCGGGCAGTACACTGGCGGCAGGCAAGCAGGCGAACGGGCGTTATTGAATGGCAGATAAAGTTGGCATCCTTCGACTGTCTCCGCTCTGGCTCGGGATAGGCATCAGTGCGACGCTCATCGCTCTGTTCATTGTCAGCGAGACGGTACTCGGACGCTGGGACCTGCTGGTGGTCGACGACGACTTCGATCCGCTGGCGCGGGAACCGACCGGTGTACTGCGCGATCTCAGGATCGCGGTGGTGCACTGTCTCCTCGTCGGCTACCTCCCCGCTGCTTTGCTGTATGTGCTGCAGCACGGCAAGCGCACCGTCGCGCGACTCCAGGGTGCGCTGAACTGCACGCGCGAGGAATGCGACAGGCTGGCCCAGTCGATCAGGCTGAGCAGGCGTGGATTGTTGGTCGCCACGCTCGTGGGGACTGCGATGGCATTCCTGCCGCCGCATCTCGTGGAACCCGTTCCGGAAGCGCCATGGCATCCGCAGAACTGGAACCCTGAAGTCGCCTGGCATCGGATCCTCGGGCCGCTGATGGGTATCGGGCTCGCGTGGCTGACGTATGCCATCGTCGTCGTCTCGCTGCGCATGTCACGAATCGCGCAGAAACTGAGCAAGATCGACCTGCTGGACCTGTCCTCACTCGCGCCGTTTGCGCAGCAGGGGCTTACCCATGCGCTTCTCCTGATCGGGACCCTGTCGATATCCGCGCTGATGATGCTGGAGTCGGGGTTCATGGCGCTCATGACGTTTATCGGCAGCGCCACGCTGGTCGTTGCGGTCCTGGCCCTGCTGGCGCCCGTTCGGGGCGTCCAGAGGCGCGTGAGCGATGCCAAGCAGGTTGAGCTCGACTGGACCGCAGCAGAGATTTCCCGCCTGCGTAACGGGCTGGCGAACGAGGACCCTGATCGGCGTAGCGGCGATCTCGCGGATATCGTTGCTTACCGAAAACTGGTCGCCGGCGTGTCAGAGTGGCCCTTTACCGGCTCCACGTATGCGCGCCTTTTCATCTACGCGCTCATACCGCTGGCCTCCTGGGGGCTGGGCGTGGTCGCGGAAGAGGTCGTCGGCCGGCTGCTCTTCTAACCGAAAGGATCGCTCGCTACTTAACTTCCCAGCTGTTCGGTCCCCTGATGAAATCCGCGACGCTCTTCCTGCGCTTCATCCCGGTCGGATGGTGCTTGTAGAAAGCGCTCTCGTAAGGCTCGGCGGGCTGCCTGTAGATGACGCCCAGCGCGACGGGATGCCGCAGGTCGACGAGCAGGCGCGCGAGCACGGCGTTCGTCTCGTCGTGCACGAGGACCTCGCCCGGCGACACGGCCGCATCGACGACTTCGAGCGCAAACGTGTCCGCATTGAAGCGAAGGCCCTTGTCGCCGTCATCGCCGAACAGCATCGGTTCGCCGTGTTTGAGGTGCAGCTGCGTATTGGCCGCATCCTTGCGCTCGGTGAAATCGGCAAAGACATCCTCGTTGTAGACGATGCAGTTCTGGAAGATCTCGGTGAACGAGGTTCCATCGAATGCATGCGCCTCACGCAGCACGTGCCCGAGTCCTGCCTTGTCGGTGTCGATCGCGCGCGCGAAAAAGCGTGCGCCGGAGCCGAGCGCAAGTTGCCCCGGCGAGACCGGCATGTCGATCGAGCCCGTGGGGCTCGACGGCGACACCGTCCCGACGCGGGACGTCGGCGAGTACTGTCCTTTCGTCAGGCCATAGATCTCGTTGTTGAACAGCAGGATCTTGAGGCCGACGTTGCGGCGCAGCGTATGGACGAGATGGTTGCCGCCGATCGAAAGGCCGTCGCCATCGCCAGTCACGACCCAGACGTCGAGATCGGGATTTGCGAGCTTCAGGCCCGTCGCGACCGCGGGAGCACGGCCGTGGATCGTGTGAAAACCGTAGGTATCGACGTAGTACGGGAAGCGCGATGCGCAGCCGATGCCGGAGACGAATACGGTCGACTCCGGCCTGGCGCCGACGTCGGCAAGCGCGGCCGTAACCGCCTTGAGAATCGCGTAGTCGCCGCACCCGGGGCACCAGCGGACTTCCTGCGACGTGGCGAAGTCCCTGGCCGTAAGTGTCTCGCTCATGATGTCTTGTCCTCGCGTTCGGCCTCGATGCGATCGACGAGTTCCGAGATCCGGAACGGGTGGCCGCTGACCTTGCAAAAGGAAATCGGTTGGGCGCCGAGCTTGTCGCGCAGCAAAGAGGCCAGCTGGCCATTGTTCATCTCGGGAACGAGCACCTTGTCGAAGCGCGACAGCATTGCGCCCAGGTTTGGCGGCAGCGGGTTGATGTAGCGCAGGTGCACGAAACTCGCGCCGGTCCTGAGCGCTGCCTGGAAGATCGGTCCGAAGGTCGAGCCCCAGCCCACGATTACGATGTCGCCTTCCTCGTCGCCGAGTTCGAGCGCCTGGTCCGGGATGAAGTCCGCGACCGCGTCGACCTTCGCCTGGCGGAACTCGGTCATGCGCTGATGGTTGTCGGGGTCGTAGGAAATGTGGCCGGTCGCATAGTCTTTCTCCAGGCCGCCCGTGCGATGCACGAGGCCGGGCATGCCGGGCGTGATCCATGGCCGGCCGAGGCTCGCCGCTTCGCGCTGGTAGGCGAGCATCTGTGCGTCCGGGCCGCCGGATGCATCCGGCGGCTCGTGGCTGTCGATCGGCGCAAGCGCTTCGACGTTCGGGATCAGCCAGGGCTCGGACGCATTGGACAGGTAGCCGTCGACGAGCAGGATGACGGGCGTCATGTGTCGCAGCGCGATGCGTGCGCCTTCGACCGCCATGTCGAAACACTCGCCGGACGACGATGCCGAGAGCACGGGCAGCGGCGTGTCGCCGTTGCGGCCGTACACGGCCTGGTATAGGTCCGACTGCTCGGTCTTGGTCGGCAGCCCGGTGGAGGGCCCGCCTCGCTGCCAGTTGACGATCAACAGCGGCAGCTCCGCGCTGACGGCGAGGCCCATGGCCTCCGTCTTCAGCGCGATGCCGGGTCCAGAACTCGACGTGACGCCGATCGTTCCGCCGTAGGATGCCCCGATCGCGGCGCAGATTGCCGCGATTTCGTCCTCCGCCTGGTAGGTGCCCACACCCAGCTCCTGCAGGCGCGTGAGCCGGTGCAGCAGCGGCGACGAGGGCGTGATCGGGTAGGAGCAGAACAGCACGGGACGGTCCGCCAGTTCGCCCGCCGCCGCGATACCGAGTGCCAGCGCCTCGGCGCCGGTGACGCTGCGGTATTCCCCCGGCGCGAGCTTCGCCGGGTCGATGCGGATCTGCGGCAGCTCGGCAGACAGTTCCGCCGTCTCACCGAAGGCGTGCCCGGCATGAAGCGCCGCGATATTCGCGTCGCACAGCGTCGGCGTGCCGGAGAGCCGGCGGCGGATCCAGGCTTCGACCGGCGCGAGGTCGCGGTCGAACATCCACAGCAGCAGGCCGAGCGCCCAGAAGTTCTTGCAGCGGCCACCTTCCGACTTGCTGAGCCCGAACGGCTTGACCGCTTCGAGATTAAGGTGCCCGATGTCGGCCTTGACGACCTGGAACTGGTCGAGCGTATTGCCGTCTCGCGGGTCTTTTTCGTAACCCGCCTTGGCGAGGCTCCTCGGCGTGAAGCTGTCGTTGTTGAGGATGATCAGTGCGCCGGGCTGCAGCATCGGCAGGCTGACCTTCAGCGCGGCCGGGTTGAAGGCAACCAGGACGTCGGGTGTGTCGCCGGCGGTCGTGATGGGGTCGCCGCCGAGGTTGATCTGGTAAGCGGACACCCCGAAAGTCGTGCCGGCCGGCGCGCGGATCTCCGCCGGGTAGTCCGGGAAGGTGGCGAAGTCACGGCCCGACAGCGCCGTCGAGACCGCAAACTGCGAACCCATGAGCTGGATTCCGTCGCCGGAGTCGCCGGCGAGACGCACGACGATCGATTGTAAGTTACTGTCTTTATTCACAAAAAAAGAGGTCTTCTTGCCGCCTTTTGCAGCCGGGCCGGCTGCGTGACCGGCAGTGTAGCGTATTCGTGAGTGCGAGCGTGATGCGCCGTTCCGCGGCTTGATATGATGCGTCCTTTCGCATAGCTTACGCGCTCCAAATCACTTAACGCTGCCCGGAATTCGCACCAATGACGTTCGTTGTCACTGAAGCCTGCATCAAGTGCAAACTCACCGATTGTGTCGAGGTTTGTCCCGTCGACTGTTTCCACGAGGGGCCGAATTTCCTGGTCATCGATCCGGACGAATGCATCGACTGCACGCTGTGCGAGCCCGAGTGCCCGGTCGAAGCGATCTACTCCGAAGACGAACTGCCCGCCGGCCAGGAGCAGTTCCTCGAGCTGAACGCCGAGCTGTCGAGGGAGTGGCCGGTCATCACCGAGATGAAGGATCCGCCCGAGGACTCGGACGAGTGGCGCGAGGTCAAGGATAAGCTGCAGTACCTCGAGCGCTGATCCTGCCGGTCTAGTCGCCGATAAAGTCGACCAGCAGGGCGGCTAACTCTTC
>JAAUYE010119084.1_pt1 | contig 16875 bp, 12 predicted proteins | sample 7278081 | NCBI WGS metagenome assembly JAAUYE01 (sample SAMN14350131, study PRJNA611818) | marine sediment metagenome | isolation source: surface marine sediment (0.6m) | place: French Polynesia: Moorea | collected 2018-08
ATATCTTCCTTGCTCCACTGGATCACGCTGCGGCCCTCCATCGTCGCAGGTTCCTGCGGCAGCAGACAATTAAGCGGCCTGTCGGAGAGCATGAAACCACCGGAATGAATCCCGAGATGGCGTGGAAAACCGTGCAGCTTCTCGCTTAGCTGCATCCACAGTTGCCAGCTGATCCTGGGCGCAGACGGGGTCTGTTGTTCGTAATCGTTTTTAAGGGCCAGCACGATATTCTCGGTGCCGGTGCCACGGTAGTAACGGCTCGAGGCAATTTTCGACATTTGCCGCAACAGTTTTTCATTGGCCCCAAGCGCCTTGCCAACCGCGCGCAGGGCCCCCTTACCACGAAAGGTAACCACGTTAGCCACCATTGCGGCACGCTCGCGGCCATAGCGCCGGTAGATATACTGGATGACTTCTTCGCGGCGTTCGTGTTCGAAATCGACGTCGATATCGGGCGGGTCACCGCGCTCCATGCTGACAAAGCGTTCAAACAGCAACTCGAACTGGGCGGGATTGACCGAGGTGATGCCAAGCACGAAACAGACGCTGGAATTTGCCGCGGACCCCCTGCCCTGGCACAGGATCTGCTGCTTGCGCGCCCAACTGACGATGTCCCACACGGTCAGAAAGTAATCGGCAAAATTGAGCCGATCGATCAGGCTTAGCTCATGCTCCAGCTGATCCAGTATTTTCGCGGCAGGCTGGTGACCGAATTTCTCCCTGGCACCCCGGGCCACCAGTTGCCGTAAATAGGATTGTGCATCATGCCCGGGCGGAATCATTTCCTTCGGGTATTGATAGCCCAGTTGATCGAGGTTGAACTGGCAGGACTGGTTTAGCACCGCGGACAAATCCAGCGCTGCCTTGAATCCCGGTATCACCGAGAACAGGCGCTGCAGTTCATCGGCTCGATGCAAGCACCGCTCGGCGTTGGGAAACAGGTGTTCGCGGCACTGGTCGAAAACGCGGTTGCAGCGAATCGCCTGCAACAGATCGCTGACACATTTTTGTTGACGATTATGAAAAAAGACATCCTGGCTCAGAAGATACTCGAGCCCGTGTCTGGCGGCCTGTTGCAGCGTCGTCTTGATCCAGCGGTCTTCCGCGGGATGCAGGTGCCGGCTGATGGCGAGAAAATAGCGTCCGTCGAAAAGTAACTTCAACTCGGCGTGCCGATCGATGCCCTGGTTGCTGCGAATCGAACCGCGCATGGGCTGGATCGCGATCAGGCCATCGACGCTACTGTTCAACAGTTTTTCCAACGGCAGGTTGGCGTAATCCTTGCCGTCACGATGCGCAAAGCTAAGCAGCCGGTTGAGGTTGGTATAGCCCTGCTGGTTCTGCGCAATCAGTACCAGTGTATCCTGCAGCAGTAGCGGTAGATCATGATCACGCTGTAGATGGATTTCAGCGCCGTAGTTCAGTTTTAGCCCGTTATGCCGGTGCTGCTGTTTGAGGTATTCGCGTTCACGGTAACAGCGCGCCAGCCCATAGGCGCCATCGAAATCGTTAATGCAAAGCGACTGGTAGCCGAGCCGGCAGGCGCGCTCGATCAAATCCCGCGGGTGCGACGCGCCCTGCAGAAAACTGAAATTGGTCTTGCATAACCATTCATTGTAATTGCTGAACATGGCAGTAACCGGTGCAGGGAATCTCTGTCAAGACGGGATGACCTGCCCTAGCAAAACTCGCCCTGTTTGAACCAGGCACCATCCTGGGTGCGGTAGACCCAGCTCGAGCGGCCGTGTCGGTCCTTCAGGATAAAGTAATCACGTATCGATTGCAGCGCATCCTCGCCCAGCCACCACTGGTTCGCGTTGCGCTCGAGAAAAAACTTCTGCATGCGGCCCGGATTCTCGATCGGCTGCGCGGATTGATAATAAAACAGGGGCTTGTTACTGGCGCTGCAGGACCAGGGATAATGATCGAAATCCGCCTGCTGAAAATCGCCCAGCGCAACGGCATTGAAGGATTGTTCGGGGAAAAAGCAGGCGTCCGCGTGATAACACTCGAAGGCCAGCGGCAACTTGTTTTGTAAGGCCTTGACGCGTTGATAATCGATTTCATCTGCCTGCTGCGCAAACAGATCCCATAATAATGGCGCCAGCATGACACGTTCACGGACTTCGATTCGCCAGCAGATAAAAGGCATGCTTTCCGGCAAATCGAGATCGCTGTCGCGTGCCTGCAGCTGCTGCATCAGGTCATCATAAATATACCTGGCCTGGTAGAGCGCGGTATCGAACCCCGGCCGGTCCCGGTGCAGTGAATAGGGGTGCCGAAAAGAGAGATCTACCGTTACTTTCTGCTGATTGAACAACGTGATCTCCCAGCACATGCGATTGATATGTTGCGTTTCGTCATGGTTGAATTGATCGCATAAACGCTCGAGGTCCTCGCGCAGCAAGACCTCGATACAAGACCACTGGTTGACTGGATACTCGAGATCGCGCTTGACCGCGGGTATCGGTTCCTGCCGCAGCGACACCCACGGAAAAGACTGTAACTCGCTGGAATCGGTAAAACTCCAGCGCCAGATCATTCCGAGCCACTTGCCGAAGCGACGCTGGATCGAATTGGCGTCCGCTGCCTGCATCTCATGGGGATTGGCAACGCCGATACGCTCGATGAAACGCCGCATCTGGGCCTGGCGCGCGCGGAAAGCATCCTCGCGAAAGCCTCTAATGTTAAGCGCCTGCAAGTGCCGCGCCAGCAGAGCCTGGGGATTGAACCAGCACTCCCAGTCCAGGGTTTTATAGATATTCCGATCGAGCCGACCCTGCAGCAGGTAAAGACCCTGCGCCCGATGCCTCAAGCGATAATCCAGGTACAGCAGGCACTGCCAGGGGTGTTGCCCGAACACGGCAACATAATCGGCCCCGTAATGATGGCGCAATAACGGGTCGAATAGCTCGACTAGCTTACAGCGCAGTTTTTTTTTGTGCTCGAGCCAGAAAGACCTGCAGGTATCGAGTCGGGATAGAAATATTCCCTCACCCCAGCGCATCGCCGTTGGTGACAGCGCGAAGGGATTGCCCGAACCCGGGCAGTAAATAGCCGCGTAGGCTGGAAACTCGTCCTGCGCGGATAGCTCCGCCAGATCTATGACCCTGGTCTGCATCTCAGTTGTAAGACCCATGTTCCTCGGCCACGGCGCGATAGGGCAAGGTAATCCTGCCGCTTGTTGGACCCTTGATCAGTTGCAATGAAAACGAGCTTTTGCCGCTTTGCCAGGTATTGATCCGCAGGCTGGCGTGCGGATTACCGTTTTTCTGACTCAGGAAGTAGTGCCGAATCAGGAATATGATCTGGCCCTGCTTGCGTGCCTGCTGGCTGACGAAGGCCATATCGCCGGCGCTGAACCTGCGTGGCGCGTCGATAATAATGCGCTTGAAAGTGTCTTCCATGAAAACCGGGCGCAACTCCCCGACCGGGCTGTCGGAGCAAATAAAAAACAACCGCTGCAGGTCGACGCCATGGCTGATCCAGCTCGAGGCAAAGACGCCGAGGCCGTGGTGATGGTAAATCCACAGGCTCAGTGGAATCTGCTGTTTGAGCAACTGTAACGGGATCAGGCGGCCGTTCATACCGGGCGGGATACCCCACTCGACCAGGTCGCCGGGCCTGATCTGCGTGAAACATTCGTCCAGTGCTTCGATCCCTGAACTCAGTGCCTGCGGCTGATTTTGCAGCTGTTGCCCGAGCGCGCGCGCGGATTGCAACTGCTGCTGAATCGACTGGTCGGTAAATTGCGCAGGGAGTGATGCCATGACGGTTAACCCGGGTTATACCTTGCGGACAATCCCGACCAGCTTGCCGAGAATCTCGAGCTGGGCGGCCGGCACGAGGCGTATCGGATGTTCGGGATTCGACGGCAACAACCGCGCCTGATCACCCTCGAGCTCGACCCGTTTGAGCGTAATCTCATCCTCGATTCGTAATGCGAGGATATCGCCCTTGTTACCCTCCTGCTGACGCTTGATCATCGCGATATCCCCATCGGCAACCGAATCACCCGACATGCTGTCGCCGATGACGCGCAGCGCGAGAATATCGCCGCCGCCAAAAAAATCATGGGTCACCGAAAACGATTCACGCGATTCATCGAATACGGGCAGCGGCGCGCCGGCGGGAATTCGCGCTATCAGGTCGAAAGACTCACCGCGGTCATGCCGTTCATCTGCCAGCATGTAGTCCGACACGCGTTGCGAACGCTGTCGGATATAACCCTTCTTTTCCAGCGCCTTCAGGTGGAATCGGGCCGTGGTATGCTGAAACCCGAACTGCGCCGCAATATCGCGTAACGACGGAAACGGCCGACCCTCCCGGATTGCCTGGCGGGTATAGTCGTAAACCTTCTGCTGGATGTCGGTGAGCGATTCCATGCGATGAATATAATATATAACACCGTTGTATGCAACAGTGTTACATTATGCTGTAGAATATGAAAGCAATATGCGACCGGACCTTCCCGAAACCTATTACCTGGACAACGTACTGACCCTGTTCGAACACGTTTCAAGGGTTTACGCGGATATTCTCGAACCCGGCCAGGCCGAATTTCTGGCCGCCTTCGACGGTCTCGGTCCGGACGCGCAGAAACTGTGCATTCGCCTGCTCAACCGCAGTCACGAATGGTTCCGTGCCAGCAAGTTGAACTATCGCGAGATCGACAGCATCGAGGACGCGCTGGCGGAACTGGCACGGGCCGGTTTCATCGCGCTCGATGGCGAAATCGATTACCCGACCCTGTTATCCGTTTTCACCAAACCCGAGCTGCTGGCCTGCGCCGCAGACCGCTCCGGGCTCGATAAGCTGCGGCGCGAAGAACTCGAAGCGGTCCTGCTGGAAAGAGACGATGCCGCCTGTTTCGAGGCACTTGTAGCTAGCGACACCCTGATACAGGTGCTGCGGCGTGACGACTATCGAGTCTGCCAGATGCTGTTTTTCGGCAACCTCAATCAGTCGATGACCGATTTCGTGCTGCGCGACCTGGGGCTGTACCAATTCGAAAGCTACAGCATCGACCAGGATCACCGACCTTATCGCACTACCTTCGAAATCCAGCAACACTGGCTGCTTTACCAGCTCGAGGCGGTGTTTCAGCTGGCCGACGTTTCCGACCCGGGGCGGCTGCAGGAAATCAGGGACACGATCCCCCGTGACATCGAAACCCATGCCCCCGCGCATCGTAAATGCGAACGCCTGCGCTACGAAATCGCGCGCCAGTTCGAGCGCCTCGGCGACCTCGACAAGGCGCTCGAGCTTTACCGACAATGCCAGCTGGCGCCGAGCCGCGAGCGCATCGCACGGATCCAGGACAAACTGGGGAATCATCGCCAGGCATTCGACGAGTGCCTGCAGATCGTCGATCAACCGCTGAACGAGGATGAAGCCCAGTTCGCCTGCATGTTCGCCACTCGCCTGGCCAGGCGTCACCGGTTCGAGCTGCCGCGGCAGGTCGAAAAGAATCACGTCGACCATCAGCCCGAGGTCATCGAGCTCGAGCTCGAGCCACACGACTCGGTCGAAGTCGCGGTCGCCGAATACTACGACCGGCTGGATAACGCCGAAAGTTGCCATTACCTCGAAAACAGCCTGTTCAACGGCGTGCTTGGCCTGCTGATCTGGGACGTTGTTTTCGCCCCCTTGCCGGGAGCGTTTTTCAATCCTTTTCAATACCGCCCGAGCGACTTTTATACGCCCGACTTTTGCCATGATCGCAGACAGTTACTGGCGCAAACCTGGGATTCGATATCCAGCACCGCGGACATTCGACGTATCGTCAGAAAGCGCTGGCGGCAAAAACTCGGCTTGATGAATCCACTCGTCAACTGGCAGCATCTCAACCTTGAAATCATCGAAGTCGCGCTGGAACGAATCGAGTTCGCGCACTGGCGTGCCGTGTTCGACCGTATCCTGCACGACCTGCGCAACAACCGGGCGGGCTTCCCCGACCTGGTACATTTTCCGCCCTCCGGCGGCTACTGCCTGATCGAGGTCAAGGGCCCGGGCGACAGCCTGCAAAAAAATCAGCAACGCTGGATGCTGTATTTTCACCAGCATTCCATTCCGCATCGGCTCGCCAGGGTGACATGGCGGACAAGCTAAAACTCGGGGTACGCGAGCTGGTCGAGTTCTGCTGCCGCAGCGGCGACCTCGGTGGCGCCAACGGCCCGGGAGTCAAGGCAATCGACGGCCTGCAAACGCACCAGAAAATTCAGCAGCGCTACCGCGGCGAAGCGGAGTCCGAAGTCGCGGTTAAGTGGTGCCGCCGCAGCGACGACATCGAGGTCGAGCTCGGCGGGCGCATCGACCTGTTGTTCGCAGGCGAGACGCCGCCACGCATCGAGGAAATCAAGACCGTGTACGCGCAGCTCGCGGGAGACGAGGAAGACGCGGTGCACTGGGCCCAGCTCAAGTGCTACGGCGCCTGCTACGCGCGCGAGCATGAGCTGGAAGAGGTCAGGCTCAGCCTGAACCTGGTCAACCTGTTTTCACGGCACGAACAGCGTTACGAAAAAGTTTATGCAACCAGCGCGCTCGAAACTTTTGTCGAAGATACGCTGCGTCATTACCTGCGCTGGCACCGGCTGGTCGAGGCTCAGCGGCAGATCACCCGGCAACAGGCGCGGCAGTTGGCGTTCCCGTTCGCCGAGTTTCGCAGCCAGCAGCGCCATTTCGCCGCCGAGGTTTACCGCGCGGTGGTAAACCGGCAGCGCTTGATGGTCGAAGCCCCAACCGGGTCGGGCAAAACCATCAGCACCCTGTTTCCCGCGCTCAAGGCCATCGGCGAGGACCAGTGCGACCAGGTCGTCTACCTGTCGGCCAAGGTCTCGGGGCAACAGCAGGCGGTTGCCGCCATCGAACAGATGCAAACCGATGTTTCCTACCTGCTAATCCAGGCCAGGGCGCGCAGCTGCCCCTGCAATTTCAATGACAGCGAAATAGACGACGAGGGCCGCTGCCGGCGCTGTCTCGGATTCTTCGAGCGCCTGCCGGCGGCGCGTGAAAAACTGCTGCGGTTACGCAAGCTCGACGTGGCCTGCATCCAGGCGATTGCCGCCGAGTTCGAACTGTGCCCGTTCGAGCTTACGCTGCAAATGCTGCCCTGGGTCGAGGTCGTAATCTGCGACTTCAATTACGTGTTCGATCCGCTGGTGCAGCTCGGCTATTTTCGTGCCGATCAGCGCCGCAAACTGCTGTTGATCGACGAACTGCACAACCTGGTGGACCGGGCCCGCGGCATGTATTCGGCCAGCCTTGCCCGGCGCCAGATAAAACAGGCGTTGGCGGCTGACAACAGCCGCCAGATCTCGGCGGCGCTTAAATCGCTGCAGCAGGCGCTCGATCGTCATCTGCGCGGCCAGGAGCAGGACGAATCGGTCGCGGAACAGGTGCCCGCGGGATTGCTGCAGGCATGCCTGCGTTTCGGCGAAAAGATGGGCTTCGATTTTTTCAACGACAAGCACATCGCGCCCGAAACCCTCGACCTGTCCAGGGAGATCTTCCGCTTTCAGAGCATCTGTCAACTGTTTGACCGCCATCACCGCGCTCTCGGCTACAGGCCGCTGGCAGCGCGCTCGATGCGGCTGCTGTGCCTGAACGCTTTCGAATACCTGCGGGAATGCTACCCGCTGTTCCAGGCGGTTTGTGGATTTTCCGCGACACTGTCCCCGCCCGCCTATTTCCAGCAGGCGCTGGGGCTCGAGCAGGACTGCAAAAGCCTGGTGCTCGAATCCGTGTTTCCCGCCGACAACCTGCGGGTCTACATCGGCGACTACGTCGATACACGCTACCGCCAACGCGAGCATCACGTCGACGCCATCGGCGATTCGATCGCCGCCAGTTATCGTGCCCGGCCCGGCAACTACCTGGTATTCTTTTCCGCCTATCACTTCATGCAGCAGGTACATGAAAATTTCACCGCTCGCTACCCACAGATCGAAACCCTGTTGCAGCAACGTGAAGTCGACGAAGCGGCACAGCAGAGTTACCTCGCCAGTTTTTTCGAAGGTGACAGGCGCATGGGATTCGCCATCATGGGCGGCCGCTTTGCCGAAGGTATCGACTACCGCGGCAATGCCCTGATCGGCGCGATAATCGTCGGCCCGGGCCTGCCGCAGGCGAATAGCGAACAGCAGTTGATTCAGCAGGATTTCGAAACGCTGCAGCTCGATGGCTTCGACTACGCGTTTCGCTTTCCCGGGCTGATTCGCGTCAAGCAAAGCGCCGGGCGCGTGATACGCAGCGAACAGGATCGAGGAGTCGTGGTGTTGCTCGACCGGCGCTTTCGACAGGCCGGCTACCGGCAGCACCTGCCACAGAACTGGAATCCCCGCTATTGCAACAGCCCCGAATCACTGGAACAATCGCTGACAGAATTCTGGCATGCCAAGGAGGAGACCGATGCCGAAAATTGATATTCGACAGGCCGATATCACCAAACTCGAAGTCGACGCCATCGTCAACGCGGCCAATCCAGAGCTGCTCGACGGCGCCGGTGTTTGCGGTGCGATCCACCGCGCCGCCGGACCGGAGCTGCTCGCCGAGTGCCGGACCCTGGGCGGATGCGACACCGGCGACGCCAGGATAACCGAGGGATACCAGCTGCCGGCGCGTTACGTGATCCACGCGGTGGGGCCAGTGTGGCAGGGTGGCGGCCACAACGAGGCCGAACTGCTGGCGAGCTGTTACCGCAAGAGCATATTGCTGGCGGAAGAGCGCGGGCTTTCCAGTATTGCCTTCCCGGCGATTTCCTGCGGAATTTACGGCTACCCGATCAGCCAGGCCGCAACCATCGCTATCGAGTCGACGCTGCAGACGCTCCATCGATGCGAGCATGTCGAGGAAGTAATATTCGCCTGTTTTTCCGACGACATCGAGGCGGCGCTGATCCAGGTTGCTTCGCACCACGCCCTTTGACCTGGAGTCGCGGAGCAGGCCGCTTATTGCTCCGAGTCTATTCAGATCCCCATCTTGGAGTAAACGCTATCCAGCTTGTCCTGCATGCTTTGCTCGCGATCGGTGCGGGTGCCGACACGCAGCGTGCTGTTGCAGCGCGGCGCACCCATTTCATGCATTTTTTCGTGGCATTGCTTGACCGCCGCCATGACCTTGTCCCACTCGCCCTCGACGTTGGTACCCCAGGAATGCATCTCGTGGCTCAGGTTGGCGGCCTCGAAAATGCGCTGGCACTCGACCACGTACTCCGAGACCGAAACGCCGACGCCCATCGGCACGACGCAGATATCGACTAACACTTTCATCCGGCTGTTCCTCTAACTCGAAAGCCCGTGATGATACCGCAAAACACCAACCTGTTCGGCGCCGATTTCCCAACCAGGGGGCGGCGCGCCGTTAGTCGTAGCCGGTCAATTCCATGTAGCCGATCCCGGCCGGTGCCCCGTTCTCGTCTTCGACCAGCACCACCCCCTCCCAGTAGGGGATAGTCGTCTCCATCCATTGCTGATCGTACAACGGCCTGATGCGCCAGCGCCGCCGCGGTTCTGAAAGCCCCAGCCGCCATTCCAGGGGCAGCAGGCGCGAACGTTTGTCGCCGGTTTCGATCTCGCGGCTCCGGGTGGATTTCAGCTCGATCGCATTGCGATCCAGCAGCCGGTTGCTGCCCGACGGTTCGATCCAGTTGCCGCTGAGCCAGTGCTCGCCGTCATCGTGCCGCAGCTGGTAAACCATCAGCTTATGGCCATCGTCGAGATGTAGCGAGAACCAGTCCCAGCCCTGCTGGTTAGGTGCCAGCGCCTGTGAACTCCACTCGCGATCGAGCCAGCCCTTGCCGCCGAGGGAGATCCGATCGGTCCCCTGGCTGACGGAGCCACGCACCCGGATATGCGGCTGGCTGTAGTAATAACTGGCCTGTCCCTGCGCTGATTTCTGGCTGTAACCGTCGATCCCGTTGGCAACCGGTTCGCCGCCAGCCTCGAGTTGCAGGCTGATTTCACGATCGCCTACGGTAAACCTGAGTTCGGCCGGAAACGGCGCCGCAGCGCTGGAACGCCACTGCCAGTCATCCATCCAGGCATCGAAGTAACCGTCACGCTCGATGTCGGTTACCCCGGCCTGACCGATACCGCCGCGAGCAAAACGCTGCTCGTGAAAATGACCGTCCGGCGTGGTGAGAGCCGCATGCGCCATCCACATCTGGCTGCTTTGCCAACCATCGAGGCCGGCCTGCGGCGGGCTCAGGGCCTGGCGAAACAGCGTCCACTGCAGCCCCCAATGTCGTCCCCGGGGATCGGTAAGGTTGGCGGTGAGGTACCACCATTCGATTCGGTAATCCGGGTGCGGCGCATGATCGCGTGGGAACTGGAGGCTCTTACCCGGGGTGACCTGCGCAAACCCGAGACCCTCGTCGCGCAGGCCGCCGAGCACATCCTGCGCCGCCGGCGCCGGGCTCAACAGCAGGCTGCCGAGCAGAATTATCAGCCGTCTCAAACCGTTTCTCCAAGCTGGGCCAGCGCCTGCGGCATCTTGCGGCGCCACTGGAAAGATACCAGCAACAGGGTCAGGCTACAGATCACGATAACCACGCCGGCAAGCCGCAACGCCGGCATAAACTCCCACACCAGCGGCATGCTCCAGCCAAAACTGATGATATTTAGCTTGTAGATCAGCACCCAGCTCAGCAAGGCTCCGAGCGGGATCGAAATCAGCCAGGCGATCACGCAGAAAATCAGCAACGGGGTCGCTACCAGCAACAGCTGTTCGCCCTGGCGCAGACCGAGCGCGCGCCATTGCGCGAACTGCGGCAGGCGTTCCTGCAGAATGGCGAGCAGCGACGCCAGCAGCGCGATCGCCGCTACGATCATCGTCAGCGCGTTCATCGCCGCGGTGATTGCGAAAGTGCGATCAAAGATACCGACCGACAGCTTGCGCACCTGCGCCTGCGAGATCCAGTCTCCCGGCTGCGCGCCGAGCGCCTGCAGAGCCGCCTCGGCCTGTCGCATCGAGTCGGCGTTATCCTGATTCAGCCAGAGCGCAATACCGCGCGAATAGTAATTTTCCCAGTTGCTCGCTAGCTCCCGGTCCGGCAGGTAGAACTGGAAGTAGGGGTTGCCATAGTCGTAAAAAACGCCGACCACTTCGTACTCCTGCAAACCGTTATCGGACTCCAGCCCGACTCGATCCCCCGGCTCGACCCCGGCGAGGAAATGGACCTGCTCGTTGATCAGCACCTTTCCTGCCTGCTCGCGCCAGGCCTGCAGCGCCAAGCTGGAGCTGTCACCCTGCCAGCGCGACAGCGGCAATGCCAGGCTATCGGGAGCGTCGGGATCGATGCCGCGTACCAGCGTCGGGCGTCCGCGCCAGCGGGTGCTGATACCGATGCGATGGTGGCTGTCGACCAGCCAGGACGCGTTCGACGGTGAGGTTTGTAGCCGCTGTATATCCAGCCGCGGCGCGCGCAGGTAGATATCGGCGCTCTGGCGCACTTCCAGCCAGCCGACAAAGGCATCGCGAAAACTGTCGACCAGGGTGCCGACCCCGAGGTTCGCGGTCAGCGCCAGCAGCAGGGCCATCATGGCACTGCGAAACGCGGGCAGTTGCGACCAGCCGTCGCTGACCATCCAGCGCAGCGTCAACCGTTCGCGCGGCACCAGCCAGGCCGCCAGACGTAGCCCGGCGGCCAACAGCAGGGGCAGCATCCAGGCGGCCGCAAACAACATCAGGCCCAGCACGACGAACCCCTGGGTGACGCTCGCAATGTGCCCGTAGGCCAGCACGGCGATGAGCGCCAGCACCAGCGAGGTCAGCGCCAGCCGGCGGCGCGCGATCGCCTCGTCCCGCTGCTGTCTTTCGCTGCTGCCGGATTCGAGGCTGGATTGCTGCAGTTGCCGGTAAAGCGGCCAGCCAAGTGCCCACAGCAGGCCCAGCAAGGTAATGCTCCAGGCCTGGGCCAGGGTCTTCACACTGAGACCGAGCTCGGCCTCGACGGTTGCCGAGTACAGGCTTTGCAGGCTGGCCCCGAGGCCCGGCAGCAGCGCGTGCGCCAGCAGGATGCCGAGGGCGAATCCAAGCGCGGTTCCGAGCAGGCTCCACACCAGGGTCTCGAGCAAAATCGCGGTAAACAGCTGGTGCGTGGCACATCCCATCAGGCGCAGATCGAGCAGCGTCGAGCGCCGATACCACAGCGAAAACCGCACCGCGTTGAACACGATGAACAGGCCGACCGCGAAAGACAGCAGGCTCATCGCGGTCAAATGGCTATGCAGGGATTCGGTAAGTTCCTGCAGGTCGATGTGCTGCTGGTTCTCCACCAGTTCCAGGTGGTCGGGAAGGCTCGCGTCTAGCAGCCGGTAGTCGCGCGGACTGATTGGCCCCACCGCGAGGTAACTGAAACGATCGCTGCCGGACAGCGCCAAGGCCGCGCCGATATCGATTAACACCTGCCGCCCCTGCTGTTCACGCGCCTGAATCAATGCCGGCGGTAATAGTCTGCCATCGCGCAGGCGCAGCTGCTCGCCCTGCTTCAGCCCCAGCTCGTCGGCCAGCACGCGGGGCACCCAGGCGCGATAGGGCGGCTGCACGAACTTGACCCAGGTATCGCCAAAGTCGTCGGAGCTGTCGCTATCGCTGTAAGCGTCATCGGGTAGCGCCAGCAAATCGGTGGCGATAATCCTGATGGAAACTCCCGACGAGGTGCTGACCTCGAGCTCGACCAGCGGGAACAACTGGCGGAACCCGGCGCGGCGCAAGTCGATATAAAGCCCCTGCTCGATACCCTCGTCGCGACGACTGCGGATCCAGTAGCTGGCCTGCGCACCCAGCAGGCTTTGCGCCTCGCGATAGCTCGCCTCGGCGTGCTGGTTGATGATCTGCACCGCCGACCACAGGCCGACCCCGGCTACCAGGCCCACGCTCAGAAACAGGGTTTGCCAGGGATGCCGCCAGTAGTGACTCAGCAGCGCCTTGAGGATCCAGTAGAACCTGGGTTTCATTCGATTTCTGCGAGCCTGCCGTTGTGCAAATTGACGCGTCGATCCATGAAAGCCGCCATCGCCTGGCTGTGGGTTACCATCAGCAGGCCGCTGCCAGCGCGCTTGACCAGGTCGCTGAACAAACCCATGACTTCGAGGCTGGAAGCCTCGTCCAGGTTGCCGGTGGGTTCGTCGGCGAGTACCAGCCGCGGCTTGTGCAGCATCGCGCGCGCGATCGCAACCCGCTGCTGCTGGCCGCGCGACAGCTGGAAAGGATACTTGTCGAGCTGGTCGCCGAGTCCCAGGCGCTCGATCAGTTCGGCTTCATACTGCGGATCGAAACGCTGACACAGCGCTGCCTGGAACCGAATGTTATCCGTGATCGTCAGCGTAGAAATCAGGTGAAACTGCTGAAACACGAGGCTCAACCGTTCGCGGCGCATCTCGGCCAGGGCAGATTCGGATTCGCTATCGACGCGACGCCCGTCGAACCGGATCTCTCCGCTGTCGGGCCGGTCAAGCCCGGCAATCAGGTGCAAAAGGGTCGACTTGCCGCTGCCGCTCTCGCCGAGCAGCGCGATCGACGATTCCGCGTCCATCTCGAACTCCAGCTGCTGCAGCACGTTCTGGCGGACATCGGCGTACTGGTAGGACTTGCACAATTGTTTGATGGAGAGCATGGCGAACAAATGCTAACCGAATTCCCGGGAACACAATACCTAATATTACGTCTACCCCCGAGCGATGGATTAACCGGCGTAATAAAGTAAACTGGGCGCCAACTTTAAGGGAGCATGCATGACAGCAATCTGTGACATTCGGGACCTGCAAAAACTCGCGCGCCGTCGCGTACCGCGGATGTTTTACGACTATGCCGACTCCGGATCCTGGACCGAATCAACCTATCGCGCCAACGAATCCGACTTCCAGGACATCAAGCTGCGCCAGCGGGTCGCGGTCGACATCGGCAATCGCTCGGTCGAACCCGAGATGATCGGCCAGCCGGTATCGATGCCGGTGGCGCTGGCCCCGGTGGGCCTGACCGGCATGCAGCACCCCGACGGCGAAATCAAGGCGGCACGCGCCGCGCAAAAATTTGGTGTCCCGTTCACGCTCTCGACGATGAGCATCTGCTCGATCGAAGACGTCGCCGAGAACACCAGCGAGCCTTTCTGGTTCCAGCTCTACGTGATGCGGGATCGCGACTTCGTCAGCCGCCTGATCGATCGCGCCAAAGACGCCGGCTGCAGCGCGCTGATGCTGACCCTGGACCTGCAAATCCTCGGACAGCGCCACAAGGATATCCGTAACGGCCTGAGCGCGCCGCCGCAACCGACCCTCAATGCCGCCCTGCAGATCATGAGCCGCCCGCGCTGGTGCCTCGACATGCTCAAGACCAGGCGACACAGTTTTCGCAATATCGTCGGTCACGCCAGGGGTGTCGGCGACCTGTCCTCGCTTTCGTCCTGGACCACGGAACAGTTCGATCCGAAGCTGTCCTGGCGGGACATCGACTGGATCAAGGAGCGCTGGGGCGGCAAGCTGATCATCAAGGGCATTCTCGACCCCGAGGATGCGCGCATGGCGGTCGAGGCCGGCTGCGACGCTATCATCGTTTCGAATCACGGCGGCCGTCAGCTCGACGGCGCGCGCTCCTCGATCAGCGCGCTGCCGGAGATCGTGTCGGAGGTCGGCAAGAATATCGAAGTCCATTTCGACGGCGGCATCCGCTCCGGCCAGGACGTGCTCAAAGCGATCTGCCTCGGCGCCAAAAGCACCTATATCGGTCGCGCCTTCATCTACGGGCTCGGCGCCCGGGGCGAAGCCGGCGTCGAGCAGGCGCTCGACATTATTTACCGCGAACTCGATACCACGATGGCGCTGTGCGGCGAACGCCTGTTGCAAAACCTGGGGCATCACAACCTGCTGAATCCGCCGGGTTGATACCAGGACGACGACCTCGAGTGGCCGGACCGGTTATGAGGACCCGTTTTCTCGATTTAACGCCGGGCTCTCAGCACCAATCCAACCGCAGTCACCGCGAGAGATCAGCTTTCCTGCTCGCGAGCACGCAGGTCGATGCGACGCACCTTGCCGGTGGTGGTCATCGGCAGGCTGTCGATGAATTCGACCTCGCGCGGGTACTCGTGCGCCGACAGACGCTGGCGCACCGACTGCTGAATTTCGCCGGCGAGCTCGGGAGACGCCGCAAAACCATCGGTCAGCACGACGAAAGCCTTGACGATTTCTCCGCGTAACTGGTCGGGCTTGCCGATCACCGCCGCCTGCAGCACGGCGGGATGCTTTAACAATGAATCCTCGATCTCACCGGGACCGATGCGATAACCGGCGCTGGTGATGACATCGTCCTTGCGCCCGACGAACCACAGGAAGCCGTCGCCATCGCGGTAACCGACGTCGCCGGTGCGAAACCAGTTAGCGGTAATTTTAGCGGCGGTGGCCTGCGGGTTGTTCCAGTACCCGAGGAACATCACCGGATCGTCACACCAGGCCGCGAGTTCGCCCTCTTCCCCGTCCGGCAGCGGATTGCCCGCATCATCGATCACATCGACGCGGTGGCCAGGATAAGGCTTGCCCATGGAACCCGGCTTCGGCGGCATGATGGCGGAACAGTTGCCGACGATATAGTTGAACTCGGTCTGACCCCACATTTCATTTATGGTCAGACCGAGCGCGTCTCGCCCCCAATGGATCAGCTCCTCGCCGACCTGTTCGCCGGCGCTCATGATCGCGCGCAGATGCAGGTCGTAAGCCGATTTCAAATCGGGCAGCGCACGCAACATCTTCAACGCGGTCGGCGGAATGAAGGCATTGGTGACCGCGTAATCCTCCATCAAACGACACACCCGCTCGGGATCGAACCCGCCACCCTCGAAAGCGACGACAGGCATGGCGTAGTTCAATGCCGGCAGCAGCGCGTCCCACAGGCCGCCGGTCCAGGCCCAGTCGGCCGGAGTCCAGAACACGTCGCCCGGTTGCGGGAAGAAATTCTGCGACATTTCGAAACCGGTGAAGTTACCCAGCACCGCGCGATGCGCAATCAACGCGCCCTTCGGAGGGCCGGTGGTGCCGGAGGTGTAAATCAGGCAGGCCGGATCGTCTGCCCGGGTCTGGACCATGGTGAAATCGTCCGAGCCCTGCTGCAGCAGGTTCCAGAATTCGTCCTGCGTAGCGCCGCAGCGGCAGCCGATAACACGCGATAAATCGGGTAACTCCGGCAGCAGCAGGCGGACGTCGTCGTAGCGACTGGCATGCACGATTGCCGCACGCGCGCCGCTGTCGCGCAACCGAAATTCGAGCGCCTCGGGGCCGAAAAGAATAGCCAGCGGCAGCGAGACCGCCCCCAGCTTGTGAATCGCGAGATGCGCGATCACGGTTTCGATGGTTTGCGGCAGCACGATGGCGACACGATCACCCCGCTCGATACCCGCAGCGCGCAGCGCATTGGCGAGTCGATCCGACAGTTGCTTCAGTTCGCCAAAACGGTAACTCGAGCGCTCGCCGGCAGCATTCTCGTAGTACACGGCAACCCGGTCTGCCTGCCCCTGGTGGCGCTCGCATACCTGGTGGGCAACGTTCAGCCGGGCCGGAATCGACCACTGAAATTGATCGCGAACGGCTTCAAAATCGGTGGCCGATGGGTCAATTAACCGCATATCGGATTGAAAATGTTAAAAAATTCATAATAACCCAACAACAGGCAAATCTCAGTTAGGGAATTTCGATTGTTAGCAATGCCGGTCCCGACATCCGCGGCCGCCGGACTGCCGCAAGCACGTAAGTGTTTGGAAAAATTAGAAAAACGCAGAATCGAATCTTGCGTTTACCGCGCTTTGTCGGGCGAAAGGGCTTAAACAGAGTTTCTTGAGTTTTACGAATATCGGGACTATACCTGTGTTTTATAGATCGGAAGAGCGGC
>JAAUYE010001498.1_pt1 | contig 16867 bp, 17 predicted proteins | sample 7278081 | NCBI WGS metagenome assembly JAAUYE01 (sample SAMN14350131, study PRJNA611818) | marine sediment metagenome | isolation source: surface marine sediment (0.6m) | place: French Polynesia: Moorea | collected 2018-08
CCCATGAACTCGCCGTACTGGATCGGCTGGCTGTGCTTCCAGTCGCCGTTGCGATCGCGGTAGTCCGGAATGCCCGAACCCGTGCTGACGCCGGCGCCACTCAGCACCACGAGCGAATTCATCTGCTCGAGAAACGTCTTCAATGATCGGATTGCCGGCGCCATGGACGCATTGCAGCACCCGGCTTTTGGCGGCGTCAAGCAAACGGGCTGCCGATGCCCGTATACTCGGGTGCGATGAAACCCTCGACCCTGCGCATCGGCCGGCGCTACCGGCCCAACCGGCTCGAACCCGACTACGACGCAATCATCATCGGTTCCGGCATGGGCGGCCTGACGACGGCTGCGTTCCTGTCCGAGCTGGGCTGGAAAGTGTGCGTGCTCGAACAGCACTACACGGCAGGCGGCTATACGCATTCCTTCGAACGCCACGGCTACGAGTGGGACCCCGGCGTGCACTACATTGGCGACGTCGGCGCGCAGACCCGCAACAAGCGCATGTTCGACTTCGTCTCCGAGGGCCGGCTCGAGTGGGCGCCCATGGACAACGAGTACGACCGGTTCTACGTCGGCGACAAGGTCTTCTGCGCCCGGGCCGGTAAGAAGAAGTTCCGCAACAACCTGGTACGGATGTTCCCTGGCGAAGAACAGGCGATCGACCGCTACCTGGCGCTGCTGAAGAAGGCCGGCAAGGCGGCGACTGCGTTCGGCCTTGAACGCATGCTGCCTGCCTGGCAACGCGTGCTGATGTGGCCGTGGCTGCGCCTGCAGAAGCCGCCCTGGCTGTACCGCAAGACCTACGACGTCCTCAGCGAGCTCACCAGCAACCAGGACCTGATCGCCACGCTCTGCGGTCAGTGGGGCGACATGGGCCTGCCGCCGAAGCGCTCGCCGTTTTTCATGCACGCCATGATCGCCCGGCATTACCTGCACGGTGGCTATTACCCGGTGGGCGGCAGCTGGAAGATCGCGGACAGCATCATCCCCAAGATCCAGAAGGCCGGCGGCGAGGTCTTCACCTACGCCAGCGTCGAGCAGATTCTCGTCGAGAACGACGAGGTCAAAGGCGTACTCATGGCCGATGGGCACCGTATCGAGTGCGACTGCGTGATTTCTTCGGCCGGCGTCAGCAACACCTATGGGCGGTTGTTGCCGGACGGCCTGGCCGAGAAGCACGGCTACACCCGTCGCTTGCCCAGCGTGCAGCCGAGCTTCGCGCATCTCGGCGTCTACATCGGGCTCAAGCAGACCGCCGAGGAACTGGGCATCCCGAAGACCAACTTCTGGATTTATCCGAGCAACGATTACGACGCCGCGGTCGAAGAGTTCATCGACAACGACGACGCGGAGTTTCCGGTCGTGTACATCTCGTTCCCGTCAGCCAAGGACCCCGACTACCAGAATCGGCACCCGGGCACAGCCACGGTCGAGATCGTGGCGCCCGCGCCGTACTCGTGGTTCGAGAAGTGGCAAGGCAGCACGTGGGGCAAACGCGGCGAGGAGTACGAGGCGTTCAAGGCCGAGCTCGGCGAGCGTTTACTGCGTTACCTCTACCACAAGCTGCCGCAGCTCGAGGGCAAGGTGGACTACTACGAGGTGTCGACGCCGCAGTCGACCAACTGGTTCTCGGCCTACCAGTACGGCGAGCTGTACGGCCTCGACCACACGCCCGAGCGGCTCAAGCAGCACTGGCTCGGTCCGCGCACGAGTATCAAGGGCCTGTGGATGACCGGCCAGGACACGCTGACCTGCGGCGTCACGGGCGCGATGATGTCCGGCATGCTGACTGTCGCCGCGATGGTCGGCATGCGCAAGCTGATGCCTACCCTGAAGAAGATCTATGGCTGAACGGATACGCACGAGCCTGGCAACGCTGTTGCTGGTAGTTTTCGCCCCCTTGGCGCAGGCGGATACCGGCACGCTCATCGTTGAGGTCCGCGACCTCGAGTTCAATGAGGGCATCGTCCGCTTCGCTATGTTCGATTCCGATGAAAACTTTTTCAGGAAGGCTGTGGCTTATGCGGACCTCGAAGTCAATGACAACAGCGTGACGTGGGTCGTCAACGACCTGCCTTTCGGCACCTACGCCGTCACCGTGCATCACGATGTGAACGACAACGGCGAAATGGAGCGGGCCTGGTATGGCAAACCGAAAGAACCGACGGGAGCTTCGACTAACCCGTCATTGCGATTCGGGCCGCCCACTTTCGAGAATTCGAAATTCGAGTTTGCGACTGTGGAGATGACTCTGAGTATCGACGTCAAGTAGGCGGCAATATGCCCGACTCTCCCACCGAAATTCAGCTGCGCGGACTGTCACGACGCTTTCGTGAAGGTGAACGCGATCACCTCGTGCTCGATGGCGTCGACCTCGACATCGTCCGCGGCGAGACCGTCGCCCTGCGCGGGCGCAGCGGCTCAGGCAAGTCGACGCTGCTGAATCTCGTCGGTGGCATCGACGCACCCGACGCCGGCACCGTGCAGGTCGCGGGCGTCGAAGTCACGACGCTCTCCGAGCGTGAGCGCACGCTGTTCCGTCGCGAGCGTATCGGCTTTGTCTACCAGGCATTCAACCTCGTACCGACGCTCAACGTCGCCGACAACGTTCGCCTCGTCCTCGAACTCAACAAGATCGCGTCGGGCGCAGCCGCGGCACGTATCGACGAATTGCTGACGGCTGTCGGCCTTGCCGACCGCGCCGACAGCTATCCCGATGTGCTCTCGGGCGGCGAACAGCAGCGCGTTGCTATCGCCCGCGCACTTAGTCACGAGCCGGCGGTACTGCTCGCCGACGAGCCGACCGGCAACCTCGACGACGCCACGGCCGAAGGCGTGCTCGCGCTGCTCGACAAGCTCGTGCGCGACAGCGGCCGCACGATGCTGATCGCTACCCACAGCCAGCACGTGGCGTCGCACTGTGACCGGGTACTCGAGTTGCACAACGGCAAGCTCGAGCCGGCGGCATGATCCCGGCCACCTACCGCGCCAGCTTCGCCTACCTGTTACGTCACCCCTGGCAGCTCGTGCTGTCGCTGCTCGGCATCGTCATTGGCGTCGCGGTGATCGTGGCCGTTGACCTCGCCAATTCCAGCGCGCGCAAGGCCTTCCTGCTGTCGATGGACGCGATAACGGGCGAAGCCACGCACCAGGTCATCGGCGGCCCGAACGGCCTGCCGGAATCCGTCTATCGCGACCTTCGGACCCAGGAAGGCCTGACCAACGTCGCGCCCATCGTCGAGGGCACCGTGAACGTGGACGGTGTGGCGCTGCAACTGCTCGGCATCGATCTGTTCGCCGAGCAAGCTATGCGCAGCTTCACGGGAACAACGACAGACGGCGATTCCGACGGCGACAACTCGTCGCTGTTCGTGAACTTCCTGCTGCAGCCCGGCGCAGTGACGACGACGGAGCAGACCGCGCGGGATCTCGGTATAGCCGTGGGCGATACGTTTGCAGTCTCGATCGGCGGACGACCGCAGACAGCCAGACTGTTTGCGACGTTTGCCGGTGACGACAGCCTGGACCGGGTATTCGTCGCCGACATCGCGACCGCCCAGGAGTGGCTGGACCGTCCCGGCTGGCTAAGCCGTATCGACGTTCGCATCGCCGACGGCGACACCGCGATGCTGCAGCAGTTGGGGGCAGCGCTGCAGCCGGGCACGCAATTGCTGTCGGCAGCGGGGCGCACGCGCTCCACGGCTGAGATGAGCCAGGCCTTCATGACTAACCTCACAGCCATGAGCCTGCTGGCCCTGCTGGTCGGGCTGTTCCTGATCTTCAACGCCGTGAACTTCTCGGTGCTGCAACGCCGCGGCCTGGTTGGCGTGCTGCGCGCCCTCGGGCTTACGCGTCGGCAGCTGCTGGCAATGATCCTGATCGAAGCGGCTGTCGTCGGCCTCGTCGCATCGATTGCCGGCATCTTGCTCGGCGCAGTACTGGGCGAACAGCTGCTCGATCTCGTATCGCGCACGATCAATGACCTGTATTTCCGGGTCAACGTCACCGACGTCAGCGTCAGCCCGTTTTCGGTCACGAAGGGGCTCGTCGCCGGCGTCGGCGCCGCGCTGGTTGCCGCGGCCCTGCCCGCCATCGAAGCCACGTCTTACCAGCCGCGCCTCGCGTTGACGCGCTCTGTGATCGAGCGCCGTGCGAAGAGCGCGCTGCCCGTCGTCACACTGGCCGGTGTCGCCGGCATGGCCGCCGCCATCGCACTGATCCTGTCATCGGGCACGAGCCTCGTCGCAGGCCTTACTGCCGTGTTCCTGCTGATCCTCGGATTCGCGCTGTGCGTGCCGTTGTTTGTCCGGTTGTCGTCCAGCCTCGCGGCTCCGCCCGCTGCGAGGCTCGGCGGCACCTGGGCACGCATGGCCGTGGCCGGCATCGCTTCCGGGCTGTCACGCACCGGCATCGCCATCGTCGCACTCGCGGTCGCGTTGTCCGCGACGATAGGTATCAGCGTCATGGTCGACAGTTTTCGCGGCTCGGTGAATGCCTGGCTCGTGCAAACGTTGCAGGCCGACGTTTACACGGGGACCCTCCGGGAAGGCTCGATGGACCCTGAACTCATCGCGGCGATTCGCAACATCGATGGCGTCGTCGACATGAGCACCCGCAAACGGGCCAACGTGGAGGATGCCGGCGGCCGCACGCAGCTGCGCGTGTTCGAGCTGCCACCACAGAGCTATTCCGGCGCCGAACTGCTCGACGCCGACCCGGCCGTGGCGTGGCTTGCCTGGGAGAACGAAGACGCCGTATTCGTCTCCGAGCCTTATGCCTACCAGAATGACGTCACGGCCGGCGACAACATCACTCTGCCGACGGATCGCGGGCCGCAGGCGTTCGAGGTTGCGGCGACATTTCAGAGCTTCGACATCAATGCGAGCGGCATCATGATGAGCCGCAAGACCTACGCACGTTATTTTCAGGATACGAGCGTCGACTCCCTGGGCCTGTATCTCGGCGACGGCACCGACGTCGAGGCTGTCGTCGATGAGATTCGGCGCCTCAGCGACGGCTGGCAACAGCTCTACATCAACTCCAACGCCGGGTTGCGTGACGAGTCGCTGCGCATCTTCGACCGTACGTTCGTGATCACCGACGTTCTTTACTGGCTGACGCTCGGTGTCGCTTTCATCGGCATCCTCTCGGCCATGCTTGCGCTGCAGCTGGAGCGCGCGCGCGAGTTCGCCACGCTGCGCGCACTCGGCATGACGCCGGGCCAGGTCGGCGGCATGATTACCGCGCAGACCGGTGTCATCGGGTTGCTCAGCGGGCTGGCCGCGATTCCGCTGGGTATCGTCATGGCCTACGTGCTCATCAAGGTCATCAACCGGCGTGCGTTCGGCTGGCAGATCGACATGACCATCGCCCCGGACATCCTGGTAGTCTCGGTCGTATTCGCGGTCGGCGCGGCATTGCTCGCTGGCCTCTACCCGGCATGGCGCGCGGGCCAGAGCCAGCCGGCTATCGCGATGCGCGAGGAATAAGCCGATGCGCCTGCTGGTCCTGCTGTTGATCCTTTTCCCCGCCGCGCTGCCCGCCGACGAGCGCTCCGAGCCGCCGTCACAGCTCGCCGAGTTGCTGAGCGCTGATGCCGAAGGCTACGCCAGGGCGCTCGAGCCGCGCGCCTTCGAGTTCCCGGCCGACCACGGGCCGCATCCCGGGTTCCGCAATGAATGGTGGTACGTCACGGGCAATCTCGATAGCTCAGACGGCCGCCGTTTCGGCTACGAACTGACGATCTTCCGTTTCTCGCTGGCGCCCGATCGGCCAGAGTCGGAGTCGGAGTGGCGCACCAACCAGGTCTACATTGCGCACCTGGCCATCACCGATGCGGATGATGAGCGCTTCCTGGTCGCGCAGCGCTACGCGCGGGGCGCGCTGGGGCTCGCCGGCGCGACCGGCCGGCCGTTCCGGGTCTGGATCGACGACTGGGTCATCACCGAGGAGCGACCCGACACCTGGCGCCTCACGGCCGACGACGGCGCATTCGCGATCGATGTCAGCCTGCTGCCGCTGAAGGCGCCCGTGCTCAATGGCGACGCGGGTCTGTCGCAGAAGTCGTCGGACCCGGGTAACGCGTCCTACTACTATTCGATCACGCGGCTGGCTACCGAGGGCCGAATTCGCATCGAAGACGAAGAGTTCAGCGTGACGGGAATGTCGTGGCTGGACCGCGAATGGAGCACCAGTGCGCTTGCCGACAACCAGGTCGGCTGGGACTGGTTTGCATTGCAGTTCTCGGATGGCTCCGACCTGATGTATTACGGCCTGCGACTCGACGACGGCAGTCTCGACCCGAACAGCGGCGGCACCTTTGTCAGCGCCAGCGGGATCGCTTCGCACCTCGGCGCGCGCGATGCAGAGATCACGGTGCTCGACACCTGGGACAGCCCGGAAGGCGGCACCTATCCATCCCGATGGCGGCTGCGCTCGAGCCGGTTGGGGCTCGACGTCACGGTGACGCCGGTCCTGGCCGACCAGGAACTGTTCACGACCGTGCGTTACTGGGAAGGCGCCGTTGACATCAGCGGCACCCGTCACGGTGAGCCGCTGTCCGGGCGCGGCTATGTGGAACTGACGGGCTACGCGCAATAGTGTGCCCAGTAAAAAGGGCCCGCCGAAGCGGGCCCAATTGCGATTAGACCGAGCAGTGTGACCTAATCGTCGAACTCTACGACGTCAGCCGTGCCGTCTTCGTTTTCGTCTTCAATCTCACCGTAGACGTCCACCGACGGCGCGCCTTCTACGATCGTATTTGCGCCGATCGTGAATACGATGCCGAGGATCGAAACGGATACTTCGTCGAATCCATCGACCGGGCCTTCGATCGCAACGCCCATGCTGTCTTCGAACTCAAACTTGGTCGCGACGATGTCACCCGCATCATTGCGGCGCGCGTCGATTTCGACCTTGGTATTGTCCGGCAGCGTCCGCAGGTCGAACGGTGTTACGGCACTGTCATCCATGAAGAACGTATCGCCATTGATAACGACAGGCAGCGTACCGGTCGCAGCGCCGAAGCTCAGCGAAATCGTGCCTGCCTTGGGACCGGTCGCCTCGATGACGGTTGCGTAAGCTTCGAACTCGAACTCGTCTTCCTCGATCTCGATCTTGTCGACCTGCAATACGCCGTCGACATAGCGACCTTCCACCTCGACGAACAGGCCGTGAGCGGAGAAGTCGGCGATGGCATCGGCCAGCGAGGTCGGCTCGTAGATCGTCGAGCCGCTGAAGGCAAGCACGGTGCCGCCAACGGACCAGGCCATGTCCAGTTCGTCGTAGCTCAGCAGTCCCTTCTTCTCGACTTCGTCGTCGTCGCTGTCAAAATCGTCCACGTCCTCGATCTCGACCTTCGAGGCCAGAATATCGATTCCAGGATAAGTCACCGGATCAGGCGTCGTGCCTTCGACCTCGACGTACAGATCGTCGGCAATGCCGCTACCCGGTATCTCGGCGCCGTCGGCAACCTGGATCGCCAGCATCGAGCCGTTGGCCAGGTTCAGCGTGAATTTGTTCACCGAGTCCCAGCCGGAGATCGTGCCCTCGACTTCATACTCGTCGTCAAGGACGTCCTGCAACTCCGCGTAAGACGCGAACAGTTCGTCGCCCACATAGTCGCCGCTGACCTCGACAACGTCACCGTCCATGATCGTGTCGAAGCCCCACGCACTGCCGTCCTCAGCCTCGAACACTGTCGACGCGACGTTGATGACGACCGTCGTGCCGAAGACCGTGAACGCCTTGAGATCCGTGTTTGACGGGTCGCCGGAATAATCTCCGAGCCCTGCAACCGGCCCTTCGACGTCGTCCTCGTAATAGACCGAGCTCGCCGTGCCGCTGACGCCATCGGCATTAACCATGCCCGCGATCACGACGTGCATGCCGACAGACACGTCTGAGTCGCCAGAACCCATCGTGTCGTCGAGGTCGTACGTGGCAGAGTTCGTTTCGAACCTGATGCCGTTTACATAAATGCTGCCGAACCCGGTGACCTTCCCTGCCACCGTAATCGGCGTTGGCTGCTGACCAGTCGGCGGCTGCGAGTTGTTCGAGGATCCGCCGCACGCAGCAAGTGCCAGCGCAACCGCGCCGGTCAAGAACTTTATGAGTTTCATGCCCAAGTCTCCTTTTGATACTCGTAGCCAAAGACGAATCCGGACGCCAAAAGGTTCCATTTTCGACGCTCGATGAGAAAAAAAAGCAGTTGATACCCGAGAACTGTCGCCATCTGGCGACAGTTAGCCCTCGCGGAGCCGGGTTAGAGGGGCGGCAAGGGCATTCAGCTTTGGTTCAGCGATCCCGCGGTAGCTTGACCTCAAACCACAAACAGCAAGGGAGATGGCGCTATGGAACGCTGTATTCCAAGACGCACGGCCGCCGCTGCGCTGTGCATGTTCGCCCTCGCGGCGACCGGTATCGCCACCGCCAACAACAACTCGCCGACGATTCGCCTGTTCCCGACCACGGTCGTCGAGGACCTGCGCCAGACCAGCTCGGTCGCGCAGGAAATGGAGACCGGCCTGCAGGAAGTGATCGGCCGCCTGGACCAGCAGCAACAGCTGTACCTCGAGAGCAAATGCGATGGCGCGGAGGACGATCCCGGCTGCCAGCGGCTCGCCAAGCAGATCGGGGCTACCTATCTCGACATGCTCGGCATCATGGAAGAGCGGTTGCCGGACATGGAGCACACCGTCAACAACACGCGCCTGAGTCTCGAGAAGCGCCTGCGCTCGGAGCTGGGCAACAAGATGACCTCCTGGACGCTGCAGGAGACCCTGCTTGGCGGCAACCCGCCCAAGGACGCATCGGCGCCGTCCCCAAGCCTGCGCGGCCGCTCCGGAATGCGCTTGTCCGAGCGTTTCAAGCAGTACTACAAGCTGGTGGCGTCATCGAGCAGCAACTCCGATCAGTCGCTGGCCGTGCTCGCCTCCGACATCTACCTCGACATGGAAGAGACCAGCACGCTGATCGCCCGCACGCGCGAAGAGATCGCGCGCGCCACGCTGATCGAACAGCTGAACCAGTCATTCGGCACGATCACGCCCGAGATGATGGAGATCGTCGGCGGCGTGAAGTCGATCCTGTTTGGCGATGAGACCTCGAACGTCGTCATTGCCGGCCCGCCGCCGGGAAGTGTCGAGCAGGCCTATCGCAGCCCCCTGGAACAATAGGAGATCGAGCCATGAGAATCGCCACACTGCTCGTCGCTTTCACCGCTTTCGCCCTCGCGTCGTGCGCGTCTTCCCCGCCCCCCTGCGAAGGACCGCAGTCGCGCAACCTCTCGAGCGCCGTTGACCACGTCAAAGGCGCCCTCGGGAACGGATGTGCTGCGCATTTCGATCGTTTCTACGACGACCTGCTGCGCACGGCCGAGGGCGACCCTAAACCCGAGAACAAGCGCATTTTCAGCGAGTTCCTCGTGTGGTCGGCCGACGAGGGCATCCTCAGCCAGCGCCAGGCGCGCGAGTATTACAACCGCTACTTCAACGTGAAGTTCATGACGCTGCAGGGCGACTACAACAACTGCTCGCACACCTGCCCGCGCCGCGATCGCGTGCTGCTCGACATGGAGCGCGAACTCGGTGACAAGGAACGCGGCCTGCTCAAGGTCAGCCTGGACAATGATGGGTACTACCGTGCTGACGAGTTGTTCAAGGAAGTCGAGCTCGTCCTCGAGGCGACCTGCACGGCCTGCGCAGCGGGGCGGTAGATGCACACCCACCGGTTCATGCGCGGCTTTACAGGCGGCGCTGTCGGCACACTCGTCGGCGGCGGCGCCCTGCTTTACGTACTGAGCCGTTACGAGGTCATCGCCTTCGCCGATCACCGCGTACCCAGCCTGGGCGGCTGGCTGGACTGGGCTTACATGAACCTGGGTTCCTCGATACCCGTGTTCGCCGGCGTGCTGCTCGCGTTCTTCTTCACGCTGGGCAAGCTGCGCCGCCTGCTGGAGAACGACGGCAGCATCAACCGCATCGTGCAACTCGACCAGCTCACCGACATCTGGACGACCCTGTTCTTCGGCACGGGCGTGATCTGGACCGCCATCGGCATGCGCAGCGCCCTGATCTTCGCCCTGGGCGACCCCGACGCCACGATCAACGAGGGGGCATTTGCGATCCTCGAGCGAATGGTCGAGGGCGGCATCCTGCTGGCGTTGTCGACCACCATCTTCGGCGGTATTGGCGGCTACCTGATGCGTGTCTACAAGGCGATCGCCCTCGGCACCCGGTTGCAGGCGCGCTACGACCAGGAGGCGCGCTCCGATACGACTCGCATGCGCGATTCGTTGCAGCGCATCGAGCAATACCTGCACGTGGAGACGCCGCCGTGACGCGCTCGCCCTACTGGCACGCCATGCACCGCGGCGTCGACGCGGAAGGCGGCGGCGTTGCGGATCTGCAAACCGACGTCATGCGCTTCATGGCTATTCTAGCGATCTGCCTGGTCGTGATATTCGCGCTGGTGCAGAGCATCCCGCTACGACCCGCGCAGCCCGTGCCTGAACCTGTCGTTCAACCCGTCACAGAGCCGGTTCCGGAACCCGAGCCGGTCCCGGCGACTGCACCCGTGCCGACGCCGCAACCGGTGGTCATCGAGCAGCCCGCCCCCGAACCGGTCGTCGCGCCGCCACCACCCACTCCGCCGGAGCAGGAAGGTTTCACGCTGCGCTTCGAGTCCGACCTCGCGCTGACCCGCCTCGTCGCCCGGAACGTTGTCTCTCTGTATGCGATCACCGACCCAAAGACCTTGCGCCTGAACGTCAGCCAGACCCGCATGAGTTTCTGGGAGGCATCGACGCCCAACCAGTACCACGAGATGGATCGCAGCACGGTGCCGACGCAGGTTATCGGGGCACTGCTGCGCACGGCGGAGATCGACGCCACTACGGTCAAGTGGGGCGTCACGCTGCCCGCCGGCATGCAGCAGGATCTCAATGGCTACCTCGAGTCGGAGAGCGGCGGTGCGCTGGTCATCGGCGCCGACGGCAAGCTAAGGCTGGAGCAATGACATGGGTCGCCTATTGACTAAGCTGATGGTCATCGCCGCCGTGCTCGCTGTCGCTTCCGGAGCGAACGCCAAGCCGCGCGACGCCGAAGCGTGGGTCGCACTCAATGTCGCTCCCTCGCTTGTCAAAGAGCTGTCGTCACACCCGCGCTTTCGGGGAGAGTCGATCCGCGTCGTCGTTTTTGCCGATGATCTTCCCGCAGCCGCCAGCAACGCGTTTGCATTGTCTCTGCGCGACCGCCTCGCCATTGCAATCTTCGATACGCCCGGCATTCGCATGGCAGCCGATCGCGACCCGGGCGAGCGTCTCGACTGCACGACTAACGAGGTCGACTATTACATCGGCCTGCAGATCAGCTACCTGGGGAGCGACGAATTTCGCATCGACCTGCGCACACTCGACGTCGAAGACCGCACCTGGGTAACGGGTTTCGACCTGACCTGGCAAGGCAAGCTGACCCAAAGCCAGCAAGACGCCCTGGAGCAGCCGCAGGCAGACCCCTGGTTCCGCGGAGCACGCGCAGCGCCCTACGACAAGGAACAATCCGATCTGCTGGCCGCCGACCTGGCCCGTGACCTTGCCTGTGCGTCGCTGCGCCAAACAGCTGGCGAGTACGTCGTGCTAATCAATCCCGCCGACGAGAAATTGCCCGGCAGCACGGCTGAACTGGTTCGCAGCAATCTCGCTGCCCTGGCGTCCATACAGTTCACCGACGACCCGACCGCCGCGAACGCGATCATGCACGGCCAGTCCCACGTGGTCGACAATGGCCTTTCGCAATTCTGGGCGACGATCGCACCGACGGACTCCGGCGCGGATCTGCCAACGCTGACGGCCAATGCCTACATACGCTTCGAGCCGACCAAACCGGACCCGCTGGATTCGCTGTCGAGTTCCCAGGCCGTGCTCTCAACAGCGCGACTCGTCGAGTCCGGCGGCAATGGCGTGGCCCTGCAGGTCGGCATGAAACGAGACGCCGTCGTCTTCTTCCTGAATCACCAGAAGCACCACGGCCTGGTTCGGCTATCGGATGCCGACTGCGGATCGCGCCCCGAGGCCCGTGTCCTGCGCGCCGACGACACCCTGAGCCGGCAGCTACCGGTAGCGAATATCGAACCGGATGCTGCGACGGCGACGGGCAGGTGGACGTTAACGCCGCAGGCCGACACCTACTACGCGATCGCCGTCAGCGACAGCGAAACGGCGCACCTGCTGGCGCGGCATATCCAGAAACTGCCGCAGCGCTGCACGTCGGCCGTTCGCTTCGGGTTGCGCGAGGAGGCACTCGAACGGTGGCTGACGCGATTTGCACGCATCGTCGACACGCAGCCGGAACACGTGGACTGGCGGGCCGTCCAGGTCCGTAACGTCTACTAGGAGCGCACCATGGTGAGAGTGGCAGGATTCCTGACAGGTTCGGCGGCCGCCATCGCACTGATACTGCTGGTGCTTGGCATGCCTGAGCTGCGCGCGCCCGCGAATGCCCCTGATGAACTCATCGTGGAAATGCCGGAGCCGCCGCCGGTACCGGCGCCCGAGCCTGTCGCAGAATCCCTGGCAGAGTTGCCGCCGGAACCTCAGCCGGAGCCTCAGCCGGAACCTCAGCCAGAGCCTCGGACGATTCCCGTCGCCGAGCCGGAACGCGTTGCGGCGAACCGCTGGCACAGTTTCTGGAGTCCATTCGGTAGCCGCATCGCTGCCGACGGCTTCGTAAGCCGCCTCGAATCGGTGACCGGCTACGACTACCGCGTGGTCAAGGTCGAGAACGGCGTCTACGAGGTCGCGTTCGCCTACACGGACGACAGCGAGCGCGATGCGATGCTCTCGGCCATTGCCTCGGCGACCGGCCTGGACCTGCCCGACTCATGACCTTGGCACGGCACACGATTCTGGCGCTGCTGGCCGCCGCCGTGGTCCTTGCAGCGCCGGCGGCGGCCTCTTCGGAATCCAACCCGGCGGAGGCCTGGCGACACTACGCGGGCAGCGAGACGTCGTCGGTGCCGGGATTCCGGTTCCCGCACGAGACCTGTTTCAGAGCGGCCGCGCTCGCCTACGACCTGCCATACACGCTGCTACTGGCCGTCGCGCGCGGCGAGAGCGATTTCGACCCGATGGCGCGCTCCAAGGCCAACGCGCACGGCGTCATGCAGATCCTCTGGCCCACCACGGCCCATCATCTCGGCATCTTCCGCCTGTCGCAGCTTTACGAACCGTGTACCAATATCGACGCGGGCGCCCGTTACCTGCGCGAGATGCTGGAGCGATACAGCGGCAACATCCACCTCGCGCTCGCGGCATACAACTACGGGCCCGAGCGCATTTCGCGCCAGGGCGGGGACATTCCCGACGGTGCGACCTGGTACAGCGGCTACATCCTGCGCCACCTCAACTACATCATCGGGGACGGCCGCGTAACGCCGAGCGGCGCCGACCGCCTGTACTCCGAGTTCGGGCGTTCGACACTGCTGACGTTTGGCGAACCCTACCGCGCCGAGGCGTTCGTTGCCGGTCTCGAACAGCGCGCGCCCGGCGTGCAGCTCGACTGGTTTCGCGAGGGCACCGGTGAGTTCGCCGTCGTGCTGGTGTACGAAGACCGCGACGCGTTCGATCGCAGCGCGGCGCTCCTCCGGCACGCCGGCTTCCGGCTGGAACCGTAACGCCGACGATCAGCGGGCGGCGAGCCAGGCGTCGGCCCGGGCTTTGCCTTCTTCCCGGATCGCCTCGGGCATCGATGCCTCGAACTGCGGCAGCGCGGCCGCGGCACGGCGGCTGCCGTTGGCGTCTGCGATGTACAGCCATTTACCGGCCTCGACCGGATCCAGCGGCCTGCCATCCCGACCCATGTACATCATGTGCAGCCCGAACTGGGCCAGGTCGTTGCCCTGCTCGGCGGCTTTCTCATACCAGAGAATCGCCTGCTCGAAATCCTGTTCAACACCGACCCCGCTTTCATACAGCCGGCCGACATACGTCTGTGCCTTGTCGTAGCCGCCCTGCGCCGAGCGCAGATACCAGTCGAATGCGGTTTCCGGATTTGCTGCAACGCCGTCGCCGAGCCGGTAACTTCGGGCTACCGCGTGCTGGCACAGGACTTCGCCCTGTTCGGCGCAGCGGTAAAACCACTCGAACGCCTGCGCAAGGTCTTTGGCAACGCCGCGACCATTCCGGTAGCCCAGGCCGACGTTGTACTGCCCCATCGAATCGCCCTGGCCGGCGGCCTGTTGCCACCAGTAAAACGACTTCTCCTGGTCTTCAGCGACGCCCTTGCCGTATCGGTAAAACGTGGCGATGGCGCGCTGCGCATCGAGAACGCCCTGCTCCGCCGCCCGCTCCATCCAGTACGCGCCCTGCGCGAGGTCTTGCTCGACTTCCCGCCCCTGCACCAGCATCACGGCGTACAGGTACTGCGCCTTCGGATCGCCGGCGTCGACCCGCTCCTGCAACGTGAGCGGCTCCGGCTCCGACTGGAAATCCAGACCGGGAATCTCGGTCAACACGTTGCCAAGGCCGATGACCAGTGACACGAGGAATATGAGGATGTTGAGGCTCTGGGCCAGGCGCCGCCGGCTCTTGTCGTGCTGCTTGTCCCAGTACTCGTACTGGTCCTTGAGCTCCGGATGTGTTGGCAGATCGGTGGCCATGGCAGCTGGGGATCTCCCTTTCAGCGCCCCCGGCGCTCGCGCAACTTGCGTCGCGTACGCTTGTCCGGCCTGCCGGCGGTGGTCGGCATGAGGAGCCGATCCTGGCGCAATGCAGCTGTCTTCGCTTCCCGGCGTGTCGCCGTTGCTTCGTCTTCGGCATAGCACTGACGCGCCTCGGGCGCAGGACCTCGCCGCGACGGAATTGCAGTAACGGTCAGCGAGTAGTCGAGCCGCTCACGCACGAGATCGATCCGGTCACCCACTTTGACCCGGTTGCCGGGCGCGGCGCGCTCTCCGTTCAGGCGCACATGCCCGCCGGTGACGGCCGCGCTGGCCTTGCTGCGTGTTTTGAAGAACCGACAGAAATACAGCCAGCGGTCGATGCGCAAGGTTTCGTCGGTCTGCGGCATGCGATTGATATACCACATTCGGGACTGGTGGAGCCGAGGAGGATCGAACTCCCGACCTCTGCATTGCGAACGCAGCGCTCTCCCAGCTGAGCTACGGCCCCACACCAGGCGAGAATATAGCCGAAAGCGCGGCCCTCACAGCATCCGTATTTGCCGCGGTAGAATACGCCGCTTATGGAAAACGGCACGCTTTATCGACTCGCGGCGTTTGCAGAGGGCGACGCGGGCGGCAACCCGGCCGGCGTCTGGATTGGCGACGAGTTGCCCGATGCGGCAATCATGCAGCAGATCGCCGCCGATGTCGGCGCCTCGGAAACGGCGTTCATTGCGCCAGCAAACGGGACCCGGCGCACGATTCGCTACTTCAGCCCGGAGGTCGAGGTGTCGTTCTGTGGCCATGCCACGATCGCGTCCGGCGTCGCGCTGGGACGCAACGACGGCGAAGGTACTTATACCCTCGATACTCCCGTCGGCGAGGTCCAGGTAACCGCAAGAAGTCACGAAGGAGCGATCGAAGCGTCACTGCGCTCGGTCGCAACCCGGCAGGAAGCCATTCCGGGCGCGGTGCTTGGCGAAGCCCTCGCCTGCCTCGGCTGGTCCGGTAAAGACCTCGACGTCTCGCTGCCACCCATCAAGGCCTGGGCGGGCGCCTGGCACTACGTGATCGCCGTTGCGAACCACGCTACGCTCACGCATCTCGACTACGACTTCGAGGCGCTCAAGGCGCTGATGCAGCGCGAAGGGCTGACAACGCTGCAACTGGTTTGGCGCGAGCACGAACACCTGTTCCACGCCCGCAACCCGTTCCCCATCGGCGGCGTCGTCGAAGACCCTGCGACCGGCGCCGCTGCGGCGGCGCTGGGCGGTTACCTGCGTGACGCCAATCTCGTGGCGTCGCCCTTCGAGTTCGAGATCCTGCAGGGCGCGTCCATGGGCATGCCCAGCCGAATTTTCGTCAACGTGCCGGTTGATGGCGGTATCATTGTCCGCGGTACAGCCCGGAGCATCTGACATGGCCGGTGGATTTGCCAAAGACGGCGCAGTGCAGGAACAGATCGACGCGACTGTCGATGACGCGGTCAACCGCGCCCGCTCGAACCTGCCGCAAGGCGAGAGCCTCGAGCATTGCGAGGAATGCGGCAAGGAGATTCCCAAGGCAAGACGCAAGGCGGTGCCGGGCGTGCGCCTCTGTATTCAGTGCCAGGCCGAGATCGACAAACAAGAAATATTCAGCGGCTACAACCGGCGTGGCAGCAAGGACAGCCAACTCAGGTAGGCAAATGACAACAAGAATCTCTTGGGCGACCGTAGCGCTCGTCACCGCGATGCTGATCGCGATCCCTGTCGCGGCGCAGGACGTGCTGATTCCCGACGTCTCTGAAGCCGGCACAGTCAGCGCGGGCGCGATTGAGGCGACCATCGAGTCGGTTGAAGCCCTCGACGGCATTGACGACGAGCTGCGAACCAGTGTGCTGGAGCAGCTACGCAATGCCGCCACCCAGATCCAGAATCGCAGGGCGGCCGAACAGGCGGCTGCCGCATTCAGCGACGCTCTGACGACGGCGCCCGCCGAAACCGAGGCGATCCAGGCGGCGCTCGAGGAGGAGTTACAGCCGCCGGTCCCCGAGGACCTCGGCATCAACGATACGACGACCGTCGAGGAACTGACGCAACTGTTGTCGCAGGAACTTGCAGACCAGGTTGCCGCGGAGTCCCGCGTCGTCGAACTCGAGGCAAGGGCCGAAGTGCAGACAGGCCGGCCGGCACTTGCCCGTACGCGCATCAGTGAACTGCGCGCCAGCCGCG
>JAAUYE010005812.1_pt1 | contig 16819 bp, 14 predicted proteins | sample 7278081 | NCBI WGS metagenome assembly JAAUYE01 (sample SAMN14350131, study PRJNA611818) | marine sediment metagenome | isolation source: surface marine sediment (0.6m) | place: French Polynesia: Moorea | collected 2018-08
ATCAGAAGAGGGATCGCTGAGATGCGACCTGTTGCTGCAAGAAAGCAACTCAGACGGTTCAATGCGACATATGAGGCTGTCTTGCCCTGCTGAAATATGCAGGCTCCGAAAACGACCTACTGAAGTGTAGCTCAACCTTTCGCGCTGAAGAAGCGTCATCTCTTGAAACTTTGACTCTGAAACTGAACCAACCAACCAAACTGACATTTGAACATTTTCTCAAGCTCTTGACTCGCCGACTCAACGGACTCGTCAACTGAACAAAGACCAGAAAGGACCCGAGAATGATAGAGTGGCTCGTGGCCTCCAAGAACGCCTTGAACGTCGTGGGCACACTAGGCTCAGGTTTAGCCAAGGCCATTGTAATAGCATTGGTGCTCAAAGCACTCTCTTGCTTGCAGGGCTTCGTCACTTGCATAGCTTCTGTAGTAACTTGTACCCGACTGCGAGTAATAGTGTGGCTTAAACCATTGGCGCGCGCCTTAAACGCCCTCCCCACAGAAGAGGACCTTAACGCCCCAGAATGGGCCGCAGTGCACGCTAACGTTGAAGCTTCTGTCCGTGAGGAATCCGCCTGCCCCTCCACAGGACTCATTTCCCCTCGCCCCACAAGTGAAGGAGAAACCTGTGTACATAGAAAAGCAATCGCACTTCTTTCTGGGTGTTCAGATTTTAGACGAGCAAGCAAAGCAATGGATAGACAAGACTGACAAAAGAATTGTGGACCACTGTTGGTAGGCTGCAAGCTGACAGGTATAAACAAAGTCGAAAGGAAGCTGTTTAAACGCTGTTGCTTTTCCTGTTCAGTTTCACAGGGAGAATAGTAAATGTTGCTCCCCTTTTCCAACCTTACACACCACAATCGTGGATTTAACTCGCTTGAACCACAGACTGAGATATGATTATCCAAACGAAAAATGTAAACATGAAAAATTTGTAGACTTGAAACAGGTTGGTTGTTCTTGTTTTTTCTTTTTTTCATCTTTGATCATGGTTGAGTCATGCGGAATCTGTTGTTGCTTAAAGATGAGGAGGCACGAGAGGAGGCACGAGAGGAGGCACGAGCGTAATGTCAAACGCAGGTGTCAGCAAATTGATGTGTCACAAGTTTATCAAAAAATTTTTTTGGGTTGAACGGATACATGTCCTGACCTGTTGAGTTGATTGACGTACACTGCCTTGGCCGCTGATTAGGATGTAAAGGGGGACTCCGCTTCATCTGGTAGATGTCTTAGACGTAGGGATGGAAAAAGGGCGTCTTTTGTCTCGGTTGAGGAATTCTTTTAGTGAAGATTGGAGGGGGGCTCAACACTCGAGGAACACAGAAAAAGCGAGTGGTGATGGCGGTGGCGGTGGCGGCGGTGCTGGATACGGGGGTGGAGGGGGATATGGTGGAGGCGGCGGCAGAGGCGGCGGCGGCGGTGGCGGCGGTGGCAGAGGTGGAATACATGGAGGCCTTGCTCGTGGTGTTGCCCTTGTGGTGAAGAAGTTGTGGCTTGTCAGGATCAATAGACGCTGCCACCACCTTGTTCGGAGAGTCGACTGGTTTCCTTTTTTTGAGCAAAAAAAAAAAAAAAAAAAAAATGGTTAGAAGGTGCAAGATATATTTTAAACCAAAAACACTCCCAGGAGCAAGTTAAGATTATAAATCTTAAGTGCTAAAAGAATGAATGAACAATGCAACGTCCTTAAAAGGTAGAGAAAAAAGGAGGACGAGAATAAGAAGAAAGACTTGACTTTTTAATCCCACCTTAAGTTTTCCAAGGTTACAGGATCGTTGCGCTCCTCATCATTATTCCACAATGCAGAGATTGTTATCGGCATTTTCCGAGGAGTATCCTTCGTCTGTGATGGCGGGTGATGATGGTTGCGGTGGTGGGAGATCCATGGAGTTTTGACGTTCAGTTTTTGTAGCACTTGGAGTTTTTTCTGTCCTCTGGTCATCGGCAGCAGTTTGTTGGTTTTCTTCACACATCGCATCTTGGTCAATTTTGGCAATAGCAGCGGAGTCAGCCCCAGCAGCAGGAGCAGCGGAAGCAGCAGAATTTGGGAGCACCTTGTAGGTAGTTGTGTTAATAACAGTCTGGGAGCCAGCAGGTGGAGAAGGCGGAGTTAACAGTTGAAAAAACTCGGGGTTAGTAACTGCAGCTTGCATCAACGTACGTTGCTCTTGTACCGAGACTACACAGTCTTGGGATGAATGAATGCCATGACCAACTGTTTCATCAATGAACTCAAGCCAGGACTTGGTGTGCTGGCGGTCTTGTTCGGTGGGCTTGCACTGTGGATGTTTGGGTGTAATTTGCATAAAAGTCGACATGTCCGCATTCTTCCCAAGCCCATGATGCACATGGTGAAGCCTAGCAATGTTAGGTTGTTGAAGGAGTACATCTCGATCTAATATGTACATGACAGGGGCACGAGAGCAGTCGGGGAAAATAACGTGCAAGATGCAAGTTTTCCCCGCTTTTTCAGCTTTAGGTGGGATGTACAGCGCCCAGGTTTTTGCTGACCTAAGCAGGTTTTCATCCAGAAAGGGAACAGGCTTGGGAGTGGCATCTGGGGAAGCAGGTGGGGTCTCTCTCACAACATGCATAGGAGCCGGGGAGATAGGACTGTAGACTGGCGCGTATACCTCACTGTCGTGGGTAGTTGTCACCTCGTCGGCGCGGTTTTCTTTCGGGGTATTGACGATAGCAGGCTCGGTCTCGACGGGTTTGGCTGGATGAGTGTCCACTTGCATGGCCTCGGATCTCATAATGTTTGGTGAAGCTTGTTTGACGGTTGACGATTTTCCTCCTCTTTCTTTGGTCTTGTACGGGGCGGGCTGTCGAGCGCCTGTCGAGGTCTTTGACCGTCCTTTGATGACCTTGGTCTGTTTTGTTCCTACATGGTCACGCAAAAAAAAAAAAATAAAGGGGAACGATTCTACCACCAATATACAGTCAGGATTCAAATACATTACTTAGAAACTATAGAAATAGATTGTAAGCAGATTAATAAAAAAAGAGAGAGCTTGCTTGAAAGCAAGAGAGCTTGCTTGAGAGGAGAGAGAGAGAGAAAGAGAGAGAAAGAGAGAGGAAAAAAAACACTCGACAAACAATTTATATACCTGGTGATGATGAAGAGCTTACGTACTCATCTTGAATTTGCTGATGATTGTTTGCTTTCCTTCTCTTGTTGAGCTGAAGATCTGCTTCTGTCCAATTGCCTTGGTTGTTTGAATGAGCAGAGGATTTGGTAGGTGAAGCACAGGGAGTAGAAGGAACTGTGTTAGTTTGGTTGGGTGAGTTGTAGAACTGTACACCAGGGTTCAACCATGCATTGTTATTGTCATCCATAAACCGGTGTTTTGTCTTTTCCAAGCAACAGATGACCATTTCTAGCCCTTGGTAAACTGGATCCAGCAGCGGCGAGCATTTCATTGCTGCGATACCTTTGGCCTGCTTGAGTTCCTTCTTCAACTGATCCAGAGCAAACCCAAACGACATTGCAACTACATGTTCTGCGAGAACCTGCTCATCGCGAGCGGCTTCCGTTACTAATTCCTGTGTTATTTGATACTGATTGACAAAACACAGGCACCACCCCATGATGTTCAAACCTGGAAGTTCTCCCAACTCTTGTCTCACAATCTCACTTGTCTTTTTCCCACAAGTCCAAAACTTGTTCCCCCCACCCCCCGAACATTGGACAAACTTGAATATGGGGCCCCTTTGCATCTCATGAGATTGAGGCCGTGTGCGCAATTTGCAAGTGTCTCGGAACTGCGCGTCTTGTTGGTATTTCAGGTGAAGTGAACGAAGCATGTTCAAAATCATCATGCCCACATCTGGTTCTGTGTCCGATGAGCGCGAGCAAAGGACTTTTCGAGACAATAAGGTAGCCATGTTGAGGCCATGGCACTGCAAGCATTCTTGGATGACATCTGGTTGATCAGTTTCTACAGCCATGAGATAGGCAAACACATGGCTAGCAGACAAAAAGCCGTGCTCGTCCAGGATCAAACAATTGGACGAGGTCTCGTTGTCCAAGACAGAGAACGACTCAAAGAAAACCACCTGATGTCCCCACAGTTCTTTCCCCACATTCAGATCAATGGTGAGCTGTCCTGCTTTTTTCCTCCGTAAGAGATCTAACAACACTGAGCCATGAGAATTCTCTTTGGGGTTTCCATCAAAGAAATGCCCAAGAACTTTGCCTTCTAGTTCAGACAAGCAGTTGCGCAAATGTGCTGAAGAAAGCACCTTTTCTCGGTACTTTCTTAAGCCTTCAGCTTTTGGTGTGAGCATGGCATCTTCCCAAGGATTTGCCCACTTACTTTCCTCAAGCAGGTACTGACCATTGTTCAGCACCATTCTCCCCCCAATATAAACCCCAAAAGAACGTGGATCAAATTTACCTTTATTTAAGGCGATCAACCTGGTGTGAGTCGACGGATCACTACATGTAAGTAAACTCATGCTTGCAGATGAGAGGATGAGAGATGATCAATGGGTTGCGAGGCAAAAACGAAAAAGGATATGATCCAGCCAGTGTTCAAAGTACAAGCTTTTATATCTTAATCTCAAGGTCAGCGGCATCAGCTTTGAGCTCAAAAAAGTCTGAGGCTGTCACTCAGTTACAACGACCGCACTGAACGACCTCCTCATAACAGAAGACCAAACAGACAGGAGCATAATACAATGAAAGGTTCAAGAAGAGGTTCAAGGACTTACATTCCAGGAAAAAAAAAAAGAAAAAGGGAGAGAGAGAGACAAAAGCTACTTTCTTTTTTTTTACTTTTTCTTTTTCAGGGGTACAAAACTGCTTTGCGCTGGAACATTCATTCCTCTAATTTTAATCGTGTTGAAAATATTGCTGGTAAATCTTAAATCTTCAGGTACTTCATGTCCTCCTCTAATAACAACATAGCGATAAATACGCGCAATTTCTTTCAGAAATTTGGGTTCAACTCCGATCCGAGACGCAACAATAGAAAATGTGTTTTGATCCAAAGCTGAATCAAATAGAACTAGATATTTCGTGTTTCGATAGACGGTTAAAGCATCCCCACCCTTTTTCCCTTTGTGAAACAGATTTTGAGTAATAAAAATGACTGATGTTTCTGTATGTGAAGAAAGCTTTGAAAAGAGATCTGCAAGCAAAGGGGAACCATTCAATTCAGACATTAAATCATCAAAAACAAGACATAGTTTTTCTCCTCTTTCATGTGATTTTTCACATTGTTCAAGTAAATCTTCAGCAAATGTGGTTTTATGTAGATCGGAGCCATAACTTGCACCCACATTCATAGCACTTAAACGAAAAGGAAGATTTTTTTCCTCATCAAACAATTTTTGAAACACATGATTTTGATGAAGGCTGGTACCTAAAAAAAATTTTACTTCGGTGAATGGCTCAGAAATGAGTTGACTTGTCTTTTCAAGAAGTTGTTTGAGAAAAGTTGATTTTCCACTGCCGCTAGGTCCCACGATAAGAGAGGTAAACGGGTGCACAAATCTACAGTCCAAGACAGTATTTTCAAGGCCATTACTTAGGTTTGTGCCCTCGGTTGATCCTGCAGCAGCTGTTGTTGTCTGGCTGAGCTTTTTTCGGCTGGCCATACTTTTTGCAACTGATTTTCATAATAAGCACCCCTGACAATGCTACCCGTACTCAGCCTCTTTAATCTGTACATGGGTGGATCTGTAGCTAGGCTTTCAACAATCTCAAATATTTCATTTTCAAAAGTTGGAAGATCTTTGATCAGGTGAAATTTTTTAGCCATGGCTCGCACTTGATCACCCACTTGAAATTTATGAGCTTTAGATCGAGCTTTTAAATAGGAATCATATTGATGATGAAAGACAGTTTTTTCATTTTGTTTGTTCACTTCGATGGGTGAAAATCCACGCAGACTTCTATGTTTGGCTCGATTATAAGATTGAAGCAGCTGAGGCAAAACATCAATATATTTCAAAGTTTTTGCATAAATCAGGTACTTTTTGATCTTGTCACGGATAGTTCTATTAAATCTTTCAACAATTTGAGCCTTAAGCTCCTGATCAGTAGAAAACAAAATAACACCGCGCTGACGAAGAAAAGCTTTCATTTGCGCATTATAAAATTCTTTTCCAGCATCAGTTTGCAATTTTTGAGGTGTTCCCAATTGATTAAAGGCTAATTTCATGCCATCTACTACACGGTGCGCATGTTTTGATCTAATTGGAATAGCTGTGGCTAAACGGCTGAAACAATCGATCACTGTCAAAAGAAATTTGTTGCCTTTATTTTCACGTGAAAGATTATGCATGTCCATGAGATCAGCCTGAAATTGCCAGCCTGCTCCACGAACCAAAACTTTTCGACGTTTAAATCGTTGATGATTGACTCGATATTGAGTGTAAGCAGGTTGCCTACTTAACCAGCGTTCAACCCTGTCTAGAGTTATAAAGGGATCAATCTTCCGAGCCGCAAGATACAGCTTCAAGGGTGGAGCAAAAGAAGTGGGACTGGAAAACGTGTAAAACAGGTCCCTCAAAACTTTGTCTCCTTGGTAAAGCTTGCTTTTACCATCATGTCGGCTGGTGAAATGAATAAGCTCTGCAGGATTTTCAGGCAACGTAGAAGCAGGTAAAGGCGATGAACTTTTTCCTCCAATGTCAATCATAGGAAACCAACTGTGGGACTTTGCTGGATTAATCTGATCTTTTTCAGAGGAGGTCTCAATTTTGGTTTTGTCAGGTTCTTTGGCTTGCAATTGCCTTTTTTGAGATCGAGTCAACATTTTGGAAATTGTACAAAGAGCCAATTCACCATAGTTTCACAGCACACTTTTTTTTTTATTGAAATTTTCTTTTCTTACGTTTTAAACACAAACATTTTAGACCAAAACAAGAAAACAGTCGGAAAAGTTTTGATGCATGAAACAATCCACAGGAACAGCCTGACATATCAGGTGAATTACTTGACAAGGAATTGTAAGATTTAAAGCAAGAACATGAAGCTGCACTAGTTGGTTTTTGTGAATCAGTAGAACAATCAGAATCATGAGATACATGTGTTACTTTTACTGATTCTCGATTTGAAATTTCATTGTCTAAATATTTTGAATTACAACAGGTACATTTAAAGTCATTCAACTCCAAATGAATAATGGGTCGACGACGGGTTGATAGATCCATAGCTTAGACAGTAAAATCGACAGTAAAAGTCAGTCTGGAATTTTTATTGTTGCGCCTGTACGCCCAATAATCGTCAAAAAACGAATTGGTAAATTTTATGCTATTTGACAAGTCTTCTGACAAATTTTCGGGTTCACAATCCATGGAAAGAAGTTTCTCAGCCCCTTTCTTGGCTTTTTTCTTTTTCCCTAAGTCAGAAACAGGAACTGGTTCACCCTTTTGCACTGGTGCTTTCCTTACCGGTTGAACCTTTTGCACCGAGCTGACAGCAATTTGATCCACCAAAGTCTCCTTACTACCTGTTGTAGTAGTACCCAATTTAGGATTTTTGGAGACATCATGGCTTTCATCTAGAGTGGATTCCATTTTGCGTTTCTTGGTTCCTCGTTTCTTTAAAGGATTAGAGTCAACAGAGCCTGGTTGTTTTGAGATGGTGGGCTCGGTAATTGGAATTTTTGGCACCTTTTCCGACACATTCTTACACATAGGCTCAGCCTGATTCTCCTCTGCTTGTTCACGTTGAGGGTTCCCAGGCTTGCTGACCATTGAACTAAAAGCGTTTTCCAATTCGTGATCATTCAATGCCTCTTTGACATCGTCAGGCATTTTAGGGAGAGATGAAAAGTGGCGATGATTGTTTTTGATAGCTGATTCACGTAATTTGGCTTCTCGTTCTTTTTCCTTTTCCATTTTTTTTTCACATTTTTTACAAATAAGTGTATCAGAAGAGGCAAAATTGTCATCAATTTCATGTTCTAAAAAAGGGTATTGACAGCTTTTTCTCACGCAAACACGAGCAGCTTTGTTTTTACAGTCTGCACAACATTTAACTTGTTTGCTTTCACGAGGAGAAAAACAGCGTACACATCGCCATTGGGAGGATGACACATCAGATCTTGCTTCAGAAGTAATCTCAACAGAATCTGAATCACCCATGTTTTAAATTTTTCTGTGCAGATGAGCTAAATAACTAACAATGTGATGAGCGATAGATTTGGCCACCTTCTCAGCTACTTTTGATACAGGCCAGCTTGGTTCCAGTTTAATTTGATTAACACAAATTTTGTGTGTCGATCCTAGTTTTTGATAAAACTCTCGAAAGTTGTTATCAAGCAAAGTTAAAAATTGATCACTAATCCCGACTTTTTCACTGTCTCGGTGTCGGATCTGAATTCTAGATTTGGCTTCCTCAATTGGAAGATCCAAGTAAATGATTAAAATGGGTTCAACCAAAACTGAGGACCAAAGACAGTTTGTTTTGTCATGCAAATAGGCTGCAGAAAAGTCTGACATTTTACCCAGTTGGTAATAGGTAGAAATGAAAGGATGGGAGGACAAAATACCTCTCTCACAAATCAACACAGGCTTTTCAGGATTGATCTTTTTTGCATTGGAAAATTGCTCATAGCTTTGTTTCAAAATATAATCTTGAATCATACATGTTTCAGCTGTTTGCTGATACAACTCTTTGAGAGGGTCAAAACATTGATTTTGGTACTGAAAAAAGGAAAATTTCTCTACTGGTTCAGTTAGAAAGCTACATTTTGAGGCTAAAGACCCTAGCAACTCTGATGATCTATAGCTCAATTCATTTAAAAGAGACGTTTTTCCTACCCCAATATTTCCATCAATTACAATTAAATATTTTACAGGACCAATAGTTGATGTAGTCATAGTGGACAAAATTACTTGGTTTCAACGACTACTTCTTCTTCACCTTCTTCAATGTTGACGTCACTCACTTCAGCAATGTCTTCCTCCTTTCGTGGAGGGCCTGATTTCCTTTTGTGGGTTGAGCGCGTTGATTTCTTATATTTTTTGGGTGGGCTGGATTCATCAGCAGAAACAGAAGGAGAACAAGTTGGAACAACTACCACCTCCTCCTCAGATTGCTTTTCAGGTTCATCAGAACGAACACCTTCCTTACAATTATTTTGAATGTGTTTGGCACATTTTTCCATCTCTTCTTTTAAAAGAGGTAAAACGCGTTCCAAACCATTGAGTTCCAGTCTATTCATGCAAGTAGATCTTTCCCTTCCATTCATGGCTGGTTTCCCAAGATTTACCATCGGTCTTCGATGGTATGGAAAAACATAAGCTGACAGAGGAGAATTTTCCCATGTAAACTTTTTAGATTCAAACTTGGGAATTTTTTCTGCCTGACTAGCAACATAACAATCGAACATATCTTCAAACTTGGATACCTTAGGCATGATTGATATGTACTTAGGTTACGAGGAGAGATGAAGGCTTTGATGAGCGTATGTCAAGTTGTAATTGACTTGAGCAGCCAGAGGCTGCCACAGCTGCCACAGCCTAAATATTTTCTTCTTCTTCTTCTTCTGTGTCCGAAGAATCTACTGTATCATATAATTGATAATGACCATAGGGTAAAGAATTGATTCCGTCGGGTAAAATCCAACGTTTATCATCAAAGGGACAAAGTGTCGACTTGGTTTGAAAAAAAGTAAATACTTTGTGTTTTTCGCTGCGAATAGAATGGAAAGAATGCTCCATGGATTCCAAATTATCTAGACAGCTTTTATAATCGTCAAAAGTCAGGTCTTTGACAATAATTGGTCGTTTCACCCCTTTGGCTACTTTAACCTCACTCAATGATGAATCAAACATTTTCAGTGAATACATTTTGCTCCTGAGTCCCACAAAGGATTCAATAATTTGACCACCAGTTTCATCTTTGAAACAGCCTGGAACTCTCTTGTATTGGGTAGAAAACAAAGAATGATCAGATGGATAATTTGAAAAGTCCAAGGTTCCTGGAGGAAAGGTCTTGAAATCAGCATACAAATCCTCTGTTTGGATTTCATAGATCAAAGAATCAGTGTCTGTATAAATTAATTTGAGAGCAGGTCCATATTTAGGCTTCATGATTTCATAATGAAATTGATACATATAAAACTTGGCAAGTTCTAAAATAACACAACCCAGGTAAACAGGCTTGTCCACCTTAAGCACTGGATGCTTCATTTCTAATGCAACTAAATTTGGATTAATAATTTTACTGCTTTTCATGGTCACTTTGGAGATATTTTTCTCAAACGACTCAATATCAGTAATCAGTTTGACAATGGTTCTGTTGTCAGCTCTTTCAATAGTCTTTCCATACAATGAATTGGACAGCAACTTATACAAAGCTGTATCAAATGGATTAGTTGCTTGTGCTCGTTTTTGGGAATTGAATAAAATATAATCGCGCATTACAGGAGCCTGATCAAAACTGAGAACAGCATGAACTTTGTCCAATTTCAAGCCAAGTTTCAAGTAAAGCTGAAGATTGCGATAATGCAAAATGTAATGCTTTTTATCATCTAACGTAGTCATCAATTTTTCTGATCCACAACTTGGTTTCAAATGATGCTTGTCAACAATCACACGAGCAAAAGGAGAAAGATCATGATATTTCTTGGTAACCCTGCTTGGGGCTAAGGGATAATCTTGATGTTTGTCATGAACGCACACTGGGTAGGTCAAGTCTACTTCTAACAAATATCCTTTGGTTGCTTCAGCATCTTGATTCAAAATCTGAGTCAACAGTTCATTGGATACAGTTTCCCACATAAACCCGCCCACCGGTAAAAAGTCCATCATACACCGACCATAGAGATTGTTAGCATCCAAGTCAATCAAAAAAGAGGAGGGAAGGGAACTGTTAAACAGCTTCCCCATGTATCTATTGTTTGCACTCACTTTGCGTTTGCAGCCTACTTGAGAAACACCGCCTCGGATAGCTCGCAAGCAAAAGAAGTACATGTTGCTGTCCGTAAGCAATTGAAATTTAGCCTCGCTTTTTCTTAAAAATGCATCCATAGTGTAATGAGCAGCACTGAAATAATGAACTGGATCCAGCTCATAATCTTCTAGACAGGTAGTGCGAAAATTTTCAAACACATCAGCCAGGAGTAATACGTCCAAGGCCAAGTAAAATTGCAGATATTGGCCCAAATTTTTAAACTCACAAGTTTTCCAAGTTTTTAGAGCAAAGTCATAATCTTCTTGAGAAATGTGCTCCTGCGAAAGATCATTAAAAAACTTGTCTTTAGAAGGAAGACTGGTTTCCTCTAAAACTTGCAATGAGTCTAAATAATTGTAAGGAAAAACTCCTTTCCGATAAATGATCTCGTCCATTTCAGGATCTGAAAAGATGCTACGAGTAATTTCAAATTTTTCCTTGTCCTTGTTGCGTAGATTATTGACAAGGGTTGCCAAACTTTCTCCTAGGAACTGATAAGAATCTTTAAACTGAAGGGAGCCGACAGAAAAGGACAAATATTTTTCGGTAGTACGAGGAATGACTTTGATATTCAACTTTTTTCTGCTGGCATACCCATGCAGCTCTTGAATAATGAAATGAGAATCATAATTAGACAATCCATGGAAAAATATGACCACCTTATTCAAGCAGGTCTTGGCAAAATTTAGGTTACATGTATTACAAAGAGCCGCTCGATACTTTCCTGTCAAATGACAGTGATCACGAGATTTTTTGTTTGATTTCTCAAAAATGATCTTGCAATATTCACAAGTTTCTTGCTCTTGAAATTGGTCCTCTTCATTAGAATTCATTTTAATGGGAACCAATACTTCAGATAAAATAGTTTTGATGCGATAAAACTCGTGAGATAAGTGGTCAAAAAGAGTGTCAATAGCATTAGACCCCACATATTGGACTGGTTTTGCAGAACTAAAAGTTTTGGAAGGACGGCAGACAGTAAATGTTGACCAAGCAATGCACTGATGTCGTTTCTTGCTTTTCAATTTTGAACCTTCCTTGCCTGGTTCTTCAGTTGAATCAATGCTTGATTCTAAGTCAGCATAAATGACAAAAGGAGCATCTAACAAGCACTGAAAATTTTTAAACTGCTTGAATTTTTCTGAATCTTTTCTTGGAAATTGTAAAGGCTGGGTTTTGTTCAAACATAGAAAGGAATGAATCTTAAATTCATTCAGTGCTTGAAAAGATGACAAACAATAAGGACACACGTGTAACTTTCGGCTGTTTTTGAAATTTCCCCTTCTCAATAATGCACCAAGATTTAAAATGGTGTAATAATGATCTTTATAGAAGAGAAGATCAATGTGAAATTTATTGGAAACGCTCTGTTTTTCAGACACGTAGTAGGGAAAAAGTTGAGAACTTTTTTTGTTCACCAATCCAAAAATACTGACAGAAAAAGGAGAAGCACGTTCAAAGGCAACAGCCTGCTTCAAACACACAGGAAAATTGAAATAATCAGGAGAAATAAGCTGAAGTAATTTGTTGTCTTTCTTTGACCATCTGGTCTTATTTTTCAGCTTAGATTTAGCTGTCAAACCTAAAATGACAGCTCTGATAAAGCAATCGGGTTGACTTGGTCTCAAACCTTGAGGAGAAACTAAAACTTTGCTGTTTCTGTACTTTTCAGGTAAATCATCTTTACAACAACCACCACGAAAAGCATGATATTTGGATGTGACTAATTTTACTTCCAAAACTTGTTTCATGATCCATCCCGAACCTTCATTCACAAAGCTATCATAATTATTCAAAGATTCCTGGTTGCACTTTTTTACCACAGAAAAAACTGCTTCAGAGGAATGTATGGCATGAGTCGAACTGGGGAACCAATAATCAGCCAAGATCTGCTTGTCTAAATCAAAAGAATATTTCTCTAGAGCAATATGATATACCAATTGGATCTTCAACGAAAACTCATCATTCATTTGCTCAAACAGATGATCCAAAAAACCGGCCACGAGTTGAAATATCTTGGAGAAGCTTTTTTCTATATCAAAGCAATAATTTTTGCTCAAGCGAAAAAAAACCTCACTGTGAGAATCTCCCAGTGCAGATACTTTTTTGTAAACACTCATAATTAGTTTTTTCTCTCTTTTTTTTCAGTTGGAAGCCTTTGCTCTTTCTATCCATCACACAGCTGCAATAAGATGGACACCTGACAGTAATACTGCCACAGTGAATTATTTCTCGATGAATGGGAGAGCCAGAAGCAAAAAAGTGGTATCTTTCACAAATTATTGTACAGGGGGATTTAGATTTGAAGCTGCCAATCCTTGTAGATATTGAACCAACTGTTACTTTGTTTTATTACTCGCACGGAACTCTGGTGATTAACACTCAAACTCAATCCTTCTCTTTATTTATAGGAGCAGAAATAATATACCACGTATTTTACCTCACAGGAATCAGGAGATTTGTGAAAGAAACAGTTCAAAAAGGACTAAACATTTCTCAAGTAGATATTGTGGGTGACCTTCAAATTATCAACGCGCACTTTTATGGTTGTTTTTCACTGAACTTCATTTACATTGTGCAAAACTTGATCCCATTTTTAGCGATTGATTGTGAATTTGAGATAACGTTCAAGTACTATCAGCAAGAAGACAAAACTCTCGAGTGTTCTTTAGACAAACTACAAAATGTTTCTTTCCTCAAAAGTATCTCACAGCTTTACGTTTTAGTCAAAGACAAGTCTGTTGAGGAAAAAACAATTATAATCAAATTTATGAGAGCAAAACAACAAAATCAAACTCACTGCACCTTGATCACACCCTGTTTGAGTCCCACCTTATTTGTGATCTTAGAAATTGTAGAACATTTCTCAAAGAGTCTGCAGCATCAACAATGACTCATCTGATCAATTTTTATGTCAACCTGAGGCAACTCAAAATTGATATCTGGAAGCAATATGCTAGCGCTGTCTTTACAGAAAACAAGTCCATCCCTGGTAAATTTGACAGGGAAAGCAGAAAGAATCAGTTCAATTATCAGTGGAATGTTTTGGAACAAAATGTACAAAATAGTCTGCCAGATCGACGTGTCATTGAAAAGGATGGAACAGTATTCATGAGAGTGAAAGACTGGGGCGAATTTATTGGAGCTATAGAAAGGCCTATCATTTTGGCCTTGGATCTAGACTTGGTTATCAGATCCAGCGCTTCGATCACACAATTCTATGAATCTCGCCCTGGCTTTCCCCTGCGTGAGTTTCAGTGTGTCATCACATTTGATACGCAAGCCAAATTTGAGGTCAAAGTACTGAAGAAAATCGCAGATTCTGTGTCCAAAAAATGTGCCTCGCCTATCACCTTTTCTAATGATATGGTTGACTTTCATGGGCTTTCACCGCCTCTCATACCAGGGAGTCCAACTGTAGCACCGGGGCTGCCCAGTAGTGGCATTGATACCCCACCGCCTCCTCCTCCTACAAACCAGACATACCAGGGCCCTGTTTTTAACACGCCCTACCCACCTTCACAGGTAACATCGCCCTGTCCAAGCTCATCAGACAGAAACTCAGAACCGAGTGCTCGATTGAAAGTTGTCGAAAATGGAATGAAAGCCTTGAACCATGTCAATGTTGGATCTACACCTGTTCAAAAAGAACATGTGGACCATCTTGAGGCATTTCAGCGATTGACTGAGATAGAAGATCAAGAAGAACAGCAATTGATACAAAACAAGAAAAATGGAAAGACCAAGACTTCCACAAGTTCTCTGATAAAAGAGAAATTCAACAGTGAATCACATGGCTTTGCTGTTGCTGGTAGTTCTGATCAAGTAGCTCTTCCAGAACTGGCCACCTTTGTCGCGATGGGTCCAGAAGACAGTGAATTATATTTTAGAGCGCGGCACAGTTTGGCTGTTTCTTTTGGCCTGATCGAGCGTACAAAAACCATGCTTCAAGACATGGCAACAAACCTGTCTGAAGCATACTTGATTTATCCTGATAGAAGTGGTGGAATTCTTCGTTGCACTCATTGCCCTCAACACTGCTTTCACCTGAGCTCTAGTGTTGTTCAAAAAGCCGCAAAACAAGGTCTTAAAAAAGCAAGAAAGAGTATTGGCAATCGAAAATCGCGGGCCATTGGGGCTCCACGAAAAGGAAGACCAAACAAAAACTTGGTAGATTACACAGAAACAAATGCCTTAGATGATGAGGATGATACAGACAATTAAGCTGAGACCTGGCCTGTGATGCCTTTCTTCAGTACTCTAATAAACAAGCGAGTTGAGCCTGAAACCATAAATAAGAATTCGCCATGGAAAATTTTCAAAATAACATGGGACCTCAAGCTTGGCCAACTTTTCCAGTTGTGAATACTGAAGATGATAGAAACAGTGCTCCCGTCTGGTTTGAAATTTATGGAATGCCAGGATGTGGAAAATCAAGCAGTAAACGTTGGTTTCAAAGCCTTAGAGAACCGACAAAAGAATTGATCGATATTGGCGAAAATTTGATTTCTGAAAAAGAACTCCAAAAAAGTTTTTCGACACCGCAAAAACATGCTTATTTTACTCAGCGCAAAATTTTGGAAAACTATAGCAAAGACTTGGATCAAATTGGTCTCTTGATCATGCCTGATGACATTGTGTTTGAACATGTACCTCTAGGTCTGATTTCTTGTTTCAATTCAGCCCTGTACTTTTACAATTACTTCCCCGCAGAAGGAATGAAAGATCTGCAAATTCTTGAACAAACCATTAAAAGAAAAAGAGCTGAAGCTCAGAAACACTTTCGTGTAAAAAGACTGGTAGTAGACATTGATCATGAGACATGCATGACAAATCTCCAGGAAAGAAATCCTTCGGTCTATAAATTATCTTTCTCAAAATTTGAGAGGCATTTTTCACAAGTAATGAAATTAACCAATGTACTACTGAAAACTATGGTTTCAAATCTTGAAGATGGTCGCAAAATTTCCTATGAACCTGGAAAGCTGTTTGACGGTGTTTTGAGGGACATGTACCTAAATTGCAGCGGATCTGAAAACCATGGAATTGATGTTGTTGATGGACAGACGGCCAATGCAAGTGCAAAAGGCCTGATAAAACTCATGTAATTTTTTGTCCTGCTCTTGTACAGAATAACCCCTCCTCCTGGTTACGCCAATAAAAATAGACTTTGTTCTGGACAACTTATGGACTTTTGGTATTTTTATATTTCTACTGACTGAACCGTGCGTGTTTTTGCTCATAAAGGACAAGATATAAGAAAGAAGATGACACACAGTTGTGTCATTGGCGTTCAGATTAAGATTAGAAAATGACTACTTTAAGCTGGATTTATACTCTCGGAATTATTTTTGTGAGTTTAATCACCATTCCTTCAGCTTTGATCGTGTATTTCGTCATTTTCCGGCTTGGTTGGAGAACTTTCCTGTCGGCAGGTACGTATTTTTTTTTGGTTTCGAATCAAATTTGAATGAAAGACCAAAAAAATTTCCACAGACAATCTTTACGGTTTTTTATTTTTATATACATAACAAAATTGGGATTTTCAGCGCGCACAAGTTCAACTGCTCCAAGAGACCTCTGCCCTCGATGTTCGATGGAAACTCGTTTCCCGTCCTCGCTTCGTCAGCCTGTGCGACCATCCAGACGTCCAACTCCATCAAGACTCGGAGACACCTCGCCGCCTAATGATGACATACCTCCTCCACCTTACACCCGATACCAAACCACAGAAATCTAAGAGGTAGGTTCTTTTTTTTTATGTCAATTCATCATGAATCTCTTTCATTTTAAACCGTTTTACTCTGCGTTTAGTATTAAGCGGTAAATCAGAGTCAAGCTTCATGGGCGCTGACTGTCGTGCTAATGCTTGAGGTTTAATTAGCAAGCAGCATTTACAGTG